>JAABUX010007973.1_pt1 | contig 12301 bp, 10 predicted proteins | sample 5561851 | NCBI WGS metagenome assembly JAABUX01 (sample SAMN10711883, study PRJNA513361) | rock metagenome | isolation source: Antarctica rocks | place: Antarctica: Victoria Land, Richard Nunatak red sandstone | collected 2016-01-03 | reverse complement strand
CGCCCGAGTCGATGCTGGCGCCCTGCAAGCCGGTTCCCTCCTACTGAGCCGCGGTCGCAAGCGCCACATCCGCGTGATCGGCGCCTAGGTCATCGCCCATGACCCGCTGGCACCATCGCTCGCTCCCCGATCATTCCACTCTGCTCTCCGGTCGCGTGCCACCGGATGACACCGGCTTCCGCTGACCAAAGAGCATGCCAGGAGACCAATGGCGCACCTCCATTCCATGCCCCACGGGCCGGAGGCGCTTCCGCTGAGTCAGACGGCAGCCCCATTCCTACGTATTCGGCTTGTTCCCCTCAAACAGAACAGCGACCAGAGTGCGAGAAGGGCGATCAGCCCGAATGTCGCCACCGGGGTAACCAGCGACCCGGAGACTGGTGTTGACGGGTCTACCACGACGAGGAGAGTTACGACGGTCGCGTGCAGGTGACCCTGTGCCAGTGCAGGAAGACTGGACGAGAGGAGCGGATCGAGAAGGTAAACTTGCGGGTAGCCATTGCCACCGATGCTCTCGATCCAGACGGCCGCGCACGAGAGAGCTATGAGACCGTAGATGATGAACCTCGTGGCCCACGCCCGCGCCCGATTGAGGACAAAGATGACCGGGAATGTAAGAAACGGCAGCATGGAGATGAGGTAGCGGGGACCCACTGCCATGCCGCCGTCCCAGCCCGCGAACGAACTGATGGCGAGAAAGAGGGCAACGGGGATAGCCAGGAACAATAGCCACTCGCGGCCGCCGCGCCTGGCCCACAACCAGTAGCCCGGGAATGCCAGGAGCAAGAAGGGGGACAGAAAGAAGAGGCCACGATAGGGGCTGAACGACATTCCCAATAGGGCCCTTGGACGGAGCAACACAAAGACATGCTGATATGCCCCAGCCAATCCGGAGTGTGTCCGATGAACGCCGGGAAAAGCGCTGGTGCTGTTCGCGTAGCCGGTAACCAGCGGATTGCCAAAGATCGCCAGGTTGTATCCGGCGATGAACAACGGTCCGGGCACCGCTCCCAGGATCAAGTTCGGCCAGAGACGGCGGGGCAGACGGCCGAGGGCATACAGACCGATAAACATGGCGGCAAGGGCGCTCGGGTATTCGAGCACGACGGATACTCCCATGAAGATGCCGGCGAGCGTCACCGAGGCCCGAGAGTGCCGCACGAACCAGGCGCTTCTGCCATGTGAGATGACGTCATCTCTGTCCTGCATCCAGATGAGGACGAAGGCCGCGAAGAGCGCGGCTGCCGCCGGAACATGTGAGTACACGACGTCAGCATAGCGAAAGAATACGGTCCCGAAGCCGAGAGCCAGAGTCAGGGCAGCGCGGTGGACAAGGGAGTCTGAGAAGAATCCGAGAAACCAAAAAAACAGCATCAGCAATAGCACCGCCGGAATGACAACCGTGCAGATACTCTCGGCGTATACGAGAAGGTAGTAGGCGAGAGGCAGCACATTGGGGGGGGGGGGGCAAGCACCGGGTGGAACATTGCCTTGAAGGCGAAGTAGATCGGCACACCGAGTAGGCTTTGACCCGGGGCTTTGTTGACGTAGTAGTGCCCGTGGTACAGCGCAACATCCTCGGTGTTGGCATGGTAGGCATCGATCGTGAACGACCCATGGTCGACAATCGCCCGCGTCAGGTCCAGATGGGCAGCCTCATTCGGTCCCACCGGGCTGGGGAAAAAATAGACAAAGCATAGAGCAAAGACGCCGATAAGCCAGATCGAGACGTGGGGCCGTCCCCACGGGCTGGCGCCGATTCTTGCGACTTCCTCTGTTTCGATCTCATCGACTTCGGGTATCGGCCCGTCCAGGTGCTGAACGCTCGTCACCGCAGCCCTTCCTCATTCAAACGCTGTGCCCAAAAGTATAGCGTCAGCTGAGCCGCGCCGGGGACGGGGGACAAGTAATTTGCCCTCGAATCCCTACCCCGTCGCCGCTTCCGTCTATCGGTTCTGCCCCATTAAAGTGTCGTGCCACGAATCTCGCCACTTTCGTCGGCGGCTGCTGTCGGGTCCTTCTTGTGGGAAGGTCCATCTCGACCGTAGAATGTTCCGCATGAGGTACATGCCCCGCGAACTGAACGAGAGATTCTGCCGTGGAATGCATCCGTCTGCCGTGTCCTCCGTAGACACCTGCCATACTTTCTATATCGTCGAGCACATGCTGTAGGCTGCCACTCAACCGTCGCGTGATCGGCCATGGGAACCGGCACGAGGGAAAGCAAGATCGATGACAGAGCGGAATGACGGGCACGAAATAAGCGGGCAAGCGGCATTCCAACGGCTATCCGGGTCGTCAGCATCTAGCCTGCCCGGATTACAGCCGCGATCGATACACGACGCGGACGCCGATCTCGTGGCCACAGTCATCCTCCCTGCCTACAACGAAGAGGCGGCGCTTGAGCAGGTGTTTGCGTCGCTGTTTGCAGTGATCGATGCATCGACGGAGGTGATCGTGGTCGATGACGGCTCGACCGATGCAACGGCCACCATAGCCAGTCGGTACCCGTGCCGATTGCTCCGTCACAGGATGAATTACGGTAAAGGGGCAGCTGTTCAATCCGGCCTCCAACAGGCGCGTGGCCGTTTCGTGGTTGTAATGGATGCCGACTGTACCTACCCCAGCGAGGTCATACCCTCGATGATTGCGATGTCCGACGAATACGATTTCGTACGCTGTGTTCGCTCAGAAGGGATGTCGAACTCTCCTCTTGTGAACCGAGTGGGCAGCAAGGTTCTCGACTCGATCTTAAGAGCCGTATATCGACTCGAGGGCTTCGATCATCTGAGCGGGTTATATGGGATACGGCAGGAATCATTCAAAGCGATGCGGCTGTCTGCAACCGAGTTCGATGTCGAGATCGAGATCGCGATCAAGGCCCGAGCGCAAAGGCTACGGTCGGTTTGTTTGCCAATCGTGTACCATGCGCGGATCGGCGAAAAGAAGCTGCAATCATGGCGAGATGGCTGGGTGCTCCTGCGTCAGATCGTGTCCATGGCCTTAACCTACAACCCTGGCCTCACCTTCGTGCTTCCAGGGGTGCTGATTTGGGGACTGGCCGCGGTGCTCCTCGTGATCCTGAGCCAGGGAAGCCTCCGCACGCCGTATGTAGGACGTTTGGATGTGAATAGCTTCATCGTCGCTGCAATGGGCGCCACAGTTGGCTTCCAGTTTGTTGTGTTCGGCGTGGCAGCCGCGGTGTTTGGCGTGGAGCATGGCTCCCGGCCCGGCCAATGGCTGGTCATCTTGAGCCACGGTTTCGTCCGACTCGGGGTCGCGATGGCCGGAATCCTTTCCGCGGTGTTTGGCATAGTGATGCTGTCAGCGACCATTGTACCCTGGCTATCGGCTGGCGGCGGAGAGTTCTTTGCCACGCGGAGACTCGTCCTGGCGGGCCTCCTGGTCTCGCTGGGGGTGCAGGGCGTTCTCGCGGCGCTATTCATTTCGATCTTTGCGCATCGACTCCGGATGGCTGCCCGCGCCGATCCAGAAGGGCGCCTACTCACCCAGGTGGAACCGGAGCCGCATGAGACCTGGTTCCACGCCCACGCTTCGACCAGTGCCAGCCTAGATGACCTTCATAGTGGATGAACGGATACGCGCTGACCGGAACGTCTCGGTGGTTATCAGCGGGTATAGCGAGGACCGTTGGCAGAATTTAGTCGCGGCAGTCGAGTCGGTGCGATTGCAGAACGTTCCGCCTTGCGAGATCATCATCGTTATCGACCATAATCAGCGCCTGCTGGAGCGGGCGCGCGCCTCTCTGGCGGATGCGGTGGTGGTAGAGAATCGAGAGCAGCGGGGGCTTTCCGGCGCTCGCAACAGCGGCGTTAAAGCGGCCCGGGGAGACGTGATCGCCTTCATGGACGATGACGCGGTGGCGGACCCTACCTGGCTTGAGTGGCTTACCGCGGCCTATACGGACTCGGAAGTACTGGGTGTCGGAGGGGGCGTCGAGCCGGTTTGGGCCGGCGGACGGCCCGCGTGGTTCCCGGAGGAATTTGATTGGGTGGTCGGCTGCACGTTCCGAGGGATGCCCGAGGTTCCAAGGGCTGTGCGCAGTCTGGTTGGCTGCAACATGTCGTTCCGCCGAGCTATCTTTGCCTCACTCGGTGGCTTTCGGAGTGGTATGGGGCGACTCGACGCGACACCTCTCGCTGGCGAAGAGACCGAGTTCTGTATCCGCGCCGGACAATTGTGGCCGCGGCGGCGTTGGGTGTACGAGCCTCGCGCCAAGGTCTACCACACGGTTCCGGTGCGCCGCGCAGGGGCACGCTACTTCCGGTCGCGCTGCTACGCGGAAGGGCTATCGAAGATTCTCATCGCGCGATCGGTCGGAGCCGGGGACGGGCTCGCCGCTGAGCGGACCTACACCTTGCAGGCACTGCCGCGAGGCGTTGGGCATGGGGTCACTGATGCGGTAGTCCGTCGTGACCCCACAGGTCTTGCGCGTGCGGCGGCCATCGTTGCTGGTCTCACCATAACCACCGCCGGGTACATCCGCGGCATGCTGGCTCGCCCGAACCGCTCCCACCCGCCTGACAACGGAGTCCTCACGACTCGTTACTGAGCTTCGCCACCGGCGCCTGGTTACGAGTCTCATTTTAATTGGGTATTTCCTGGCGATGCGTGCGGTCCCCGCGAGCCGCTGCCCGACAACGGCAGACGAGGCGGCCACCACGTGACGGCGTCAGTAGCATAGCTACGCAAATAGGCAAGCGGGCCGTAGAGCATCCCCCGGAGTTCGACGCGGGTTAACTCACGTGGATATCCGGCCCGCTTCTTCTGAAGAGAGGCCGGTCGAGATCGACGAAAGTACGCCATACCGGCTGGTCCCCTGGCCGCTAGGCGCCCGAGGATCTTTGGGTTGTCCATCACGATACTCGTGAGGTATGCGGTCAACCCGACACCATAAGCGTGGATTTGCTCGTACACGTCGATGTCGTCTCGGCGGTGAGCGTGGCGAACCAGGGCCGCCGGCTCGTAGACCAAGCGATAGCCGTGCGCGATGATACGGTAAAAGACAGCCAGGTCTTCACCACCGTGCGCTCGGACGCCTGCCCCCAGAATGGGATTGAACCCGCCGAGTTGACGGAGCACCGAGGGCCTGAAGGCCATGCTATTGCCGGAGCCAAACATCGCGGCGGCATAAGGAAACAAGGGGTTTTTCGACCGGTTTTCTGTTGCATCGAAAAGCCGCCGGGTGAAACCCTTCCCGAAACCGCGGTAGAGTTCGAACCACACTTGAGCACGTGTCTGGAGCTCCAAAGGGACGACCAGTCCCGTAACTGCGGCCACATTATCAGCGAGACTGAATCCTTTCACCAACTCGGCCAGCCAATGTCGATCCACCACGACATCGTCATCCACAAAGGCGACAAACTCCCCCCGGGCCACCTTGAGTCCAAGATTGCGGGCGCTCGAACTCCCTCGCCGCTCCTCACGTATCCAACGCACGACGGGCGTTTCTTGACATAGTCGCGTACCGAGATCCGCATCTGCCGAGGTCTGCAGAGCATTGTCTACCACGATAATCTCGAAGTTTGGATATTCCAGCAACATGAGGGAAAACAGACAAGCAGCAAGGGCTACTGGCCGATCGCATGTCGGCACAATGACACTCACGAATGGAGCGTGGGCCAACAACTGTTCCCGGTCCCTCAGGCAGCCTGGTGTCTCAGTGCTCAGAATCCCCGTCTCGTCCAGCCTCGCGACCGGCGGCAACGCATCCAGTGCGAGATGCCGGCCAATCTCGACATGCAAGGCTTGCCACACCTGCCGTGCATGATCAGCAGCGCTCAGTCCATCTTCTCCAAGCGCCAAGTCCACCATGCCGAGTGGCTGCCCATGGAGGCGGACTAGCGATACCGCACGCTCCGCCTTTCCGCTGACAGCGGTATGGACAGATGGAAGGCCCTGACTCAGCTCCACGTCGAGCATCTGTACGGGCCACTGTGGAACTGCCTTCGGCATAGCACGTGGGACCTCTTGCTCCCTATACGATACACGATGACAGTCACGAACCATGTCCCCATGGACAACCCGGTTCTGTGCACGTTGTCCTCTCTCGAGAGAGGTGGTGCGCTGAGTCACTGCAGGCAGGCGGCAAGCTGCTTCGCCAGGACGCGCACATAGGGCTGATACAGCATGGAGTTGTGGCCACCGGGCGTCACATGGATCTCGACTCCCGCCTCGGCGATGGTCTCCCAGCCCATGGTAGGCCGGTGCGAGCACCGGCCTACCATGGGTTGTCGGTGGGCACGGAACAGAGTGACGCGACCGGGATACCTGACCGGCGTGTAGGCCAGTAACCCCTGGTAGAACGCGTGGACCACCGCAAAGCGATGGTCCGGCCAGTGAACCGCGGAGCGCAGCCCGGGAACGGCCACGACCAGCCCTCGCAGGTCCTCGAAGTTCGCGTGGGCTGCCCCGTTCTGGTAGCGCCTGGCGAAGGCGTTGAGCGCCTCAGCCGCCGGTCGGTCGCCCTGGCGGACGAGCGTGAGCAACCTCCCCGGACCGTGCCGCAGACCGGTCGCCAGCCAGTAGGGCGCATTGATCAACAGGCTGCGACCGATATGGCGCGCCAGCCCACGATTCCAGGTCACGGTGTCGTAGTCCGAGCCGGGACACGGGGAATCGAACATGGCCAGGAGTGCCACCTCCTCCCCACTGGCGCGCAGTTGCTGCGCCATCTCCAGGGCGATGGTGCCCCCTCCAGAGTAGCCACCCAGGGAGTACGGTCCCCTCGGCTGGACCGTCCGCATCTCCTCGACGTAGTGCGCCGCCATCGAGTCGATTCGCGTCAGGGGAGCACAGCTGCCATCGAGTCCCTGCGCCTGCAGTCCATAGACCGGCTGGTCGGGACCGAGACGCCGCGCCAGGTCCGCGTAACAATCAACATCGCCAAAGAGGGCATGGACACAGAAGAAAGGGGGGTTCAAGCCCTGCGGCTGGATCGCGACCAGCGAGGGCCAGGGAGTCGAGGGGTGGTCCGTACCCAGGACCACGGCGAGACGCGCGATGGTCCCGTTCTGGTAGAGGATGGACACCGGCAGGTCGCGATGGAAGGTCTCCCGGATGCGTTCCATGAGCCGGGCGGCCAGCAGGGAATGACCACCCAGGTCAAAGAAATCATCCTCGATGCCGAGGGAGTGGATGCCGAGCAGGTCCTCCCAGATCTGGACCAGCTGCGTTTCGAGGGGAGTGGTTGGTGGCAGCGGGGAGTGGGACGACAGGGTGGGGCGGAGTGCGAGGCCAAGGCGGTCGGCGAGACCCAGGCGCTGCACCTTGCCGGCCGCACTGGTCGGGAACCGCTCGACCGTGACGATCTTCCGGGGCACCTTAAAGGGAGCCAGGCGTTTGGCGACGTGTGACCGGAGTTCCTCCACCGATGCGGTCATGCCTGGGTGCAGCACGACTGCCGCACCCACGTCCTCGCCCAACGTCGGGTGCGGCAGGGCGAAGACGACCGCCTGGGCGACTGACGGGTGGTCCAGCAAGACCGCCTCGACCTCGTAGGGTGAGACCTTCTGACCGCCCCGGTTGATGAGTTCCTTCACCCGACCCGTGATGAAGAGATAGCCCTCGTGATCCAGGTAGCCCAGGTCACCGGTCCGCAGCCAGTCCCCGATAAACGCCTCCCGATTGGCGGCGTCATTGTCCTCGTAGCCTGCCATGATGCTGGCGCCTCGCGCCACGATCTCGCCCTCCTGGCCGGCCGGCAGCACCTCGCCCTGGGAGTCGATGATCGCCACCTCTGGTCCTACAGGCAAGCCAACCGATCCCAGCTTCCGGATGCCGGGCGGTAGCGGGTTACAGGCAATGAGCGGACCAGCTTCGGTCATTCCGTACGCCTCGATGACCGGGGCGTCGAAGGTGCGCTCCAGATCTCGCAACGTGTTTTCGGGCAGCGACGCGGAGCCCGAGCGAATCAGTCGTAGAGGACTCCGGGCAATGGCGGCGCGGTGCGGCGCCGCGTCAGCAACGGCCAGGATCTCGCGATGGGCGCTAGGCCCGGCGACGTACCATGTCGGGTAGCATTCATCGAGCCAGGCGAAGAAGGTCCGCGCCTCGAACGGCGGTGGACACACCACACTCGCACCGGCCAGCAGCGATGCCAGCACCATGCAGAACCCATGGATATAGAACAGTGGCGGGATATTGAGGCAGCGATCATCGGGGGTCAACGCCACGGCGCGGCCAGTGGACTGGGCCGAGGCGCAGAGGTTGCGATGGGTGAGCGGGACGACCTTCGGTCGCGCCGTCGTGCCCGAGGTGAGGATCACCACGGCCAGGTCGTCGGGGTCCGCGCGATCATCAGAGTCCACCGGGAGCCGGTCGGTCGCATCGAGCGTGACCAGTCCCGCCGCCGCATCCGGCAGCGGCGCTATCCGGATCACCGGCAAGGAGAGCCGTTGGGCCGCGGCCACGGCTTCAGTCGAGTCGTCGCCCTCCTGCACTAGCACCGCGCTGACCTTGAGGGCAGCCAGATACGCTTCGTATTCCTGCGCTTGATACGAGGGACTGAGCGGCGCGCAGACGGCCCAGGTGGCGACGGCCAGAAAGGTGACGGCCATCTCGGGACCGGTGGGCACGACCAGCGCGACCCGAGCGTGCCGTCCCAGCCCCAGTGCCCGGAGTGCCGTCCCCATGTGGTCGATGTGGGCGGCGAGCTGGGCGTACGAGAGGGGGGTGCGACCCGGAGCGATGATCGCGGGGGCATGAGGGGTACGGCCTGCGTGTTCAGCCAGCGCCTGTCCGATGCTGAGCTGCCTGTCTTCCATCGACTGCCTCGCGCTAGGATGGTCATCCGATTACGATGGACTGAGCCCAGCGGGTCGTGCAGTCCAGCATACGGTCCCCGAACACGGGCGACGATCTGAGGCCGCGACCGCCCTGGGGGTAACGCGCTCTACCGTACCACGCCAGCACCCGATGGCGAATCAGGAACGGTTGTGTGCCTACGGCCGGCGAAGGAGATGTACGGCGGCTTGCCTCAGTCTTGCCCGCTCGTCTCGTAGTCGTGGGGTGACGAAGGCATCCCGCAAGGACTGGCTCCGAAGCAATCGTGCGAGATTGATGATGCGCTCACGGCCATGTCTTCGAGTGACGATCGCCTGGTATCGCTCAGTCCATTCGTCCGATAACGCATCTGCCTGTCGTTTCAAACTCGGGGATGGAAAGCGATAGCTGTCGGGCAGCGAGATGCCGAGATACTCCAACACCCGGCGCACCGTTCCCTCGTAGTCAATAATCAGATCCTCGTAGATGACGGTGCAAGGGACGATTCCCGCTGAGATAAAGTATTCGGCCCATGCCTCCTCGTCGCGAATAATCGCTCGCAGGTAGGTATCGATAAGCTGAAAGTTGAAGGCCAGCGGGCGAGCCTCGGGCTCTTCGCCTGATCGGACGATGAATGTATTGGACTGGCAGGCTTTGAAGTACGATACTGCTTGCCGGACCTTATCCCGACGCGTTGTCCAGATGTAGCGCAGGTTGGGAAATGTTTTCATCAGTTGCTGTGGAAAGGCGAGCGGTTGCAGCCCTGGATCCGCTCCGAGCGCTCGTTCCAGATACCGCAGGTTGGATGTCAGTACCTTAGCGCCAAAGATCCCGTTCGGTGTCGTGCCGTACTCAAACATCCTGTTAACAGAGTCGCTCAGCGGCTGTGTGTACCAGTCCTGCCTCCATGCCGCGTCGTGACGGGTGATCCCGATCTCGCGAGGTGGGAACTCGTCGGGCAGATACTCCCGCGGCCTTCCGGCAATGTCCGTCTCGCCGAGTGCCTCACACAGGAGCGTGCTGCCACTCCGCGGTGAGAAGCAGACAAAGTACGAGGCGCGGGGGGGAAGCAAAGTTACCACGTGCGCAGCTCGTGACCCGAATGGAATATGGCGAAGTGATTCAGCGCCATGCCCGTTTGCATCCCGGCGCGATGCACGATCAAGACGTCCCACCGTATCGACACTCGGGATCGATCTGTTGCCAGAGAGGCCCACACTTAGTACTAGCCATGCGAGACTCAAACCACCAATTCCCGATACTGCACGGACCATCCCTTACCCATCACTACGAGTGCGCCGGCGTAGCCTTCACCGGGGTCCAGATCGCTGAGCTGCCAGCGGGTCGCCTCATCCGGGTCCCAGTGAGCCCTGAGTTGCGCCCTGTGGTTATCACCGCTGACGACGTCGAGGCTGTCGAGAGTTAGGCTCAGTCCGTCCCCCCGAGCCTTCAGAAAAGCTTCCTTTCTCGTCCAGCACACGAAGAACAAGCGGTGCCGTACACCGGGGGGAGCGTTGACGATGGCAGCGGCCTCGAGCGGAGAGAAGAAGCGCCGGGCTAAGTCCGCGATGGCAAGATCACCGCGCACCATTTCTATGTCAACGCCGACCTCGCCATGAAGGGCAGCGGCAACCAACCCAACGCTGTGGGAGTGGGACACATTGAAACGCAGGGGGTGGGAAGAATGCGTCCCGTCCAGTGACGGCTTGCCATAGACACTGTACTGTAATTCGATCTGGTCAGGTCTCACCGCCAAGTAGCCCGCAAGCAGCATTCGCAGGGTTACCCTAGCTGAGGTATACTGCGCACGATCTCGCTCGAATCGGAACCGGGCTGCGTGAGCGCGCTCGTCGATGGAGAGAAGCGCCTCTTGCGTGTAAGTTGACCACCCGGCTCCTAAATTTGCGAGCCATACGTGTACTTCACCCTCGGCAATAGGGGGCACCCTTGAGGTTGGGCACCAGAGGGGCTCCGACGAGTTCATGCCGGGTCGTTCCTCCACACTGTCGGCCACCATCTGTTCGAGTGTAGAATATCCTCGCGCACGTGTTTGATGACTTCGAGATCGACTCGCGATATTAGTGGACGGAGCTGAAGCAGATCTCGCGCTGCATCTTTCAGCGCTTCAGCTGCCCTTGCCGAAGCAGGAGCTTGAAGCAGCGCCATGAAGTCGATATCGGACTCGCCGGGAATTGCTTTGCCTCGTGCGACCGAGCCCAGCAGCCGGATACTGACAAGGTCATGGTTGAAGATTTGCTGATAGGCGATAACTGCCTCATCCAGTAGAGGTTGGAAGAGGAGTGCGACTTTCGCAAACGAACAGCGGTTCGGAACGATCACGCTCTCATCGTAGTGCCACGAGGGTCTCCTGTAGCTCTGGTTCCCGCAGCCCCAACGCGCACTGCGTGTCATGTAGCCAAGCATGAAGGGACAAACTGTTGCTCACATGCGCCGGGCCACGGCTATCATGTGCGTACCGCCATCCAGTGCCCCAGGCTGTTGACAGGCTTCAACCTCAGCCTGCAGGAGGGCACTCCAAACGGCATCGTCATCCATAGCCTCTGTGAGCGCCGCTTCGTGTCCTGGGGAGAGGAAGTTGGCGGCTGATGCGGCCACCACCTCACAACCGTGCCGCTGCAGCAGCGAGATCAGTTCCTTGCTCCGATAGAGATGCATGGGATGCCCCTCGTTGATATCCCCGGTGAGGTTCCCGGTCTCTACCACCTGCTCGATCGCCCGCTGTGGTCCGTATTCCTTGGTGAGAGCCAACACACTCGGCAGGAACCGCCGCAGCGTGCCGAAGAGCGACATGACGCTGATCAGAAGATATCTGCCCGGTTTCGTCACACGCACCAACTCGTCGATGGCTTCATCTGCTTGAGCGAACACATAACTCAGGGGCCCGCCGTAGCACACCACTGCGTCGAACGACGCGTCTTCAAGGCTGCAGAGACTGAGAATGTCCATGACTTCCCGGGCGACTACCGATTGCTCGTACCCGGCCTCCAGCACTCTCTCTCGATTGAGGTTTAGCTGCACCGGAGAGAGGTCCCCGACCGTGACCATCGCACCTAGCTTTGCAAGTTCGATGGTGAAGCGACCGGGACCCGCGCCTACATCGAGCACCTGATTACCTCGGCGAATAAATCGAGTGAGGTAATGCTGGTGGACATGGAAGTTCACTCGCGCCGTTGGGTCGCGTTCCAGACGGCCCCACTCGCGCGCGCCGAACGCATCGTAGAACGACCGCATGTAGTTGGCATCGTATCGAGCATCCACAGACAAGTATCGTCTATAGGCGATGTGCGACTCGCGCCTTGTTTAGAGAATTTCCCGGAAGGAAAAAGAACGCGTCCCGGCGTCAGGAATGGGAGCCAAGGAGTATCCGGCCTCAGTATGACTAAGAGCGACCGGCAATAGGCAAGGGAGAGGTGGGTCAGGAGTAGAGAGAACAGGCAGGGTGCCGACGATCATAGAGTACTCACTTCCGTGATCGAGGAGCACCGATGCCTGCCCT
>JAABUX010007971.1_pt1 | contig 12301 bp, 12 predicted proteins | sample 5561851 | NCBI WGS metagenome assembly JAABUX01 (sample SAMN10711883, study PRJNA513361) | rock metagenome | isolation source: Antarctica rocks | place: Antarctica: Victoria Land, Richard Nunatak red sandstone | collected 2016-01-03 | reverse complement strand
CAAGCGCGATGACGACGGCGCCGCGTTCATGCGCCTCGCGCAACAGGACCGCGCCCTGCGAAGTGCCGAGGGTCGAGACCTCGTCGATGATGAGCAGGTCGCGATTCGTGAGCCGCTCGCGGTCCTGACCCCACTCGTAGAGCTCTTTGGCGACCGAGCGCCCCGGCACGTCGGTCTCGCGCCGCAATACGTCGACCGCCGAATTCGCGACCGAGACCGCGCGCACGTTGTAGCCCGCGTCCTGATACGCCGCACCGATCTCGCTAATGAGCCGGGTCTTGCCGGCGCCGGGAACGCCGGTAATGACCTTCAGACGCGCGTCATCGTTGGTCGCGTAGGCGTACGCGCGCTGCTGCTGTTCGTCGAGCCGTCCATCGGGTGAGCGCGTGATCGCGACGTCGCGTTTGTTCGATGCAAGGCCGTCCGCCGCAGCCGCGAGCGTCCGTTCGGCATCGAGAACCTCACGGGTCGTCAGCCGCGTCTTGCCGCGATCGTCGACGAGTTGAACCGAATCGTCGACGATCTTCTCGACGATCGCCTGACGCTGCTCCGCGTCCTGAACTCGCTCGCCGACGAGCCGCTCCACGGCGCCGAGGGTGTACGTCGCGTTGTTGGCCGTCAGGCGGTCCATGATCGGGCATGGATCCTCGAGCAGCCGCGCCCCGACAATAAGGTTTTCGGCCCGCTGTACGGCCTCGCGCGCAGCGGCTCGATCGCGCGCTTGCTGCGAGCTCTCATACGGCCCGAACGTCGCGGTCATCGCTCGCAGCGAGAGGTCGCGATCGATCTCCGAGGGCTTGGCCGTCTCGGGGCTGTCGAGGTCACCGATCCGCGCGCCGGTGCGGTAGGGCTTGTATTCGACGCCATGGCGCTCGAAGGCGGCATGCACCTCGCGCCAGCCCGCATCGGTGCGACTGTCGGTGCCGCGCAAGGTCGTGACCTCGGCCGCGGCCGCGCGACACCGCTCCGCGAACGGCCTGGCTACGTCGCGCGAAAGAGCGTGGTCGCGATCGCGCTCGAACGGGCCGAGCTGCTCGACCATCTTACGATGCGTGAGGTCAGGACCAAGATCGCGAGCGCGCGCATATTCACCGCGCTCGGCGCCGACGAGGCGGCCGCCTACCACATCGTCATTACGGCCGGTCCGGACTTCCTCGTAGCGGACCCCGTGCTCGCCACAAACGCGATGGACATCGGCCCAGGAGGCACCGTCTTTCGTCAAAGCCTCGTGCACCGAGGGGGCAACGTCTTCGCGGACCGTCCGCTCGAAGGAACGCTTGTGCGAGTAGTATTCGACGTCCCGAGCACCGTGCGAAAGCTGCTGGCGATGCGCAACGTCGACGACCCGCCAACCCTGCTCGAGCTCGGTCTCCCGGCTAGCCGCTCGCATCTTCTCGCGGTCCTGCCAAATGTCGCGTGCGACATGCATAATCGGGTCGACCCGGTTGAACACCGCATGCACGTGATACATGCCGCCGACGCCGTCGTTCTGCAGCGCCGCAACGTACTGCAAACCACTGAAGCCGAGGTGCTCGATCTGCGTATCGAGCGCCGACCGGGCCTGCTCGTATGTCGGCCGCTCGCCCTCGGCGAACGACACGATGAGGTGGTAGAGCGGCTCCTTCGCGCGACTCTGAGAAGCGACAGCTTCCATCTCCAAGGCCGCGGTTTCGAGCGTTGCGACGTTCTCGCTCCAGATCGCGAGCGGCGGCGCATGGTCGCGCTCGTGCTCGGGCCCTTCCCGTACGATGTAGTCGATCGCCGCCCCGAAACTCGACGTCCCCGTCATGCGCCCGCGACCTCGGTTTGCGATCACGTCGCCGCGAGTTCCCGAGCGATCGCCCGCATCACCGTCGCGATTTCGGTGCGCGGCTCGGCGACCGCTGCGCTCATCTTCGCGATCTCCGGTTCGACCCGGCGCATGAGGTCCTGGAGCGCCCAGAGCGTCTCGTGGATCTCGTCTCGATGCAGGTCCGCTCGCGCGTAATTGACGGTGAAGAAATGCGAGAGCCGGCCCGACAGTCGGCCCAGGTCGGCTTCCAAGTCGCGGATCGCTCCGGGAATGCCAGCGAGCGTCGCAACGGCTGACGAGATCTCCGCGACCTGCGCAAGGTCGATGATCGGCGGCGGACGATCGTCGACAACCGCAAGCACGACGTCCGCGACGGACAGACCGGACGAGGCAGCGGCCGCGCGTACGCGCTCCGCCTCTTCCGGCGTCAGGCGCACGAGGAGCTGCTCCGAGCGTTTGCGCTTGGAGTCATAGACGGCTTGCTGCTCCGCGGACTTCGCCGGCATCGTGTTCTCCTCGAGCGGTGCGAGCTTCGCGCAAGCGATGCGAGCACCGCTTCCACGTTTACCAGGGTGGGAGCCACCGTCAGGTGGTTATCCACCCTCTAGGTTCCCCCCCCTAAATTACCTCGCGTTGCAAGCAGCATACCGCATCTGCTACGATACCCGCAACTACCCGCGCGCGGAGACACTAGCATGCACGCCGACGACCCCCTGCACGCCGAAATCCGCTCCCGGCTCACCGCGCTCGTCAACGCGGCACCGGTCCCGCGACGCTCCATCCTCGAAGCAACCCTCGAACCGCATCGCGAGCTCATCACGCAAGCCCACGCCAAGGGGCATAACTACCGCTCGATCACCGAGGCACTGCGTGGAGCCGGCCTCAAAGCCTCGCCCGAGACGATCCGGCGTTACCTCCAGCGCATCACCAAGAGCGACGCCGACTCCAACGGTACGGCGAAATCGAACCGCTCATCGCGCAAAGTTACCGCTCGGAAGGCGTCAGCCAAGAGCTGACGAGCCAGCTCGATGACGACGACTGCCGCACCGAACGATCTCGTTCGCGGGCTGCGCTACCGGCGGTGGCTCGGACGGCAGCAGCTCGTCCGCGGCGTGACACCGTCACGCCCACGCATTAAGTACGGACTCGCGCCTGGGTGCCTCGGCGTGGTGCTCGTGATCGTCGCCATCTACGTCGTCGTGCTCGTCGCGCTCGCGATCCAAATGGCGCTCTACGTCGTTGCCGCACTCGCGGCGCTCCTCGTCGTGCGGCCCTTCTCTCGTTTCGCGCTCCCTGCCTTACGCGGCGGCGTCTTCAACGGGAACGCCTTCGCGGAGACACCGGCAGCTGCATGTTCGCCCTCGGCGCCGTGCCAACGACGGCGCTCGTCTATCCGCTCTCGCATGGGCTCGTGACGCTCGCCGGCGCAGCCGTCGTCGGTGGATTCGGCTTTCGACCTCTGGTGCGGGTGCTCGACGGCAAGCCGCTCCCAACGTTGCCGCTGCGCAAGGAGGTCGACGCGACACCGTCCGTCGGCCCGGACCTCAACGAGCCGGGCGACTTCGGCCTATGGATCGGTGAGGCCACGGGAACGCTCTCGGCGCTCGGACATACGGCCGGATTGCAACGCGGCTCGAACGTCACTCTCAACCTCCGCGACGCGGCCAAAAACATCGCGATCTTTGGCGAGACCGGCACCGGCAAGACCACCCGCGTCATTAACCATCTCCTCGTCCAAGCACTCGACTTCGACTGCGGCGGGCTCATCTTCGACGTGCGCGGCGACTTCCACACCACCGCAACACATGCCGCACAACTCACGGGCAAGACGATCCAACGCATCGGCGTCGGGCAGCTCGGACTCAACCTACTCGACGGCCTCACCCCAAACACCGCCGCCGGGTTCCTTGAAGCGGCCTTCAAACTGCTCGGCCAGGGCGAGGGCGACTCGGCCTTCTGGCTCTCGCTCGCCGTCGCGCGCTCGCAAGCGGCACTGGCCGTCCTCTTTCACGTGCCAGGCGCATACTCGCTCAAGGGGCTCTACAACTACGTTTTCGACGAGCGCTGCCGCAAAGCCGCGATCGCGACCGCCGGCGACGCGCTTCTCGAGCTCCAAGTCCGTGCTGCCGACAGCGATCGCGACGCGAGCCTCGATGCCCGGCGCCTCAAGAGCGCGATCGACTACGAATCGACGATCGCGGCGCAGTACACGGAGAAAGAGCGCAGCGGCGTCAACCGCACGATCGAAACGGCGCTCGCGCGCTTCGCCGATCCCGAGCTCGAGGACGCGTTCTGTACCGACGCCGGTGATCAGGCCAACCTCGCCGACGTCCTCAACGGCAGCGTCTTCGTCGTCAACATTCCACGCGAGCGCTTCAAGGCTGCCGCGAGCGTCGTCTACCTCTTCGTCAAAGAACGCTTCTTCCAAGCCGTCAACGCGCGCGCGCAGCTGCCGGCGGGGCCGCGTAAAAACCGGCCACTACTCTTCCTCTGCGATGAGTACCAGCAGATCTGTAGCGCGGGCGACGCGCAATTCTTCGACACTTCTCGGGCGCTGGGCGTCATCGGCATCGTCGCCGCACAGTCGATCGAAGCGTACATCGCGGCGATCGGCAACGAACACGCGGCCTCAGCCCTCCTCGGAAACTTCACCAACGTCGTCGCGTTCCGTTCGACCGAACGCACCATGGAATACGTCGCCGGCAAGCTCGGTGACGTCGATGTCTGGAAAGAGACCTACAACACCGGCCGCTCTGACCAGCGGACCATCTTCTTCCCGAAGGCCGCCTCGGTCTCGCAAGGACATTCCGCCTCGATGCAGCGACAGCGGCTCCTCACCGCGCAAACGTTTCGCGCCCTCGCCCCGAACCAAGCCGTCGCACTCCTTACCATCGACGGCACCGCGTTCGACGACGTGCTCTCCGTACCACAACTCACGGACGACGATCTCGCAGAATTAGGCCTCCGGGACCTTGGCTAAAAGCACGAAGAAGCCATCTAGCAGCAGCCGCACGGAAAGCACGCCGGTAAACCAACGCCTAGAGGAATCTGAAAGGACGGTTTCGTCGTCGGCATGCGAGCCGGATGATCCAAATGCACGAATCGAACCTGACGAGCGATTTATTTCGCCAGCGAAGAGCCCCGAACACCAAAAGCGTGAAATTACACAATACCTGTTCGGGCAAGCTCACGGTGAAGATATCATTCATTTAGAAAAGATCACTTCCGAAGTAACCTACGGCGAAGAGTACGCCGTATGGGACGTACGAACGGATAAGAACGATTGGTGGGTCATAACGAATCCCACAAATCTTTACCTGAAGCGAACGTTTCCCAGCGTCGATATGCTTCTAAGCTTCCATATCGGCCTTACTGCGCGACTCTTTGGGCGCACGACAGCCGTTGAAGATGCAGATGGAACCGACTCTGCTCAGGACGCTCCGAAGACTCGATATTGTAAATCAGGCTCTCGACAATGCGAACGAAGCTGAAGACTTTCAAGCGATTAGTGTTCGCTGCAGGGAAGCACTGTTATCTCTGGTCCGTGATCTTGCCGATCCACAAATGCTTGGACGCGATCAAGCAGAGCCAAAGCTCGGCGATTTTATCCATTGGTCAGAAACTATTGCAGGCTGGTGTACGCCTAATCCGAGCCTTTCTCGCGTTCGTTCATATCTGAAGTCCATTGCGAAGGAGACGTGGCAGCTGGTTAATTGGATCACTCATTCTTCTTCTGCCAACAAAGACCAGGCTGAGTTTGCGTATCGCGCGACTTCTAACGTCGTCACCGCATTCGCGAGCGCTTCACGTCGACGCGATAACGTCGAAACCGAGCGGTGTCCAATCTGCGATTCGTACCAGCTGTTTAACGAGTTCCGTCCAGATGATTGGGCAGAAGTCACGCTTTGCGAAGTGTGCGGTGCACAGGGACCGTTGCGCTACCTTCCCGATCCGGAGTAGTCGCAAGCAGGGTGACGTCGGGATGTTCGTCCTCGGCGCGGTCCCTACCATAGCATTGGTCTATCCGCTCTCGCGTGGGCTCGCAACGATCGCCGGCGCTGCAGTTAGCGGCGGGCTCGGTTTTCGCCCGCTGGTGCGGTGCTCGACGGCAAGCCGCTCCCGACGTTGCTACCCCTCAAGGACGTCGATGCGACACCATCCGTCGAACCGGACCTCCGCGAACCGGGCGACTTCGGAGTATGAATCCATTAAGCGACCGGCACGCACACCGTAGCTCTCCGGGTCGCGCGCAGTCGTCAGCGCCATAGGCGATGATGACGAGCACGTCCCAACCGCGCATAGCGCGGAACTAAGCACCAGCATCGATTGGATCTTGGACTGGCCGACGCGCCCTTAAGTCTGATCGAACGGGTCGACTCCGAACCACTCCGCAAGCGGGCTCCGAGGCGGCATCGTCGTCGATAGCGACTTCCCATTCCGGACGACTGCGAGGTCGGCCATGAGGGTTTTCTCCTTTCGGGTTGCTGACAATTCGCGCCGAAGAAAACGAGCGCATCGACAATTTTACTCGCGTCAGCACTCGTGTCAAGAGACTGACAGCGCAGGTCGGCCGATCTAGTTCAGAGGTGCAGTCCGGCTACGGCGGTCGCTCCGGATCGCGCAGGTTCGCGACGATCTCCTGGATGCGCCGCTTGATATAGGCGACCGACGATTCGCCCGCGTTGGTTTCCCCCCGAACGCCCCTTCCGCGACCATAATCGACGCTGATATTCGGTTCCGCGCTATGCGCGGTAGGGACGTGCTCGTCATCATCGCCTCCGGCGCTGACGACTGCGCGCGACCCGGAGAGCTGCGGCGTCAAAGCATCCCGAGGACAAGGGACTGGAGAGTCAATCAGTGACGTCGGCACGTCAGTATTCTCAGACGGCGGGGCCGAAGCGCCCTTAAAGTCTGATAAGCCGGGCGAACCCTGTACACGAGCTGCGAGCACCCGTTGGATCTCCGCGAGGGAACAGCGCAGCGCCGTCGCGATCGCGCGCAACGAGAGGCCAGCACCCCGCATTTCCGTGGCTGCCGAGCGACGTTGGCGCGCCGGGGCGGTATATTCGTCCCGCGTCACACGCGAACGCTCCCGGGCGGCTTCCCGGGCCCTCTGGCGGCCCTTCTCCCGCTCGCGTTGCGCCACGATCCGGGCTTCGCGCAGCAGCGGCGGGATGTTAGCGCCATAGCGCTCCCAGACCCAGCGCGCAACGCTCTTGGCGATGTGACCGACCTCGTTCGCGTTGAGAGGCCCGCGCGGGCTCTCGGCGCCGACGTCGGCAGCGATCTGGCCGCCGCGATCGGCGACTGCGCCGGACCACGCCTCGTACGTGCCGATCCGCCAGTCGGCGACGGCGACGTATGCCCAGCGCCGCAGACGATCGAAGGTCTCGACGTTGCGGCCGATGCCGATCGGCGGGTTCTTCTTCAGCGCCGGTTCGTTGAGGTCGACGTAGCGTGCGAGCTCGTCGAGCGAATACGGAGCGTCGCGCCCGATCTTCGTGACGTACGCGTCGGAGAGGGGATTGTGCTGGAAACGGCCCGTGTAGGCCGGGTCGGCGCCAAGCGCCGCGGTGTACGCACGCTCGATCGCAGCCGCGTAACGCACGACCTTGAGGCGACGGGAATCGCCAAAATCCGTTTGCACCCACGCACCGAGCAGATACACGAGATGCGCGTGCCCGTTGCGAGGGTTGATGACCACGAGGTTCGGCGCCGGCAGCTCCGCCTCGATCCAGGCCGCGCCGCCGCCCTCGGTGTCGATGTCGAAGCGCAGGGCCGTCAACCAGCCGGGCGGGTCGGGAGCGATCTCGGCCATCGAGCGCGCGACCTCGCGCCGCTCGCGATAGGCACCGCGGCGGAAATCATCGGTTGCGTGGACGCGGAACGGAAGAGTCCGGGCGAACCGCTCGAGGGCAGGTTGAACCTGACCGGAGGCTGGCGCAAGCGCGGCCGTCGGGGCCTTTCCAACCGTGCTTGCCGACCAGGAACGACGGCAATGCAGCGGCTAGGGTGGACAGGTCCGGGTCCATCCGCTACGATGAACACGGCTCGCCACCTATGGTGCGAAACCCGCCCCGGATCTCCCGATCGCGCCTACTTCTCAGGGCGGACGCGGACGTGAGATGAGAGGGACGAGCCCCTAGAGTGGACGCCGTCGGTACCCAGCCGGCGGCGTTTCGATTCCTAATCGATCATTGCGACGATTATCCAACGCTCGACAAGGCTACGCAAGCGTTCTCACACGATAGCGTCGGGGTTCTCACACGATAACGCCGGGGAGGCCGCCTGTTCTCACACGATAGCGTCGGGGACGGCGTTCGTTGTGAGAACAGCGGTGCTCCGATAAACGACCAGTTTACGGCTCATCCAGTCGTCGACAAAGCTCCGAGCGGGTAATGGAAACTCTTCAAGATTGGGATCAAGCTTCCAAGCCCCGATGATTCGATCGCGTTGAATGCTATCCAAGGCTTTATGAAAGCGTAGGATTTGCCGACCAACGTTCGCGCCGCCGAAGGGCGCGCGAATCTCACGCACGAGTTCGCCGATAGAGACCTTCACCGTACCGCTAGGCTGATGCGCAAGCAGGATTGTTAGAAGGCGGGCAAGGCGGCTCTCTAAGACTTCCCGATATGGATCATAGGTCAACGCGACTGCTGGAATGCGTGGGTCGCTTCGCAGGGCCAACGCATCGACCCATGCGCCAAGTTCATACCAGACGCCGGTTGCAACCCCACTGACGAAGTCGTATTCGAAACCGTGATCCTCGATCGTCGGCGGAATCATTCCGCGACGTCCGCGCGGCTTGATCCCGACAAGAGCGCCCATGTTCACTACACGCAGAACACTTTGATGTTGCTCTTCCCGATCGTCGCCACGGTGACCAGCCGTGTAGGTTGCGCCGATATCGGCACGACCTTCGCGCTTCTCGGTCTTTCGTTTCTTTTCAATGCCGCGTGCATCGAGCATCTGATCGTACGATGCGTACCACCAGCCGCGCTCATCGGGTTCATTGTCCACAACGTTGTTCACGAGCAAGTCCAGCGTGACTTGATCGATCTCGCGCCAGCGACGATGCGCTTCAACGAGCTCGGCGCGCTCACGTTCGGACAGCTTACGCTTCAGCATGCCGAGCGGTCGCACTAGGACCACCTCCGCGACGTTCCGTCCATCGCGCATGACGACGGGGCGTTCCGCTTCGTCCGTCCAACGCTCTCCAAGCTCCGTCGCGCCGGCAAGCGCGAATGCGATGGCACGCCGACCCAACGTCGTTGCAATCGTTACGCGTGTCCCACGTACGGCCGGAGAACTTAGCCGACGCGGAGGCCGTAGCTCGGCGCTCGTGGAGCGCTTTTCCTCGGCGCTACTCTTGATTTCGATCTCAAGTTCCGGAGGGTAAGCGTCGCCTCCAAATGCAGAAACCAACGCCGTAGCGCGAAAGCTTTCGATCTCCCGTTCTCGACGCTCTTGCGTGGTTTCTGGCGTCAGAAGCGACAGTTGCGCAGGCGTAGACCACCAATCGCGTGCTGCCGCTTCAAAAAGCGGCCAAGATCCAGTGGTAATGCGCAGCACGACCGTTTCACCGTACTGGGGCCGTTCGATGTGCATTGGCTCGAGCACTCGACCATTTTCCGAGGACTTCTTGGGCTTTCGAGTCCGGGCGCCTTGCGCCGACATTAAAGCTCCGGAACTTCCCGCAAGGCGCCCTCAATCAAGCGTACTCGCCGACATGACAGCGCGCCGATGAAACTCAAGAAATCGGTATCTCTTTCGTTAACCACCTGATCGCGACGCCTAGGCATGCGTTAGTGTCCTAGCGTCGCGTCGCTGCTAAGTCGCGCTCAACGGCGGATGCGGCCGCGGCAATGACATCCGGAGCCTGTTCGATTGCCTTCAATAGAATTCGAGCCGGCATATCTGGCGTTGCACGTCGTTGTTCCCATTGTTGAACGGTTCGCAGGCTCAAGTTAAAACGAGCCGCAAACGATTCTTGCGTTAGCTTCAGACGTTCACGGATTGCCCGAACGTCCGGCGTTTGTATTTCGTAACGGTTGCCCTTTACGTGTGCCGTCAGACGTTTGCGGCTACCAATCAATCCAATTTTCGCTTTTTCTTCGGCGGCTTCCGCATTAATCTGGGCGCGTGTTTTCTTGCCAAACCTTGACCAATCGATGTGCGGATCGTTCTTCTCATTCGATGATGGCATATGTCACCATGTAGTCCCTGATGTCATCATCGTCGGCTTCGAAGGCGCTGATAATGCGCTTACGCGTTCCACGCTCGACATAGACGACGCTAATGTAAACGGGACCGAGCATACCTGTGGCAATGATGTGGTCTTCCTCATTCGTGGAGTGCACTTCGTCGTGGCGTTCGACGAATCGATCGGGGTTGAATATGCGTTTGGCAGCGTCGAAATCGAAGCCGCTACGCCGCATTCGATCGTTACTTTTTTCAATGCTCCACTCGAACTCGGCGTCCTGATACTCCGGCACTACCGCTTGCCCATCTTATACGCGAAAAACGTATACGTCAATAGCGTATATCTTTTGAGTGGTTAGAGACGAGGCAGACCTCGCTCTTCGAAGAGCCGCGAAAGCCCGCGAATAGCGAGGTCTTGTACCGTGGTCTCTTCGTCCAGCGCAAGTTCGTGAACTCGTCGCCACTGGTCGCGAGTCAGTCGCAAGTTAGTCGCCACACGGTGTGTCTTCTTCACCCCAGCGGTGGGTGCGGCCGAATGCTTCGTTACACTTGTCTCAGTAGGCAGCCTTGGCGGCGGAATCACGGCTTCTTCCGTACGCTCAGATTCCAGTTGTACGGATCCACGGCCGCTTGTTCGAGCAAATGACAGCAGCTTCGACGGTTTGCTCACGCCGTTACGTTCGCAAGTCGCTTCGAGCGCGGGGCAATGCGAAGTTGAGCGGCAACCTCGCTCCAAAGCGCGGCGACTTCATCTGAAGCAGGGCCGCGGTCACGTTCGGCGATGCCGGCGCCCTCAGCAAAGGCGCGGGCGAACGGCCGGCGTTCGCCGATAGCAACCGCCGCAACATTTAGACCGAGTGATGCGGCGTAGCCGCGGGCCTCAGCAATTTCCGGCGCGCGAGCCGGACATGCGTTCAAGACGATAAGCCCTTCGCAGCTGGCGGCCTGGACGATCCTGACGCTCTGTTCCAAAGTCTCCAGGTCCACAGCTGACGGCCGTGTGGGGATAACCGCCATGTCGACAGCGCCGCACACGGTAGCAGCCTCCGTCGACGCCCGCGGGGCTGTGTCAACAATAACGACCGTGTAGTCGTCTGCGGCCGCGGCCAACGCTTGTGCAAGCCGCTGAACCGGGACCGGCACGACGTCGGGCGAGCCGCCATTCCGGACACGAGCCCATGCAGCTGCCGATGCCTGGGGATCGGTATCGATGATTGCAACCGTTTCGCCGGCGCGCATTGCGGCGACCGCAAGATGCACGGCGAGGGTCGTCTTGCCGACGCCACCTTTCATCGCTGTAAGTGCGATTGATTTCACAAAAGCATGTTAGCGTCACGGCGTCTATGCGTCAAGGCGCCGTGGCGCCAAGGCGCACTGGCGCCTCTTGAAACTACACCGGAGAGATACCAGGCCGTCTTTACGTCGGGCCGAAATGGCGCCAAGGCGTCACGACGCTAAGGCGCCAACAAAAGGGCGAAACCCTCATGTAACGTCTCGGGAGATCGACGCTTTGTACACCCGAACCAGGTTCATTATGTAAAGCGGCGCACCCGACGGCAGCCGTATTCCGCCCGGGCCTCGCGCCGCGAGCGCATGCAACTGCGCCTGTTGATCCAGGGGAAGAAGCTCGATGGCGGCTAGCACCCGCGCACGTTCGTCGTACCAGGCGGCCTGCTTCGCGCTAACGGTGCGCTGGGCCGCGTCTTCCCGGCGGCGCTCACGCTCGGCCGCGCGGTGCTCCTGGCACACCCACACGGCGTCTCGCCACCGCTGCGGCTCCTCAATGATCCCCATGACGTCCGCCGTGCCACATATCTGGCACAGACCCCGTCGCATCGTCCCCCGCCGCAGTGCCATAGCGAGCTTCGCCCGCGCCGAGTCAGCCGCGCGGGTCGCCTCATCGCGCAGGGCGGCCGCGTCGCGCCGACGCGTCGTTAGCTGCGGAGCGTGGCGATCGCGGTAGCGCCGCACGGCTCGCGCGTGGCAGGCGAGGCAGTGCCGGCCGCCCGGCCGCGCGGTCCCGCGGCAGGCCTTCGTGCTGCAGATTCGACGCAGCGGAAGAAGCCGGGAAAGCCCGATTTCCTCGAGGTCGTCGAGGTCGTCGAGGGGCCGGAGCGACATGCTTCGTGCGTACGAGCCGCGGGGCGAGCCGTCCTGTCTCACACGTTAACATCGCTGTTGTGCCTGAGAAGAACCCCTTCTCAGGCACGGGAACCAACACGATCGGCCACGGAGAAGAAGGCATGAAAACGGCAGTGGACGGCTCCCAGGTCAGCCCGCTCGCCGGAAACGGCGCTGGCGGCCACG
>JAABUX010007970.1_pt1 | contig 12302 bp, 8 predicted proteins | sample 5561851 | NCBI WGS metagenome assembly JAABUX01 (sample SAMN10711883, study PRJNA513361) | rock metagenome | isolation source: Antarctica rocks | place: Antarctica: Victoria Land, Richard Nunatak red sandstone | collected 2016-01-03 | reverse complement strand
ACGGCTACCCAGGCCCGCTGGCCGCGCACGGGCCGCTGGCCTGGATCGTCGCGGCGTCGCCTGCAAGCGGCACCGAGAAGGTCGCAGCGACGCGGGACGACGGACGGACGTGGACGTATGCCCGCTCGATCCCGACCGGCGCCGTCCTGCCCATTGGCGCGGCCGATTTTGTTGATGTGCAGCGGGGCTGGGTTGCGACGGGCGGTGAGGTCGAGCATCGCGTGGTTGCGGTGGATGGTACGGTGCGGTATCACTTGGGCGGCCGTGTCCTGTACACGGCGGATGGCGGGCACAGTTGGGTCGCGCAGGCGAACATCTAAGCCTCGCCGTGATGACCGCTTGCGAGGCATTGGAGGCGTTGACCGCTTGAAAGCGCCAGGCATGCGATCCGTGTGCGACCCGCAACACGGGTTGATTATGACAGTCGGGCTTGTGTGCGGCGTCTGCGCGGTTGTGTGCAGTGTGAGCCCAACGGCTGCCATCCGGGCCGCTCCTACAAGGCCATTCAGGCTCCCCGCCGGCGGGAAGCCAGTGCCCAACGCCATCGCTTTCGCCACCGCGACGACCGGCTGCGTCTCGGGTGGTGGCCGCATTGTCTGCACCACGGACGGGGGGCACTCGTGGTCCACGCGCTATCGCCATGTGACTGTCGTGCAACTCGCGTTCGTCACGCCATTGGTAGGATGGGCCGTCGCCCCCAGCCTGCTGCTCGCAACGGCGGACGGCGGCCGGACGTGGAGGCAGTGTGCCATCGTGCCGGGGCTGCAAGCCGTCGACTTCGTCAATGCCCGTGACGGGTGGGCTATCACGACCCACGGGTTGCTCGTCACGCACTCCGGCGGCGTGCGCTGGGCGCCCGATCGGAGTCCCGTGTCGCCCCGCGCCATGTCCTTCGTGGATAGACAGGACGGATGGGCGCTCGGTTATGGCGGCACAATTGTACACACGGTAGATGGCGGACGTTCGTGGCGATACGAGTGGACACCCCTCATCGGGAGCGATTGGGACAGCGGCCAGGCGCAGCTCACGTTCGCAAACGCCGCGACAGGCTGGTTGCTGCTGACCTTGGGGGCTGGTTGCACAGGGAAAGAGCCCGCCATCCTCTACCATACAGATGACGGTGGGCGGCATTGGCACGCACGCCTCGTCGGGGCTGTGTGCGGCGGTCCGAGGTACCCTGCTGAAGTGGTCGGAGGGCTCGGCGCATACCCCTACGGGCTGTCTGCGCGGGGCGCGCAGGCCTGGGTGGTCTCCAACGCCCCGGTCGTTGGGCTGGGCTCCATCGATGTCACCGTGACGCACGACGACGGCCGAACCTGGGCGTATACCCACCCCGCCGCGACTGACGCTGGTACCGCGACCGCTGCCATCGATTTTGTCGATGCCCGCCGAGGGTGGGTCGTGACGGGCGGCGAGTTCCGCTATCCGTCGGGCCGCGTCTTCCACACGACCGATGGAGGGCGCACCTGGACCGTTCAGTTGACGTAGCTCGTCGGGACGTTGACAGACCTGGCCGCCTCGACGCTAGCCCCTGTCCCGCGCACGGCGGATGGCGGGCATAGCGAGATCCAGCAGCTTATGGGGTAACGCAGGGTGATCCCACCATGCCCGCGTCCCGGCGCCGGTCGTGTCGAGCGGAGGGAGAGGTTGGGTGAGGACGCAGAGGAGAACAGTTGGCGCGGCCGTGGCGCTTGTTGCGTTGAGCGGGGCGGCTGCATGGATCATCGCGAGCCGCGACACGGGCACGCTCGTGCGCACGGTCGCGCTGGGCGGCCAGCCCAGCCTCCTGGCCGTCGACCCGCGCAGCGGCCACGCCTTCGTGCTCGACCACTCCGCCGCCACGGTGACGATGCTCGACGGGCGCGACGGCACCGTCCTGCGCACCACTCCGGTCCCGCCGTCGCCCGTCTCGCTCGCGGTCGATGCGCCCGCCGCGCGCGTGGTCGTCACCACCGAGGACTATGGCTATGAGACCGCCGTCGTGCTCGACGCGGGCAGCGGCCGGCTGCTCACGACCACCGTCCTCTCGGCCGGCACGCTATCCACCCCGACGGTGTTCGCATTCGCGGGGCCGGCGCTGCCGGTCCTCGTCGCCGATGCCGGTGGAACAGCCGTCCTGCTCGATCCATGGAGCGGTACCGTCCGGCGCTCCATCGCCGATGTGTCCGTGGTGGCGGTCGACCAACAGGCGGGCCGCTTCGTGACCGCCGCGGCCGACGGCACGCTCGCCGTGCGCGACGCGCGCACCGGCGCGCCCCTCTCCGTCCTCACCATCCCGCGCGGGCTCACCGTCGTGGCCCTGGACGCGGGTGCCGGGCGCCTCTTCGCCGCCAACCACGACGACACCGCGCCGGCCGTGGTGGTGCTCGACGCGCGCCGCGGCACGGTGGTGCGGACGGCGCCCCTGGGCGCGTTCCCGTCGCTCACCGCCGCCGCGGTCGCCGTGCCCACAAGCCGCGTCTTCCTGCTCAACAGCGACCCGGGCGGCGGGGCGGTGAGCGTGCTGGACCGGCGGAACGGGCGGCTCGTCACGACGGTCTCCGTCGGCGGGCCGCCTACGGCCCTCGCTCTGGACGACCGCACGCGGCGCGCCTTCGTCGCACGGGGGGACGGCGAGACCGTGAGCGTGCTCGACGCGCGGAGTGGGGCGCTCCGGCGGGTGGTGCGGGTGGGGCCGGGTCCGCAGGCCGTGGCCGTGGACCCGGCGGCCGGGCGTGTGTTCGTCACCATCGCAGGGGGGCGGGAGCGGGTGGTCGAGCCCGATCCCTGGTGGTGGGTACCGGGCTGGGCGCCACGCGGTCTGCAGCGGTGGCTGCCGTTCCTTCCGTTACCCGGCTCGCACGCGCGTACCATCACCGTCCCGCCCAGCGTGGTCATTCTTGACGAGGCGCGTCTGTAGGTCCATACCGCCCAGGCCGTCTCTCAACGCGCATGCTTCTGTCCGCACCACGGCCGCAGGGAATGAAGGCAGAAGGGCTGTATCCGTTGGGCCGTGGTCAACGTTCTATGGATATGGCGTATGCGCGTGGATAGCGGGGAGAAGGGAGGTCTTGATGCCAGGCGTAACGATCGGCGCTCTGGTCGCCGTGCTACTTTGCGCGTGCGGGCCATCTCCACGCGGTGTCCGTGCGATCGCGCCAGACGGCGTTCACATCCCGCCGCGTCACGTCGTCCCCGTGGCCGTCTCGCCGCCTAACACCCGCCCCGGGCTGGATGCGGTCTCCTTCGCCAACGATGAGGTGGGCTGCGTGGACGGCGCGCGGCGCATCTTCTGCACGACTGACGCGGGGCGGCACTGGGCGCCGCGCTACGCCGGCCCGGACACGATTGTCGGGCTCGACCTGCTCACGCCGCGGGTGGGCTGGGCCGTCGGCGCCCGTACGCTGCTGCGCACGCTTGACGGCGGCCAGCACTGGGTGCCCGTCGGCGAGCCCACACCGCCCCTGCGGAGCGTCGATTTCGTCACGCCCGCGGACGGCTGGGGCATCGCGGGCGGCACGCCGCGCGACGCCCGCGGGACGAACCAGGTCGCCTGGCCGTTCGGCGGCGGGACCGTGGTCCGCACACAGGACGGGGGCCGCACCTGGACGCCGCAACCCGCCGCCGGCGCCGTGGACGGGCTGTGCTTCAGCGGACCCGCCACGGGATGGGCGGTACGCGAGGCAAGGGTGCGGCGCACGCGGGACGGCGGCCGCAGTTGGCGCACGGTCGTCCGTTTTCCCCTGTACAACCACGGCGCCGGCTGGTTCGCGAGCGTGGACTGCGCCGGATCGCGAGCCGCCTGGGTGCTGGCCTCGGGCGGCCTCGGGGCGGCGAATCAGCAGCCATACGTCCTCTATCGCACCGGCGATGACGGCCGGCACTGGCGACCAGTGCTGGACGATGGCTACTTCGGGGACGCGGGCTACCCCACCTATCGCATCTCCGAGGGACCAGGCGCCTATATCGGCCCCTTGAGCGTGGTCGACGCCACGGCGGCGTACCTCGCGGGCCTCAACGACGAATCTCCGTCGGGCTTCATCGTCGTCGCTGGCACGGACGACGGAGGGCAGGCGCTGCGGCGACCCGCGACGGTGCCCGGATTGCGGGGCGCGGGGCCGGTCGCGCTCACCTTTGTCGATGCCGCGCACGGCTGGGTGGTTGGCCAATCCGGCCAGGGCAGCGCCATCGTGGCCACCTCCAATGGGGGACAGACCTGGGCGCGACAGCTGTGAGGGGCGGTCCGGATGTGAGAGGCGATCCGAAGGCGAACGACGTGGTCGTCGGGAACCGGCGATCGGTTGCGGCCCCCCACGCGATGACGGGAGAGGCCAGAAGCAAGGGGGATGGCACAGTGAGACCGACGGTAACGGCCAGCACAATGGGGATCGCCTTGGGGCTGGCACTACTGGCGCCGCTGCCTCCAGCGCATGTGTCCCTGGGCAGTCCCGGCCCATTCACGGGTGTCTTCGCCGCGCCGCCCGCGGTAGACGAGCGGAGTGGCGGGGTCTTCGTGGGCACGCAGCGGGTCGTGAACGGCCGAGCAATCGGCGGCGGGGTCGTGCGCCTGTTCGACGGCCGGACGGGGACGCTCCTGCACGGCGTCCGCCTCCGTGACCACTACCCGGCGGCCCTCGCAGCCGACGCGGCGCTTGGCCGCCTCGTGGTGGTGACCGCGGGCTGTGAACCGGCAGGGGGTGGCTTCGGCTGTGCGTCCGAGCCCGCCGCTCTGGCGGTGCTCGACGCCCGCACCGGCCGTGTCCTGCACCGTCTCGCCGTGAGCCCGCCCGCGCCGCCTGCGCCGTCGAGATACGCATCGGGCGGGCTGGCCGTGGACGAGCGCACACACCGCGCCTTCCTCGCACGCCCCGGCAGCGTCGTGTCCCTCACCTTGACGGGACGGTTCGTCGCCACTGTAGCGCCCGTGCCGGGGTACGCCTCTGCGCCCATCATCGACGGCTCTATTGGCCGTGTCGTGGTCAGCAGCAGCGCGTACGATCCGAATACGGAACGCATTAGCAGCGGCCTGAGTGGGCTGGATGCCGCCACCGGCCGGGTGCTTTATCGGGTGACATCGCACGGCTCCCAGCGGAACAATACGGTTTTTCAGGTGCTGGGCCCTGCGGTCGTCGATACGCGGCGGCACCAGGCACTCGCCATCGGCGCCAACCCGGGCATGGGGGCGCCGCCCGTGGCCACGATCTACACCCTTGATGTGCGGCGCGGGACGGTGAATGGGCCTGTTCTGCTCGAGCCTCGCGCCCCATACGCGCGTCCGGGTTCGCCACTCGCGGACGGGCGCACGGGCCACACGTTCATCGGCGTGGTCAACCCATTTTCCCCGACGGTACCGGACCAGGTCTACATGCTGGACACCGCGACGGGGCAAGTCGTCAACCGCGTTCCTGTCGCTGCTGCTCCGTCCTATTTAGAACCTCCTTTGTTAGATGAAGACGAGAGGAGTGGACACGTGTTCGCGGTGGGCTTGGCCGACGCCGGCCGGTCGGGCCACCTCACCCTCCTGGACGCGCAGAGCGGCGCCGTCCTGCGCACCGAGACGCTGGCCCTCACGCCCGGCGTCCTGAGCGTCGCTCCTCAGAGCGGCCGCGTATTCATCTTCAGCCAGGACGACAGTGCCGTGCAGGTACTCGACAGCGCAACGGGTGCAACGGTGGCGCGCGTGTCTTTGGGCACGCCGCTTACGCGGGGGGTGTCGTCCTTGACGGCGACGCTCGACGCCCGCACCGGCCGCCTGTTCGTCGTCCACCACCTGGACACCCTGCTGAGCGTGCTCGACGCGCGCACTGGTCGGGTCCTGCGCACCACCTCCCTCTAACGAACGTCATCCGCTCCGCCTGATCGGCACCGATGCTGGCAGGCACGTAGCCGCCGACGAGGTGGTAGTCTGGTCGGTCACGAGGTCGGTGGTGAGGCCGCGCCGCACCTGCAAGCCGTCCCTTTAAGTGCGCCTAACGTCACAGGAGGGGAAATCCTACACGCTGGGGAAAGGCAGCCCCTGTCCGTCGCGCAGCCAGCGCCACGCCGCCACCAGTGCCTCATGCACGACGGCGATCTCCGCCTCGTGCAGCCGCGGCATTCCCTCCCCTGCCGCCTGCGCCTGCGCCTGCGCCCCATAGGCCTCGCAGCAGCCCCGGCGTCCCCAGCCCCCGCACCGCCTGCTCTGCCGCCCGCCCCAGCCCCTCCGCTAGAAACGGCCTCTCCATGCACCCCGTCGCCCGCCACAGCAGCGCGCTCAGCTCCACCCCGTCCGCGTCCCCCGCGATCGCGCGCGTCGCCATCGCGCCGATCGCCGCGCCGCAGCGCTCGCACCCCTCCCGTCCCGCTGCTAGCCGCAGCGGCGCCGCGCACCCCGCGCACCGCTCCCGCAGCAGCACCCCATGCCACGGGCACGCCGTCAGGTGGTGCAACCACCACGGCACCAGGATCACCGGCCGCTCCTCCCAGCACGCTGGGCACACCCCGGGGGCCTCTCGCGTGTTCCCCTGGCTGCCTCCGTCTGGCCACAGCGGGATCGACAACACCGCCGGCAGCGGCGGGCGCGGCGGGCCTTGCGCCACCCCATACCACGGCGCGAACCGGTGCAACGTCAGCCCGATCAGCTCTGCCCGCCCCAGCCCCGTCAACGCCTCCAGGGTCTGGAAATCCTCCACCCGCCGCAGCACCTCCGGCCGCTCCGGGTGCCGCCGCAGCAGGCCTCCCAACCATCCCCGCTCCCGGTAGTGGTTCGCCACCCGCAGCCGCTCCAGCAGGCTCCCCAGGCTCTCCAACGGCGCCGGCCGCAGCCGGTTGATCAGCCGCGGTACCGGTCTCCTCTCCTCCCTGGCCCTCTCCCAGGCCGCAGTGGGCGTGGCCACCCCCTCACGCCCCTCCCGCGCCGGCGGCGCGCGCCGTCTCCAGCCCGTCTCCCGCGTCCCGCTGGCCCGCACCCGTGTCGACCTCAGCCCCCACGTCGCCGGCGTCACGGAAGGGATTGGCCGTCCCTCGCCGCACACTCGCCAGCCGCTGCGCGAACGCCCGCCCCAGCACCTCACGGTCCAGCGTCGCCCGCCCCTCCGCCAACGCCAGGTACGTCGCCCCCCGCAGCAGCTCCATCAGGTATGCCATCACCCCCCCGCTCGCCCCGTGCAGCCGCCGCGCCATCCCCATCTCCGCCAGCTCCGGCTGCTCCGCCAGCGGCAGCGCCCGCTCCACCAGCGCCAGGAACGACACGAACTCCCGCACCGTCTCCGGCCGCCGCTCGTCCCACACGAACGGCAGCAGCACGTGCGGCGCCCCAAACAGCCGCGCCAGTTGCGGATTCAGCCCCACCACCTCCTCCGCTTCTCCTTGCAGCCCCACCAGCACGCACGCCACCCCCGTCTCCTTGATCAGCGTCTTCAGCCAGTTGCTCGCGTTCTCCAGCACCCGCCGGCTGTCCCGATCCCGGAAATGCTGCACCTCGTCCAGAATCAGCAACTCCACCTGGCAGTCCCGGAAGTACCGCGTCAGCCGGTACGTCATCGACCCCACCGTCCCGCTCGTCGCCCGCGGGTCCCCCACCGCCGCCAGCAACACCATCGCCAGTGCCTTGATCGTCGCCGGCGACGGAATCGTGGCCGTCACCACCGGATACGTCGTCCCCGTCTCCGTCAGCACCGCCGGATAGTCCCGCGCGTACGTCGCCACCAGCGTCGATTTCCCCGCCCCCGTCGGCCCCACCACCAGCAGACATGGCGGCTCCGCTGCCCCCGGCCCCCACGCCTGGCACCGCCCGATCTCCTCCACGATCCCCTGCCACCGTGGGTACGCCACCCGGATGCCCTCGATCTGTGCCCGCACCTCCCGGCTCACGCCGGGGCTGCGCGCCCGCTCACTCGCCGCCATCTCCCCTCCTCTCAGCGCCACGGCCAGGGTCCCCGCCCCCGCTCCTCGTCCCGCGGCGGCGCGTACGTCACCCCCCACCCCGGCTCCGCCAGCGTCGCCTCAATGTCCCACGTCGCCGCCTCCTCCTCCAGCCGCCGCCGCACCTCCGCGTCCGTTGCCTCCTCGCCGCGGGCCGGCGCCGCGGGCGCGGCCGGCGCTGGCTCCGCGCCCACCCCCAGATATCGCGCCCCCGCCATCCGCCGCCGCCCTCGCCGCGTCCGCCGGAACTCCTCTTCCACCAGCTTCTGAATCCGTCCCTTCGCCTCCGCCAGCGCCTCCACGTCCACCGCCCGCCCCCGCTCCACCCGCGCCTGTCCCTGGATCACCCGGTGCTTCCACAGCGACAGCCCCCCCGCGTACCCCTGGTGCAGCGCCGGCACCTGCAACCACGCCGGCCCCCCTCCCCGCTGCGCCGCCGGAATCTGCACATGCAGCGCCCCCAGGTCCTCCGGGTCGTATTTCAGCGCCACCACCGTTCCTGCCGGCAACGCGCGCCGCAGCGCGTCCAGGTCCCGGCTCTGATACCGCAGGCACAAGTGGTCGATCCCCGCCCGTTGGATCGTCCGCACCGCGCTCCGCCCCAACAACAGCCGCATCTCCCCCGCGTCGGGGTGCAGCGCCGGCGTCCAGCTCCCCGCTACGGCCTCCGCCCACCGCTGCGCCGGCACGCCCCCCACCCCCCGGTTCCACTCCTGCCCGTACACGTCCAGCAGGTACACGTGCAGCATCTCCCGGAACCGCGTCAGCGAGATGCAGGCCATTCTCTCCGCGTCGTACTCCCCCCGCGCCAACACGTTCGAGAACGTCGTCCCCGGCAGCCCATGCACCAGCCCCGTGTTGTGCGTCCGAAACTGCCGCTCGACCGCCCCCTTGAACCACGGCCGCTTCACCGGCGACGGCTCCAGCACGATGCCCAGTTGCCCGCACGCATCCGCCAGGTCCCCGCTCACCAGATGCGGCGCCCGATCCACCACCAGCGTCTCCGGCAGCCCGTACACCGGCCACAGATTCTTGGCCCCATAGCGCGCCTGTGCGTCCTCCTTCGGCAGGATCGCGTGCAGCAGGCACCGCATCGCCGCCCCATACCCCGCCGGCTCGAACCCCACATGTACCCCCGCCGGCAGCCCGCTGTACACGTCCAGCGCCAGCGTCACCGTCGGCCGTCCGATCGGCAGCCGGTCCTCCTCATCCACCACGATTAGGTCCAGCACCGTGTGGTCCAGCTCCACCCGCTCCAGCGGCCGCGTCACCCGCGGCCCCGGCCACACCCCCTCGACGGCCCGCCGCTCCCCCGGCCCCGGCCGCCGCCGTAGGACCGCCGCCGGCCCCTCCCGCCCCACGCGCCGGTAGATCGTGCTCCGCCCCGGCACCGGCAAGAGGTCTGCGGGCGCGCGGCCCCCATTGGCTGCGCGCACCCGCGCGACAATCATCAAGTACACGTCGCGCACCGTCCGCTGCGCCGGCGCCGCCCGACACTCCGCCAGCACCCCCTGCACCAGCCCCTCCACCTCCGCCTTCAGGCGCGACTGCTCCCGCCCGCCCTGCCGCAGCCTCCCCGGCACCAGGGACCGGATGTCCCCCCCGCTCCCCTCGTACGCCCGTAGGTACCGCTCCACGCTGGCGCGACTGGCCCGCCGCGTGGTCGCCCCTCCCGCGTCGCCCGCCCCTCCCGCGTCGCCCGCGTGGTCATCCCCCTGCCGCTGGCGCCCCTCCTCTCCCGCGAGATAGCGCACGATGGCTTCCCGCGTGCGCTCACCCGCCGGCAGCGCCAGCAACGGCCGGATCAGCGCGTACCGCCGCCACGCCTCCCCCCGCTGTCCCTCCGGCAGCAGGTGGAAGTCTGCGAGCGTGGCCCCCCTCTCCATCGTCGCCTCGCGGCCGGCCTGTGTCTCCCGGCCCGCCCCCCTGACGGTGAGCGCCCCCGCGCTCCACGCTCCCCACAGCTCGTCGCGGGACACCACCCCTTGGCCTCCCCCGCTCTGGTCTTCCACCAGCAGCCCCCCGTCGCGTAAGACCTGGCGCACCACGAACGCACGCCCCTCGCGCACATAGCGCGTCCCCACCGTCACCTGCACCCGCCCCATGCCTGCTGCCTCCCGCCCGCGCCCCGCCGCGTCCCCACCGACGCCCTCTTTGACGCCACTATAGCAACAAGACGCCGCCCACGGGACCAGTTGTGCGCCCCACCAGGTAAGATCCCACAGTTTCTGCGCCCCGTCCCACAGTTTCTGCGCCAGATATCCCATAGTTTTTGAGCCATCCTGCTGCTACCCCCTCCACCTGTGTGAAACGCTCCATCTTCATGGAACCTAGCGGACGGATCGGCGCACGAACTCTGGGATTTTTTGCAGGGTCGCTCACAAACTCTGGGATTTCTGGCTCAAAAACTCTGGGATTTGCGCCACTGTCCACACTCACACGTGGCTCAAAAACTCTGGGATCTTACAGCCGGCGTGGCCGCCACGGCGAGGCCCGCCCCCGCGTCATCTCCACTCCTGCCGAGCAGGGTGCTGTCCCAGAGGGCGTCTGCCCTGCGCGTTGAGCTTGGTCACGAAAGCCATCGTCGCCGTGAGCGCCCCGCTCACCGTGCCGCTAGTGTCGTTGCAGGAACGGGGATCAGTCGATCAAAGGCGGGGATACTACGAGGTCAGGGTCTTGGAGATATGTGTCAACGAAGACGGAGAATGAGTTGCCAAACGTATAGCGCCCCTCGTGTGTGATAACGGGACAACTGGCTGATGGGTCCATTGTTAGACGAATTGCGTAAAAGTGGGATTGGATCAAATAGTCTCCAAAGACGAAGAAGGAATTCGATGGACCCAGATCGCGTGGTAAAGCGAATTCTCCATCCATATCAGATAATCTCTCCACTATCTCAATAGGCCAAAACGTTACAAATTTATCGTCCCAATTACCTCTCCCCTCAAAACCACCATACAGCGCAAAATACTCGCGCATGTCTGCTGGAAGCTGAACACGGTACTTCCACTCAAACGCCTCTAGTGTCTCCTCAGATGCACCGGGCTTGACGATGTATCCAAGGGAAACCCAGTACTGGATCAATAGCTGAGCAGCAGTCTTTCGCGTTGAATGCATTTAGTGCCCTTTACTCACTGCTGTCACGGCTTGTAAGGCGTCAGGTCCTGTGGGACAACCCGCGCACTATCTGTGGGAGTCGACCGTCGCTCACGCCTGGGATCAGCGCACCAACTGTGGGATATTACACCCGCTTGCTGTAAGATTTCACATAAGATGCGCCATGTCGCATATAACCTGCGCCCATCGTCGCACAGAAGGTGCGCCGATCCGCCACCGCCTGCCCCCGCTTCCCCTCGCTGGGGCTGCACCACACCTGAGTGAGGCCTCGCCCGTCCCCTTAGCCCACCCCCATGGGCACCCCCGTCCTGCACGCATCGGCGCACCTTAGGCGCCACAATGTGAGGATCAGCGCATCTTCTGTGCGATAAGCGGCGCAGGTTAGGTGCGACACGTGTAAGACATCACATTCGTTGAGCCGAACTGCACGATCATTGAGCCGAAACTGCACAGTCGTTGAGCCATCCGCACGCTTTCCGCTCGCACTCCCTTTTTCATACCTGAAAACGGCTGTGCACCGCCGTCTCCCTCCCTTTCTCGCGCCATGACTGTATCGTGGATCGCTCATTTATTGTGCGGTTTCTGCTGGACGGCTCATTTATTGTGCGGTTTCTGCTGGACGGCTCATTTATTGTGCGGTTTCGGCTCACTGATCGTGCGGTTTTTTGCCTGCCTCAGCTGTGCTTTTGGCTCAGTGAATGTGATGTCTTACAGCAACGGGAATAAGGCTCCCACCCACGGCCCCCGCTCAGCGCGCCTCTCCCGCTACTCGCGTCACTCCCGACGCTACCGACGTCATCCCGTGCCCGACCGTGCCCAGCCGCAATAGCCGTACATCTTCTATCCCCGTACTTGACACCGTTCAATTCAATGTCTCTATGTAAGGCGTCAAATTAGATGAGCCAAACGTCACATTAGGTGAGCCGCTTGCGTCACATTAAGTGCGCCAATCCGCGCGCACCCCTCCTCCCAGCCTTCCTACCCGTCTTATCCACACTCACAAGACCCCCCATGAGGACACCGCGGACGCGAGGAGCACGGACACGCCGCGCGCGGATCGGCTCACCTAATGTGACGCATCATGCGGATCGGCTCACCTAATCTGACGTTTCCCGCTCACTTAATCTGACGTTCCACGCCGCTGTAAGGGTGAAATCCGCTCACTTAATTTGACGCCTTACAAATGGCTCCTGCGGCTCGTGCGGCGAGAGCCAGAAAGACCTCTCTAACCTGAACAACGCCGCCACGATGGCGAGCTACTACCAGAACTTCGCCTTGCTCATGAAACGCCTTGGCTCGGGGAC
>JAABUX010007969.1_pt1 | contig 12303 bp, 16 predicted proteins | sample 5561851 | NCBI WGS metagenome assembly JAABUX01 (sample SAMN10711883, study PRJNA513361) | rock metagenome | isolation source: Antarctica rocks | place: Antarctica: Victoria Land, Richard Nunatak red sandstone | collected 2016-01-03 | reverse complement strand
GTTTTGCCGCCTGCCATAGTGCACACGACGCCTGCTTGGGCGATAAGTGGCGGGCAGGCGCATGTACCAAGGTGGACACTCAATGGCAATGGGAGGCCTTGGCTTCACTGCAGTTTGCATTGCATGTGCTCGCGCCGTAACCAAGGCTGATGCAAGGGTAGCGACCTATCATCGGAATAGGGTTAAGGGTCAGAGTTAGGATTAGGGTAAGGGGCTCACTGTGCGCCGCGGGAGTCGGCCCCGCCTGAGCGGGACGATTTGCACGGCACCGATGCACTCCTTCACGACGTCAAAGCCACCGGGCGGCTGCTTGCATCGCGTGCTGCTCAGCCCCAGCTGCCGCTCGAGCCACACCTCGGCATCGGTCCTGACACGCAGAGCAAGAGCACCCGCTTTGGCATCGCGTGAGACATCACGCTGCTTGTGTCTCCTTGTTGGGATTGCTGCAGATGCAAGCAGGAACGCGGCGATACACACTGCGTCAAGTACCATGTGACTGCAACCATGCGAGGTGCCCGCATCATGCAGCGAAGAGCAACATCTGTACCGCCTGTCTCACACGCAGACAAGCATGATTTTTGACGCGCTCGCCCCGAGTACGTGGATGCAACTTGTGCATGCAACACAGCAGCAATTACGTCCGTGCATCATGACACGGCCGAACTCAGCCGAGCCATTGTGTTGGCACACCCTCAAATCCACGAAGGTTATGACATGAAACCTCACCTGGAATAGCAGTGCATAGGCACAATGGCATTGCCGAGCAAGTCGGCGATGGCGGCGGAGCTCGCATAGACGTAGTGAGCCCCGCGGTCGCGCTTCCAGTCCCTGAGCACGATGATGAAAGCTGTCAATGCGTCATGCTCGACCACTAGGCTAGACAGTAGGCAGAAGACCAAACATCCTTCCGCAGCGTAGACATGCACAGTGCAGCGCACTGAGCGATCGATGTGCTCGTGATCACGCATGCGAGGCAGCAACACCATCATGTGCCGCACGGTGATCGTCGTCGCTGAAAGTGTCCCGGGCTATGCTGGCAGTGTTACGGACACAATACTGAATAGTCATATGGTTTTGTGATGCCGCCGTTCATCAGACGGTTCAGCATCTGCCATTGGGTGACATGATGCACAGATCTTGCACCTGTTCAGCCCTTACACAGCCAACAGGTGCTCGCCGCTCGATCGCTCCGCCGTGATGTGCACAAGCTGCTGCTCGCGCCCGCCGACCTCCGCGAGCACCGGCTCCCAGACCCAGTAGCTCTGGAACTCGCCCGCCCTGCTCACGCCGCGCGCCGCCCTGCTCAGGCATGTTGGGAGCACTAGGTGTGGTTCCCACGCGGCCGCGCAATGAGATATTTCAAGTAGTGTTGCTTGAGCTGTGGACAGGCTGAAGCTGCACATCGACTGAACTAAAATTTCCTCTCTTCCGCAAGCCTGACGGCAGTGAGAGCGCACGGGTCAGCCTGCACGTCGTGCTCCCCGCCGCTGCCGCTGTCAGTCGGCTCATCGCTGCCGTGCGGCGGAGCCCCGTCCGACGCCACGTTGCCGTCAATGCCATCGCCCTGGCATGCACGTGTACGTACTCGCCGGCCACCGGCACACGCAGGAGTCCGATGGCTGACGGGTTTGCGCCTTCGGCCGGCTCGGCCTGGGTCCTGCCCAGCGCGAGGGGCAGCCTGCGCTCAACGGTCCTGGCATGACACCCTGTGTCGGAGGTTGCCATTGAGAATAATAAGATGCTCGATATCAAAGGGTTTCATGGCTCACAGATTTTGCAGTTTCAAATCACCACTTGATTGTCTTGTCATAGCTGGGCAGCCATGCTGGATGTGTTCAGCGGCAAGTCATAGATGCCCTGATTGAGCATCAGGCAGGCAGCGTAGCAGCATCGGCATCTGTACGCACCGTTTGATGGTTTGGATCCTCCGATCCGGCGCCAGCAGCGTAGACGTTGCTGGGGCTGGCTTCTTGTAGCGATTCAGCGCCCAGCGCATGCAATCCGGCCTGTCAGATCCAGTACGGCAGTGTCAGGGGCAGCGTCCGCCTTGGTTCTTGGTTCAAGGCTGTAAGACTTTGTTAGTGGCGACAGGACACAGATGCGAAGCAGCCTGCTGATAGACATGGCCTGGTTGCACCGCGTGCAAAGCAAATGGTGTGTGCCGTATGTGGATGCTCAGGGTCTCACACACGATGACACTTTATTGGCATTAAAATGTATGACAAGGTTGAACTCTTGCTCGAAGCTCTACTGCCAGCACAAGGTATGCGTGCTCACCTCTGCCTTGACAAAAGACGGCAGCAGCTGCTCTGTGGCCTTTTAGCCTCAACAGCGTGCCTGCATTGCAGCACACTCTCTATTGAGCTGCCCAGGTCCCTCTTGAGCGGATCCCAGTTGGCATCCGGCCCCAGCACAATCATTCCAGCACAAGTGGCTGCGCAAACCCGATATCAGGTTGATGTCACTCCTGCAGGGAAGCACTTGTACGTGGCGCTGCAGCTGTGATCGCGACAATGGGGTTGCAGCGGCACACCATCAGACTGGCGAGGGTAGAGAGCAAGCCCGTGGGTGCCGCTTGACGACCGCACCGTCTGGGCCCTCGAACATATTCAGGTCGCTGCGGCACCTGCAGAGCCAGACAATTTACTGCTGGTTGCAAAATGTACCGACTGCACAGCTTTCAGGGGTACATGAGCACCGAGCAAGGTGCGGTCGTCTCATGGACTGACCTGCGGATGCTGGGCGCCCCAATTCGCTGGCTTCAAGAGGCCGACCAAGCTGATGACATCCGCCCTGCACACGGCCCGCGCACACCCCCGCTGCTCCGCGTGGTACCGCCAGCACGCAGCCACGACGTGCGGTCGCGTGCCGCCTGATAGCCCAGGGGATCCGAGCCCAGCTTCGCCGGCGCCACTGGGCGATGCCGCCTCTGTGCCCCGCAGGCCGGCCATCAGAGCGACAGCGTGCTGGGGGACGGCGCGCGAGCAGCCGGTGCTCGCCGCGAGTGCTGCCCGCGCCTGCCTGCGCAGCGCTGCATCGGCGTGCAGGTTTGCTGCCGCGGCGGCACCGACTGCGGGGCTGACTCCCGGGTCACTGGCCTCGACATCCACCTCCTCTTTAGCCTCGGGCGCAGCATGACTGTCGCTCATGCCGGTGTCACCGCTGTCTGAGACGGTCCGCAGGCCGGCGACTGGCTCCTGCTAAGAGCACATCCTCCAGTCATGATGATGCTGCTCTCGGAGCGGCGTCAACAAGGCGTCAAACACTGGCGATTGCCTGCTTTTGGGAGCGCACCGGACTGGCTGTAATTTCCTGAGGGACGTGCAGCTGCGGCGGCGCCTGGTCCGGGGTGGCAGGCATCTCGTCAGCCGGCTGCGCCTGACCGGCGCGGGCAGGGTCCGCCGCATCCCGCTCCTTCGCCAGCCGGTACGAGATCGTGCGCTCGCTGACCCCGTGTCTGGCGGCGATCGCGGCCAAGGGATCACGCCGGGCCCTCGCTTCCGCCAGGATGCCCGGCCAGACGGCGTCAGCCAGCTTGTTGCACAGCCGCCGCCGCGTGCGCTGCTTCTTCTATAGCAGAAGGGGTGCGAAGTCGTTGAGCGTGACATCGACTTGGGTTCCTGGTCACTGCGGGACGTCAGAGCATGTGACAGGCACGAATGGCTGCGACCGACAGCGAAGACGCATGGTGTCGCACCTTCGAGACCGCCAAGGTGGACGCTTTGCCCTCGTGGGCTGCTGAGTCCTCAGCAGCGCTGAGCAGTCTGCAGCGGAAGTCCATTTCGCGCGATGCCTGAACGCAGGAAAACACTGTCATCTGCAGGGTGCCCGCTTGTGGGACCGTGCTACATACCTGCAATCAGTGGCAGGTGGGCGATTGAAGCACATGCCTTGCTGTGTCTAGGTTGCCAGTGGATTCATAAACATCCTGAATAAGCACGGCTCATGTTTGGCATGAGCGTAGAGATGGTCATGCGTGCGACGGAGGGCTTTCGCAGTATGCAGGCACCTGCGGTAGGTTTGCGCCCCTAGTTTCCGGCATGCCGATCAGGAGCGTGACGTCCGCCCTCGACACGGCCCGCGCGCAGCCCCGCTGCTCCGCGTGGTAGCCCCAGCACGCCGCCGCACCGCGCCGCCGCGTGGCGTCTGCGGGATTGCTGCTCACCAAGTAAACATGATTATCAATGAAACTACCGTATTTTCGATATGTAATGTGATTCGATATCTGTGATGATAACAAAGCTGATGGTAGAACCGACCTGCATATTGATATAGTACCTTGTATTTTACTCTGGGTGGCTGCTCCCACTGCGCCGGGGTCCGGAGCGTGCGCCGTCCACAGGGCGGCCAGCAGCGCGACGGCGTGCTGCGGCACCTCCCGCGAGCAGCCGGCTGCCAGCGCGAGCTTGAGCCGCGCCCGCTTCCGCAGCGTAACGCTGTCGCAGAGAGCTGCTCCCGGATCGGTGTCCGCGCGGCCAGGACGGCTGTCGATGACGTCCACATCGTCGGCCTCGTCTGCGTTGCGCTTGGCCGCCGAGGCGGCCAGCTGCGTATTTGGCACGAAGTACATTCATCTCATTGAACTGCAGGCGGTGCGGGAAACCGGCTGTGCACCCCTTCACGAGGACTTGTGCTGGCATCTCCTGATGCAGAACACGTCCCAGTGGCGGAGCAGTGAGCGGGGCAATTGTGAAGTGAGTCAGTACGTGGAGCGCGAGCGTACCGTGCTGCACGGGGCGAGGCGACGACGGTGGGGCGGCGACTGGTCCGGAGTCGCCGGCATGTCATCGTTGACCCCATCTCTATGGGCCGCCACGCGCACCGCTGCTGCCGCCGCTTCCCGCTCCTTCTTGAGCCTGTACAGGATCGTGCGCTCAGCCACGCCGTGCTTGGCGGCGATGGCATTCAGAGGCTCGCGGCGAGCCCGGGCCTCTGCCAGGACGGCGGGCCAGACCAGGTCGTACTGCGTGCCGAACCTGAAGGGCCGCCCGTTTCGCCGCATCTGCAGCAACAGCAGGGGTTCGGTCTCAGCACCTCGCTGCCCCTCATCATTTCAGCGTTGGAGCGCCTCGGGTATTCTTGCGAGTGTCATGCAACGCAAGCTGCGCCTCGCAAAGTGCCTGCAAGTGCACATCGAGCGAGCACGCACCACACAGCAGCGCTGATCATTGCTGTCCGGATGCTGCAGGCCGTCTGGCGCCTCAGCGGTGCCCGTGCTACAAGGGTGCGCCTCAACAGCGCCGACATCTGGGCTGGTGGCAGGCTCTCCAGCGGCGGACTGTGCCGCGTGATGAGCGAGCTGTGCTGCGACTGCTGTGTTTTGCCGTGTGCGCCGTGTGTTCGCTGGCAGGGAGCTGGCGGCCGCTTTGTCGTGAGTGCTTTCCGACACGTCGTCGCCAGAGCTGCTCGCCAAGTCGACAACGCCGCCTGCTCATAGCCAGCACGCGTCAGCCGCGCACAGCAATTGTGACGCTGCTGCTCTGCAGCCATCAGCAGGGAAGCAAACGCATGGCGTCAAGCGCGCTTGTGCACAGCAAGGTAAGCCGCTGTGATGGTCGTCGCAACGGAAGTATATGATGCTCTGCCAGATGGAGGCAGGATGCAGCAGATGATGTGATTTATATCCTGTCAGAACCGTGCACTGCAGCAGCAGAGCGCGGCTGCGCGCTCTCAGACACCATAATAATGGATGCAGCATCAGGTTGTCCGATCGCTGACTGCACAGGCTAGGCAGTCCTTGCTCCGAGAGCATCAGCACATTACGTGTGCACGCTCGCACCGCTGCTGATGTCGGTGTCGCTGTCGCAGAGGTCGACAGCCACCCCGCCCGAGGCGGGGTCGTCCGAGCCGGCCATCCGACAGCAGCAGGCGCGTTAAGCTGCTGACTAGCGCCGTTTGCGCGATGCTATTCTGGCGACGCTAGGGGTCCTCATGCTGGCCTTTCTTGGCTGTCATGTCCGCGGCGCACTTGCCACGCTGAGGAACAAGCAAAACGCGCGCTCGTCGACTGACTCAGAGTCTAAGTGCCCGAGGCGAGGTCAATCGCAAGCGGAGTTGCGTACGTCATGTGCTCTAAGCATACGGATGGTACGCTGATCATGGCATGTTGTCTCGATGATTCACAAATCTTTACTATGCAGCAACCCCTGCTTGCGTTGGGTAGCTACAGCGGCGTACACGTACTGATGGCCTCTCAAAACGCAAGAACACTGCTGAGTCGTTTCCTGCAGGCCTGCCTAGCGCTGCAGCGCTGAAGGCTGACGAATCCGAAGCACTGTAACCTCTGCAACGCTCCTAACTATGGCATCAGACCCTGACCATAACTTAAACCGCTGTGAGTGATCATGGCTTCGGCACACAATCTGACCGTAAGACGCTTGTTGACGTCAGCCTGCACGATGACTAGCTCTACGCTGCTCTGATGCCTGTGTCACCGCGCGCCTTGTGCAATGTATCGTGGGGTTGAACAGCCGCTGCGGAATATTGCAGGTAGTCTTCTGCTTATGAGGCAACTTCTGCCGTGTTAGCTGCCACCGCTGCCAACCTCTTTTTTCTCGCTGCTTTGTGGCCCCGGTTTCGTGCGCTCCGCTTTGCGCAGCGGAAGCAGAAGCACTGATTGGCGAAATAGCAGTCTTTGGTATGGGTAGGCGAAGCCACGGACACCTGCCCGTGAAAGGCACAGAAGTTGCAGCAGCGGGCTGGCTTCTGGGGCTTGATGCAGGGTGACACCACGGTCGCTGTGTCTTCCGTTGGGGCGGCAGTCGCCTCCTCCTCCGTGACTGAGGGTGCAGCGATGCCCGCGGCATCACTGTTTGTGCCGGGCTCGCCCGCAGCTGTGGCGGTCTCTGCCGCAGCAGCGCCCTCGGGCGCTTGGAATGGGCTTCCTGCTGCTGGGCTTGGTGGCACCAAGTCGGCTTGGCCGGAGGCTCCGTCTGAATCGACTGGAAGTCTTTGACCGAGCGCAACGTCCGTCGCCGTCCAAAGGACGTCTGCCACGGGCTGCGCTCGCGCTGATCACACGGCGGCAGCAATTCTGCACTGGCGCCAGGTGTGCCACGTGCAGGCGCGGTGACTTGGCACTGCCTCCACTACTGTCAGGGACCGTGGCAGGGTCGTCACGGCTGTCGCCGCCATCAGGCCTGATTTGCGAATTAAGTTGCGCTGCTGCTGCGCGCCCGTCCTGTGTCGGGCAACTGCGAGACACGGTGTGCTGACGCCGGCCCCAGAAGCGGAAACCGGCACAAAAAGATGCAGCAGTGCTGGCTGGTTTGCTCGTGATGTCTCCTTCCCGCGCTGGCTGGCTGCCTCTGTGGGCGCCTCACCCGCCGCAATGCCCTCGCTGGCCAAGACGGTTCTGTCTCTGGCAGCAGCGGGCTGGTTTCTGAGGGCTGTTGGTGCCGCGTCAGCTCCCCGCGATGCCTCGCCGCGCAGGCGCGAGGGAGGATCCTCACGCTTGCCGCCACCAAGCGGCCTGCTCGGCAGCTGAGACGGCAGCTGGGTTGCCTCCGCTCCGTGCGCCGTGGCTGCGGCGCAGGCTGTGCATTTGCTCCTGTTGTCCGCGGCGTCGTGCTGATCCCTGACGGTGGGACCTGCGGCAGCGGCGCCGCTTGCCTGCTGTGCGGACCGGTTGGCCTGCGGCGCGGCCTCCTGCGAAGGGTCTGAGCACTCTGCGGCCTTCCGCTTGCGGGCCGTCTGCCTCGGGCCCAGTGCGGCTTCGGCTGGTTGCTGGTCTCCCTGCACGGCTCGAGTCTAGGTTCAGGGTCAGGGCTGGATCAGCATCTGTATCTGCATTCGCAATCCAGCGCGAGCTGGCGGCCGACCTGGCTAGGCAGCAGGCATTCAACACAAACCAAAACCCTATTCCTAACCCTAACCAAAAGCAGCCTATGCCTGTCTCGAGCTGACAGCGCAGTGTGTGCGGTGGATTCAATGCTCGTGTTTTTTCACGCAGCACACAGTTTGATCTTCGCCTAGAACAGAACGTCTGTAGCAGCCGCCTGGGCATGAGTATGCAATGCTTTTTGCCGGAGACAAATGCAACCGACAATGGAGCATGCGCGAGTTACGACGTGTATGGCTGAGCTACGAATGCACGCGGCACGGGTGCAGCCCACCTTGAGTCTGTCGGACGTGAACAACAGCCGCTCCGTAGCCTTGAAGCCGCCACACCGTGCCTGCAGGTGATGCTGAGCTTTGTCGACAGCTTGAGTCTTGTCATCAGCCCGCCTATGCAGCTGTCCGCACACGGACAGGTATACATTGCAGGGCGCGCACAAGACGCCGTGCAGAACTCGGCCACGCTTGCTTGCTTTTCGCTGGTTCTCAGGCAACTGCGATGCCAAGGCAATGAGAACTACTTCATAGATGGGTGGAGGGCGAACCATCAAACCTGCCAGGGTGGACGGGGGGCCCATGTGCAGTGCTGGAAGGCCGTCACGCCTGGGCCTGCGACAGTAGTCTGGACGTTGCCGCGCCTGCGATGCTGCCATGCAACCGTGAGACGTTGCAAATCAGGAGAAAAGCTGCAAGCGGAGAACGCAGCACCGTCATCACTGGCGCAACGAGGCTCTCAAAAGTCAGCGCTCGGGCTCTGGCGAAGCCATATCAATAGTCTTCGCGTCAAGCCATGCTTGGACACTTCACCATACCATCACGGGCGCACATATGGCCTGATGCAGCCGAGGAGTGGCAAGCGCAAGCAGCGACATGGCCGAAAACTACAGGCTCACCTGTGGAGGCACGCCGCCAGAGCCTGCGCAAACTTTGTCATTTGCAGCTTGTGTGGCAGCATAGCAAGGTCGCGGGTTTTTGAGCTGCGTGATCTCGACCTCATGCGACGCAACCCTGACTGTGATGACCAGCAGCACGGGGTCGACAAGCGAGGGGTCGAGCGGCGGCGCACCAGCGAACGCCGCGGGAATGCCTACTGGCATCGCCGGCTCGCTCGGCGCCGCCTCGACACCATGCTGATCTGGTCGGTGAAGTGCCGATCGGGCTGTCGGCTGCGCCTCGACAGCGCTGCAGGGTGGGGCTGCGTGTGCTGGCTTCGCTGGGCGGCGGTGCACGGGCTGCATGCCAGCTGCGCGCTTGGTGTCGGAATGCGACGGGCGCGCCGCAGCCGGCGGGTTAGAGCTGATGATTCCCGCTGCTCTGCCATCCGGCGGAGAGCGTCTGCTGCCCGGCTGCTCACGGGAGCGCGGCGGCGACTCTTGATCGTTCCTGTCTGCCGCAGCCTGCGACGCCTCCGCCTCGGCAGCAGGAGCGCTGCGCGCAGGCCCTGCGGCGGGCAACGAGGGCGGCGCCGCCTCAGCAGCGGCGGGCGGCTGTTGTCGCCGCGGAGCCTTGCGGTGACGGGGGGTCCGGTTGCGGTCCAACTCGGCCGCCTTCTGCCGCTGCACCCGGCATGACCTGCAAGAAGAGGTGTTCACATCTGTTTCAGCAAACATGTGTCCTGTGACGCGTGATCCAGTGTGGCAGAACCTGGCTGTCGTGGAGCAACAGTCTGTTCAGGCGTCAGTAGCAGCATCGCCGCGGTGATTTGACAAAGCCAGCAACAGGTGGGGGCGGCACACCTTAACTCGCCGTCGAACCTGCGAAGCAAGTGGAAGCAGCCGCATCGCTGGCAAAAGCGCGTGCGCTGATCGTTTCGCACAAAAACGCTGGCCTTCGAGTGCGCGACACAGATTCCACGCTTCCTGTGGAAGCTCTTCAGATCCTGCAGCTCTGCATCGCACCCCTTGACCTGCAGCGGCATTCCAGCGTCAGCGACCCTGATGATGGCGGCTCCTCTGACGGGCTGGCGGTGACAGGTGTCGCGTGCACCAGGCAGAAGCTGCCCTGCCCACTGGCAGACAAGACCCGCCGCATAATAGCAGTCGTGGGAGGCGCACGAGGCACTCAGGTTACGGGCAAGACAATGAGTCGTCTCGGTATATCAACCTGCAACACCATGCTACGAGACACAGGTGCATACGCGGCGTAAGTGCGACACGACGCTCTTGTAAGCCACCTGGCAGACGCGGTAAAGCCGTATCCGGCGCCGGCGAGGCTCCTGCTTTGTCGGCGCCGCTTCGCCGCCGCCCGCTGACTTGTGATCGACTCTCAGGCCGGCGACGCGGGCGGATCGCCGTGTATCGGGCTGGGCACCGGCTGTCATGCTCCGACTGCGGACAAGTGAGGAATGACCACCGCCGGCTGGCCTTTCGACAGCCGCGGTAGGCCCCAGACCGTCCTGCGTGCCGGAGAAGGCTGTGTTCAGGTAACACACGGCAGTCGCAGCATCTCTCCCATTCATCCAGGCCGGCGCTGCTTTTGGGTGAAGTTGGCTCAGACTGCCCAGAGCCATACACTTGGGGTCTGCTTCGACAGATCGCGGCTCGAAGGCGCACACTGGAGAGACAGCGAGCTGCAAGGGTCGCGGAGGCGACTGCTTCGGGGTCACCGGCTCGGTTTGAGCCGAGTCAGCTGACGCAGCATGATGCCCCGCTTGCGCAGGCTGTCGCGTGGTTTTGTCGGCTTGCCGCCAATGCTGGGCCGCATGCACAGGGTCCGCGAGACCCGCCCCCTCTGGAGCAGCGTATGAGGCGCCGTCGTCAGAGCTGCTGACCAAGTCGATGACGCCTCCTGCAGACACACAGCCATGCGTCAGCAAAGCAAGAGTCATAGGACATGCAAGCGGTGCTTGTGCACAACACATGCTGCGACATCTGCACTGGCTTCAAGTCAGCTTGTGCACGGCCTGTCTCGAAATGAGCATAGACTACGCAGCAGGCAATAGTTGGGATGCAGCATGCGCTGTAAACAGTGCGACAGTCAGACTCTGCTCGCGGCAGCCCTTCGAGGAGACCTCTGCTGGCGGCAGCCCCGCGAGGAGACCTCTGCTGTGGCTCTGCGCCCAGCGTGCATGCTCATGGACCTAAACAGGGCTTCGGCTGAATTGCTCCCCTTGCTGGGCTAAGCATGCGACGGCCCAGAATAGGCTCGCACCCCCATCCGAATAGCTGTCGCTGTTGCAGAGGTCGAGGCACCCGTCATTCGGGAGGGGCCTCCCCGAGGCATCCATCCGAGCGAAGCAGGCCGTTCAGCGTGCTTTTCCGGACGCCGTCTACTCGATGCTGGGCTGGCGAGGCTGCCCCTGGTACAGATCGTTCATGCCGGCATTGGCGGATCCATGCTGGTAGCTTATCTGTTCGTGTGAGAACTGAGGATGAGACTGCCGAGCAATTATCCAGCTCCAATGCTGGGGCTTATCAGGCCTTACTGGTTCGAAGAGCCGATATGCTAAAATCGTGTGCGCAGATCAACCACTGGGTGCTGATCCATCGCTGCGACATGACGCTCGATAATCGCCCGCGGGAGGTGATGAAACGAGGAATGCGAAAGGCTGGTCGACGAGCTGATCAAATTTAGCCCCTTATTTCGCAGCATCCGGTCTGGACTTGTACCGAACAGATCTAATTGAACCGTATGTGCGATCTCTCCAGTGCTGACGCATGTCTACAGGGGCAAAGCTGAACTGTGGTGGTCCTTTCAGAGCATTGCAAACAACTGAGATACTGTCAGCCATTTGCAGGCTGTGAAAGCGTACCCATGCGACAAATTGTCCATCCCGTGCGCCTGAGCTATGCTGCCTAAGCTGAGGCCTATCGTGCGTTCAGGCCAAGCACATATCCGAATACTACAGGTCATATCAAGATGTTGCTTCAATTTAAGCGCCGCTGCGAGTCTGCACAGCTCATGTGCTGCTTGACGCGAGATATTCCGCGCAGTTTCTGCTGGCTTACGGCAGGAAAGTCTGAGTTCAGAACGAGATCTAATCAGCCTGCTTGATGGGACATGGGGTTGGGCAAAGATGGCGAAAATGCTGCTGCAGGTTCGTGACCGCGTGGCACCACAGAGCCCGCTGCTGTCTCCGTCCCCACCGGGATGCGGCGTGCCACATAGACACCTGCCATTGGCTGATCGCACACCCGGCTAGCCTAGCAGATACACCTGCACAAGTCGCAAGAAGGCGCATCAGACGATAAGTGGTGTGGGCAGAATAATCGAACATTCGAACATGCAGCGGCCGGGCTTAAAAGGAAAGCGGAGATGGGCCACAGAAGTGCGAGTACTCGCTGAATTTCGCCCTGCTACGGAGACTCAGCGTCTCAACCTTGTAAAGACTTGACGGACAACCTTCACTGCATTCGTGTATTGGCGTAAAAAGGTTGGTCGACCATGACCGCTCTGCAGATATATACTGCCATACGTGCCTTTGGTCCTCCGTTCAGACGGCACTGATTTTCTTTCATTTAGTGTCTA
>JAABUX010007968.1_pt1 | contig 12303 bp, 8 predicted proteins | sample 5561851 | NCBI WGS metagenome assembly JAABUX01 (sample SAMN10711883, study PRJNA513361) | rock metagenome | isolation source: Antarctica rocks | place: Antarctica: Victoria Land, Richard Nunatak red sandstone | collected 2016-01-03 | reverse complement strand
ATTGGATGTCGGTCAGGTCGGTCGTGTAGGCTTTACGCATGGCAGGTATCGTGGGTTGAGCGAGGATGCAAGTCTTGGCCACCTCGGGGATTCTAGGGCCAAACCCACTTCCCGGATAGCCTCTCACCGTCTGCGCCCGCAACAGGGATCACTTGCCCTCGGCCCGGGCCTTCGCCGGGAGTCGGCCTCGGAGTCGGGTCGTGATGACGGGCCGTCCGCCGGCTCACTTTTGCCGGACCTTCTCGACCACGTCGTGGGCCGCCCCGATGACGATCGACTCGACGTCCTCGGCCCAGGGGGCGGGCCAGGTGCTGCCGTAGAAGGATTCGCCCCCTTCGTAGCCGCCTTCCTTGAGGACGCGCACCGAGGGGATGTAGCCGACGACGTCGTTGGCGTAGGCGGCCACCCAGAGCGGCCGGCCCTCGCCGCCAAGCTCCTCCTGGAGCCGGATCGCGTAGTCGACCACCACCTCGCCCGAGAGCGCGACCAACGTCAGCCGGTCGCCCAGGGCGATGGCCTGCGCCGAGTAATGGGGATAATCCTTGCGGATCGGCTTGCCCTGGTCGATCGCCTCGATCATCCGTCCCGCGTGCCGCCGACGCCCCTGGTCGGGATCGCCGAGGAGCTTCTCGTAAACGCCCCGGTCGGTCGGGCCGGCGAAGTGGAGGGTCGTCTCGGTGTACGCGGCGCGAAGCGGGCCGGTCAGCGGCGAGAGCCGGGCGGGGCGGTCGAGGACGAACTTCACGGCCGAGGCCAGCTCCTCGCCGTGGCCCCTGGCCATCTCCGTGGTGCCGAAGGGGTGGGGGTCGGCGTCGCCCGCGCAACCGGTCACGAACATCGCCGTGGTGCCAAGGTTGTCGGCCTCGACGCGGTCCTGGGCGTAGCCGGCGAAGTCGGCGTCGATCTTCATCATGTCGGGGCGGAGCGTGGTGTTGTGGCAGGCGTAGCCGAAGACGACGGCCAGCGGCTTGCCGACGGCGTCGCGGACCTGGAGGACCGGCACGCTCTCGTCGGTGGGCCCGGCGGGATTCTTGCCGAGTTTGATCCCGCGGGGGGTCGGCTCGCGGCGGTTCAGGGCGAAGTGGGCGCGGCCGACGCCGTAGGTCACTGCGGCCGGCTGCATCTTCGCCAGCGCCGCGCCGACCACCAGGACCAGCTTGTCCTCCAGCCCTCGGGTGTAGGCGACGTTGGCCTCGAAGCCTTCTCGGGCGGGCTCGTCGGGGTCGACGGGCTGGGGGCCGGCGTGAGTGTGCGACGCGAACAGGACGAGGTCCGCCCGAGCGAGCCCGTGCTCGGCCTCCACCCGGTTTGCCACGCGCCCGGAGAGCGGGCGTCGGAGGTCGATGATGTCGCAGGTCACGATGACGACCCGATGCCCCGCCGCGTCGGCCAGGGCGAGAGCCTTGGCGGCGAGCGGATGCGCCACGCCCTCCGAGGGCGAAGTCCGCGACGCGTACCCGGCCATCCGCACCGGCCCGGTCGGCGTCGTGTCGACCCTCGCCGCCCCCGCCTTCCAGCCCGCCGCCGGATCGGCCGCCGCCCGGAGCGACCCGGGGCTCACGGCAAGGGACCATGCGGCCAGGGTGAGAATGGCCCCGATCGATTTCTTCATGCACTCGTCCCCCGTTTCCGATGAGAGATCGCCGAGATCCCCGGCGTCCGACCGTCGCGACCATACCGGGGCAAAAGGCCAACGCACGATACGGCATCGCCCGGCTCGGTTCGAGCCCTTGAGCACGACGAAGGAGGACTCGGCCCAATCTCTCCCCAGCTCCGGGATCGGGACGGGCCTCCAGGTGATCCCCGGCGCAGGTCAAGCGGTTGTCGCTCCTCATGCCCGAGCTGGCAAGGGCCGCGCGGGAGGATGCGCCTGGATGGAGGAGGAGGCCCGGGCGAGGTGGCGGCCGGCGAGGTCGGGGAACGTCGCCCGGTAGCGGTCGCCCAGGCAGGGATCATCGAGCATGCGGCGGAAGTCGCCGTGGGCGTGGGGCGACCCGCCGATCGTCGCGGCGGCCTCGTCCGGCCGCCCCTTGGGGATCTCGATCTCGGCGACGAGGTCGACGTCGGGCCTGGCCTTGAAGTCGAGGACGTATCGTTTGCCGATCAGGCCGAGCACGACCTCAACCTACCCCGACGGCGGGGCGTCCGTAATCGGACCATTTCCTGATAGTCCTTGAACAATGGGGTGCCCGCGGAGTTCAATGAGAAGAGGCCGAGAGTGCACCCGCGCATCCCGAGGGATTCATCGACATGCTGACCCGCTCGCGGGGACTGCTTCGCCCGGCCTGGATTCGACCCTTCCTGCTGATTGGCCCGATCCTCCTCGCGTCTCCCGCCGGCGCGGCGGGCCCGGCCGAGACCGAGGGAGATCGTTTCTTCCGCGAGAAGATCCGGCCGGTCCTCGAAGCGTCCTGCTTCGACTGCCACTCGGCGGGCGCGGCGAAGGTGAAGGGCGGCCTGCTCCTCGACTCTCGCGAGGCCCTGCTCCGGGGGGGCGACACCGGCCCCGCGGTGGTCGCCGGCAAAGGCGGCGAAAGCCTCCTGATCCAGGCCATCCGGCACGCCGACGGGATGGCGATGCCCCCCAAGAAGCCGAGGCTCGCCGATTCGGTGATCGATGATTTTGAACGATGGGTGGACATGGGCGCCCCGGTCCCGGGCACCGAGGCGGCCGGCCCTCGCCTCGATGACGCCCGCCGGCACTGGGCGTTCCAGCCCGTCCGGAAGGCGAACCCGCCCGAGGTCCGCGATCCGGGCTGGGTCCGGACCCCCGTCGACGCCTTCGTCCTGGCGAAGCTCGAAGGGCGCGGCTGGAAGCCCGCACCGCCCGCCGGGCCTCGCGAGTTGATCCGCCGGGTCACGTACGACCTGACGGGCCTGCCCCCCTCGCCCGAGGAGGTCGATGCCTTCGTCGCCGACACCGCGGCCGACGCCTACGAGCGGCTGGTCGACCGGCTGCTCGCCAGCCCCCGTCACGGCGAGAGGTGGGGTCAGCACTGGCTCGACCTGGTCCGGTTCGCGGAGACGGAGGGCTACGAGTATGACCGGCACATCCCCGACGCCTGGCGGTTCCGGGACTACGTGATCGATTCCCTGAACCGCGACAAGCCGTTCGATCGCTTCCTGACCGAGCAGATCGCCGGGGATGAGATCGCGCCGGACGACCCCGAGTGCCAGGTCGCATCGGCCTTCCACCGGCTCGGCCCGGTCCGCCGGAACGCCGGGAATCCCGAGATCGCATTGAGCCGCAACGAGGTCTTGACGGACCGCGTCGACATCCTCGGCACGGCGGTCCTCGGCCTGACCGTCGGCTGTGCCCGGTGCCACAACCACAAGCTCGAACCGATCTCGCAGAAGGATTACTACCGGTTCCAGGCCTACCTGGCGGCGACGGAAGAGCACGACATCGTGCTCGCCTCGCCGGGCGAGCGGGCCGGTTGGGAGGCGACGAACGCGAAGTTCGAGGAGGAGTTGAAGGCCCTCCAGAAGCGGGCCAAGGTGGCGACCGGCGAGGAGCGATCGAAGCTCAAGGCGGAGATCGAGGAGGTGGAAGGCCGGACGCCCGCCCCGCTTTCGACCATCCCGGGCACGCGGAACGACTTCGAGGGCCGGACCGAGATCCACGTCCTGAAGCGTGGCGTCTGGGAGAACAAGGGCGACCTCGTCGGCCCTCGCCCGCCCGGCGTCCTGGTGGCGGACGACCTCCCCGAGCTCGCCCCCGACGTTGCCGATCCCCGGACCCGGCTCGCCCGTTGGCTCGTCGACCCGAGGCACCCGCTGACCTCGCGGGTTCTGGCCAACCGCGTCTGGCAGCACCACTTCGGCGCCGGGCTGGTGAAGACGGTCAACGACTTCGGGACCAAGGGGGATCGTCCCAGCCACCCGGAACTGCTCGACTGGCTCGCGGCGAAGCTGGTCGAGGGGGGCTGGAAGCTCAAGCCGGTCCATCGGCTCCTGGTCCTCAGCAACGCCTACCGCCAGTCGGGTCGATCTCCCCTGGCGGCCGAGGCGATGCGGAGCGACCCCGAGAATCGCCTGCTCTGGCACGCCAGCCGGCGACGCCTGACGGCGGAGGAGATCCGCGACGCCATGCTCGCCACCGCCGGCCGCTTGAACCCGAAGGCCGGCGGCCCGAGCGTGATGGTGCCGGTCGACCCGGGGCTCGTGAAGCTCCTCTACAAGCCATCCCAGTGGCAGGCCGGCCCGAGCCCCGACGAGTACGATCGACGCTCCATCTACCTCTTCGCGAAGCGGAACCTCCGGCTCCCGTTCATGGAGGCCTTCGACGCCCCGACGGCGCTGGCCAGTTGCGCGAGGCGGGAGTCGAGCACCCACGCCCCCCAGGCGCTGGAGCTGCTCAACGGCCGGCTCTCCAACGACCTCGCCGCCGCGTTCGCCCTCCGCCTCGATCGCGAGGCCGGCACGGGGCGAGATCGCCTCGTCGGTCGGGCCTTCCGCCTCGCGCTGGGCCGCCCGCCGACGCCCGAGGAGCTGGCGATCTCGCTCGAATACCTCCGCGACCAGTCCCCGGAAGAATTCGCCCTGGCCATGTTCAACCTGAACGGGTTCTTGTATGTCCCTTGACGCCCGCCCGCCCCACTCCCGGTCGACCCGGACTCGCCGCGAGTTCGTCCGCGACGCCTTCTGCGGCTTCGGCGGGCTCGCGCTCGCCTCGATGCTCCAGGAGGAGCGGGCCCGCGCCGGCCCGGCCGACCCGCTCGGCGTCAAGAGCCCGCATCTCCCCGCCAGGGCCCGGTCGGTCATCTTCCTGTTCATGGCCGGCGGCCCGTCGCACCTCGAGACCTTCGACCCCAAGCCGCTGCTCAACCGGCTCGACGGCCAGCCGAGGCCCAAGGAGTTCGGAGAGGCCAAGTACCAGTTCGTCCGGCGCGACGCCCGCCTGCTCGGGACCAAGCGGACGTTCCGGAAATACGGGCAGAGCGGGATCGAGGTGTCCGACCTCTTCCCCCTCACGGCCGAATGCGTCGACGACCTCGCGATCGTCCGGTCCTGCCACGGCGACATGGTCGTCCACTCGGCCGCGCAGTACGAGTTGTTCACCGGCCGGGTCACGCCCGGCTTCCCCAGCATCGGATCTTGGGTCCTCTATGGGCTCGGTTCGGAGAGCCGGTCGCTCCCGTCCTACGTGGTGATGCCCGACCCCAGGGGGGCGCTGGAAGCCGGCCAGCCGATGTATGCCAACGGCTTCCTGCCGGCCGTGTACCAGCCGACGATGTTCCGGCCCGGCGACAGGCCGGTGCTCAACCTCGACCTGCCCGCGGGCGTCTCGGCCGAACGGAGGAGGCGCACCCTCAAGCTCGTCGGCGACCTGAACCGCTCGACGCTCGACCCGGCCGATGAGGAGTTCTCCGCCAGGATCAACGCCTATGACCTGGCCTTCCGGATGCAGTCCGAGGCGCCCGACATCCTCGACGTCTCCCGAGAGCCCCGCGAGACGCTCGACCTCTACGGGATCGGCCGGGAACCGACCCACGACTACGGCCGCCGCTGCCTCCTCGCGAGGAAACTCGTCGAGAACGGGGTGCGGTTCGTCTGCGTCGTCTCGGGCGGAGGGCCCGGCAACCTCCAGTGGGACGCCCACGACGACATCGAAGAGAACCACGCCCGCAAGGCCTCGGAGACCGACAGGCCCGTCGCCGCCCTGCTCAAGGACCTGAAGCGCCGCGGCCTGCTCGACACCACGCTCGTCGTCTGGGGGGGCGAGTTCGGCCGCTCGCCCGAGGCCGAATCGGGACGGGGCCGCGATCACCACAACCTCGGTTTCTCGATGTGGATGGCCGGCGGGGGGGTGAAGGGCGGCCAGGTCGTCGGCGCGACCGATGCCATCGGGCTCCGCGCCGTCGAGCGTCCTTACCACCTCCGCGACGTCCACACCACGATCCTCCACCAACTCGGGCTCGACCAGCACCGGCTGACCTACCCCCACCTCGGTCGCGACGAGCGACTGACGTTCGTCGAGGGCCAGGTCATCCGGGAGGTCGTTTGATGTCGGCAGTCCGATGACTGGCGGAATCCACGAGAGCCCATGAATAACCATCCGACATCCGGGACCCGGGAGCTGCCGAGCGTGCGATCGACCTTTCGCTGGATGGCCTGCCTCGTCGCCCTCCTGCCGAACCCCGCCCGGGCCGGCGAAAGGGCCGAGGACGCCGATCTCTGGGTGTTGAAGCCGGTCGTCCGCCCCGAGGTCCCCTCGGGGGTGACGGGGTCGTCGAACCCGATCGACGCGTTCATCGCGGCGGGGTACGGGGCCGCGGGCCTGAAGCCGGTCGGCCCGGCCGACCGGCGGACGCTCCTCCGGCGCGTCTCGCTCGACCTGGTCGGGCTCCCGCCCACCCTCGAGGATCAGGAAGCTTTCCTCCGCGACGAGTCCCCCGACGCCTACGAGAAGGTGGTCGACCGGCTCCTCGCCTCCGAGCAGCACGGGGTCCGTTACGCGCGGCACTGGCTCGACGTCCTCCGCTACGCCGACGTCGACGAGCGGATGATCGCCGCGCCGGGCATCCACCACTGGCGCGACTGGGTGATCCGCGCCCTCAACGACGATCTGCCTTACGACCAGTTCGCCCGGGCCCAGTTGACCGGCCACAGGTCCACGACCCGGACCCAGATGTCGGCGACCGGCGTCCGCTCGCGAGTCGAGCCGCGGCCCGACGACCAGTTCGCGCTCGGGTTCCTCGCGCGAGGGGCCGTCATCCGCGACGGCAACGAGTCGCGGGAACTCGCGATCGTCGCCGTCGAGACCGTCTCGACCGCCTTCATGGGCCTGACCGTCGGCTGTGCCAAGTGCCATGACCACATGTACGACCCGATCAAGCAGCGCGACTTCTACGCCATGAAGGCATTGTTCGACCCGCTCGTCCTGCGGAAGGTGACGCTGGCCACCGCCGCCGAGGTCGTCGCGGCCGGCCGGGCTGCCGACGAGGCCGAGAAGAAGCGGGCGGTGATCGAGGGGCCGATCGAGGCCCTGATCGCCCCGTACCGGGCGAGGCTGCGGGAGGACCGGATCGCCATGCTCCCGGTCGAGGTCCAGGCCATCATCCGGAGGCCCGAGAAAAACCGCTCGGCCCGGGAGCAGAAGGTCGCCGACGACTACTTCCCGATCCTCCGGATCGACACCAGCAAGATCTTGGAGGTCCTGCCCGAGGCCGATCTGCGTCGGTATCGGGAACTCCGGGCGAAGCTCCCGCCGGCCGCCGACCGCCGAGGGGCGTCCCTCCCGGCCTTCTGGACCGTGGAGGTCGACCCGAAGAAGGAGCTGGAGAAGAGCTACATCCTGACCAGTGGCGATCCCGACCGGCCCGAGCCGAAGAACGAGGTCGGGCCGGGCTGGCCATTCGCCCCGGCGGGCGTGGAGTTGCGCGAGGGGAGGGTCGAGGCCTTCTCCGACTGGCTCACCGCCCCCGAGAACCCGATGTTCGCCCGGGTGGCCGTCAACCGGCTCTGGCAGTGGCACTTCGGCGAGGGGCTGCACAAGGTCCCGAGCGACTTCGGCCTGCTGGGCGGGACGCCGACCAATCCAAGGCTCCTGGACTGGCTGGCCGCCGAATTCGTCGCTCGCGGGTTCCGGATGAAGGAGATCCATCGGCTGATCGTCACCTCGGACGCTTACAAGCTGGCCTCGGAAGTCGACCCGGCCAGGTCGGCGACCGAGATCGCGGCCGATCCGGAAAACGCCCACCTCTGGCACTTTCGACTCCGCCGGATCGAGGCCGAGCCGATCTGGGACGCGGTGTTCGCCGCGGCCGAGGACCTGGATTCCTCCGTGGGCGGCCCGTCCTTCGATGTCGGCGGGAGCCGGGACGGTCGGGGCCCCGCCCGCCGGGGGGCTTACATGATCCGCGGCTACGCGACGAGCCGCGACGTGGTGCCGAACTTCCTCCAGGCATTCGACGTCGACGACGGCCGCGCCCCGTGCCCGGTCCGGACCCGGACCGTCACCGCGCCTCAGGCCTTGTTCCTGATGAACAGCGAGGTGATCGACGGGTCTTCCGCGAAGTTCGCCGACCGGCTCAAGCGGGAGTCCGGCGGCGACCTCGGTGCCGCGGTCGACCTCGGCTACCGGGTCGCCGTCGCCCGCCCCCCTTCGGCGGCGGAACGGGACGTCGCCCTGGCGTACTTGCAGGGAGACGAGGGACGGCTGAAGGGCCTTGCCTGGCTGCTGTTCAACCTGGATGAGTTCCTTTACGCGAGGTGATCCGGCATGAGCGGTCAGCCACTTTTCCCCTGCGGTCGGGTCTCGCGACGAGGGTTCCTCCACCAAGCCGGCGGCGGCTTCTTCGGGGTTGCGATGGGCGCGCTCTGGGCCGAGGCGGGCGAGATCAAGGACGCCCTTCATGGGCCGCACTTCCCGCCCCGCGCGAAGTCGGTCATCTTCCTGTTCATGTGCGGCGGCGTCAGTCACATCGACACCTTCGACCCGAAGGATAACAAGTGGGCGGGCAAGCTGATCGACGCGGTCGGATTCGGCGACAACCGGGCGGAGATGCGCCGGCCGGTCATCCCCTGCCGCCGGACGTTCACCCGGCACGGCCAATCGGGCACCCCGGTCTCGGACTGGTTCCCCCACGTCGGGGGCGTGATCGATGAGGTCGCGGTGGTCCGGTCGATGTGGTGCCACGAGGGCAACCACTTCCCGGCCGTGATCGAGACCTGCACCGGGCACCGCGGCCGTCAGTTCGACCATCCGACTTTCGGGAGCTGGGTCTCCTACGCGCTCGGCACGGCCAACAAGAACCTGCCGACGTTCGTGAACCTCGGCCGGGCGTCCTCGCCCGTCCAGTTGACCGGCGGCTATCTCGGCGCGGGCGTGGCCTCCACCCCGTTCCAGCCGGGGGAGACGCCGATCCCGAATCTGAGACCACCCCAGGGCGGGACAGTGGCCGAGCGCGACCGACAGATGCGGACGCTCCAGGAGCTGAACCGCGAGTTCCGCGAGCACCATGCCATCGAGTCCGACATCGCGGCCCGGGCCGGGTCCTATGAGCTGGCCGCCCGGATGCAGCTCGCCGCGCCGGAGGTCGTGGACCTGTCCGGGGAACCGCAGCACGTCCGGGACCTTTACGGGATCGGCCAGGCCGAGACGGACGACTTCGGCCGCCAGCTCCTGCTCGCGCGGCGGCTCTCGGAGCAGGGCGTCCGGTTCGTCCAGGTCTGCCACGCCGGGGGTGGCAACGGCGGCTGGGACGCACACGGCGACATCGAGACCCACGCCCCGCTGTGCCGGGCGACCGACAAGCCGATCGCCGGCCTGATCCGCGACCTCAAGCAGCGCGGGATGCTCGACGAGACCCTGGTCGTCTGGTCCAGCGAGTTCGGCCGCAGCCCCTGGTCGCAGAACACCACCGGGCGTGACCACAACCCCCGGGGATACTCCGCCTGGCTGGCCGGGGGCGGGATCAAGGGCGGGGTCGTCCACGGGGCCACCGACGACGTGGGCTACAAGGCGGTCGAGGACCCGCACTATTACAGCGACCTGCACGCCACGATCCTCCATCAGCTCGGCCTCGACTACGAGAAGATGGAGATCCCGGTCCTCGGCCGGACCATGCGATTGGTGGAGAAGGAAGACGCCGAGGGGCCGATCCGGGCGATCCTCGGTTGACCACCCTGACCACCCCTCCCCCGAGATCACCGGCAGGTTGACCGGGGCGTCGAGCGGGGGTGCCCGGACGCGTCCGGCCCTCCGTGGCCCCGACCCGGATTCCGGCTCAGGGCGCGACCCGTGCCGTGTAAAGGTCGGCCCCTCCGTCCCGGGCGGAGACGAAGGTGACGCCCCGGCCGTCGGGGTTCCAGGTCGGCATCGTGTCGCGGCCCGGGTGATTCGACAGGTTGGTCGCGCCGGGGGCCTCGAGCGGGCCGGCGTAGATCTCGAAGTTGCCGTCGCGATGGGACGCGAAGGCCAGTCGGGAGCCGTCGGGGGAGACGGCCGGGTAGTCGTCCAGGCCGGGGCTCCGGGTCAGGCGGCGGAGCCCAGTGCCCTCGGCGCGGGCGATGGCCAGCTCCAGGCCGCCCCAGCGGTCGGTGGCGAAGACCAGCGACAGGCCGTCGGGCGTCCAGCAGGGGTGGGCGTCGACGCCGGGGCTCTGCGTGACCCGCACGAGGTCGGAGCCATCGATCGCGGCGGTGTAGACCTCCTGGTTCCCCTCGTGGGTCGAGGTGAAGGCGAACCGCTTGCCGTCGGGCGAGGGTGAGGGCCATTCGGCATGGGCCAACTTGCCGTCGCGATCGCCGAAGAGCGTACTCGGCTCGCCCCCCTCGGCCGGGACGATGGCCACGTCGAGGTTCCCCTGCGTGCCCGACTGGGCGACGGTCACCAGCAGGAGGCGATGGCCGTCGGGGGTGAACGCCCCGTCGTAGTCGGGCGACTCCCGGGCGGTGACCCGCCGCGCCGAGTCCGGCTGGCCGGCGTCCATCACGAATTGCCAGATGTGCGTCCCGCCGGCCTCGTGGCGGGAGAAGGCCAGCCGCTTGCCGTCGGGCGACCACATCGGCCGCTGCTTGCCCAGCCCGTCGACCGTCAGGCGGGCCGGTGGCCCGGCGTGAGGGCCGTCGGCCGCCCCGCAAAGCAGGGCGAGCCCCAGTCCGGCAACGCGGGCAGCTCGCACCCGGCCGGCCACGTCAGGACAACTCCTCGATCGGCCGGCCGGTCGGCGCCAGGTTCAGCGCGGTCAGCTCCGCGGCGCCGATGCCGAGCCGGGCCAGGATCGTGGCGTTCAGGTCGGCCGGGGTGCAGGGTCGGGCGACCGGACGCTCGCCCTTCCTGTCGGAGGCGCCGACGATCCGCCCGCCGGCGATGCCGCCGCCGGCGATGAGGGCCGAATAACATTGATTCCAGTGTTCGCGGCCGGCCCGGTCGTTGATCCGGGGCATCCGGCCGAACTCGCCGACGGCGACCACCAGGGTCGAATCGAGCAGCCCCCGCCCCTGGAGGTCGTCGAGCAAGGCGGACAAGGCGCGATCGAGCATCCAGCCGTGGCGGTCCTGCATGACCTGGAAGTACCGGTCATGCATGTCCCAGCCGCCGTCGCCGGCGTCCTCGGGAGCCTCGACGTGGGTACTCCAGTTCACCTGCACGAAGGGCAGTCCCGACTCCACCAACCGACGGGCGATGAGGCAGCACTGGCCGAACCGGTGCGACCCGTACGCCTCGCGGACCCGCGCCGGCTCGGCCTCCAAGTCGAGCGCATCGGTGGTCGACCGCGAGGCGATCAGCGACCGGGCGAGCCGATAATGCCGCCCCATCTTGGAGGCGGCGCCGCCCGGGATGTCGGCGTCGAGCGAGCCCAGCAAGTCCCAGCGGGCCTGGAGCCGCGCGGCGGACACCGACTCGGGCAGGGCGACGTCGGGGAGCTTCAGGCCCGAGCCCGGCTCGTAGTCGAGCCGGAACGGGTCGGCGGCCGAGCCGAGCGTGCCGCCCCCCTCGCCGACGACGCGCTTGAGCCCTTGGTGAAGCGGGTTGCCCAGAACTACATAGGGAGGTAGGGACCCGGGTTGGCCCGGCCGGAGCCGCCCGACGATCGCCCCGACGCTGGGACGGAGGGCGTCGGCCTGGGCCTTGCCGTCGAGCCCCACGGCGCCGGAGATCGCCCCGGTCAGGCCGATGGTCCCGGCGATCCCATGGTCGTTGGACTCGTGGTGCATCGAGCGGATGATCGCGAACCGGTCGGCACGGCGGGCCAGTCCGGGCAACAATTCGTTGACCCGGAGCCCGGGGACCTTGGTGGCGATCGACTCGAACGGCCCCCGATATTCCAGCGGGGCGTCGGGCTTGGGGTCGAAGGTGTCCAGGTGGCTCGGCCCGCCCCAGAGCCAGAGGACGATCACCGCCTTCGCCGGGGCCGCAGGGCCGTCTCCGGCCCGGACGTCCCGGGCCGCCATCAGGTCGCCCAAGGTGAACCCGGCCATGCCGAGCGTCCCGAGCCGGAGGAACGCCCGCCGCCCGGCGGTCTGGCAGGTCCGCGCCGAGGCCCGGCCTAGCTCCAGCATGATTCGAGAGCCTCCGACGGTCGGACGGATGGGAAGGCATCGCCTGGCCCATTCTGGTCCCGCCGCGACGGCCCTGTCAAATCCCACCCTCCCGGCTCCGGGGCGTCGAACAGCCCCCGCGATCCGGTGGCCCGGCGCTCGCGCCACTTCTCGAGGCGGTCAAAGATCGGTGAGCGTCACGATAGTTGGTGGTACGGCTGATCAGTTGGGGCTGAAATCGCGGCCCCAGAAGGCTTCCCATTGGCCCTTCTCGCTGCGGTACAGGGCGCGGAGGTGGCAGACCGCGTCGGCCCC
>JAABUX010007967.1_pt1 | contig 12303 bp, 11 predicted proteins | sample 5561851 | NCBI WGS metagenome assembly JAABUX01 (sample SAMN10711883, study PRJNA513361) | rock metagenome | isolation source: Antarctica rocks | place: Antarctica: Victoria Land, Richard Nunatak red sandstone | collected 2016-01-03 | reverse complement strand
CCGGCCACATACAAACGCGGCTGGTGAGCTGCATCTTCTGAAAGAGAATGGCACATGCTGCACATGTACTCACAGAGCATTGACTATTGGTGCAGTAACCGAAGTGGAAACGATATGCACAAGCGCTCTGTGTTTTGTTTTTGGCCCTAGGTAGCCTTCCAAATGCTGTCAATCATCACTAGCAATTCTATCGATTGTACTAGCAAGATCATAGCCTAGTCGACCTCCTACGTATGGCTGGCGGTAACGATCGCGTTCGTCTTCTTAGCGAGGACTGGTGCAGTATCATGTAAAGCATCCAAGCTGGATCTTATGGCTCTAATATTCTAATTTTTTAGTATGTAATTCATCAATACCTTTGGATTTTTAGAGACACCAGCCGGCTTTCGGCCTCGCTTTTTAGGTAAGATATGGGTAGAAATAAAGAATGATTTGATTAAACTTGGGAGACCTCAAGTGCGATCTATCGAACAATGGACATTACTTTGTTCGAATCGTAGTAATTTGGCGATGTTCTTGTTCCACTTGAAAAGCTGCTTTGATATAGCCTCTTCAAGTGTTGTCTGCTAATCTTTCTTGTCTCCAATCCCGGTATAATTGTCCAAGTTTTCCGAGACACTGTGTGGATCAAAACCAAAATATCACACACGCGGCATATCTCCTGTACCATGAGTCCATTCACGCAAAATCCAACAAAGCTGCAAAGCTCAATCGGTAACTTCCTCACGCAAAGCATCGCTCTCCATCTTGGCTTGAAAGCATCGCGTCGGTCAAGTCTGACGTACCGCGCCTTCGGACCGACGAAGTAAGTGACCACAGAACTTTTCCATGCAAACATTGGTGCTCAATAATTTTGATTCCTGTAGGAGTCCTCCGCCACGGACGAGTCCTAGGTCGAAGCCTGTTGTACCCATCCAATGTCTCACTAAGGCCTTGCCCTATTGAAATTCCATCTGCAAAGACTCTAGCACAAAAGAACGAAGTACCTTAGCTGACTCCCCACGTGCTCAATTCAGGTATGAGCAATCGCAGGTCACGAGCCACAAGGGTTTTGTGAAGGACCTTAAGAAAGAACCCTTCACTCTGAGTGGAATATGGAGCTACGAGGACATGAGTGGTGGCGTTGGACTGCTGTAAGATTTTCATTGATCGTAAAAATCTTGGAGCAAAAGGCTCAATCTTGAGGGAGACTTTACGGCCATATTTGAGTTGATCTTCGCTAGCGATGAATCAAGGAAACGCCATGGATGCGTCGAAAGCGAATATACTCTAGGCTATCACGAAACCGACTTACATGTGCTATATAACTCGTTGCATGGCGAAAGATTGATAAATGTTACAAGCTATGTAAACCCAGGTTTACTGTGCCGAACGAATTATTTCTCGAACGCGTAGACATTTCCGGAAAGTATCTACAAGCATCATCTGGTTCTTCATCCTCCGAGCGTCAACGCCACACCAGCGTCTTATGGCATATACATTGCCAATCTCTTCTCCTTACATCATCAGCTCTGTCTCTCAACATGATGAGTAATAAAGACTGACGCCTCGGGAGATTTCAATCGTGCGGTCATTGTTGTCTTATGTTGTACATAATTGACTTCGCGTGTCTTTGCAAATAAACATAACAGCAGTAGAATTTTATGAACGAGGAATAAACTAAAACGAGGATTCTTGAAACCATTATGCGGAGGTGTGCTTTTGGGAGAGGGATAGGTACTAATAGGTGAATTTAGACAAAGTGACCCCTCGGACCCATATTTGCAGCGTAGGAGGCCAACATGCCAAGGAATGCCAAGCCTTTCAGCCTCGCTGAATCGTAACTCAATCGTGTTAGTCTACCAACGTTCAGTATCGTTACGACCTTGGTTGATCACGATCTAGTCGTCTCTTGTGTATCGCTGTTTGATATTTTCCAACCGATCGTTAAGTTTAGCCTCGCATCCGCATATCCTGTTGCATGCCCGCTGGGATCACTTCTCTGGCTCTCCTTCGGAATCTCACGTCCATAGCTTCGGGAACCTACATGTCCTCTGCCCGACGCACGACATGCCCAAGTCTTCGATAGAACAACAAGGTCTTCTGCAACCCGAATCTTTCGATCTCGATGATCTCGAAGCTTCCGGAAGTCCACCCCAGAATGGGCATGCTCAACAATCAAGTAAAGATTGGTCGCGTCCACGCAAGACGTGGACATCATCCGCGCCTTCATGGCGGCGGCCGAGATACATCACTGTTGGCTTCTGTATGCTGGCTGCATTGTTGATCGTTGGTGTTGCATTGAATAGAGGGGCGGGATTGAAAATTCGTCGACCTGGTGGCTTTTCACATCCTTTAGACCCGCCGTCTTCCAGTAACGGTGGCATGGGCGGAACAAACAAAACGTCGGATAAGCCGGAGGCCCTTAAGGGTGTGACAATCAAAACGGGGGAAAAGCCAGAAGGTCTCAATATAATAGGACTCATCTTCTTCGGACGACCTTCTGTGGTGGCAATTCTGGACTGCTACCTCAAGAAGAATCTTGTCACGCGCGGAGGCTGGTTGGACGAAGTACATTTTGTAGTCAACACGGACAGAGAAGAAGATATTGCGTATTTGGATAAGCTTATGGATACCGAGGCTTTGTATAAGAAGATTATTATATCGAATCTGGGGTATAATGAGGTTTGGAAGGAAGGGGTGGAGGAGGGTAACATGTATATCAAGATCGACGATGATATTGTGGGTCCCACTCCTACTGGATTTAACAACGACATTGCACTGGCTGACATGGTGATATAGGTCTTCTTCAATGATAAAGCTATTCCTGACATTGTGTACACGAAGCTTGCCCACCCTCATTCGCTTGACGTAGTTGCCAATCTCATCAATAGCCCTGAAACCGGATGGCTGCATTACCGGTTCGGGGCTATACATGCCTATCTCCCGGAATTGGAACCTCCACAAAACCCTAGCGCTGATTCCAAAGGGCCGACAGCGTGGCGAGCATCCGCGCTACCTGAATGGAAAGGCGAGGATATGACTTTTCCTGTCGCTGGGGTCGGGGCAGGCAAGGACGATGACGGAGGTGTCCTTGCACCAGATGTGCCTGGGGCACCACCGTTCAAAGGCCATCGATGGCTTCCCCTCCCTAAAGGTGCAGACAAGGTTGAGGAACTTTGGAGAACTCCGATGGCTGAAACAAGCTATGATCCCAACGGACCAGATTGGGGAAGCTGGTCACTTGGCGCACAAGCTCATTACTCGTTCTTCGAGAATCTGGAAAAGAGTAATTTAGAATTGTATCATTATGGCCATGGCACGGATGAGGAAAGAGAAGGAATATGGAACATGGCATACGATCGCATGAACATTAATTTCATGGCAATATGGGGAAAGGATGTTTTGGATAACTTGCCTTTCAACACACCGGATGATGAATTGGAATTGAGTGTTGGGGTAAATACGAAGTTGAGGAGACGTATGTGTACCTCCGAATCATTACGGAGTAACGGCCATGCTAATAATGGTGATAATAGCTCTCCTGGTCAATACCCATGCCATTGCCGCGCACTTTAGCTTCAGGTCACAGCACGAGATGTATGATACCGATCTGCTGGACCGATATCGGGCTTATGCGAATGAGATGATTTGTGCAAAGGACAACCAGATCAAGGTGCCTTGATTGATCACCGGGAATGTGGCCATCTCAACTGCAAAGCACAGCGCTCCAACCACATGTCTATCCTGGGGCGTAGTGACCTACAGGAAGCACGGGGACGGACGTGGCTTAGGCTGGAGAAGCACCACCAAACCAAGTGTACGGCGGTAGTATGCGCCGAATCCCAAGGACCATCAGTAAGACGTCTACGACAACCAGCTCTCGGGGTCATGCCCGTAAGCTATGATACGCTAGCCTTATCTCCCGCTACTAATTTGATAGAGTGGATTCCTTAAGCACGGCTCCATATGCCATATCTTCTGGAAAGACTCTAGCGTGTTGAGGATAACTTAGAAGCTATATGGGCTCTTGCGTACGCTACTCTTATCGCTAATACACTGAGTTCGTACTGACTAATTTCCAGCAGACATCACCAAGCCCCACCGGCTTGGTGCCGAGGAAGCGTATACTAGGCTGCCTACAGCCAAGTCGGAACATGTCACCCCCAATCAGATGGTGGCGAGGATATAGCGGCCCTACCACGGAAAGGCACCGGCATGAAGAGGGGGTTCTGACAAAGGCGGAGATGGGGATCTACGGGGACTTGTACACTGTATGCCATGTGTGCACTTCTCTCCTTCCCAGGTACTTCACCTTCTCGTCGAATACTTTCTCCCCGTTCGGCGATACTGGATCTATCGACTTGCCCCCCACACTAGGTAGGCTCGGCGACGGTACCTTGCTGATCTCTTCGGACGCCTCTATCTAATGGTGGAGACTCGATGATCTTATATATATAGATAGGATGGAAGACACGTACCTCGTGGCAGCACTGAGGGAAGCTGGTCGATCGCGATGCTCCTCAGAGTCTGATCCGAGACTCCAGGTCACTAGTCGAATGGACTATGTCGTAGTGGGTTCAATTGCCTTTCTATCGCAGAATGGATCAGATTTTGGATCATGTTGTATCACATACTTTCGAAAAGCACATGAGCCAGACCCTTTGGGATCTCTCATATAGATAAGCTAATTCACACCTTGCACACAACGTACAGGCATCTTTCACGCTCATGGACCGACTCTTCGTCACAAATGTGGGGACATCGGCGGATAAGTTTCTACAATGCATGGAGATCTGACGCTTTAAGCATAAAATGATTACTAGCGCATCTATCATATTCTAACGCCGTACTATCCAATCTCATTCTCATCAGTTCACCCTTCTTCATACCATCTATGACTATCCTCCCTTCCCAGATATAACTCGAGGACCCCAATGGCTCCACACAGGTCCAAGCAAGCAACACTTTCGAGAGATGTTCAACACTGTACTCATGAAAAACTTAACCTTGGCGCGATCTCGATGATAACCCCCGAGCCTTCAGACCTATCCTACGCCACTCTAAGTCAATAAAATGCCAACGAGCAATAAAAGACGTAGCGAGGACGGTGAATCGAAGAGGCCAAGTCAGGTGGCAAATGGAAGCGAACGTAGATAAAGGGTCAGAATGGTTAGAATATAAGACCAGCTCGTCTGTCGCAAAACAATCGAATACTGGTCATTGTGCTCGGATTTGAGAAAGAGAGGTGGGAAGATCGGGGATGGGATGATATGATATGATATGACATTATACATAGATACATAACTACAGGGCAAACATATTTGAAGACATATATACCAAACGAAGAAATACAAAACTGGAGTACAGAGCCGTTAGTACAAAGCATCATTACAGTCACCGTCAAACCTGATCGTCCGTTAGTATTTCCCTCTTCCCATCCCATCCCATCCCCAACACTTTCTTCCCATCAAGCGAAAATCCTCCTCAACCTCCCCGCCAACCCATTCTCCCTCAACCGAATCCCCGACCCACCCCTCTCCTCCTCCCTCGTAACCCTCTCCCTCTCCCTCCTCCTCTCCTTCGCCCTCATCGCCGCCTCCTTCGCCTCCTCCAACTCCTTCCGCTTCCGGCGTAACTCCCGCCTCGTCTCCGCCTCAGCCTCATCCAGCTCCTTCCGCTTCCTCCGCCTCTCCCTCCTCGCCTCGTCCTCGCTTTCGATGCGGGCTTTCAAGTCTGCGTCTTTGGGCCTGGCCGGTCGTTCCTTGCGAGAGCTGGAGTTTTCGGTAGCGCGACGTGGGGGGTGCGAGGGTCGACTGCTGCGCGGTTTGTCGCCGTTGACGCGGATGAACATGCTTGTTTCTGTTTCGGCTCGGGGTAGTACATCTAGCAGGCGAGGTCGAAAGGCCGATGTCGACGACGGTTTGGGTTCGGGTTCTTTATCGCGTTTGCTGGAGCGACGCTCTGATCCCGATGGGCGTTTGCTCTGCCGCTTCTCCTTGGCATCTTTGAGCAGTTTGTCTACTTCACCTGATTTTGCGGTCGAGGCGCTGACGTCGCTTTCGCGGCGTTTGCGCTCAGGACGTGAGAGGTCGATGCTGCCGCTGCCTTTGGAGGAGGATTTGCTGTGTCGACGAGGGCGGTCCCACGCTGAGCGACGATGGCGCTTGGACAATGTTGGAGAGGGCGGAGCCTCAGTTGGTAGAGCGGCCGCTTCCACTGCTGTTTCTTCCGGGATAACTTCTTCTGTGGCTGCTGGAGCTGCTTCGGGGTTTGAGTCACCTCCTGCTTCTGCGACTGGCTCAGATGGTGGATCAGCAGGTGGAGCTGCTTCGGCTACAGGGGCGGCTTCTGCTGGGATCTCTGGCGTAGGCTCCTTAGCAATCTCTGGACTTGGCTCTGGTTCAGCTGGTGCGTCTGCGGTAGGCTCCTCCGTAGTCACTGGCTCAGCTATCTGCTCTACTGCTGGCTCTGCGGCTGGCTCTGCTGTCGTTTCCGCTGCCGTTTCTGCTGCTGGCTCGGCGGCTGGCTCTGCTGCCGTTACCGCTGCCATTTCTGCTGCTGGCTCGGCGGCTGGCTCTGCTGCTGGCTCTGCTGCTGGCTCGGCTGCTGGCTCGGCTGCTGGCTCGGCTGCTGGCTCACTAGCTGCGTCGGCAGGTGGGTCTGTAGGTGGATCTGGTTCTGCTGGAGCCTCTGCTGGAGGTTCTTCGCTGGCCGCTGGAGCTTTCTCCTCGGCAGCAGCCACGTCATGAGCCTCTTCCACAGGAGGAGCAGCTTCGGGCTCAACGTCTGGGGCAGGAGCTTCACTACTCTCTTCAGACTTTATTACCGGCTCGACCACAGACACAGGAGCTGCATCTGCCGTAGGTTCTTTGACCTCAGAATCTCCTAGAGGCTTCTGAACCGCATCAGTAGCCGGTTCGGCGACGACCTCCGCTGGGGATGACTCGTCTGCAGGAGGCTCTTCTTTGGCCGGCTCACTTTCCTTTGGTGCTTCGTCAGCAGCCGAAGCTTCGACTTCAGGCTCGGCAGCTACTGTAGGCTCTGCAGGTGTTTCCACGGACTTGGCTTCCGACTCATTGAGAATAGTCTCAGCTGGTGTATCCGCAGGTTTAGCTTCTTCTGTTGCAGTTTCTGCTGAGGTATCCACTGCTGGTGTGGGTTCTGCAGGAGGCTCTTCAACAGGAGCCGCGTCGATTTGCTCAGGATCAGATAACGGAACGTCGTCAGCCGTAGGCTCTTTACTTGGTGGGTCGGCTGGGGGCTCCTCGACGACAGCGGCTTCTTCTTTTGCTCCTTCTACAGAGGGTGGCTCTTCTACATCAGGCTTTGCAGGAGCAGCTTCGGGTTCTGCTACCGGCTCCGCGGCCACATCGTCTGCAGGAGCAGCTTCGCATTCTGCTTTCGGTTCCGCTGCCGCTTCCTCTGCAGGAGGAGCCTCGATTTCTACTGTTGATTCTACTGCCGTTTCTTCTGCTGGCGGGGTTTCCTCCGCTACAGCCTCTACGATTGTAGGCTCTGCAGGGGGAGCTTCTTCGGGTGTAGACTCTGCTGGTGGGGTCTCTTCAGGTGTGGATTCTGCTGGTGCTGGGTCACCTGGCGCAGGTTCTGCTGCTGCTTCGACGGCCGCTGGTGGTTCAGCTGGTTGATCAGCCGGAGGATCGGCTATGGCTTTGTCTTTCTTTGACTTCTTGTCCTTCTTCCTTACTAAGGCCTTATTGGACGACTTAGTTTCCTTTGCAGGCTTCTCTTTTGACAGTACCAATTTGATCTCCTTTGCTGATTTGGTTTCTTTGGACTTGCCCTTCTGCGATTTGCTTGATTTGGGCTTCTCTTCGGAGGGTACCTCGGGAGCTGGTGGAGGTGGGACTTCATCGGCTGGAGCAGGCTCAGCGAGCGGCTCTTCAGTAGGCTCTGCAGGCTCTGCAGGCTCTGGCTCTTGGGCGGCTTCTGGCTCCGCAGCAGGTTCTTCTGGGGCGGGGGGTTCGGTCTCTGTCTCTGGAGGTGGGGGTTCTTCGACAGATTCAGCTGCAAGTGGTGGAGCGGCTTCATCGACACTATCGAGCGGCTCTATGGGCTCGCTTGGTGGGACCTCCTTTGCTGCTTCGTCTACTTTGGCTTCATCTCCTTCAGATGCGGCGGGCTCAACCATCGATGATTCGGCAGGTGCATCTGGCGAAGGCTCATCAGTTGGAGCTGCGGCTTCTGGTGCAGCACCCTCGTCTTCGACATTGGGTGCTCCTAGCATCTTGTGAGCAAAATTATATACTGAGTTTTACTGGCCGAAGAGATTCGTTACCAACTTCTTCCGGTGGAGTATCGTCAGCAGCAGGCGGTTCGGGTTCTTGCGGGGGTGGTTCTTGAGATGGGTCTGGTGGGCGAGGTAGGAAGGGGTTATGTGGGACCACAAGTATTGGAGGTTGTGGGGGGACGAAAAGTGGCAACGCAGAATACTGTGTGGTGTGTGTATCTATCTTTTGCCAAACGTACGGTGCAGGATTGGCGTAGAGAGGCATCTCGAATGCACCGTTATGCCACTCAACGTCGGATCAATGGCTAGTAGAGATGGGAGAAGGGTTTGTAGTGTTATAATATTCCCTCAATTGACTCACGGTTCACGCTTGGTCAAAGTCTCCGATTGGGCCATGACGAGAATGAGGGGTTGCGATAAAAGAGCAACAAAGGTACAAGGAAATATCACAATGAAAACAGTAGTGAGTGAAGGAATACAGGCCAATCTGGCTTGGATGTAGCAATCCTTGCCTGAAATTCTCCCCCAAAGGAGTAACGGTCATACAAAGTCGCAGGTGTCAGACGAAGCCCAAATCGACCCCAACGAGACAGAAAGGAATGCCGTCCTCCATCACTTACAGAATGAAGGCTATACCGTGCTGCTCTTGCATCATCCAGCCATTGATAAGAATTGCACCAACCAGTCGGGGCCACGTCAGGAACGCAGTCTCGCAGCATGTAGCCGATGGGCACCGTGAAGATGAAGCTAGCCGCGTCCCCCGTATACCGCATTGAGTGACGGTGCATATGCAACATGGTGAGATGCAATTCTGACTGGTGCTTCACTTTCTTTTTCTTCTTGCTCAAGCTTGCTATCCCCGTGGGGTTATTGCTGCAGGACGGAACGCTTGCTGCCCAACTCCCCTGATTCGAGCATCAGGGGCTAACCCAAATCTCGTGCGCTGCGATTCGGTGAGGGTCCATGTGCTAATGCGAACACTGTACTGAATCTGCATCTTGCATAAGTAGCCACTGTGGAAGATGAGGCCATCAATCAAGCTTGCAGAGAATGAAAACAGCTGGTCGAGGGGGTGTTTGGGCAGCTCCGGGCCCAGCCGCGGCCCGGGAGGTCGTTCATTAGGCTCCTTCGGGTCTTTCAGGCTGATTGGGAATGAGGCAGGCTTGGCAAACGGCAATTCTTTCTTTCAGTAACAATCCCCTGCTGCCCAAATCACTCCTCCATCCTTTATGGCCTCGCTCTTGACGTATATCAGGGCTTATTCAATTGGTTGCCTCAAGGTCATGCTGAAGTAATAGCTTCGCATACAATAATATTGAAGTGGCAAGCTTACCACGATTGCTGTACGTGGTAACCGTGGAGAGAACCAACCTTTCTGGAATACGTATCTGGGCAACAGTCTTGGGACATAAGGATCAGTCACAAGTCGGCGTTTGTCAATGTCACAGGAAGCTGGCCAAAGAGAAGTCCTTCTACCACATCTTGAGCGTTTGCTTGACTCGCGGGAGTACCCAAAGACAATCTGCCCTTCAGAGGTGCTACGAGCTCTGAGCGCTGCTGAATTAGAGACCACAGAGTCATCGACGTGGAGAGATCTGATGCCGGAAGTGCGCCGCATGCTTTGGGAAATGCGCCATCGTGGCGAGGTCGAGATCCTTCAAAAAGGCTCCCTGGTACCTGAGGGGATCGAATTGGAAGATCTGATAGGTCCAATACGCGCCAGGAGAGCTCAGGGCTGAAGGATCGTAAGATCGCTGTATGGAAGCCTGCCAGCCGATGATGGTGGCGGCTGTGTGAGTCCTAGTGATCACTATTGACTTACTGTACATTTCCTTGCTTTACATCTTCTCGTCAAAGATCATTACCCATTAATCAGGCAACAACCGTCACCATAGTCGTCTTCTGCTGCTGCCTTAAGACCCAGCGCGACTTCGCTCAATCGTCCCTATACGTCAAGGATTGAGTATTCTGTCTTTCGTTTTCACTATCATATACTTTGCCACGATGGGCAGTACAACTCATAGTCCGGTCCCAAGCCCCATACTCCAAGCACGCCAAGATAAACCTGGCAAAGGTGATCTGAAAGTTCCCCAAGACTTCCTCCTCCATCCAGGAAAGATCACCAAGAACAACGTCGACTGGGCCAAAACTGATTTGCCTGAATATGATGGTCTGTACGCCACCGTCTTGGACAATTGCTTTACAGCAGCCGAATGCAAAACGCTTGTCTCTATAGCTGAAGCCGAAACGAATGGTGTGTGGGAGCAAGCAATGATAAATGCTGGAGGTGGCAGACAGGAGTTTAACCCAGACGCACGAGATTGCGGAAGAATTATTGTGGACGATGGAGACATTGCGGAGAGGATATGGAATCGAGTAAAGGACGAAGTACCCGAAATTGAGTACCTGATCAATATGCCTAAAGTTACAGGCAACGGTCCTGCAAAGCGAAAGGAGATATGGAGAATGTCTAGGCCGAACGAACGGATGCGTTTTCTCAAATATGGCAAAGGCCAATACTTCAAGCGTGAGTCCCCCTACTGAAATGAATCTCGCTGTTCTTAATCTAACTCTACCAGCACATATGGACGGCTGCTACGTGACCCCTGATCAATCAGAGTACTCTTTTTACACCCTCCACCTATATCTCAATGATTCAACTCAAGACAAGATCGGGGGTGGAGCGACGACATTCCGTATGTACCTTTGCCTTTTCTCTACAGCGGAAGTCGCAAGATATTACTGAAACTGAACCTTGCTCTTCCACCCATCACACCCCTTTACTCTTATCTTAAGGCGCAAAGCTGATCCCATACTTCATCTGCATAGATTCCATGAATATGCTCCGCCAATTCGACGTCAATCCCAAGATTGGCAGAGTCCTGATATTTCAACATCGAGATCTCCTACATTCCGGCGCCGACGTTACCAGCGGAATCAAATTGACGTTTAGAACAGATCTGATGTACAAGAAGGTAGCGGTAGAGTAACGAAAGCTCTACATACATAAAATTGACGGAGTAGAAAGCCCAACTTCGATATAATACCGTACATAACGCCACACGCTCAATGCTCTCTAACCTTCCATGCACATTCCTCTTCTCAACCGCCATGACACCCATACTCACATCCAACATCCAAACATCCATCAATCACAACTCCCATCCCTCCACCCAGTCCTCCACCTCTCCTCCCACCGCCCACACTCAAAAACCTCCTTCCCCAACTTCCGATTAACCTCATTATGCGCCTCGCACATCCACCTTCCCAACCCCTCCCTCCCCTCCACCCTCGGCGCATTCCCCTCCCGCCTCATCCGCGCCTGAAAATCCTCGGCGCACGTCCAGCACGGATACAATTTCGAAAAGAGGGCGAGAAACTGATTCATTTCGGACTGTTGAGTCGGCGTGGCGGTGGGAGGGTATGAGGCTGTGAGGGTGTGGAGAAAGGTCCACGTGGAGCGGCCGAGGGCTTCGACGTCGGGAGGGCAGTCGGGGGGTTGGGAGGGGAGGGCGGTTGCGGTTGTGGAGGGGGGTGTGGTATTGGTATTGGGCGTGGAGGTGGAGGGGTCTTTCTTTGTCATGGCGGCCCAGGAGGCGAAGGAGGTGCAGGAGCGGCAGCTTTTGTTCTTAGTCACTGTTCTTCATAATCACTGACGGAGTTGATTGCTCACGGCTTGCCATCTTTGCCTAGGACTACGCCCTTGGGTATGGCTTTCTTGGGCTCAGCATCTGGGCTCCCAGGCCCCAGCCCAGGGTTCTGCTTCGGCTTCTGCACGTTGGCAAAGAACTTGTCCATGCCGTAGAAGCGGTGCAGGATTTCTTGCCATAGATTGGTATGGTTCCGCTTCGGACGCGGCCGCCGGCTAAACCTCGGCGCCTTTTGGCCGCAAGCAATTGAACGCTGACCAGAATCACTTGCCACCCACAACCACCATGTCTCCTCCCTCACCACCACCACCAAAAACCCCAATCCTCCTCCTGAAATCCCCCTCCCCAACCCGATCCACAGACCCCTACACAACCCACCTCACCCACCCCCCACCCCAACCCTACACCCCCCACTTCATCCCC
>JAABUX010007966.1_pt1 | contig 12303 bp, 15 predicted proteins | sample 5561851 | NCBI WGS metagenome assembly JAABUX01 (sample SAMN10711883, study PRJNA513361) | rock metagenome | isolation source: Antarctica rocks | place: Antarctica: Victoria Land, Richard Nunatak red sandstone | collected 2016-01-03 | reverse complement strand
CCGCCGGCAAGGCGCCCGCCGCGGGCGCGCCGGGCGCGCCGGGGAACGGCAAGGGCGGCTTCTACGTGGACAGCCAGGGCGCCGTCAACCACCGCACCTTCTGAGCGGCTGCCGGCGGCGCGCGCGGCGCGGCATGCGTGGCGTGCGCGCACGCGACCACGTCTGTGCATGCTGGCGGGCTGTGCGCTGACATGACACGGCAGCATGGTGCCCGCGGCGCTGCTTGATGGGGCGCGCCCGCGCATTGTTCAAGCGTGCGCTAGAGTGTGCTGGGCTGGCCTGGACAGCTTTGCCTGTATTGCCGTGTGGCGGTGTGGGAGAATGCTTGTCCGGCCCGATCTGGGCTGCGCCTTGTCAGGCGTACATGCATTGGAGGCGCGTTGCTGCTATGCGGCATATTTTTGGGGGGTTGGGGAAGAATTTTTGCAGCTGACCAGCCGACAGTCAGCAGGTGACTGCTGCACGCAGGTGACGCGAGCATTTTGAGGTCACATGCGCACTGCAGGACGAGTGGGGTGTCATGCCCGTTTCTGTGGTGTTGTCACAGAGACGTGCAACGGTGGGCACCAGGCATGCGCCTCGAGGGCCGAGCGGGAAGGGTGCTGAACGGGAACTTGCTGACGCCGCCGAGGCTTCCTTGAGGGTTCTGTGCTTGCTAGTGCGGCACGGCAAAGTGCGGCACGGCGGACGACGATGTTGCGTGTGCATGTGGGCGCGCGCTGGCTGGCTGTGCCAGAACTCACCCTGCCATGGCACCGCCTCTCTGAAGCGATGCATGCGACATGTGATCAAGACCATAGGCTCGCAGCGAGCATTTTACGTGATGTGTTGCTGCATTGTGATGTGTAGCTCTCCTTCACACCTGTCGGTGATGGCCGAGGCCATTGACAAGGCGCACCATCACAGGGTGCACGGGCCATCTTTTGGTAGGGCTTTTGGTAGGGCTGTTGGTGCGCGAACTTGCGCGGCTTTTGCGCGCCGGAGGCAGGGGGCAGTGACTTCGCGTGCTGACGCTGGCATGCAGGCGCCTGCGGCAGCCTGTGGTTTGTGCCCGTGTGCGAGGACAGTGGTGCGTGCGCGTGCGCCTCGAACAATTTTGCGCGAGGGGGTGTTTGTTCGGAGGCCCTTTTTTGGCACCACGGAGCACTGTCTGGAAACGTGACGTACGGAAATGGCTGTTGTGTTGTTTATTACGAAGTCGCTGTCCTTAGCTCGGCATCTATATTCAGCATGTCACTGGTTGGGATGTCCTGGGGAGAGTGTCTGTGTGCACAAACACGAGCAGGGGGGAATGCCATGATGGAGCGCCATGCAGGCTACAGCTGCAGGTTGGAGCTGTAAGTTGCGCAAGGTTATGCCTTGCACGATATGTAGTGCTCTTGGTCGCCCTCATGCACACACTTGTTGTTGCGTGCAAGGAAGCATGAAGTTGGATGCATCTGGCCTATGCTGAGCATCAGCGCAATTTGGCGAGCGCGCCATCTTATGCAAACATCGGTGCATGCACACAGCTGACTGGTGAGACTTGCATGAGCTGTGTGCTGTTTAGAGAGACATCTGATCAAGTGGTCATTCTGCAGCACAACCGGCAATATGTCTTTCAGGTCGGCACTAGAACTTGCACATCAAGGTCCAGCCAGCGTGTTTCGTGCGACCTTGCAACCAGACATATCAGGCGAATGCCCTCACCTCGAGCTGTCTGGCGCCAAAGCTCAGTGTGGACTGACACTGTGGACTCCTTGATCATGGTCAAGCCTGGCATGCGCGCCACACTGCAGCAGCGCCATGGAGCTAGGCTCCTCAATCTATGAAGCTGGCAGCGCCAAATTACATGTGCGATCGCCTATGACCACCCGGCCTGTGGCCTCTCCAGGACGGCAGCGTTGATGCCTGCGCCCAAGACAGGATGGGCTCATGCCGCAGGCTGCGCGTGACCGCGGGCAGCGCCGCGGTGTGCGACGGCCGGGCCCCGCAGCAGCCCGCATGGCTCTGCGCGCACAGGGGGAGTACCCCAGCGAGGCACCGGGGCTGGCCCGGTGTCAGCTGGCCGGCACGGCGCCCTCGGCGGGCGGCGCCGGCGCGGCGGCCGCGGCGCCGGCCTTGGCGGGCTCGGCCGGGGGCGCGTCCGCCTGGGCGCTGTGCTGCAGCAGGTAGTGCGCCAGGAACTCGACGGGCTTGTCCGGCCGCTCCTTGACGAGCTGCTGCAGCCCCTGCGCCAGGGAGCGGCACGCCTGGGCATTGTGGGCATTGCGGGCTCGAGCAACCCTCACCTGCAGACACATGTCTTGGCACACTCCTGGCGCACACAACATGGGAGCCCCATGGCTGCTTGGCTGTGCTGGCCTGCGTCGCAGCCCGCACTAGTAAGGCAAGGTGCGCAGGACTTGCAAACATCCTTTTTGCCGAGGTCACCTCCCGCGAGTACCCGCCGCCGGACAGGTATTGCACTAGCAAGGGAGGCCGGCTCTCGCACAGGCCTTGTGACAGGCAACTTGACGGGTGGGCCATCACAACGCATTTTCACAGCTTGGTTGGCGTGAGGCCGACTGTGCTGTTTGCAGGGCCGCGCGCCTGCATCAAGGTTGGCACCACAGTGGACTCCAGGTACTGCCGCACAGGCACGGCGCGCGTGTCCACCTGCGCCTGCACTCCAGCCGCGGCCGCCTCCGCAGCTTGTGCTACCTGTGGATCGAAACACCCTGTCACTGCCCGTGCAGCAGTGAAGTGCGATACGAACTTTGTGGAGTGCAATAACAGAGCTAGAGACAGTGATAACTGGACGAGCTGCACGCCTCTTGTCAAGCAGTTTTTCTTGACAACAGACATCCAATGGGCTTCAGAGGGCAGCAGCAGTGCGGCCCAGCCCCTCAGCCCAGCCTTGGCTCAGCGCTATGCACAGCACTGCTGTGCGCCGCGCCTGTGGGTTGTCTAGCGCTGGCGCTGGCGCTGGCTGTGCCTCCGACTCTCCAGTTGCAACCACTGTCGCAGTGGACTGCGCGGGCGTGTCGACCTCCATGCAGCGCGCGTCGGTGTAACAGGGGTAGTGGCCCACTGCGCCCCTGGCGCACAGGCTCTCAGCGTCCTGGCATTCAGCAAAAGTGCAGTTGCACTTTGCCTGTGTGGTCCAAGATGCTGTAAGTGATGCCAGTCAATGCGCATGCGTCTAAAGATAGCTCCTGCCTTGCTGCCAATAGAGACTCGAGTGTGAGTGCGAACAAGAGTAAAGGTAAGCGCCTACCTGAGCAAAAGCGCAGGTGCCTTGGCTGGATGCGATCAACTCTTGGTTTCCAGCGGTGGAGATGGTTGTGGCATATCTCACACAGGCACACACGCCTCAAAGTACGTCTTGCAGAGCCCGAAGAAAGAGCTTCGCCAGCCGGGAGTTTTTGCCGCGAAACCGTCCCCACGGCCTGATCAGGCAGACTGATGCCGAGGCCTTGGGCCGAGCTGAATGGCATCCCTTCCCATGCGTAGATGAAGTTAAATTGATCACAACGCGGCCGTTAGGGCCGCGGCCGTAAGGGGCCAGATTTGGCCGACACACGGTTGTAATTCATTCATTCTTCCTTGGGCGCGGCAGAGAACAGAAGGGGCGAGCGCGCTAGTGCAAGGCGAGGCAGGGAGCGCGCCGAGGGCTGCCCCCACCCGGGTATCGCACGTCGCGGTGACGGGCAGGATGCTGGCGGGCGGTGCGCTGGGCGCAGCGCCTCGGGTGACGCCCGTGCTCAAGGTGAGAAGAAGGGGCTGCTAGCGGCGGCAGTGCAGCCCTCTGCCTCGCTGCCCCGCGCCAATGCAGGGGCGATCTCACGTGCTCGGGGCCTTTGCTGCCTCCCCGCCTGCACATCCTGCTCCACATTGGAGCTGCTTGTGTACAACAGCCTGGCAGGCGAGGCCTGCGAGTGGTGGTGCTGCGGAAGCACCCACCCCCAGCTATCCACTTGATGTTGCGGATGGGGCCTGGCTGCCAAGCAGCCCGGGCAGCCTGCTAGACGTATGCAGGTTGAGAGTCGGCGTCTGAGTGAGCGGGCGAGCAGAGGCAACCTGCACACCGACTCAGGGAGGCGTGGCATGGTTGCCGAGCAGCAGGCTGGGCAGGCGCGCGTTTTGCACAGAGTGGGCAACAAGATGCTCTGTGCAGAGGCGCCCGCGCCAGCCTGGTGTTCCGCACCGGGCGCAGGCTGCGGGCAGGCCGAGGCCGTGCCGCACGCAGCGCCTGGTCACCAGGGCCATCACTGTCCGCCCGTACACCGTGCGCAAGGGCGACACGCTGCAGAGCATCGCGGAGAAGCGCGGTGCGTGGCCGCGCTTGGAGCGCGCGCCCTCGGCTCATTGCTTTGGGGCGCAGCGGGGCGTGAGCGCGGGAGCGCCGCCCGCTTTGACGGGCTGCGTGGTCCTGTGAGGCGTGCTGGCAGTTGAACAGGCGCCAGGGCCTCAGTGGCCCCGCGTACCGGCCTGTTAACAGGCGCCATGTTGGTGAAGCTCAGACCGGCCCGCTGTGAGAGCAGGCCGTGGCGCGTGAAGCCGTGGAGCCAGGTCCTGAGGCTGAGCCTCGCGGCAGCTGCAGCACCTGGCTCAGAAGGGTGCAGACACCCTGCGCAGCTGGGGCAGCCTCGGGCTGCCCCGCCAAAGCGCCCTGGGCCCAAGGGAGGCCGGCGGTGGGCGGGCGGCTGAGGGGCGCGCGCCGCGGCGGCGCAGAGCTCGAGGTGGGCCAGCTCACCAAGCTGAACCACGACCGCAGCCCCGAGGACCTGAAGGAGGGCCAGACGATCCTGCTGCCGGCCGGCAAGCTGTCGGGCCGCGACAAGGCGATCCTGGCGGGCATCGGCAGCGGCAAGTACCGCACGTACCCCGTGCGCAAGGGCGAGGCGATCGAGGACATCCTCGACAAGCGCGGCATCGCGCGCGCGGAGGCCGACGCGCTCAACGAGGACGTCAACCTGAGCAAGCTCGGCGGTGCGCGCTCGGCCAGCGAGTTCCGTCGCCCGGTGCGGGCGCGGAGCTGGAGCCTGCGGGGCACAGGGTGGGCGCGGCTCGAGGCGCAGAGCATGCGTCGCGCCGCACAGGCGCTCGAGCGGGGCGCCGATCTGAGCCGGCCCTGGCCGCGGCAGCTGCGTGGCGCACCGGGCCGACCCTCATAGGGTCTTCATGCTTGCAACGGTTGGCGAGGTGGGCACGTCAAGTAATAGTTCCGGCGGCAACCTGTACATGCTCCAGCACTCGCCGGGAAGCCTCAGCAGCGTCTCGCTCCTCGCAGGGCAGCACGCGTGCGCGCTTGCACACAGGCATGTCCTGGGGGGACCCGGCTCTGCCTGGGATGCGGGAGTGTCCATCCAGCTGCCTGCTCACTCACTAGCCAGCGAAGTCCCGGGCCTCTGGTCGCGCAGGGCAGCACAGCTGCAGTAAGCTCTAACGCCGCGCCGGGGCCGCGCGCAGAGGGCCAGCTGATCAAGCTGCCGGCCGGCAAGTACACCGTGCGCGAGCGCGAGATGCTGACCGGCACCGCGGGCGCGCCCTCCGAGTACTTCATGCCCGGCAACCCCTTCTCCAACTCGCTCATCGGCGGTGCGGCCCTCCCGGACGCTCACCGCTGATGCGCTTGTGCGGATGAACCAAAACCTGAAACCCTAACCCTAGATCGGACGTCGCCCACACGCCTTTTCAAGACCCTGGCGCGTCCGGCCTTGCTCCGCCGATGTCCCATGAGTGCCGCGCTTGTTGGTGGGCCTGCTGGTGGCAGCACGGCCGCGGCACTGCAGCGGCTCCGGTCATGGCGGGCATGGCTTGCAAGCGCGCGCGCGCGCCGGCGGCGCAGTGGTGGTCCTGGGCGTGGCCTACTCGGCGTGGCTGTTCCAGCAGCGGGAGCCGGAGGAGGAGGAGGAGCTGGCCTGACGGCCGCACGGCTGACGGCCACCCGGCTCATGGCTCCGGCTCGCATTTGTGCTCATATCTGCATGCTGCATGGCCCGCGGGCACCTGCTGCATGGCCGCGGGCGCCTGCCGTGCTGCTCTTACTGGCAGTGAATTGAGGGAGCATACGTGCTTGGGGCGGGCACGCATGCTGCAGGGCTGGCGCGACCGCCACCCCCTGTCCTTGAGTGTTAAGGGATGCGGCTACAGCGCACGCCTGCCCTGCCCGCATGGTTGGTTGGGAGAGAGCAGCATGCTGGTATTCTGGCAGGGTGTTATCATTTGCATGCAGCAGCATGCCGTGTGTGATGACATGCCACCCCTGTCTCGGGGTGGCGTCGTGCGCATCACTTTGAAAGCAGTGCGGTACCATATGTAAGAACCTCATAGCAAGGGACTGTGGTGCCAGCCCATCTTGAACTCTCCATAGCACCTGTCATTTAATACACCTTGGCACCACCCGCAGGGTGGCTGGACAGCCGGCAGCGCCCAGCGGAATGACCCTGGCGATCAAGAATTAATATGCCTGCACATGCCTAGAAAACCTAGCATCACCAAAAGCTCCTCTCGCGGCGCTCTGCTTGCAGCGTATGCCTGCTGCCGCACCCCTGCACGCACGGCCTGGTCTCTTGCGGCCTTGCACTGCAGGCTGCCATGCAGCGGTTCAGCGCACAGCCGTAAGGCTCCTGGCCACCATGGGCATGGGCGCAGCCAGCAAGCCCCTTGACAAGCCCGCCCGCGACGAGCGCCCATCCCCACCAAAAGCATGCGTCAAAAGCTTCCCTGCATGCATCAGCGCCCTAAAAAAACCCTACCCAGTGTTGTGCATCTGCCCTCCGCGCTGCCACAGAACTGGCAGTGACTCTCAGTCCGGCCGCCTGCGCCCTGACCACGCACGCCGGCGCCGGCAGATGCGCAAAGTTGCTGGCGCAGCAGTGCACGGCGGCCCCAGCCTCGCCCGCCAAGAGATGCGCGGTTGCGAGCCCCGCCGGCTGCTCAGCCGCTGAGGGATACGCCAGCGCCAGCGCGGCAGCTCGAACGCAGCCAAGCCCTGCAGGCCCGCAAGCGCCCGCCTGCCGCCTAGGTCGTCTGCTTGAAGTACTGGAAGATCAGGCCTGCCGCACGCCCAAGAGTTAACCCTTACTCATTGCTGTTGGGCCGGCCTCAGGAGCCTGCCTTCCCCGACGCCCTCCAGCACGCACCACACCCAGGCAGGCATGCAGTGTCGGACACGACCGGCGTCACGCGGGCCGTGCGGGGCGGGGAGCTGCGGGGTCAAAGACGATGACGCTCTGGTCTTTGCGACCAGGGCGCACTGCACCACTCGCAGAGCACCCATGGAATGCGAGCCATGCCCGGACACATTTGCTTCCACTGCTGTCGCCCGTGCCCGCTCAATGCTTGCACACCCCAGACCGGGATGGGTGTGTAGTCAAACAGACCACTGCAGCGCGTGGGGCGAGAGGGAAACGGTTCGGCGTGCGCGCGCAGGCGGCGCACCGTCGGGCGTGAGCGACTTGAAGAAGGGCGCAAACACCAGGCTCTCCACCGCCATGAGCTTGATGAGGATGTTGAGCGAGGGTCCCGACGTGTCCTTGAGCGGGTCGCCGACGGTGTCGCCGATCACGGCCGCCTTGTGCGCGTCGCTGCCCTTGCCGCCCAGCGAGCGCGCGTGCTCCGACGCGCCGGCCTGCCGCGGTGAGGGGTGCACCGTCAGGGTCAGGGTTTGCTGGAGGCACCTAGTGGTGGGTGCCGCTGGCCGCCCACAGCAGCGCCAGCCGCGGCCGGCCGCCCGGCGCTTTGCGTGGGGCAGCCGCGCAGCCTCTTGCAGCGCCACCGTCAGGCGGTCCACGCGCATTCTCCTCACACCCAAGCGCTTCCTGAGCCCCGGCCGACGGCTAGCACAGCTTCGCCTCTCCCAAGCGTGGCGCCCTGCTCGCGGGGCCAGGCAGGGCGCTGCTGCACAGCCCCAGCCGGCCAAAACTGGCTCACTACCAATCAGTGTCGACACTTACGTTAAGGGGCGGGCGCGCGCCTCCACGTACTTCTTCGCGTTGTCCCAGGCGCCGCCGGTGTTGGACATGGAGACGGCCATCTGCACGCCGCTCACCAGCGCGCCGGCCAGCAGGCCGGCCAGCGTCTTGGTGCCGAACAGGATGCCGACCACCACCGGCGTCAGCATCACCAGCGCGCCCGGCGGGATCATCTCCGACAGCGACGCCTGCGCGCGCGCACCGCCGCCGTGAGCTCCCCCGGCGCGTGCTGTCCCGCACGCTACCAGCGACGAGCATGCCAGTCTTGCTGGCGACTGGAGCCATCGTGCGCTGGCGGCGGCGGTGCCGCCGGCGCGGCCGTGACAGCACTCCAGCAGAGCCGCCCGTCGGCAGGCCAGCATGACGCCGCCAGGCAGTGTGTGCAGCTCCGCGGCGCAAACCAACAAACCCTACCGCGCGCTTCACTTGGGTGCGAGCCTTTGCTGGATGCAATCAAGAGCTGGACCAAGACCAAGAGCTGAGGAGGCAGGGTGCGGGCGGAGCGCGGGGCGGGGTTGGGCGCTGAGGGCGGCGGCGCGCGCCTGCGTGGAGATCTCGACGCAGCGCACGTAGTCCGGGCGCGCGGTGCCCTCCATGAGGCCCTCGATGGTGTTGAACTGGCGGCGCACCTCCTCCACCATCGCCAGCGCGGCCTTGCCCACGCTCTTCATGGTCATCGCGCTGAACCAGTACGGCAGCATGGCGCCCACCAGCAGGCCCGCAAACACCTGCGCGCGCGTCGGTGGCCGTGCTTATCAGAGGTTTGTCGCCATGGCGCCCACGAGCAAGCCCGCGACCGCCTGGCCTGCGACCAGCACCGTGCGCCCGCACCCCACGCCTGACACCTTGGGATTCCCTTCTCCCAGGGTTGACAAGCAGAGGACGCGCACACCCGCCCACTAGCCCGGCATGTCAACAGGGATGCTCCAGAGGAGACGAGTGAAATGGCCGTGAACGCTCCAGGAACCTGGCTTGCAGCCCTTCCCAGAGTTCCCTGTGGCAGGTAGCCAGTAGCGTGCCACGGAAAGCATGACGCTCGAGCAGTTTCTGAGTGGGCAACACCGCGGGCCGGTACGAAGGAGGGGGTGAGGAGGGTGACAAAGGCCCGCAGCGCACCTCGGGCGCCAGGATGGAGGAGTCCTTGGTGGTGATCTCCGCGCGCGTGACGTACGCGCCAAACAGCGCCAGCGACACCAGCGCCGCGCTGCCGATGGCGTACCCCTGCGCCGCGGCGACGTGCCCAGCCATTAGCGGGCAGGGTGTGCCGTGGCGGCGGTGCTTTGCGGCCGCCTGTGATCTAATGCGAGCAAGGAGACTAAAAGAGCTCCCAGCACGTGGCTACCACCATGCTCATGGGTAACGGCAGGTCCTGCTCATCAGATTCATTCCCTCGCACTCTGGCACTCCTGGTCAGGCGTGGCATTATCGGTGCCACTCGCGGCGGAGGCACGCGCGGCGGCCCACCTTGCCGATGGCGGCGGTAGTGTTGCCGGCGGCGTCCAGCGCGTCGGTGCGCTCGCGGATGTCCTCGCCCATGGCCGCCATCTCCGCGATGCCGCCCGCATTGTCGCAGATCGGCCCGTACGCGTCGATCGCCAGGCCTGCGCGCGGCGCGCCGCTGAGCTCCCCGCTTGCAAGCGGGGCGCAGCAGGCCCCGTGCGCCCGCTCAGGCCGATGCAGCCAGCGCGCTGCAGCCGCCGCCGTCCGCCGCCACGCACGATGGGCAGCCGGCCGCGCCGCGCGCAAGGAGCTGGCCAGCGCGGCGAGGAGCTAGCCACCGCGCAGCAGTTCGCCAAGCAGCGCAGCGAGGAGCTGGCCGTGGACTAGGGTCCTAACCCTACCCTATGGCCGCCCAGCTCCTTGCTGCGCTGCTTGGCCGACTGCTGCACGGCGGCCAGCTCCTCGCGCGCGGCGCGGCCGGGGTGGGTTCGTAGGGAGGGCGGGGCGCGGCGCGCACCGGTGGCCATGGTGGTCAGCATGCCGAGCGCGGCGCAGGCGATGCCGTACATGGACGCGAGCGAGAAGCTGACGTAGATGGTGATGGCGATGATGATGCAGGGGATGATGGCGCTCTTGTAGCCGAGCGCCAGGCCGAAGATGATGTCGGTGGCCGCGCCGGTGCGGCACGCGTCCGCCACGTCCTGCGCGCGCGGGCGCGCTGTCGCTGCGAGGGTCTTTCAGGGTTTATTGATAGCATACCATATAGATGGGATACTACATAAGAGGCATGTCTTCAAGCACATAATTTTGCACGCTGGTCTGCAGAAGGCAGGGCCAGCTTGCGGTCGGGTGAGCGCTGCATGCTACGGTGACCGCAAGGTGGGCGGCACAGAGGCTGCGGCGATCTGCGCAGGCTCTTGCCCCGCCAGGCAGACAGGCACAGGACCGCTAACAGCGAGCTCCCCGACAGGCAGCCGCGCGGTCGGCTCCCGGGGCGAGCGCGCCCGGGGGGGCCGGGCGCGCCGCTGCACTCGAGGTCAGGGTAGGGCCTGCGGCGCGCCTGCACGGGGCGGTAGCGGTTGGAGGTGAAGTACTCGGTCGCGATGCCGATGACGAGGCCGCCCCACAGGCCGCACGCGACGCAGAAGAACAGGTGCCAGTTCTTGACGACGCGGTCCGCGTCCTCGAAGATGCCGGTGAACTCGGGCGGCAGCGCGTAGTAGCTCACCGCGAACACCACCTGCGCGCCGCCCGGCGCGCCGCGGCGGTCAGCCGGCGGGCCTGCGCGGGTCGGAGGCAAGCGCGCCCGGCAGGGCGAGCGCCATCGCCCGGCGGCCCAGACGGGGCCGCAGGGCGCAGGCGAGCTCCGCAGTGGCTGCCGCCCTAGTGCGCGGCGGCCCGCGCAGCCGCCGAGCGCGCGCGACTGGCCGCGGGCGGGGGCCCGGCACATGCTTGCGCTCTGGACGTACGGGGAGGGACCGCACCGGCGTGGCGATCACGGTGGAGATGATGAGCTGGTACTTGAGCGTGGACTCGATCTCGGACACCATGCGCGCGGGCTTGAGGTCGGTCGCGATGAACGCGGTGACCAGGCACACCACGATGCCGCACGCGCTGATCAGCAGCGGGTACTGCATCGCGCAGTACAGGTGGCTCGAGCCGAGCGCCGAGACGGACGAGATGACGAGCGCCGCGCACGTGGCCTCCGCGAACGAGCCGAACAGGTCGGCGCCCATGCCGGCGATGTCGCCCACGTTGTCGCCGACATTGTCTGCGCGGGGCACACGCGGGTCGCCAACGGCCGCGATGCGGGCAAAGGGGCTAAGGCGCCAGTAGCTGGCGCCCACGCGGGCGCTACTGCCCGCGTCGCCCGCAGCCTGCTGCATGGTGGGTCGTGGCGCGCGCGACCGCACACGCCGCATCCGCCTGCCCCTCCGCCCGGCCGACGCAGCCACGCCGCCGCCTGGACGCCAGAGCCACAGGCCGCCGCGCGGCCTGGCGCGCTTTGGGCCTGAACCGCCTCGCTGGCGCCACCCCAAGGCTCTGCCTCACCTCGCGCCAATGCGGTGCCGGGCGCCCTCTGCATGTGCCTCTGCCTGGCCAAGCTGCTGTCGGCGCATGCCCTTGGGGAGAGGGGGCTACTCCCGCATGCATCACTGGCTGGTCTCGCAAGGCCACGGAGCGGGGCAGAGCAGCTCTCAATTTCTGTTGGCTCCGTGCAGCAAGTAAGCAGCAAGTAAGCAGCCAGAGAGGAGTGCAGGTAGGGTGCAGATAGCGCGCGGGGGGCGCGCCGGCAATGACGGCGGGGTTGCGCGGGTCGTCCTCGGGGATGTCCTTCTCGACCTTGCCCACGAGGTCGGCGCCCACGTCGGCCGCCTTGGTGTAGATGCCGCCGCCCACGCGCCCGAACAGCGCGATCGAGGAGCCGCCCAGGCCGTACCCGGCGATCGCCTCAAACAGGCCCTTCCAGTCGTCGCCGTACACCTGCGCAACCGCGGGCGTGTCGGCGCTCGCCAGCCCTCAGGCCTCCCCTGCTACTCGGTCACAAGCGCAGTGGTGCGCCGCTGGCACTCTGCTCAGGTTGCCTCAGCAGGGTCCATGGACGAGTACAGGTCTCATAGCCCGCGTCACATCACTGTGAGATTCATGGTGGTTGCGCATGTGCAGATGATACACACCTTCACCCAGGTTGAGGACCTGGCTGTGTAACACAAAAATGCGTCGTTGGTCAGCTTGGCTGCTCACAGATTGGCTGACTAAGTGAGGCGCCTGCATTTGATGTTGCGCACCAGCCAAAAGGCGTGGATAGTGATCCAGAGCACCAGCAGGCCCGTGGACGCCAGCAGGAAGCCCATCACCGCGCCGGAGCGGAAGGCTGCAAGAGACGCGCGTCGCTCAGCCTCAGCATGACCCTGGTCTGCTG
>JAABUX010007963.1_pt1 | contig 12310 bp, 10 predicted proteins | sample 5561851 | NCBI WGS metagenome assembly JAABUX01 (sample SAMN10711883, study PRJNA513361) | rock metagenome | isolation source: Antarctica rocks | place: Antarctica: Victoria Land, Richard Nunatak red sandstone | collected 2016-01-03 | reverse complement strand
AACTAATGGAAATGCCCGATCGTATCGCCTCCATCACCAGGCGGCCCTGGGCGAAACCGGTGGTCGGATAGGGCGGCTGGTATGACTATCCGCCGTGCCCGGGAAATCGATGAGTGTCAGGCCGTTGCCGCCGCTCCAGCCGGACACGTTCCCCGCGAAGCTGCTTTTACCGCGACGGAGACCGTCTCGAACGAGCCGTTATTGACCAAGTTGACCGAGGCCAAGGCGGTGCTCGTCATAGCCGCGAGCGCCAGCGCCGGAAGCAGTTTCAATCCTACTGAACGTATCTGCATAATTCGTTCGTTCCTAAGCTATACGAGACAAGTCCCGCAATTGAAGCCCGACGCACGCCACGATGCTTGACGGCACCATGACGCCTGCTCGGTTTCGTAACAAACTCAGGATCGAAAAACAATATGAAAAGTTAAAGCCGCGCAATATTTCCGTTCTGCCGTACCCGGGCTGTCACACGATGCGCCCGTGGCAGTGCTTAAACTTCTTGCCCGACCCGCACGGGCAGGGCGCATTGCGGGGCGTATTGCGCCAGGTTGCCGGGTCGGCCGGGTCAGTCGGCGCGGCGCGGGGGCGTTCGTCCTCGAGCACGTCTCCGCCAGCATAGGGCGCGGAGGCCGCAAGCTCGCCATAGTTCTCCTGCATGGCGAACCGCACGCTGACCGGCTCCGGCGCTGACGGCTCCGCACCCAGCTCGACCCGGCCCAGCGTCTCCGTCACCCGCTCCTTCAACTCGTCCAGCATGCCGTTAAATAGCGAGAACGCCTCGCTCTTATACTCGTTGAGCGGATCCCGCTGGCCGTAGGCGCGCAGCGAAATGCCTTGGCGCAGATGGTCGAGCGCCAGCAGATGCTCCTTCCACACCAGGTCGAGCGTTTGCAGCAACAGGCTCTTCTCGACGTAGCGCATCAGCTCCGGTCCAAGATTGGCCGCCTTCGCGGCCATGAACTGGTCCGTTGCCTGCTCGATCCGCTCACGTATGCCCGTCTCGTCCATGCCCTCTTCCCGGCCCCAATCGGCGACCGGCAGGTCGAGGTTCAGCACGCGCGATACCTCGCGCTGCAACCCCTCCGTATCCCACTGCTCGGCATAGGCCTTCTCGGGGATGTGCTGGGCCACGCGAGCCGCAAGCCATTCGTGGCGCATCTCCGCCACCGTCTCGGCGACGCTTTCCGCCTGCATGAACTCCCGCCGCTGAGCGTAGACCTCGCGACGTTGCGCATTCATCACGTCATCGTACTTCAGCACGTTCTTGCGGGTGTCGAAATTGCGCGCCTCCACCTTCTTCTGCGCCTTCTCGAGCGCACGGTTGATCCAGGGGTGGATGATCGCCTCGCCTTCCTTGAGGCCGAGCTTTTGCAGCATGCCGCCCATTCGGTCGCTGCCGAAGATGCGCATCAGGTCGTCCTCGAGGCTGAGGAAGAAGCGGCTGGCCCCGGGGTCGCCCTGGCGGCCTGAGCGGCCACGGAGCTGGTTGTCGATACGGCGGCTCTCGTGCCGCTCGGTGCCGATGACGAGCAGCCCCCCCGACGCCTTCACCGCGTCGTGCGCGACCGCGACCTCGCCCGCGATCGCCGCTTCCCGTTCGGCGTCGGCGCTCTCGAGCTTCGCACGCATCTCGACGTTGCCGCCAAGCTTGATGTCCGTCCCGCGCCCGGCCATGTTGGTGGCGATCGTGATCGAGCCCGGCGCGCCCGCCTGCGCCACGATCGTCGCCTCCTGCTCGTGGAAGCGCGCATTAAGCACCTTGTGCGGCACACGCTTCTGCGTCAGCAACTCACTGATCGTCTCGCTCTTCTCGATGCTGGTCGTGCCCACGAGCACCGGCTGGCCGCGTTCCCTCGCCTCGGCGATCAGCGCCGCGACCGCGTCGTACTTCTCGCGCGCCGTGCGGTAGACCTCGTCGTCGCTATCCTTGCGGCCGACCGCGACGTTGGTCGGCACCTCGATCACCTCGAGCTTGTAAATCTCGGCGAACTCGTCCGCCTCGGTCATCGCCGTCCCCGTCATGCCGGCGAGCTTTGGGTAGAGGCGGAAGTAGTTTTGGAAGGTGATGGAGGCGAGCGTCTGGTTCTCCGGTTGGACGGTCACGCCCTCCTTCGCCTCGAGCGCCTGGTGCAGCCCTTCCGAGAAGCGCCGGCCTTCCATCATCCGTCCCGTGAACTCGTCGATCAGCACCACCTTGTCGTCGCGAACGATGTAGTCCACGTCGCGGTGAAAGAGCGTGTGGGCGCGCAAGCTCTGCTGGACGTGGTGCAGGGCCGAGATGTTGAAGATGTCGTAGAGGTTGCCCTCGGTAATGATACCGGCCGCGACCAGCATCGCCTCGGCCCGCTCGCTGCCGGGCTCGGTGAGGGCGACGGTCTTGAACTTCTCGTCCTTCTCGTAGACGTCCTCCTCCTGCACCAGCTCGCGCATCACCGCGTCCACCTGGCGGTAAAGGTCGCTGCTCTCGTCGGACGGCCCCGAGATGATGAGCGGGGTCCGCGCTTCGTCGACGAGGATGCTGTCCACCTCGTCCACGATGGCATAGGCGAAATCCCGCTGCGCCATGTCCTCGAGGCGGTACTTCATGTTGTCGCGCAGGTAGTCGAAGCCAAACTCGTTATTGGTGCCGTAGGTGATGTCGGCGGCGTAGGCGACCCGGCGCTCGTCATCGGTGAGCCCATGCACGATCACGCCCACGGTGAGCCCGAGCGCGCCATAGACGCGGCCCATCCACTCCGCATCGCGGGTCGCCAGATAGTCGTTGACGGTGACGACGTGGACGCCCTTCGCGGGCAGCGCGTTGAGGTAAACGGGCAGGGTCGCGACCAGCGTCTTGCCTTCACCGGTCTTCATCTCCGCGATCTTGCCGTCGTGCAGCACCATGCCGCCGATGAGCTGAACGTCGAAATGGCGCAAGCCCAGGACGCGCCGGGCCGCCTCGCGCACGACCGCAAAAGCCTCGGGCAGCAAGGAATCGAGCGTGGCGCCGCCAGCGAGCCGCTCCCGGAACTCGGCCGTCTTGCCGGCCAGCGCCGCATCGTCCAGCGCCTGCATCGCCGGCTCGAGCACATTGACCTCCGGCACCCGGCGCTGATAGGCCTTAAGCGAGCGGTCGTTGGCGGTGCCGAACACGGCGCGGGCGATACTGGCGAACATACCTGACTCCGGGGTGCGATCCCCTCCGGCTTGCAAATAGGTCCCCCCTAGCCCCCGGTCAACGTGACCCGCTTGCCTGGACCGCGCGCCGAAGGCATTGTCCGCGCGCCCTACGCGAGGTTTCCCATGCGCCGCACCCTGCTAGCCGCCACCAGCGGCGTTTTTGCCGTAGCCCTCGGCGGTTTCGCCATGGCCCAGACCGCCCCGGCGCCGGCTGCCACCCCGGCGCCGCCCGCCGCCGCTGCCACGCCCTCCCCGGCGCCCGCGCCCAGCAACCCGGTCGTCGCCCGCGTCGGCGACCACGAGATTCATGCCAGCGACGTCGCTGCCGCCGCCCAGGGCCTGCCGCCGCAGTTGCGGGGCATGCCGCCCCAGATGCTGTTTCCCATGCTGCTCGACCAGATGATCGACCGCGAGGCGCTTACCATAGCCGCCCGCAAACAGGGCTTGGAGAACGACCCGGCCGTCGCCACGCAGATGCGCCTCGCCGAGGATCGGGTCCTGCAGAATGCATTGCTGCAAAAGGAAGTCGGCCCGCAGGTGAGCGATGCGGCACTGCAAGCCGCCTATGCGCGCGACTATGCCGGCAAGCCCGGCGAACCCGAGATCCATGCCCGGCAGATCCTCGTCCCCACCGAGGCAGCCGCCAAGAAGATCATCGACGAGCTCCAGCACGGCGGCGACTTCGCGGCGATCGCCAAGAAAGAAAGCACCGACCCGGCCGCGGCGAGCGGCGGCGGCGACCTCGGCTGGTTCAAGAAAAGCGACATGCTGCCGGAGTTCAGCGCCGCCGCGTTCGCCATGAAGCCGGGCGAGATCAGCACCACCCCCGTCCACACCCGCTTCGGCTGGCACATCATCAAGGTCGAGGGCACCCGCACCGCGCCGCCGCCCGCCTTTGCCGCCGTGCGCGCCGAAATACGCCAGAAGATCATCGAGGAGGCCGTCACCCGCGCGGTGAACGACGCCAAGCAGGGCCTCACCGTCGTGAAGTTCAACCCGGACGGCTCGGTGCCCACGCCCCCGGCATCGCCCCCCGCATCGCCCGCGCCCGCATCGGGCCCCGCCAGCACGGCTCCCGCGGCTCCCGCTTCATCCGCCCCAGCGTCTGCCGCCCCGGTGCACTGAGTTCGTGGCCCACCCGGTCTCGCCGCTTGCCCTGCCGTTGCCGGATTTGCCGCCTATGGCCGGCGTGCGGCTCGGGGTCGCCGAGGCCGGGATACGGTATGCCGCCCGCGCCGACCTCACCGTCATGGTCGTCCCGGAGGGTAGCACGGCGGCCGGCGTGTTCACCCGTAACCAATGTCCCGGCGCCCCGGTCGATTGGTGCCGCGCCGCACTCAAGGCGACGGGCGGCCGCGCCCGCGCGGTCGTCGTGAACGCCGGCAACGCCAATGTGTTCACCGGCCGCGCCGGCGACGAAGCGGCCGCAGCGACCGCCCGTGCGATGGCCGCCCTCATCGGCTCCCAGCCGGAAGAGGTGCTGATCGCAAGCACCGGCACCATCGGCGAAAAACTTCCCTACGACCGCATCACCGCCGCCCTGCCCGCGCTCTATGTCGGGCTCGATGCGGCCTGGCCGGACGCCGCCCGCGGCATCATGACCACCGACACCTACCCCAAGGCCGCCACCCGTACCGCCCTCATCGGCGACGTGGAGGTGCGCATCACCGGCATCGCCAAGGGCAGCGGCATGATCGCGCCCGACATGGCGACGATGCTGTGCTTCGTGTTCACCGACGCCGCCATCCCCGCCCCGCTGCTGCAGGCGATGCTCTCCCGCGGCGCCAAGCGCAGCTTCAACTGCATCACCGTCGACAGCGATACGAGCACGAGCGACACCGTGCTGCTGATCGCGACCGGTCAGGCGAAGCACGCCCGGGTGCGCGAGGACGACAAGAAGCTGATCCGCGGCTTCCGCACCGCGCTCGACAGCCTGCTGCTCGACCTCGCCCTCCAGGTCGTGCGCGACGGCGAGGGCGCACAGCGGCTGATCCGCGTGGACGTGGCCGGCGCCGTGTCCAAGAAGAGCGCGCACCGGATCGCGCTCAGCATCGCCAACTCGCCGCTGGTCAAGACCGCCATCGCCGGCGGCGACGCGAATTGGGGCCGCATCGTCATGGCCGTCGGCAAGGCCGGCGAACCCGCCGATCGCGACCGGCTCGGCATCGCCATCGGCGGCGTATGGATGGCGCGGGACGGCGAGCTGGTGCCGGGCTACGACGAAGCGCCGGTGGCCGAGCACATGCGCGGCCAAGAGGTGCAAATCCGCGTCGAGCTCGGCCTCGGCGACGGCCAGGCTACCGCCTGGACCTGCGACCTCACCCACGGCTACATCGACATCAACGGCAGTTACCGAAGCTAGTGCAGCCGGACACGCTCGCCACCGAGCGGCTCCTGCTCCGCCCGCCGCTGCCCGCCGACGCCGACGCGCTCTATAAGCTCGTCAACGACTGGGCCGTCGTGCGCATGCTGCAGCGCCTGCCCTTCCCCTATCCGCGCACCCTGATGGACGAGTGGATCGCCGCCACCGCCCGTAGCCGCGAGGCCGGCACCGCCTACCATTTCATCATCGCCGGCCAGGAGCACGAGCGCGAGCTGGTAATCGGCTGCATCGGCCTCCGGCTCGATCTCTCGCCGCGCACCGCCCATCTCGGCTACTGGGTCGGCAAGCGCTTCTGGGGCCACGGCGTCGCCACCGAAGCCGCCGGCCGTGCGGCCCGGTGGGCGCTCGCCCATCTCGACGTGGAGCGGCTCGAGGCGTTCGCCGCCGAGGACAACCCAGCGAGCGCCGCCGTGCTGCGCCGGATCGGCTTTCGCGAGACCGGGCGCGGTCAGGAGCAGTTCCGCGCCCGCGGCACGGGCGTGCCGGTGCTGCGCTTCACCGCCACACGGGAGGATGTCTCCGCCGAACCCGGCGCCGCCCCGGCCGGCCAAGGCCTGGTGCTGGTCGCCGCCTGCGCGCTGATCGACGGCGACGGCCGCGTCCTGCTGGCGCGGCGCCCCGAGGGCAAGCCGATGGCCGGCCTGTGGGAGTTTCCGGGCGGCAAACTCGCGCCAGGCGAGACGCCGGAAGCGGCGCTGATCCGCGAGTTGCGGGAAGAGCTCGGCATCGACGTAGCCGCGTCCTGCCTCGCCCCCTTCGCCTTCGCCTCGCACGCCTATCCGGGGTTCCACTTGCTCATGCCCCTCTACGTCTGCCGCCGCTGGCAAGGGCGCCCTGTGGCGCAGGAAGGCCAGACCTTGGCCTGGGCGACGCCGGGCCAGATGCGTGATTACCTGATGCCGCCCGCCGACAAGCCGCTCGTCGCCATGCTGCGGGATTTGCTGTAGCCAAGGATTGCGGCCTATCCAGCGCCGTCGTAGCGTCTCGCCGCAACGAATAAGGAAACCAGTCATGTCCCGCGCTTCCCTTGCCTTCGCCATCGCTGCCAGCGTCACGCTGCCCTTCGCCGCGCACGCAGCTACGACCAAGTTCCATGCCACCATGAACGCCGCGAGCGAAAATCCGCCGACCCAGTCTTCGGGCACGGGCATGGTCGACGCGACGCTCAACACCGCGACCCGCAAGCTGACCTGGACCGCGACGTGGTCCGGCCTGACCGGCCCTGCCGCCGCCGGGCATTTCCACGGCCCGGCCGCAGCCGGCGCCAACGCCGGCGTTCTGGTTCCCTGGAAGGGCACGATGACGAGCCCGCTGCACGGCAGCGCGACGCTCACCGCCGCTCAGATGAAGGACCTCCAGGCAGGCATGGTGTATGCCAACATCCACACCGCCGCTAACAAGGGCGGCGAAATTCGCGGCCAGATGACCGCCCAATAATCCAGGTCCGGGATGAGCGGCGACCGTCGCCGCTCATCCCGCCCTCCCTCGCGAAGCTTGAGCCAGCCTATTCCAACGGCAACCCGGCATAGTTCTCGGCCAGAGCGGTCGCTGCCGCCCGCGAGCTCACCACCGTCTCGAGCTCGGCCAATTGCACCCGCTGGTCGAAGGCGCTCGCTCCCTCGAACCGGTGGAACAGCGTCGTCATCCACCAGGAAAAGCGCTGCACTTTCCAGATGCGCCGGAGTGCGGTGTCCGAATAGCGGGCGAGCCGGCCGTCATCGCCGCGCCGCAGCCACGCCTCGAGGCCACGCGCCAGCAGCACCACGTCGGCCATGGCGCTGTTCATACCTTTCGCCCCGGTCGGCGGCACGATATGCGCCGCATCCCCGGCCAGGAATAGCCGCCCCGACTGCATCGGCTCGGCGACGAACGACCGCATCGGCGTCACGCCCTTTTGGAAGATTAGCCCGCGCGTGAGCGTGAAGCCCGGGCTCGCGAGCCGGCGCTCGAGCTCGTCCCAGATCCGGCCGTCGCTCCAAGCGTCCAGATTCTCGTCCGGCGCGCATTGCAGGTAGTACCGGCTCACGCTAGGCGAGCGCATCGAAGCGAGCGCGAAGCCCCGCTCGTGATTCGCGTAAATCAGCTCCTCGGACGAAGGGGCCGCTTCGGCCAGTATCCCGAGCCAGCCGAATGGGTACGCCCGGTCGAACCCCCGCCACTGCTGGGCCATCGCGTCCCGGCAGACGCCATGGAACCCGTCGCAGCCCGCGATTGCGTCGCATGCGAGGGTCACCGTCTCGCCCTCCCGCGTGAAACGCACGACGGGGCGTGTCGCTGTCATAGCCGTCTACGGATACGCCGCTGCACTCGAACAACAATGCGCCCCCCGCCGCGACGCGCGCCGCCACGAGGTCGCGCACGACTTCGTGCTGGCCGTAGACCATGACGGCACGCCCGGTAAGCTCCCGGAAGTCGAGCCGGTGCATCGCGCCGCCGAACAGCAACTGCGTGCCCTCGTGCAGCAACCCCTCCCGGTGCATGCGCAGGCCGAGCCCGGCTGCGTCGAGCGCGTCCATCACACCCTGCTCCAGCACCCCGGCTCGCACACGGCTTTCGACGTAGGCGCGAGACCGCGCTTCGATCACGACGCTCTCGATCCCCGCCTGATGCAGCAGATGCGACAGGAACAGGCCGGCCGGCCCGGCGCCGACGATCGCCACCTGTGTCCGCATCGCGCTCACAGCGCCGTGGGCCGCGCCTGTAACCGGTTGAACAGCGCCGCCCAGTGCTCCCGCACCGTCGTCGGGCGAAAGCGCGCGAGCACGGCGGCACCCCGCTCCCGCAACTCCGCCACCACCGCCTCATGGCCCGGCAGGCTCGTCACCCGCTCGATCCCCTGGGCAATGCTCTCCGCATCGTACGGGTCCACGAACACCGCGGCATCGGCAAAGATCGCGCGGAACACCGGAATGTCCGAGACGACGCAAGCCGCCCCGCCCTGCAGCGCTTCGAGCGGCGGATAGCCGAACCCCTCATTGAACGACGGAAACGCGAAGCACGCCGCCTGGCGCATGATCGAGCTCAGCTCGTCCGGCGGCAACGCCTCGAGGTGCACGATCCGCCCCTGGCGAACATGCGGCGCCATCGCCCGCAGCACCGGCGCCTCGAGCCAGCCGGTGTTGGCGACGATCACCAGTTTCAGCTCGGGGTCGGTCCGATGGATGATCCGCTCCCAGCCGCGGATCAGCCCCTGGTAGTTCTTGCGCGGCTCGAGCGTCGAAACGGCGAGCACGAAGCGCGCGCTGGGCGGGAACGCCGGCATCTGCCGCTCGCCCTCGGGCAACGTCCGGTAGCTCCGCCGGCTCTCGACGATGCTGGCGACCGGGATGAGCGGCGCATCTGCGGGGGGCGGCGCGAGCGCGCAGGGGATCACCTCCGCAAGCTCCGCGCGTCTCGGGTCGATGGTCGCGAGGTCGGCCCGGCTCTGCTCCGAATTGCAGACGAACACCGTATCCGCAGCGCATTGCCGCACCAGCCGCTGATGCGCGACCCCGGTCCGCCAGCTCGAGACGGTGTCCGTATCGGTGATCGGCACCGCGTCGTGGAAGCGCACGATCTGCCGGGTTCCGGGCGAGAGCCGGACCGGCCGCGGCATGCAGAAGAGAGCGAAATCGAAACCCTTGGTGGCGAGCCGCTTCGGCGGAAAGCGCGGCAGCACCATCGCCCGGTCGATAATCCGCATCACGCTCAGATCGGTCGCATAGTACTCCTGCCCGAGCACCGCCTCGCGCCGGTCCGGCTGCAGCGTCTTCTCGAACAGGATACGCCACAGCGCCCCGGTGCGCTCGGCGGGCCGCAGCTCGACCAGCTCGTACTCTGTCCGCAGCACTTGGGGAGATTCCAGCACGCGCCCCAGCCGGCGCGGATAGTTCCGGGTCGCCCAGTTGCGCACCATCCAGTGTAGCACGCCCGCGGTCACCGCCGGGTCATGCGCGCCCGCGCGTATGCGCGGCAGGTCGTGCCGCCCGGTCGGCATCAGCAGCCCGGCGACGACGATCCCCGGTAGGCCCGCCAGCATGTCGAAGATCAGCCGCGTGTCCTGCGCAATCCCCACATACCCGTCCGCCGCATGCGACAGGTCGACCAGCACGCGCGCGGGGGTTCCATTCACGGGTCAGCGCGCCCCGGCGAGGGCGGCGGCATGGCGGCGATGCAAGCGCATGAACATTCCGGGCTGAAGAACGCGCCGCGTATCACGAAATGGTGCTCCCCCGCTAGCGCCCGCGCCGGCAAGCGCCGGGCCGCGCCGGGGATCGCATGATGGGAGCAAGGATCGCCGCGATCTCGCAGGGGCTGCGACGCCGGTGACTACGGGCCGACGGCTGGCGGTTGAGCCGGATCAGCAACGAGCCGCCTCCCGCAAGCGGCAGCCGCAGCGTCCCCTGCTGGATCGCCCGCAAGTAGAGCGGCTCGAAATGGCTGGGCGGCGGCATCCGCCCGGCGGCGATCGCCGTCACCCGGTCACGGTAATCCGCCGCGAGATCGGGCGTGCGCGAGTGGTACCAGCCGACCGCCTCAAACCAATTGCCGCCGGCTTCCTGCGCCAACTCGCTGAGGAAACGGGCGGCGTAATCGGCATTGAGCCCAGGGTCGAACGCATCCTCGAGCGTGCGGAACGCCGCCGGGTGGGCCTGCAAGTTCACCTGCATGCAACCCACGTCGATCAGCCGTGCACCCGAGGCCCTCGTCCAGGTGAGCGCGGCCGCCTTGCTGTCCGAGAACATCGCTGCCCCGTCCGCATCGATTGCCCACGGCCAGGGCTGCAACCCCGCAAGACCCGGCACCGGCCGCCCGCTCTCCGCCCGCGCAATCGCGAGCAACAGCCCCGGCGGCGTGTGCCACCGTGCTTCGGCCCGCGAAATGGCGGCTATGCAGCGCCCGCTTTCGGCCGCGGGCGTCTCCGCCCGGGCGACGCCCGCGACCAGTACCGCCATCACCCCCAGGAACGCCGCCCACCGCATCACCGGGGTCTTACGCCGCAATCAGTAAATCGCCCACAGCCCAGGGACGGCCACCTCGACCGAGTGCCCGTCCGGATCGCGAAAATAGAGGCTGGTGCCGCCATGGCTCTGCACCACCCGGCTCTCGACCGGCACGCCCTCCGACGCGAGATGCGCCTCCCACGCGCCGAGTTCTGCGAGCGGGATGGCGAACGCCAGATGCAACGTGCCACGCCCGTCATGCGCCGGGATAGTGCCGCCCGGCGTGTCGGTCGGCAACACCGACCCGCCCGTCCGGAACAGCAGCAGCACCGACCCTCCCGGCACCGCCATCGCCACCATGCGATGCTCCTCGAGCAGCACCTCGAACCCGAACACCCGCTGATAGAAACTGCGTGATCGCGCCAAATCGCCGACATAGAGCGAGGATTCAAGTTGTCGCGTGAGTCTCGGCGCCATTGAGCCCTCCGGATTGGAGCAACGCTGCTCCAGCCCCGGTGTTGCTCCGGCCAATTCTTCACAAGCGCATAGCTCTGTGCCGTAATGCGCCGGCCCCGACGTTTGATTGCCTCGACCGACCTCGTGAACAGGCGCGCTATGACCCCCGGCAAGCTTTGGTCACTCCGGAGAATCGCCGATCGGGCAGGACGATTCAGCCTGCTCGCGATCGACCAGCGCGCAGCACCCGCCGAGCTCGTGGCCTCGCGCCGGGCACAATTGCTGGACGATCCGCGCCTCGCCCCGCACGCCTGGGAGGACATCGCCAGGCTAAAGCGCCTGCTCGCCGCCGAGCTCTCCCCCCACGCCTCGGGCCTGCTGGTCGATCCCGGCGCCTACCCACTCGCCATGCGCAGCCTCGACCCGTCCCGCGGCCTGCTGCTGACCGCCGAAGACACCGCCTACGAAGACACCCCGCAAGGTCGCCGCAGCGTACTTTATCCCGGTTGGTCCGTGGCCAAGATCAAGCGCCTGGGCGCCGACGCGGTGAAGCTCCGCCTCTGGTACCGCGCCGACGCCGCGCCCGAGATCTGCGCGGACCAGCAGCGCCTCGTGGAGCGGATCGGCCAGGACTGCCGCGAGCACGACATCGCCTTCCTGCTCTGCCCCGCGCTCTACGCCCTAGGCGGCGCCGGCGGCGGCGACATCCCCGGCACCGGCGTCGGCGACGATGCCCATGAGGACGCGGCCGTCCGGCCGCAGCTGATGCTCGCCGCCATCGAAGAGTTCCGCCACGAGCGCTACGGCGTCGACCTGTTCAAGCTTGAAACCCCGTTGCCGCCCGCCGCCGTGCCGGACCCCGACGCCCATGACGCGGAGGCGATCGCGGCCCAGCAATGGTTCGATCGCATGGACGCGTTGCTCGACCGCCCCTGGGTCATGCTCTCCGCCGGCACCACCATGGAGCATTTCCGCCGCACCCTGAAGTTCTCCTTCCGCTCCGGCGCCTCCGGCTTCCTGGGCGGCCGCGCCCTGTGGTGGCGGGCCGCGCAGGAGTACCCGGACTGGGAACGGGTCCGCTGGCGGCTCCGCAGCGAGAGCCTGCCCTACCTCGAACAGACCTTGGCCCTGCTGGCCGAGTGGGGCCGGCCCTACACAAGCAAGCCGAACATCGCGCCCAGCCACGCAAGCGCCGACGGGCCAGGCTTCACCGAGCGCTACGGACGATAAGGCTCGAGCCCGCACCAATCGGCGATGACGAGCGCGATCGTCCGCGTCACCTGATGCGCCGAGTCGAGGCCCACGCTCTCGTCGATGCCGTGAATGCTGTCTCCCTCCGCGCCGTACACCGCGGCCGGCACGCCGCCCAGCACGTAATGCCTCGCATCGG
>JAABUX010007962.1_pt1 | contig 12310 bp, 9 predicted proteins | sample 5561851 | NCBI WGS metagenome assembly JAABUX01 (sample SAMN10711883, study PRJNA513361) | rock metagenome | isolation source: Antarctica rocks | place: Antarctica: Victoria Land, Richard Nunatak red sandstone | collected 2016-01-03 | reverse complement strand
CTCGGCGGTCATCGTCCTCTCCCTCTTTCACTGTGTGTGTCTCAACTACAGTGAAACGGGTCGCGGCGATGATCGCCAACTAGCAATCAAGGTAAGATGGGTAGCATGAGCGGGCACGGGATGCTAAGGGGACTGCTTACGGTGACGAAGGTGAAAATTGTTTTCTATCGTCACCCTGATTGAGTGGCGACTGTTCGATAGTTGCGCTCTCGCATATTTCTTTCTATGATAGTAGCGCATGTCGTGCCGCTACCGAACGCACCAACATCCCATCCTGCGAGCTAGACGCATCGCGCCACGGAGAGTCGAACAGGCCGTCGCATGACCACAGAGGCCGATACCTGCCGCAAGTACGTCGTCCCCAAGCTCGTCGATGCGGGATGGGACACGGAGCCCCACTCCTTCACGGAGCAGAAGACCTTCACGGACGGGCGTATCGTCGTGGCCGGGACCAAGGTGCGTCGCCGCCCCTCCAAACGGGCCGACTACCTCCTGCGCTACACCCGCGACACCATGATCGCCGTGGTCGAGGCCAAGCCCGAGTACAGACTGCCGGGCGACGGCCTCCAGCAGGCCAAGGACTACGCCGAGATACTGGGCCTCAAGTTCGCCTACGCCACCAACGGGCACGGCGTCGTCGAGTTCGACTACCTCACCGGCCAGGAGCGCGAACTGGTGACCTTCCCGTCGCCCGCCGAGCTATGGGGGCGGTTGCGGGCGGCGCAGGGGCTATCCGACGATGATGCGCGGCGCGTGCTGGCCCCGTCCTATCACGACGTTGGCAAGAGCCCGCGCTACTACCAGGAGATCGCCATCAACCGCGCAGTGCGGGCCATCGTGCAGGGGAACCGTCGCGTGCTGCTGACGATGGCCACGGGCACCGGGAAGACCTGGGTCGCCTTCCAGATATGCTGGAAGCTCTGGAGTACGGGCTGGAGCCGCTCGGGAACCCGCCAGAAGCCCCGCATCCTGTACCTGGCCGACCGCAACGTGCTGGTGGACGACCCCAAGGACAAAACCTTCGCGCCCTTCGGCGACGCCCGATGGAAGATACAGGGCGGCGTGGCCAACAAAAGCCGCGAGATATACTTCGCCACGTACCAGTCCCTGGCCGAGGACGAGTCGCGGCCCGGCCTCTACCGCGAGTACCCGCCCGACTTCTTCGACCTCGTGATCGTGGACGAGGCCCACCGGGGGAGCGCCCGCGACGAGAGCAGTTGGCGCGAGATACTGGACTACTTTTCTGGCGCCGCACAACTGGGTCTCACGGCGACGCCGCTCAACGAGGAGAGCCGCAACACCTACGCCTACTTCGGGCGTCCGATCTACCAGTACAGCCTGCGCCAGGGCATCGACGACGGCTTCCTCGCGCCGTACCGCGTCCACCGCGTCGTGAGCGTGCTGGACGCGGCGGGGTGGCGACCGAGCGCGGGCGACCTGGACCGCTACGGGCGGCCCATCCCCGACGATGAATACCAGACCAAGGACTTCGAGCGTGTGGTCGCCCTGAGAGCCCGCACGGAGGCGATAGCGCGCCACCTGACCCACTTCTTGAAGGCGACGGATCGCTTCGCCAAGACCATCGTGTTCTGCGTCGATCAGGAGCACGCCGCCGAGATGCGCCGTGCCCTGACAAACCTGAACTCCGACCTCGTGCGCCGGTACCCCGACTACGTGTGTCGCGTCACGGCGAACGAGGGTGAGATCGGGCGCGGCCACCTGAGCCGGTTCCAGGAACTGGAGAGCGTGACGCCCGTAGTCCTGACGACTTCCCAACTGCTCACAACCGGGGTAGACGCGCCGACGTGCAAGAACGTCGTGCTGGCCCGCGTGATTGGCTCGATGGTGGAGTTCAAGCAAATCATCGGGCGCGGGACGCGCGTGCGCGACGACTATGGCAAAACCCACTTCGACATCCTCGACTACACCGGCTCGGCCACGCGCCTCTTCGCCGACCCAGCGTTCGACGGCGAACCCGTCGTCGAGATCACGGTGGGCATAGACGACGACGGCAAGACGACCTCGGAGGAGGTCGAGCGGGGCGATGAGGACGGGGCGAGTGACGATGTGATCAGCGACCCAGGACCAGGCGATGGGCTACCGCGCAAGTTCTACGTGGATGGCGGGCACGTCACCATCGCCGCGCATCTCGTCTACGAACTCGACGCCGATGGTAAGCAACTGCGCGTTGTCCAGTTCACCGACTACGCCGCCGAGAAGGTCCGCACGCTCTACACGTCTGCATCCGACCTGCGCGCCCGCTGGGCCGATCCGCGCCAGCGCGCCGAGATCATCGCCGCGCTGGAGGAGCGCGGGATCAACTTCGGCGAACTGGCGACGGCCAGTGGACAGGGTGACGCGGACCCATTCGACCTGCTCTGTCACCTCGCCTTCAACGCGCCGCTGCGCACACGTCGCGACCGCGCCGACCGGCTGCGTCAGGAGAAGATGGACTTTTTCGACCGCTACGGCCCCCAGGCGCGGGCCGTGCTGGACGATCTGCTGGATAAGTACATGGAGCATGGGACGGCGCAGTTTATACTGCCGGATGCGCTCAAAGTCCCGCCGATCTCGGGCTACGGTAACGTGCGCGAGATCGCCGGACTTTTCGGTGGCTTCGAGCCGCTGCGCGAAGCGGTCGATACGCTCCAGACCCTGTTGTACGCGGCCTAGACAAGGAGCCCTGATGGATCAACGTCCGGTGAGCGTCAAGCTGTTCCTGCGGGAAGGGTTGCCCAAAGGGATGCGGACGGCGGAGATCGTCGGCTGGACCGGCATAGCCCTCATCTGCCCGCGCTCCCGGCTGGACAACTTCCACAATTTCCCCCGCTCCGACAGCGCCGCCGTCTACCTCCTGCTCGGAGAGGACGAGAGCGGCAAACCGATGGTCTATGTCGGCCAGACCGGCTCCATCGGCAACCGCCTCAAGGTGCATCTGAAAGATAGCGACAAAGACTTCTTCACCGACGTGATCGCCTTCGTCAGCAAGGACGAGAACCTCACGACGGCGCACGTCACCTACCTCGAAGCACGCCTCCTCCAGATGGCCAAGCAAGCGGGACAAGCAGAGGTCAACAACCCGAACCAGAACCTCGTCGCCAAAGGGCTGCCCGAGTCGGACGTCGCCGACATGAACAACTTCATCGACAACATCACCACGCTGCTGCTGGCGCTCGGCGTTACCATCTTCGAGATCGTCACCATCACGCACGCGCCCGGCCCCACCCCTGCTACCACGCCCCTGTTCGAGTTGCACTCGTCCGGTGTCAGTGCCCAAGCGACCGAGGCTAGCGGGGAGTTCGTCGTCCTGATGGGATCGCAGTCGCGGGGCAGCGTCGGCACGCAAGACTCGTATAAGGACCAGCGCGACACGCTGATCGCCAACGGAGTCCTGGCGCGAGCGGGCGACGATAAGCCCTACGTCTTCACACGGGACTACCCATTCAAGAGTCCGAGTGCCGCCTCGGCGGTCGTCCTCGGGCGCAACGACAACGGGCGCACATCGTGGAAGGTGCAGGGGATTAACCAGACCTACGCGCAGTGGGAGGCGAACAAAGTCACCACACCGGGACGGGAGAACATCTAAGTGGCACGAACGAAAGCGGGACAACTCAGCCTGATGCCGACTGCGACGACAACACAACAACTCGGTGGCATTGTTAAGTCGGCCCGCGATATCATGCGCAAGGACAAGGGGCTCAACGGCGACCTCGATCGCCTGCCCATGCTGACCTGGGTCATGTTCCTCAAGTTCCTCGATGACATGGAGCAGATGCGCGAGGAGGAAGCCGCGTTTGGCGACGAGCGGTTCCGTGCCGCCATCGAGCCGCCCTATCGTTGGCGAGACTGGGCGGCACAGGAGGACGGCATCACCGGCGACGCGCTCATCTCCTTCGTCAACAACGACGAGGCGACCTTGCCTGATGGCACCCGTGGACCCGGCCTCTTCGCCTATCTGCGCTCCTTACAGGGAGCCGAGGGCGGCGACCGGCGTGACGTGATCGCCACCGTGTTCCGGGGCGTCACTAACCGCATGATCAACGGTTATCTGCTGCGCGACGTGATCAACAAGGTCGGCGGCATCCACTTCACGTCGTCCAACGAAATACACACGCTCGGTGCGCTCTACGAGTCGATGCTGCGCGAGATGCGCGACGCGGCGGGCGACTCTGGCGAATTCTACACACCGCGCCCCGTGATCCGCTTCATGGTCGAGGTGGTCGATCCACGACTCGGCGAGACGCTGCTCGATCCCACATCGGGGACATGTGGCTTCTTGGTCGAGGGATACCGGCATCTGGAGCAGCAGTGCCGCACGGTCGAGGATCGACGGACGCTCCAGGAGGAGAGCATCAGGGGCGGCGAGGCCAAGGCGCTGCCCTATCTACTCGGCCAGATGAACCTGCTGCTGCACGGCCTGGAGTCGCCGCAGATCGACTACGGCAACGGGCTGCGTAACGCGCTCAACGAGATCGGCGAGAAGGACCGCGTGGATGTGATCCTGACCAACCCCCCGTTCGGCGGGGAGGAGGAGCGCGGCATCCAGAACAACTTCCCGCCCGACAAGCGGACGAGCGAGACGACCCTACTGTTCTTGCAACTCATCATGCGCAAGTTGCGGCGGCACCCCAAACCCGGCAGGGCGGGCGTGGTCGTGCCCAACGGTACGCTCTTCGGCGATGGCGTGGCGGCGCGCATCAAGGAGGAGCTGCTCCGAGAGTTCAACCTGCACACCGTCGTGCGCCTGCCGAACGGGGTATTCGCGCCCTACACGAGCATCCCGACCAACCTGCTCTTCTTCGACCGCTCGGGGCCGACACGGGACGTCTGGTACTACGAGCAGCCGCTGCCGGAGGGGCGTAGCACCTACAGCAAGACCAAGCCGCTCCAGTACGAGGAGTTCGCCGACTGCCTGGCGTGGTGGGGCAACCAGGAGGAGAACGAGCGCGCCTGGCGCGTGCCGGTCGCCGACATCCTGGCCAACGGCTGCAACCTTGACCTCAAGAACCCCAAAGGCAAGCAGAACTTGGAGCACATGCCGCCCGATCAACTGGCCGACGACATACTGCGCAAGGAGCAGCGCATCGCGGCGATCATGGGCGAGATCAAGCAGGTGCTAGTGGGAGCGGCAAGATGAGTAATGCGTGGCCCCTGGTGCCGCTTAGGGAAGTTTTAACGCCTATCAGTCGCCCAGAACCGGTAGATTCACAGACGACATATCGCATCCTAGGGGCTCATTGGTACGCTGGCGGGTTGTACATCAAGGACACAAAGACCGGGGCACTTATCCAAGCGGATAAGGTTTACCGCGTCAAGCAGGAAGACTTCGTTTACAACCGCCTTTTTGCCTGGAAGGGTTCGTTTGCCATTGCAACAGCGGAGAACCATGGCTGTTACGTCTCAAACGAGTTTCCGTGCTTCACCCTCAATAAACAACGTGTAGATGGTCAGTATCTCTGGCGCTACTTTGGCCAGCAATCGGTATGGGATGAGGCGTTAGGCGAAAGCACCGGCGGCACGCCTACGAGTCGCAATCGGCTCAAGGAAGAGAAGTTGCTCTCGATGGAAGTGCCCCTGCCGCCAATCGACGAGCAGCGGTGCATCGTGACGCGGATCAAGGAGCTGGCAGCCAAGATCGAGGAGGCGCGGGGGCTGCGGCGGCAGGCGGTGGAAGAGGCTGGCTCCCTTGTCCCTGCGGGCATACACTCGACGTTCAGTAATCTTCGAGAGGGAGAGAAACGAGCATTAAGCGAGGTTGTTGAAATCGCCAATGGTCAAGGGCTCAACGGCCGTGATCGTGATCAATCCGGCAAGTATGATGTATATGGGTCAGGAGGCCAAGTTGGCACACATAGTGCGGCTGTGAGTACTGGTCCGTTTATTGTTATAGGTCGAAAGGGGTCAGCGGGTAAAGCGACCTATGCTCCTAATGGAGGGTGGGTCACTGATACAGCCTACTATGCTTTCCCTCGGAACACCAACGAATTATCTTGCAAGTTCTTATTCCACGCAATCCAGTCTTTAGACTTTAGTCAAGACATCATTACGACAGCAATTCCAGGAATAAACCGAACTGCTATCTACAGACATCAAATACCAGTTCCTACGGTCGAAGAACAGTTGTACATCGAGGACTATCTAGATGGGTTGCAGGCAAAGATCGATGTGCTAAAACGCTTGCAGGCTGAGACTGCCGCCGAACTCGATGCCCTACTGCCATCGGTCCTCGACAAGGCATTCTGCGGCGAACTATAAGCTGGCCGGCGCTACTCCCTAGCGCCCGCGACCGCCGCCGCGCTGCCGCTCATGCTCGTGCCGCGCCTCCCGCACTTGCGGGTCGAGATTAACGGCCGTCACCGTCTTCTCCACGTAGCGGTCGAGCCAGCGGTCGTTAATCTTGCGGTCATGGACGTTGGGACTGCCCTCCCGGAGCGCCTGGCTTAGGTCGTGGGCGCTCATGTGCGGGTGCCGCTTCGCCAGGTCCCGAAGCACGGTGTAGTCCAGCCGGCTCATGTCGGCGCGCGGATAGCGAGCGATCAGTTGCTCGGCGTGCTGCCGGTACTCTGCGGCCAGGCGCGACCCATCGATCAACGCCCCCCCTGGCCGGGGCGGGAAAAGTCGGTGGCGCGCGCCGGGTCTTGCGGCCCGCCCACCCGTGCCTGGAGGCGGGCGTCTTCGGCGCGCCGCTCCTGGGCCTGGCGCTCCTGCGCGCGCAGGCGCTCCGCGCCCACGTCCAGCAACTCGTTGGCGCGGGTGGCCGGCCGACCGCTGTACTCGTGCAGCGTCACGAACGGCTGCAGGCCGTCGGCGCGCGCGCGCTCCGGCTTGCGGTTGGTATAGCCGGCGAGCCGTCCGTAATGCTTGTAGTCGGCGCTGGCGGGATCGCCGCCGTAGCGCTCCATCAGCTCCCGCGCCGCCGCTGTCGCCAGGTCCGCCGCGATCGGGCGGTCCGCGAGGCGCACCCACGCCTGATAGTTGCCGGGGCTCGTCTCCGTGACTGCGGCCGGCCCAAACCCGTCACGGTGCATCTGCGCGATGCGATCCACGGAGAGGTCGTCGACGAGCACGAGGCCCACGTTCATCCCCTCGTCGGCCAGCGGGCGCACGTAGATGGCCCACTACAACGATTCGTGCGAAAATGGGCCATTTGGCTTGTTACCGGCTCAGTTGTCTTACCGGCTCGGTTTTTGACGGGATAGCAGCCTCGACTGCGCCGGTAACAGCAACCTATCAATAGGGAACTGGGCCGGTAATACCAGTTACCGGAGCGGTCTTTGCCTAAATCCGTAGTGGCAATGCGACCATAGACAGCGACTGGACCTATTTACGCGATATGGCCCATTTTTGCACGAATCGTTGCAGTGGGCCATTATCGACCGCCACTTATCCTGCGTTCGCGCAGGGACACGTCGCGCGGCGCGCGACGTGTCGATAGGACGGGAAAGCGCGTGTTCGCGGAACAGAGACGACGGCCTATCCGGCTTGTCGCCCAAATCCCGACGGACAGCGACATCGGCGCCGTGCGACAATCGCCAGGGCGCAGTCATACGTCAACGGGACGGGTCCGTGCTGTCGAGGCGTTCTCTCTCGAAAGCCTTGGGGATGCTGCCGCCGAGGAACTCCGGTGCCCCGACGGTCATCGTGTCGGCCCCTCCCGCCGTATCGCCGCCGAAGCTGATCTCGATCGGGAGCGATGCCACGTCGAAGACGCTTGGCCCTGTCGGCACGAGCCGCGTGTCCGGCCAGACCTCGGGCATCCCGTCGAGGAGGAGACCGGTATCTCCCAGGCGCACGGTGCAGGTTGCGGGGGGCGCGTCGTCGATCGACCGGTACGCCCCGACGAAGCGGCGCAGGTCCGCCGGGCTCCCGGCGCCGATACCGTCCGCGGTGTCGGCGGGCGGTAGGTCGAGCACATCGAGGACGCGCCGCTCATGGGTCTGCCAGGCCCCGCTCGTGGTCTCGAGGGCTATCTTGTCCCAGGGGAGGGCGGCGAACGCCGCGTCGGTGAGCGCGCGGTAGTCGGCCCAGTACCGGACGAGGCCCGCGAAGCCGCGCAGCCCGTGCAGCGCGCCGTAGGGGGACTCCTCGACGTTGCGGATATAGGCGCGCTCGATGGTTGGGCCCCGGGAGGCGAAGACGCGGCGGAAGGACGCGGCGAGGTCATCCTGGTAGAGATAGAGAAGGCAGGGGGCTAGGGGCGCGATGATGCGCTCGACGGCGGCGAGATAGGCGCGGATCTCTCTAGCGGGGAGCGCGAGCGGGAACAGGCTCCAGGTGAGATACCCGAACAGGCACCCGTCGAGCAGCACGACCTCCTCCTCAGCCTGCACGGCGTCAACGAAGTGTTGCCACTGCGCGAGCGCGCGCGTCACGACGTGGGGGTGCTGCCCGGAGGACAGCTCGGCAAGGACGTGCCGCAAGGAGGCGCTATCGTGGAAGACGTAGACCGGATGGGCGGCGTCCTCCTCATACCACCAGCGTGCGGGGATGCCTTGCCGTCGAAGATGGCGGAGGAGTGTCTGGGCCAATGTGGACTTCCCGGAGCCCGGCACGCCGTCCAGCAGGATCAGCTTGGTCTGGAGCATACGCGGTGTCCCCCTGGCCGGAGCCCATGCCGTTTGCCCCTGCACCGGGTCACCTCTCATTCGAGATTGGAACTGAATTTGTATGTGCAGTAGCGTCCCATCGACGACCTGGGCCCGCACACAGGGCAGCGCGAGGAGCCGGAGAAAGGGGCGGCACGCTACCTGAAGGGGAAGTGGGGGTGGTTAGGCGGAGAGAGGCGCCTCTCTCCGCCTAACCACCCCTTCTGGATGTCCCACAACGAAGCGTTGCGTGCCTCCCTCGCTATGACGCAATGGCCGCCAAACACGTGACGGTCACTGCGGTCTAGCCGCGCCATCACTATGCCGGCGGCGTCGCGGCGTCGAGCTCGCGCAGGTCGTCGGGGCTCAGCGCGACGCCCGCCGCGGCGAGATTGTCGCGCACGCGCTCGGGGCGCGTGGTGCAGGGGATCGGGACGATAGCGGGCGACTTGGCCAGCAGCCACGCCAGCACGACCTGATACGGCGTCGCGCCGCGCCGCGCGGCGACGGCGGCCACGGCCGCGATGTCGCCCAGCCCCTTGGCGCGGTCGCCACCGCCGAACGGCGAGTAGGGCAGGTAGGCGATGCCGCGCTCCTCGCATGCGCGCAGCACCCCGTTCCGCTCATCCCGCCGCTACCAGTGGCTGAACTCGTTCTGCACGCTGACCACCTCGACCAGCCGCTGCGCGGCGTCGAGCTGGGCGACGGAGACGTTGGAGAGGCCGACCATGCGGATCTTGCCCTCGCGCTGCAAATCGGCGATGGCCCCGACGGACTCCTCATACGGCACCTTGGGGTCGGGCCGGTGGTATTGGTAGAGGTCGATCGCCTCCACGCCTAACGCGCGCAGGCTCGCCTCGCAGGCGCGCCGCAGGTAGTCGGGCCGGCCGTCGACATCCCAGTCGCCGTGCGGCCGGATGTGGCCACCCTTGGTCGCGACCAGCACCTGGTCCGTGGCGGCGCCGTGGTCCCGCAGCGCGCGGGCGATCAATCGCTCGTTGTGGCCCATGTCGGACGCATCCAGGCAATACGCGTCGGCCGTGTCGATCAGGGTCACCCCGCCATCGAGGACCGCCTTGATAGTCGCCAGGGCCTGGTCCTCCGGTGGCCGCCCCTGCACGGACAGGTACATCGCGCCGTAGCCAAGCTCACTAACCTGTCGATCCCCGATGCGTCGCTGTTCCATGTCTCGGTCCACTCCTACCATATCCTGTGATGAACGAGCGCCCACGTCGGCGCCCGCGCGTTATACCGCCTCGATGCACGCGTATCGGCATATCGCGTGCCGTGGGACCACTGACACACCAGCAACGAGGAGACATCTATCACCCCGCGTTTCTCGCGGCCGCCAGGCCGGCGCTGTGTGTCCCCGACGACGCGGGCTACACACAACATTGGCCGGCGTAGGGCGCCGGAGACAGCGACTCCGGGGAGACCTGTGGCACGGTCTAGTCTCCTGCGCTCGTGTGCCGCCCGCACGCGCGGGAGCGACGCCCACACCCTGGCCCCGCGCTCGCGCGGATCGACGGACAGCTCGTCCCCCTCGCTCTCACGCCCACCGTGAGAGCCTGCCGCATGCGCACCATCCCTCAGCCCTCCTGCCGCACGTCGGCGTCGATGTGACCCTGCCCGTCGATGGCGAGCGCCGCCCGTCCCCACGGCGTCTCCACCTCGATCGCCGCGATATCGACCAGATCGAACACCACGGCGTCCCCCGCCGGCCAGTGCGACCCGTCGCGCCGGGTGACGCGGAGGCGCACCTGCGGGGACGGTGGCCGCTCCCGCGCCGGTTGCCCACGGGCCACCGCGACCTTCCGCACGTCGCGCCGGAAGTCCATGGGGCTGTAGGGCCGACCCGCCGTGACCTGATCGGCGGCGTAACCCAACGCGGCGGCCGGGTCCGGCGCGGCGAGCGCTTCCTCGTACCAGGCCATCTCTGGCAGCACCTCGATGAGGTCGGCCCCCACACCACCGCCCTCAACCACCGCGTAGATCTGTGCCAGACGATAGACCCGCCCCGGTTCGACCCCCAGTGTGGCTGCAAGCTGCTGCACCGCCGCGGTCCCCCGGCCGTCGCGTTCCGACCGGCCCACCACACGACGTAGGGCCTCGTGCGCCAGGGCACTACGCGCGCGCCACCGGGTCGCGTCGTCGTGGGCGAGATACGCCCACGCCCGCAAGATCTGCTCGTCGGACAGCCGGGGCGCGATGGCGATGAGCTGTCCTTCCGCCGCGGCGTCCCGGTCCATCGCCGCGAAGATGTCGCCGAGCACCTGGTCCCACTTCTCCTCGCTCATCGTCGCCCCCCCGCTGGCCTGCCCCAGGCAGGGAATGAGGGAAACAGAATTGAGTTTGTATGTGCAGTAAAGAGGACGAGAGGACACCCTTTGGTAGACACCGGCAGGCACGCATTGAGGAGCCGCTCCTTTCCTTTTCTCCCGGCTCCCTGAGCCGGCGTTGTGTGAGCAGCCTCGCCCCTCACGTCCGGCGTCAAGGGGACGCGCCCCACACAAGCGCGCGGGCGCGCGGGGAAACCCGGCCTCACCCCGCCCGCTCGTCGTCATCGCCGCCAGCGATCGTGGCGTCCGCGGTAGCATCCGCAGCGTCGGACCCGTCCCCGGCGGCGCGCTCAGACGCGGATGACCCGACAGCGCGCACGTCTTTATCCTGCCACCACAGCCGCGTCCCGTCGTCGAGCGTGACCTCGACCTGCCCCCACCGGCCACGACCCGACAGGATGCCCTGACGGCCGTCCCGATACGCGACCGCGGTCCCCGTACCAAACGCGAGGAGCGCCCGGTGGCGCACGACCGCCTCGGGGACCGCGAGGTCCCGCTCCGCTTTCGGCTCCCACACGTCGCCGTGGCGCGTGAACAGGACGCCGCCGCGCATGACGAGATCCCGCGCCAGCGCCATGCGCCCGTCGTCCGTCTCCTGCGTTCCGAGGAGGTCCGCCGTCGTCTGGCTGCCGCGCGCCCAGAGCGCCATCAGGTCGTGCGCGATCTCGCCGGACCGCGCGGCGGCGTCGATCCGCTCCTGGTCGGCGGCCAGCGCCGCCTTCCGGTCCTCGCGCGCGAGCGCCACGTACGCCGGCCGGCGTACCCCCGTCGGGAGTTGGATCACCGCCAGCGGGAACCGCTCCCCTTTCCACCCCACAATCGTCGCGTCCACGGTTCCCTGCTCCACGGCCGTCACGATGACGCCGAGGCGCGCCTCGCCCTGGCCGGCGTTCATGCGCGCGATCACGATATCGCCCGGCGCCAGGGCGACGTGCGCGGCCTGGCGGGTCGCCACCTCCTCGGGCGCGCGGGGGAGGTAGACATCCTGCGCCCCCAGGCGCTTGCGCGCGAAGTAGGCCACGTCGGCGTCGAGCAACCCCTGGACGTGCGCCCGCGCGGCCGGGGTGTAGCGTGCGCCGGTCGCCAGGCGCGCCAGCTCGACCGTCGTCCAGGGGCGATGCGGGCCACCGGTCGCCAACGCCGCACGGTGGACCGCGGTGAGGTCGGTGGGGGAGGGATCGGCGTCTCTCTGATGCGCCCCTCCCGCCGTCGCGGCCGATCCCGCCGCTGCAAGCGACGGATGCACCCCCTCCCCCGATGGCGCGACGGGTGCCAGCCGCCCTGATGCCGCCGTGGTCCGCACAGGCCCGTCGATGAGCGTGACCGCCTCCCCGTTGGCCGCGATCTGGGGGTGATGGCGGGCGACGCGCTTGGCCAGGGCGCGCA
>JAABUX010007961.1_pt1 | contig 12310 bp, 11 predicted proteins | sample 5561851 | NCBI WGS metagenome assembly JAABUX01 (sample SAMN10711883, study PRJNA513361) | rock metagenome | isolation source: Antarctica rocks | place: Antarctica: Victoria Land, Richard Nunatak red sandstone | collected 2016-01-03 | reverse complement strand
CGGTGGCGAAGCGCGGCTCGGCGAAGATCATCACCCCGGCGGCCGACTGGATCAGGTGGGCGCAGGTCCGGCTGCCCACCACCAGGAAGAACGCATCCTGTATCTTGCGGTGCAGCCAGATGATCCCCGTCAGGCCGCAGAACACCTCGCGCTGGCCGCGCTCCCGCAGCACCGGGGCCTCCGTGCAGCCCCCCACGGACGGCGGGGCCAGCGTGGCGCTCATGCGGAGACGCCCAGGCCGGCGGCGTAACCTGCTGATTGCAGGCGGGCCGACTGCAGGCGGGCGGCGCGCAGCTTGATGATGAACTGCGCGGCGTTGATGACATAGGAGGCGTAGGCGACCAGCGCGAGCCAGGCTAGGTGCCGGGCGTCAATCTGGCCTGACAGCAGCCCCACGAGGTAGGTCGTGTGCAGCGCCAGCACCAGCATGCTGACCACGTCCTCCCAGTAGAACGCCGGGGCGAACAGGTAGCGGCCGAACACCTCACGCTCCCAGATGGAGCCGGTGATCATGATGGCATACAGGAACAGCGTCTTGGCCACGACGGAGGCCGTCGCTGCCCCCTCCCCGGCCCCGGTCTGCAAGTAGCGCGTCACCAGGCACAGGCTGATCAGGAACACCAGGAACTGCACCGGGGCCAGCACGCCCTGCACGATGGTCCAGGGCGAGGCGTCGCGGCGCATCCGCTCTTCTGGTGTGTAAAGTGTACGGTCCTGCACACGAGGGTGTACGACGCCGCGCCCGGCAGCGCCGCCCCATGGTGAGCAGTCGAACCGATCCAAGGCCCGGTTGATCAACTGCGTAAACATCGCTTGACAATGCCTCCCCTAGGCGGTGCGTTAGCCCCCGGATCACATATCCGAGAGCCTTGGCTATCCTCGCCTGCCTGGCAGTCCGGCCTCCGTGTTCAGGGCGCCGTCCACTGTCAGGACGCTAAGACAACGCCGCATGGAGTGTCAAGCGCGCGTTACGTAAATCAATGTTGACACATAGGGGCGACAAGCCCCAGGTTGATGAGGGAATAGTCGATGAGGACCATGGGACAGCTTCTCGCAGCTCAGGACTACCGGTCGGAGGCGGACGCGCTGGGCGTCACCCGCTTGCAGGGCCTGCGTGCCCGCGACCAGCGCCGCCGGGCCATCCTGACGCGGACGGTGCAGCTCGATGTCATCCCGCGGCTGCTGACCGCCTACAACACGCCGGCGCCGGTTGTCCCGGCCCTGGTCGTGGATCCAACCCATGTGGCCGAGCTGGTCGGCCTGGTGCTTGGTCGCGGCGAGCCGGCCGTCATCGCCTATGTGGAGGCCATGCGCGAGCGCGGCGCCGGGGCGGAGGCGATCTACCTGGACCTGCTCGCCCCCGCCGCCGTCCGCCTGGGTGTGCTGTGGGACGAGGACGCCTGCGACTTCACCGAGGTCACCGTCGGCCTGTGGCGGCTGCAGAACGCGATGCGGGAGCTCAGCCCCTCGTTCCTCGACCGGCCTACCGGCCGCTCCGACGGCCCGCGCATCCTGCTGGTGCCGCTGCCCGGCGAGAGCCACAGCTTCGGCTTGTCGATGGTGCACGAGTTCTTCCGCCGCGCCGGCTGGAACGCCTGGAGCGGCCCCGTCGAGTCCTCCGCCGAGATGGCCGCCATGGTGCGGGCCGAGCACGTCGATGTCGTCGGCTTCTCGCTGGCATGCGACGAGCGGCTGGAGACGGTGTACCAGGAGATCCGCAGCGTCCGCCGGGCGTCGCGCAACCCCGGGCTGAGCGTCATGGTCGGCGGCCCTCCGTTCGTCGCCAACCCGCTGCTGGCTGCCGAGCTGGGCGCCGACGGCACCGCGACCGATGGCCGCCAGGCCGTGGCCCAGGCGCAGGCCCTGGTCGAAGACAGTCGAGCGCGGAGTTGACGGCCGCCCCAAGCAGGCCCTACCCGCCGTCCCCTTTGCCCGGCCGATTCGGCCACGTCGCATCCGCACGCCCGTTCCGGCATGCGGCGGCAGGATAGGGGACCGGGCAGTGCACTTGGGGATCTCTGCGCTCGTGAAGACATTCGTATCGCCGCAGACCTCGCTGGGCGACCTCGACGCGGCAGCCGCCGCAACGCTGATCGGGGCATCGTCCGACATCACGCTGGTCCTGGACAGCGCCGGGGTGATCCAGGACACGGCATTCCAAAGCGGCCCGTTGCTGGACGACCTGCCCGGGAGCGTCGGGTGGGTGGGCCAGCCCTTGACGGCCACCGTCGCGCCGGATAGCCGCGTCAAGATCATCGCTCTGCTGCAGGACGCCCACGCGCATGCGGAGCCGCGGTGGCGGCACCTGAACCACCTGGCGGCGGACGGCAGCAGCATCCCTGTCATGTACTGCGGCGTGCAGGTGGGCGAGGACGGGCGGGTGGTGGCGTTCGGCCGCGACCTGCGCGCGATGTCCGCCCTGCAGCAGCGGCTGATGAACGCGCAGCAGGGCATGGAGCGCGACTACGCCCGGCTGCGCGACGTGGAGATGCGCTACCGCCTGCTGTTCCAGATGTCGTCCGAGGCGGTGCTGATCCTCGATCCCGCCAAGGGCCGCATCACCGAGGCCAACCCGGCCGCCAAGGATTTGTGTAATCCCGGGGGCGGCGCGGGCACCGCCGACGTGACGGGCAAGCCGCTGTCCGACCTGTTCGGGCCGGGCTGCCTGCCGGCGATCCAGGCCCAGGTGGACGCCATCCGCTCCGGTGGGCGGGCCGAGGACGTGGCGGCCCGGCTGCTGCCGGACAACCGCTCCGTCACCCTGCGCATGTCGCTGTTCCGGCAGGAGAACGCGGCGCTGGTGCTGCTGCGGATGGTGCCGGTGGCCGCTGCCACAGCAGGCCACCGCAACGTGCCCGACCCCAAGATGACCCTGCTGAGGACGGTAGAGAGTGCGCCGGACGCCTACGTGGTGACCGACGAGGACGGCGACATCATCACCGCCAACGCCGCGTTCCTGGAGCTGGTGCAGATGATGCACGAGGACGAGGTCGTCGGGCAGCGGCTGGACCGCTGGGTGGGCGAGTCTGGCGTGGACCTGAGCGTGCTGACCGCCAACCTGCGCAGCCGCGGCGCCGTGCGCTTCTTCAGCACCACCGTGCACGGCGAGCACGGTGCGATGGCGCAAGTCGAGATGTCGGCGGTGTCGGTGCCCGGTGAGGGGCAGACGGCGCTGGGCTACGCGATCCGCAACGTCAGCAGCCGCCTGAACATCGGGGTGCAGGTCAGCCCGCTGCAGGCCGGCGCCGCCACCCGCGCCGGCCGCGCCCTGCCGCGCTCGGTCGAGCAGCTGACGGAGCTGATCGGGCGGGTCTCGCTGAAGGACCTGGTGCGGGAGAGCACCGAGGTGATCGAGCGGCTGGCCATCGAGGCGGCGCTGGAGCTGACCGGGGACAACCGGGCGTCGGCGGCGGAGATGCTCGGGCTGAGCCGGCAGAGCCTGTACGTGAAATTGCGCCGCTACGGCATCGGCGACCTGACAGCAGCGGATACCGAATAGATGGCCACCGCCCTCCGACTCGGCACGAAGCCCGCCGCCCTCCCTGCCACGAAGCCGGGCGCGACCGACTGGCGCGCGGTGGCGACGCTGCTGAAGCCGATCACTTGGTTCGCGCCGATGTGGGCCTTCGCGTGTGGCGCCGTGTCGTCCGGCGTGCCGCTGGGTCAGCGCTGGCCGCTGGCGCTGGCGGGCATGGTGCTGGCGGGGCCGCTGGTGTGTGCGACCAGCCAGGCGGCGAACGACTGGTTCGACCGGCATGTGGACGCCATCAACGAGCCGGACCGGCCCATCCCCAGCGGACGCATCCCCGGGCGGCGCGGGCTGCACATCGCGGTGGCGTGGACCGTGCTGTCCCTCTGCGTGGCGGCGCTGCTGGGCCGTTGGGCATTCGGCGCGGCCTTGGTGGGGATGGCGCTGGCCTGGGCGTACAGCGCGCCGCCGCTGCGGCTGAAGCGCAACGGCTGGTGGGGCAATGCGGCCTGCGGGGCGTGCTATGAGGGGCTTCCCTGGTTCACCGGCGCGGCGGTCATGCTCGGGACGCTGCCGGATGCGCGCATCATCGTCATGGCGGCGCTGTACAGCGTGGGCGCGCACGGGATCATGACACTCAACGACTTCAAGTCGGTCGAGGGCGATCAGCAGACCGGCATCGGCAGCCTGCCGGTGCGGCTGGGGGTGGAGCGGGCGGCGGAGTTGGCCTGCTGGGTGATGGCGCTGCCGCAGGTCGTGGTGATCGGGCTGCTGCTGCGCTGGGGGCATCCGTACCAGGCTTGCGCCGTCGTGCTCCTGCTGGCCGGGCAGGCTGTGTTGATGCAGCGTTTCCTGGGCAGCCCGCGGCGGCTCGCGCCCTGGTACAACGGCACCGGCACGACGCTGTATGTGGCTGGGATGCTAGTGACGGCCTTCGCCATCCGGGTGGCGGCATGAGGACCCTCGGCTGGCTCGGCATCGTCCGGCTCGGCTTGGTGCAGGCGGCGCTGGGCAGCATCGTGGTGCTGACGACCTCCACCCTGAACCGCGTCATGGTGGTGGAGCTGGCGCTGCCGGCCATCATCCCCGGCGCGCTGGTGGCGCTGCACTACGGCGTGCAGGTGCTGCGGCCCCGGCTGGGCTACGGCTCCGACGTGGGCGGGCGGCGCACTCCGTGGATCATCGGCGGCATGGCGGCGCTGGCTCTTGGCGGCGTGGGCGCTGCCGGGGCGACGGCGCTGATGTCGGCCAGCCTGGCGGCGGGGCTGCTGCTCGCCGTGGCGGCGTTCGCGCTGGTCGGCCTGGGCGTGGGCGCAGCAGGGACGGCGCTGCTGACGCTGCTCGCCAAGCGCGTCGATCCCGCCCGGCGCGGCCCGGCGGCCACCGTCGTCTGGCTTATGATGATCCTGGGCATCGCCGTCACCGCGACGCTGGCCGGCAAGCTGCTGGACCCGTTCTCGGCGGCCCGCATGATGGCGGTGGTGTCCAGCGCCGCCGGCCTGGCGCTGCTGGTGTCGGCGCTGGCGGTGTGGGGCATGGAGGGGCCGGCCGCAGCGCCCGTCCAATCCGCCGCGCCGCAGCCCTTCATGCAGGCGCTGCGCGATGTGTGGGCGGAGCCGCAGGCCCGACGATTCGCAGTGTTCGTGTTCGTGTCCATGCTGGCTTACAGCGCGCAAGAGCTGGTGCTGGAGCCCTTCGCCGGCGCGGTGTTCGCGCTGACGCCGGGGCAGAGCACGGGGCTGACGGGGCTGCACCACATGGGCGTGCTGGCCGGGATGGCGCTGGTCGCCGCGGTGGGCGCGCTGTGCGGCCGGCGGCCCGGCACCATGCGGGCGTTGACCATCGGCGGCTGCCTTGGCTCCGCCGCGGCGGCGCTGGCGCTCGCGGCGTGCGGGCTGGGCGGGCCTGCATGGCCGATGCGGCAGGTCGTGGTGCTTCTGGGCGTCGGCAACGGCGCGTTCGCGGTGTCGGCCATCGGCGCGATGATGGGGCTGGCCGGTCAGGGACGCGCCTCCCGTGAGGGCACGCGCATGGGCTTGTGGGGCGCAGCGCAGGCCTTGGCGTTCGGCGCGGGCGGGATTTTGGGCACCGGCGCCAGCGATGTGGCGCGGCAGGTGCTGGGCGCCCCGGCGCCGGCCTATGCGGCGGTGCTCATGGCGGAGGCGGCGGTGTTCCTGCTGGCGGCGCGGCTCGCCGCCGGGGTGTTCGGCCAGACGGCACGCGCGCCGGTCGGCCTGGTTCAAGCAGCATGACGGAGGGTTCGATGACCGGGACGTACGACGCGAACAAGACGCTGGCACACGATGCAGACCACACGTTCGACACGGTTGTGATCGGCGGCGGCCCGGCCGGAGCCACCGCCGCAGCCGACCTGGCGCGCGGCGGCCGCAACGTGCTGCTGCTGGACCGCGCCGGGCGCATCAAGCCCTGCGGCGGCGCCATCCCGCCCGTGTGCGTGCGCGAGTTCGGCATCCCCGACAGCCAGATCGTCGCCCGCGCCACCGGCGCCCGCATCGTGTCGCCGTCCGCGAAGGAGGCCGACATGCCCGTCTCGTCCGGCGGCTACGTCGGCATGGTCGATCGCGAGGGCTTCGACGAGCACCTGCGTGAGCGCGCCGCCGCTGCCGGCGCTACCCGACGCATCGGCACCTTCGAGCGCATCAACCGCGACTCGGACGGGGTCGCGGTCGTCCACTACGCCACCCCGGACGGCCCCGGCCAGGTGCGCGCCCGCGCGGTGATCGGCGCGGACGGCGCGAAGAGCAACGTCGCCAAGCAGTGCGTGAAGGGCTGGCAGCACGTCCGCTACGTGTTCGCCTACCACGAGATCGTCCGCGCGCCGAAGGACCCGGCCGCCTTCGACCGCAACCGCTGCGACGTGTACTACCAGGGCTCGCTGTCCCCCGACTTCTATGCGTGGATCTTCCCGCACGGCGACACCATGAGCATCGGCACCGGCTCCGCCCAGAAGGGGTTCGGCCTGCGTCCGGCCATCGGCGCACTGCGCAAGGCGACCGGCCTCGACGGGCTGGAGACCATCCGGCGGGAGGGCGCGCCGATCCCGCTGCGCCCGATGAAGCGCTGGGACAACGGCCGCGATGTCGTGCTGGCCGGGGACGCCGCCGGGGTGGTTGCGCCTGCGTCGGGCGAGGGCATCTATTATGCGATGCTCGGCGGGCGCCTGGCGGCCGAGGCCGTCGAGGCGCTGCTCGCCACTGGCGATGTCCGCAGCCTCAAGCTGGCGCGCAAGCGGTTCATGAAGGCGCATGGCACCGTGTTCTGGGTGCTGGGGATGATGCAGTGGTTCTGGTACTCCAGTGACAAGCGGCGCGAGAAGTTCGTGCATATGTGCCGCGACCCCGACGTGCAGCGCATGACCTGGGAAGGCTACATGAACAAGAAGCTGGTCCGGCGCGACCCGATGGCGCACGTCCGCATCTTCCTGAAGGACACCGCGCAGTTGCTGGGCCTCGCGCGTGCATGAGCCGGCGATGGGCGCCGGTTGCGGTCGCGGCGCTGGCGGCCATCCTGGTGGTGGCGCTGGGTGCGTCGGCGACGGACATCGGGCCGTGGTACCAGGCGCTGGCAAAACCGTCCTGGCAGCCGCCGGACTGGCTGTTCGGTCCGGCCTGGACGCTGCTCTACGGGCTGATCGCGCTGGCCGGTGTCAACGCCTGGCGCGCGGCGCCCACGCGGGCGGCCCGGCAGCGCGTGCTGCTGCTGTTCAGTGTCAACGCGCTGCTAAACGTGCTGTGGAGCGAGCTGTTCTTCAACTTCCACCGGCCGGACTGGGCGGTGTTGGAGACGGTGGTGTTCTGGCTCTCCATTGTCGTGCTGATCGCCGCGGTGTGGCCTCTGTCACATCGCGCCGGCTGGCTGCTGGCGCCTTATCTGGCCTGGGTGACGTTTGCCAGCATGCTGAACCTGGCCGTGGTGCGGCTGAATGCACCGTTCGGGGCGTGAGTTCTTTCAACCAACTTTCAACGATGGGCGCGGCCAACGCGTCCAACTGCTGACGGGGAAGCGTGCATGGATACGATGATTGACGTGGTTGCGACAAACGGGGTTGCGACAGACTTGGCCGCGCCGACCTGCCCGCACCCTGCACCCGCCAAGCCCGCCGTCCGCCGGCACACGCATGGCCTGCCGCTGCGCGTCGGCACCCGCGCCTCCCCCCTGGCGCTGGTTCAGACCCGCGCGTTCCTGAACATGCTGACGCAGTTCTGCCCGGTGCTGCGCGGCATGGACGTGTTCCACGAGCACGCGATCCGCACCACGGGCGATGCCAGCCAGGCCAGCGGCGTCCGCCTGGCCGACATCGGCGGCAAGGGCCTGTTCGCCAAGGAAATCCACGAGGCCCTGCTGGACCAGCGTATTGACTTCGCCGTGCACAGCCTGAAGGACCTGGAGACCGAGCTGCCGCCGGGCATCGTGCTGGCCTGCACGCTGCGGCGGGAGGATCCACGCGACGCGCTGATCCTGGGCACGGACCTGCCGATCCCACAGGGCGACGACCCCTACGCCACGCTGCCATACGGCGCCGTGGTAGGCAGCAGCAGCACCCGACGCGCGGCGCAGGTGCTGCATGCCCGGCCCGACCTGCGCATCGAGACCATCCGCGGCAACGTACACGGCCGCCTGGACAAGGTGAAGCGTGGCGACTACGCGGCCAGCCTGCTCGCGCTGGCCGGGATGCGGCGGCTGGGGCTGGAGGACGAGGCCTCGGTGGTGATCGACCCCGAGGTGATGGTGCCCAGCGCCTGCCAGGGCATCGTGGGGATCACCGTGCGCGCCGGAGATGCGGCGATCCAGGACCTGCTGGGGGCGATCGAGGACAAGCCGGCCCGCTGCATGGCCACTGCCGAGCGGGCCTTGCTGGGCGCGCTGGACGGGTCGTGCCACACCCCGATCGGCGGCCACGCGCAGTTGCAGGACGGCGGGCGGATGCGGCTGACCGGACTGGTGGCGCGGGCGGATGGCAGCTTCGTGCTGAAGCGGCATTTGGACTGCCTGCAGGCGGATGCCGAACGGGCCGGGCTGGCGCTGGGCGACGAACTGCGCGCCGACAGCCCGCGCGACCTCTTCCCCTGATTGCATCTCCTTTTCGCGTAGGGGGGGAGAGAAGAAGCACTCTGCCACGACGGCCGTTTCCGGCTATACTGCCAAGCATGAGCCGTTCCGCCCCGCCATGTCCTGGTCCCTGATCGTCGCCCTCCTGGGCGCCATTGCCCTGAGCGGCGCGGGCGGGCTGGCAACGCAGATCGGCCCTTGGTACCGCAACCTTCGCAAGCCGTCCTGGCAGCCGCCGAACTGGCTGTTCGGCCCGGCCTGGACGGTCATCCTCGGCCTCACGGCGTGGTCGGCCTCCCTGGCCTGGGACGCGGCGCCGGACGTCGGGCTGCGGACCAAGGTCGTCGTGCTGTTCGTAGTCAACGCGCTGTTCCACTTCGCATGGTCCCCGCTGTTCTTTCGCTGGCGTCGGCCGGATTGGGCGTTCTACGAGGTCACGTTCCTCTGGTTCTCCGTGCTCGCCCTGGTGATCGGCACCGCGCCGCTGTCGCCGCTCGCAAGCTGGCTCGTCGTACCCTATTTGGCCTGGGTCACGTTCGCGGCGTACTTGAACCTGACCGTCGTGCGGCTGAACCAGCCGTTTGGCGTGCGGGCGGGGACCGCAACCCAAACCTGACATAACCCGACGCAGGCCGGCGCCGTGCCGCGGATATGCTCGCCGCATGAGCAGCATGACGCACCCTGGCGAAAGCAAGCCGGCCAATTGGCTGCGCCGGGAGGGGCGCGCGCCGTTGCTGGCCCTCGCCGTGCTGACGGTATTCGCCGCCCTCACGGCCAAGCTCCTGCTGGCCCCGTTCCGCGCGCAGGACTTCTTCGCCCTGTGGTCCTACGGCCAGGCGCTCATCGGGCATTCCGGAGCGGAGCTGTATGACAGCAGCCGGCTGCAGGACTTGCAGGTTGCGCTCGGGATGGACCCGGCCATCCATGCGCCGTTCCCCTATCCCCCGGTGTTCATGCTGCTGGTCTGGCCGCTGGGCCTGGCGCCGCTTGGCCCGGCATTCCACCTGTGGACCGCGCTGACGCTCACGGCATTCGTCATGGCAGCGGCCCCTTGGGGCGGGAGGCTGCCGGCCGCCCTGCTGCCCCTCGCGCTGCTGCTGCTGTCGCCCATCACGACGGCGTCCGTCGTCGCCGGGCAAAGCGGGTTCCTGTCCGGGGCGCTGCTGATCGGCGGGCTGCGCCTGGCTGAACGCCGCCCCTGGCTGGCCGGCGTGCTGCTGGGTCTGCTGACCTACAAGCCGCAGCTTGGCCTGCTGGTCCCAGTCGCGCTGGTGGCGGCCGGGGCATGGCGCGCCGCCGTCGGCGCGGGCCTGATGGCGGCGGCTCTGGCGGCGATCTCCTGCGTGGTGTTCGGCCCCCAGGTCTGGACGGACTGGCTAGCCAGCCTACCGGCGTACGCCGGGCGGTTCGAGGGATCGGTGGACATCCTGCAACTGCAGCCGACCGTGACGGCCGGGCTGGCGCTGGCCGGCGTGCCGCATGGGCTGGCGAACCTGATGCAAGCAGCGTCGGCGTGCGCCATGACGGCCCTGGTCTGGTTCGCCTGCCGCGGCGGGCTGCGCGGGCCCGCCATTGCGGTGGTGGTCGGCGGCACATTCCTGGCGACCCCGCACGCGTTCTTCTACGACATGCCGATGCTCACGGCGGCGGTGCTGCTGCTCGGGCAGGCGCGGTGGCGGGACGGCACGCTCCGGGCGCCAGGGGCCGCGCTCCTGCTGCTGATGCTATGCAGCCCCGTCGCCATGGTCGAGTCGGGACTCCCGCTCTGCCTGCCGGTCCTGCTGGGCTTCACCCTCTGGGCTGCCTGGCCCCTGGTAAGGCGCGGCGCCCGCCAATCCCACAACCCGCTGCAAGCCCTCGGCTGGCAATCCATCCTGGTGACGCAGTCATGATCCAATCAGGCAATCCCGCGTCCCTTGGCTGCCTGCCGAGCGCCGTTCAGCCGGGGGGGGTCCGGCATGTGCTCGCGACGGCCGTGCTGGGCGTGTTCGCCCTTTATGCCGCGCTGCACTACTTGACGCCCTTCCCGGCGACAGACTTCTTCGCGCTGTGGACCTATGCCCGCCTGGCGCTGGAGCATCCCGTCGCCGAGTTGTACGACGCCGTCCGCCTGCACGCGCTGCAGGTGGCGCTCGGTCTGGCTCCGGCTGATTGGAAGCCGTTCCCGTATCCGCCGACCTTCCTGCTGCTGTCATGGCCGATGGGGCTGCTTTCGGTGGGCGGAGCCTACTTCGCGTGGATCGGGCTGACCTTGGCCGGCTTCATCTGGGCCGCCGCCGGGCCGCGGTTCCGGCCGGCGCACGTCCTGCTGCTGCTGCTGGCGCCCGCCACCACCGTGTCCGTGGTCGCGGGGCAGAGCGGCTTCCTGTCCGGGGCGCTGCTGGTGGGCGGGATGCGCCTCGTGCGGCAGCGGCCGTGGCTGGGCGGCATGCTGCTGGGTCTGCTGACCTACAAGCCGCAGTTGGGCCTGCTGGTGCCGGTGGCGCTGGTTGCGGCCGGCTGCTGGCGCGGCCTGCTGGCAGCGGGGCTGACGGCGCTGGCGCTGGCGGCGGGAGCAACGGCGGCGTTCGGCGTGGACGCCTGGGGGGATTGGCTGGCGGCGCTGCCGGGCTACTCCGCCGGGTTCGCGGCGCGGGCGGACCTGCTCCGGCTGCAGCCGACGGTGCTGGCCAACCTGCTGCTGATGGGGGTGCCGGATGCGACGGCGCACGCGCTGCAATGGGCGGCATCGGCGGGCGCTGTAGCAATGGCGTGGCTAGCGTTCCGTCGCGGCGTCACCCCGGCAGCCATCGCGGTGCTGATCGGGGCCGGCTTCCTCGCCAACCCGCACGCCTTCTTCTACGACATGCCGATGGTGACGGCGGCGGTGCTGCTGCTCAGCGCGGCGCCGGGGATTGGGGAGGCCGCTTTCCTGTTGCTGGTGCTGTGCGTCCCGGCGGCGATGGTCTGGACCAGCGCGTCCATCAGCCTGCCGGTGCTGATCGCCTTTCCCATCTACGCGCTATGGCGGTTGGCGGCTATTCCCGGGCGCGCAGTCCAGCCAGCAGCAGGCTTGTCGCGGCGTCCGCCTCGGCATCCTACTCCAAGCCACGCCGCAGCGTGTCACGCAGGAGAAGCGGGTGGTGGGATGGGCTAGCGGCATTCAGCACGGCAGCCGCCGCCTGCTCGGGGTCGCGCGGGCCGAACGATCCGTCAGCCGCCCCGGCCCTCCTCCTGGGAGCGGGACGCATCATGCCGTCGCGAACTGTAGCTCCGCCAGGCGCGCATACAGCCCGCCCTGCCGTACCAGAGCGTCGTGCGTGCCGGTCGCCACCACCTGCCCGGCCTCCATCACCACGATGCGGTCCGCCCGCCGCACCGTCGCCAGCCGGTGGGCGATCACCAGCGTCGTGCGGCCCTGGCTCAGCACCGCCAGTGCGTGCTGCACAGCGGCTTCGCTCTCGGCGTCCAGCGCGCTCGTGGCCTCGTCCAGCAGCAGCAACGGCGCGTCCCGCAGGATCGCGCGGGCGATGGCGACGCGTTGGCGCTGCCCGCCGGACAGCCGCACGCCGCGCTCGCCGAGGAAGGTGTCGAAGCCCTGCGGCAGGTCGTCCAGGAACCCGGCCGAAGCCGCCTGCGCAGCGGCCCGCACCTCGGCGTCGCTAGCGCCGGGCCGGCCGTAGCGGATGTTGTCCCACACGTCGGCGCCGAAGATGACGGGGTCCTGCGACACCAGGCCGATCCGCCCGCGCACCGCATCCGGGTCGGCGTCGCGCAGGTCCACGCCGTCCA
>JAABUX010007960.1_pt1 | contig 12311 bp, 11 predicted proteins | sample 5561851 | NCBI WGS metagenome assembly JAABUX01 (sample SAMN10711883, study PRJNA513361) | rock metagenome | isolation source: Antarctica rocks | place: Antarctica: Victoria Land, Richard Nunatak red sandstone | collected 2016-01-03 | reverse complement strand
AACGCTGTAGCTCAGAGCGCTCATCGTCGGTTACGTTGAGTTCCCGAAGTGGACGCCCACGCTGCATAGTTCAGTCTACCACGGTACCCCGATTTATTCAATGAACTCGTGAATCATCACACTAGCGGCTGAGAAGCATTACATGAGAACCGCTCGCGGTTTTCTGAACGGCATCGTGTTCACGATTGCGGTATTCGTGGCGGCGGGGGTCGTGGCGATTTATAAGGGCGTGTTACCAGCCGGTGCCGATAACAAACCCTCGAAAATCGAGGCATGGGCTGCGCGGACGTCCTTGCGCGCGACGATTACGCGCGACGCCAAGACTCTGACGAACCCGCTGCAGCCGACCGACGACAACCTGACTGCGGGCGTCAAGCTTTACGGCGAGAACTGCGCCGTGTGCCACGGCGCCTCCGACGGGAAACCGTCGGACATCGCACAAGGGCTCAACATCAAAGCCCCGCAGCTGGCGACCGACGGCGTGGAAGACGATCCTGAGCCGGTGATCTACTGGAAAATAGCACACGGCATACGCTTCAGCGCAATGCCGTCGTTCAAGAAAACGCTCGCGGACGATGACCTCTGGCGCGTCACGATGTTCCTCAAGCACATGGACAAGCTGCCGTCGGCCGTCGACGCGCAATGGAAGAAACTTCCAAGCGAGGCTGCCGCACCGACGTGATGCGTCGCTGGGTCGTCGCCGCTCTACTGTGCGCGGCGTGCGGCATGGCTGCATGCTCGCGGGTACAAACGTCAGGCGCTCATTCACTGCACCCGTGGACGATCCCGGGGACGTTGCGCTTCGCCGACGCTGAAGAGCCCGACAGCCTCAACCCCCTTCTTTCGCAAATGACGCTCGTGCACGATCTCGGCGCCCTGACGATGGGCTACCTGTTCGTGTTCGGCCGCGCTGGCGAACCAGTGCCTAGCCTTTGCACCGAAGTGCCGACGCAGCAGAACGGCGACATCTCCCGCGACGGCAAAACGATCATCTATAAGCTGCGCCATAATGCAGTGTGGCATGACGGCGCGCCATTTACGTCGGCCGACATCGTCTTCACGGTCCACACGATCCTGGATCCGAAGACCAATGTCCTGACCCGCGCGGGTTGGGAGTACGTGCGCAGCGTGTATGCGCCCGATGCGCATACGGTCGTGTTTCATCTCACGCGCCCGTATGCGGCGTTCATGAACACGTATTTCACGCCGGCCGAAAACCCGGCGATCCTGCCCAAACATCTGCTGCAGGGCGTCGACGTCAACCACGCGGCGTACAACGCGCTGCCGGTCGGGCTCGGGCCGTTTCGCTTCGTGCGCTGGTCGCGCGGGAGTGAGGTCGTGATGGAGGCGTTCGATCGGTGGTGGGGCGGCAAACCGAAACTGCGGCGCATCGTCTTCAAGGTGATTCCAAACACGAACACGGTACTGCAAGAACTCCGTACGCATGAAATCGATGCCTTCGTACGCGTGCCGGGCGATCGACTCGATCAGCTGGCCCATATGCCGGGTATCGCAGTCGTCGGCTATCCGACGACCACCTACGGACATTTCGATTACAACGTGCAGTCGCCGCTGCTTTCCGACGTGCACGTGCGCCGTGCGCTGACGCACGCGATTCCCCTCGATGTGATGTGGGCTAAGATCGACCATCGAAGCGGGCGCCGCGAGTGGACCCCGGTCCCGCGCTTCAGCTGGGCGTACGACCCGAACGTGCCGCGGTATCCGTACGATATCCGCGCGGCTGCGAACGGACTCGAGGCCGCGGGTTGGCGGCGAGGCCCCGACGGTCTGCGGCACAAAAACGGGCTGACCATGCGCATGCGCGTGGCGGGCAACGTCGGCAATCCGGAACTCGATGCTCGCGTCCTGCTGATGCAAAGCTCCTTCAAGCAAATCGGCGTCGCAGTGGAATACTTCCACTATCCGACGCCGACGCTGTTCGGAAGTTATGCTGCCGGTGGGATCGTCGCCACGCGCAAGTACGACATGGCCTCCTACGCGTGGCAGCTGTCGCCCGATCCGAATCTCGAAAATCAATATACGTGCGCGAACATTTCCCCAAAAGGTTTAAACTATTTGGGCTATTGCAATCGGCGGTTCGACGCCTACGTCGACGATTCGCTCGTGACTTACGATCGCGCCCAACGCAAGCGTGATCTCGTGGCCGCGCAACGAATCCTGGGCGCCGACGAGCCGACCGTCATCCTCACGCAACGCGTCGATCACATTGCCTATAACGATGATCTGACCGGCCTGGACCCTTCTCCCGCGATGGTATTCTGGAACGCTCAAGAGCTGGCAATGGGAAAAATCTGACTACGTATCGCTCCGCCCGGCCGTAAACGCGCTCAACTGTGCGCGCGAGCGCAACCCCAACTTCATGTACGTGGAGGCAACATGCTTTTCGACCGTCTTGACGCCGATGTCGAGCGCTTCGGCGATTTCGCGATTGGTACGGCCGTTGGCAACGAGACGAGCGACTTGCCATTCGCGTTCGCTCAACACCCTGGCGGTCGGCGTCGCGGCGTCGTCGCTGAAAGCGGAGCGCCCGAGACGACGAAGATCAGCAAGTGCGCCCGTGCGGCGGTAGACTGCGACCGCGCTATCGATGTCGCCAACAAGCTCGAGTGCGCGTGCTTCGTGCAGCGGATACGCTAGCTGACGAAACGCGTCAACGGCAGGCGTGGCCAGCCGGCGTGCATCATCGTGCCGTCCTCCACGCGCGGCGACGAGTGCATCGAAGAGCGGTAGTGCTGCCTGCATGACCCTATCGCCCTCGTGCGAGGCGGCGGCCGCAACCAGCGCTCGAGCGCTTGAAAGCGTCGCCTCATCGCCGATTTCGGCGACGTAAAGCAGTTGTGCGACTTGTTCGAAGGTGCTGTGCAGAGCGAGAGCGTTCGGCGAGCGAGCGCTTGCGCATCATCGAACCGCCCGCGCGCGGCAAGCACCGCGGCAACCAAGCCGCTCACGAGTGCATAGCCTTGAGGTACCGTGTCGGCGATGAACTCATCGAGGAGTCCAGGCTCCATGACCCGGTCGATCAGCGCATCATCGGCTAAACGCAAGCCGACGAAAAGCGCGGCATTGGTGAAATATGCGCGTGCGATGAAGTGATCGTGCGGCGTGGCAAGCGCGCTCTCCAGTTCCTCGCGTGCGCCACGTAGTTCCCCGTGCATGGCGAAGAGATACGCGCGCATGCCTCGATGCAGTACGACGAGTCCGTGCATGCGGTGCTCAAGGGCATGGGCAAGCCCGCGCGCGGTGTAGTGCTCGGCGATCTCACGCTCGCCAAGCCCCATGGCGGTCATTGCGACGTTGACCAGCACCGTCTCGGCGGATCTCGGATTGGGATCGTCACGAGCGATGGCGTCATGCGCTTCGATCTCTGCTTGCCAGCCGCTGCGATCGGCAAGTTGCGCGTACGCCGTGAGTCGCGCACCGTGGCAGGCGCGCCGCTGCCAAATTCCGGTTTCCCACGACTGGGGCGGCACGCTCGTAAGAATGTCTAAGCCTTCTTGCGGGGCACCTTCAAGTGCCAAAACCATGGCTAGAGAGCCAACGGTGCGTACTCCCGAGGAAACGATGATTTCGCGCGACATCGCCGCGAACTCGGCTCGCAGCAACGTGAGGGCTTCGTCGACGTGCCCGCTATTGTAGAGGTGTCCGCCGATCGTCGCAACGAGGTTCGCCGCACCATCGGAGTCTCCGCGCGCTCTCGCGCATGCCAGTGCCTGCTTTTCGACCTCAACGGCGCGTTCGAGAAAGCCGGCGTACACGTACGCTTCGCCGAGTTTGCGGCTGAGTCGTTCTCGCTCCGCCACATCGGGGGCGTTTTCGAGCGCCCGTTCATAGAACTGGGCGGCGTCCTCGAAGGCGGCGATGAGAGTCGCACGGTCACCCGCGGCTTCGCCGTATCGCAGTGTGCGTTGCGCGTCCCCCGCTGCCCACGCGTGATAGGCAAATTCACCGGGATCGGCCTCAGCAACCGCTTCTAGCGCATCGAGGATGCGATGGTGGATCGTGCGCCGCTCGGTGGCTAACAGCTCCCCCTCGAGCGTTTCTTGTATGAGCGCATGCCGAAAGGCGAAAGAAAGACCTTCCGGATCTCGCTCGATAACGAGTTGCAAGTCGCGTGCGCGGCGCAGAACCGGCAAGACGGCAGCAGATTCGCGCCCGAGCGTGCTCGCGAGGAATCGAGCGTCGAACGTTCGCCCAATAGCCGCCGCCTGCACCAACACGTGCTCGTCGTCGCTTTCAAGCGGCTCCAAACGCTCGAGGATCGCACTGCGGATCGAGAGCGGCAGGATGTCGGCATCGCGGACGCGGTGTTCGACCGTGCTGCGCGCCAGCTCTTCGGCGAACAACGCGTTGCCTTCGGAACGACGCACGATTGCCCGGATCTGCTCGGGTGCGGTTCGATGTCCGTGCAACGCCGCGCGAACGAAGTGTTCGGTACCTTCGCGATCGAAGGGAGCAAGCGCGATCTCGCGCACCGCGACGTGGCGCACGAGCCGTCCGACGATCGGCATCAGCGTCCCCCCGCGGCGAAGTTCATCGCGGCGAAACGTCGCGATGACCAGCAATCGCGTGTGGTCCACGATCGTAAGCAGATGCTGCAACAGATCCAACGTGGCGGCGTCGGCCCAATGGATGTCCTCGACGATCGCGACGAGCACGTGCTTCGCCGTAAGCGCTCCGAATATACGGGTCAGCGCTTGAAGCCGATCGATGCGCTCAATGCGCTCCTTACCGGCCGGCGGTTCGCCTGCGGCCAGGTGTTGCAGTAGTGCCACATCGTCGGACAGGCTCTCGGCGACGGGGGGCACCTTGGCGACGAACGCTGAGAGGATTTCGGCGAACGGCAGAAGCGGCGCTTGAATGTATTCGCGGCACGCGTGCTCGGCGATTAAAGCGCGACCGCCGGTGAGCCGTCGGAACTCGGTCACCAAGCGCGTTTTGCCGACACCGGCGTCGCTCGATACGAGCGCGATGGCGCCTCGTCCCTGCGTTGCAGATTTGTGCAGCGCGGCCAACTCCGCGAGTTCCGCTCGCGGCCCAAAAACGGCCGACAGACGACGGAAGACCGAAGCGGCGCGGCGTTCATGGGGCGTCACGGCCCGCGCGTCGCCACTTCACGTTCACGCCGAGTACGGACGAGAAGTTAGAGCCCCGCTCATGCGCGCGTCCCACGGCGGTTCCTTCCGGGGCTCACCGGGTCTCTTCCTGTGGTTTCCAAACGTCAGGCTCGCTGCAAGCCAGAGCAACGCGCAACCGGCCAGCGAAAGAAGCCGTAAGAGACCCCACGCCGGCTCGAGTCGCGCGATGCCGCTACGCACTTGTTCGAGGCGCCACAGGTGGGATGCCGACATGGTAGCGGAGACGTGAAAAGGCTCGTGCAGGGCGTCCGACCATATCGGTAGCGGGTGGGCCGCCGCGAATCCGCTTGCAGCGAACACTCCGAATGCCATCGCGGCGGGCAGTGCATGATACGGACGTAAGGGTCCGGGCGCCAGCAAAGCAAGGCCGAGCGCTGCTGCCAACGTCAGCAAAACCGTTTGGTCGCTGCCGCTCGGACGTTGCGCCAAGCCCAACCAGTCCGTTCCGGTCAGGAGCGCCGCCAGACAAGCGACGATCCACACGACTCCCCGTGAGCGCCGGACCGTCATGACGGCCGGGAGAAACACGACCGAAAATTCATGCTCGTGAGAAAATGGCAGAGCGAGCGGCAGCGCCGCACAGGCCAGCGCTAACCGAGTGTTCGATGTGTAGCGCCGGCTCCGCCACTGCAGTGCGATTCCCGCGATAACGAACACTGCGCACGCGAGCGCAATGAAGCCGGCGGTCCTTGGTGCTGCACCCAGTGCACGAGCGACTGCCGCCGGCGTGGTTTGTATGGCAATGAAGCGTTCGGCTGCGTCATGCGCGCGCAGCACGTCGGCGTAGTGGCCAAACTGCGCCAGGCCGCCGAGCGCGAGCGCCGAGCCGCACAGCGCGACCAGCGCGGCGCCGGCGAACGCAATCCACGTGCGCGCAGTGCCCAGCCGGGCGGCCAGCACGACGGCCAGGTTTGGTTGTAATGCTGCGACGAGCGCCGCAATGAACGTCACTGCGAGCGCGGCGAAGCGAAGCTCGAGCGCCGCGGGTGCGAGAACGATCGCCGCGGTAGAGAGCAGCGCAATCTGGCCGAGTGCGAATGCGCTCGTCAGTGGGCCGAACCCTAACGCGAAGACTGCAACCGCGATGCGATCGAGCGGGCGGATTGGGGCGCCCGCAACGCGCAGGCTGCCGAAGGCGACGGCGCCGAACGCGAGCACGAGCACCCCACGCCACACGCCCACCGCGACGTTCCATGGAAGGCGCGCCAGCGCGCTCCACAACGGCAGCGCGAACGGCGGCCCGACGAAGGGCAGCAATTCGTCGCGCGTTGCCACCACGCCCGGTAGGTCTTTTTCGGTACGCCACACGTGGCGGCCGTATGGATCGCCCTCGTACCGCCACGTGGCGCCGGCGGCATAATACGATTCGAAATCGCGCAGCGCCGGACCGGGCGTCGAGCGCGGTCGCACGACGAAAAAGGCGGCGAGGATGATGACGCACGCCAGCGCGACGAGTACCGCGCGGCTTTGGGCGTCAGCTATACGTGGCGTGCAGCGCGCCGTGCAGCGTATGACCGGGGACGTCGACCCGCGCTGCGACCATTCCGGCGACGAGAACGGCCAACAGCCCGAAGTACGCAAGTGCAACGGTGAGCCGTTGTGTCCCAGGAATACCATAGTAGCGCGGATCGAGCCGCCCGCGCCACGCCTGCAACGCCCGGGGGATGCTCAGCAACACCACGATCAGCAGAATCGGACTCCACCAATGAAAGGCGACGGCGGCAACGATCACTGCGGCGAAGCCGACGATCCACAGCGCCGGCGATATGGCTCCGGTCATGCGGCCGCCGTCAAAAAAACCGAGCGGAATCATGTTGAAGAGATTGAGGAAGAAAGCCGTGTACGCACAGGCGTACCAAAACGGCTCATGCGTCGTATAACCGTACGCGAAACAGACGATGCCGCCGAGCGCGCCAAGCAATGGGCCGCCGAATGCGATGACCGATTCCTGATACACCGATTTGGGGGGTTCGCGCCAGGTCGTAAACGCGCCGAAGCCCGGCAAGAAGAAGACCGCCGGCGCCGAGAGTCCAAACCCGCGGACGAAGATGACGTGGCCCATCTCGTGGATGGCGATCAGCAGTACGAAGACGATCGCAAACTTCAATCCGAAGAACAGCGTGTAAAACCAGATCGACGCCACGAAGGATATCGCGGTCAATCCGAACTTGCCGCCATAAAGGAGATACTTGAATTTGAGAAGCCCGAGCAGCAGAAACTTGAACTTGGCAAGCAGTGCGGCAATACCGACCACGATGCCGCCACCGGCTTTGCCCCAGTTGCGGCCCGAGGCTTTTTCGTCGGGCGTGCGCGGCGGCTGCGGAGCACGCCATGGATCGTTCACCCTATCTTCTTCGCGACGCGGTGCTCCGGCTCCCTAAGGGCGCCATCACGGCGATGCTGTGGCTTCTGTTCGCGCTCATGGTGATCGCCTGGGCGCTGATCCTCTGGCATCCGTGGATCGACTGGTTCGGCCGCCCGCGCTGAAGTTGTCTAGGAAAGGATAAAGAGTGCACGTTATTCTCGGTTTGCTCTTCACGATGCGGCAGGTCCTCAGTTTCCCGCTACCGATGAGCTTGGTTTCCAACTCCGACGGAACGAGCATCGCATACGTTCTCAATGAAAGCGGCGTTCGCAGCGTGTGGTTTGCGAACGCCCCAACGTATGCCCCGCGGCGGCTGTGGAGTTCGGGCGCCGATGATGGTCAGGAGATTTCGGATTTGAGCATCGCGCGCGACGGGAAGCACGTCGTCTACGTGCGCGGCGGCGCCCACGACGCGAATTGGACGCAGCATCCGTGGCCCGACCCCGATTCGAATCCTAAAGAGCAACAGATGGACGTCGTCTCGCTCGCGACGAGCGCCGGCGCGACGCCCAAGGTGCTCGGCGAAGGCGATGCGCCGGCGCTTGCCCCTGACGGCACGCGCGTTGCCTTCGTGCACGATCCCGATAGCGCGGTCTGGTCGGCGCCGATCGACGGCGCGACGGCCGCCGCGCGGCTATTCTTCGACAAAGGCAAGGACGGCGATCTCCAGTGGTCGCCCGATGGAAAGACACTCGCCTTTACATCCGACCGCGGCGACCATTCGTTCATCGCCGTCTATCGCGACGATGCTACGCCGATCGCGTATCTCGCGCCGTCGACGTCGCGTGATTTTTCGCCGCAGTGGTCGCCCGACGGGTCGCTCATTGCCTACGTTCGCATCGCCGGCATGGGAGGGCCGCCGCAAGACCCGTTGGTACAACGTGCGACGCCCTGGGCTATCTGGGTCGCGAATGCCGCCGATGGGCGCGGCCGGCAAGCGTGGCGCAGTGGAGATTCGCTGCGCGATTCCCTTCCGGAGATCAACGGACCGCAGCTGCATTGGGTGAGCGGAGCGCGCGTGACGTTCATCTCGGAACAGACGAACTGGCCGCACGTCTATGTCGTGCCCGCAGCCGGCGGTGCCGCGCGGCTCCTCACGCCGGGCCGATTCATGGTGGAGGACACCGCGCTTTCACCGGATCTCAAGACCCTCTACTATACGGCCAACACCGGAAACACCGCCGGCGACGACGATCGCCGGCACGTGTTCCGCGTCTCGCTCGACGGCGGCGCGCCGATCGCGGTGACAAGCGGCAGCACGAGCGAATGGTGGCCCGCCGCAACAAGTGACGGCGTCGCCTATGTGAAGGCCGGCTCCCAAACCCCGATGACGATCGCCGTGAGCGGCCGCGCGCTGAACGTCGATCAGATTCCGTCGGATTTTCCGGCGTCGCAGCTCATCGTTCCCAAAGAGGTCTCGTTCCGCGCGAGCGACGGAACGCTCGTGCACGGGCAGCTTTTCGACGCAGCCGGGAGTGCCCGTCGAAAGCCGGGCGTGATCTTCGTGCACGGCGGACCGCCGCGCCAGATGCTGCTCACCTGGCACTACATGGATTATTACTCCTATGCGTACGCAACGAATCAGTATCTCGCCAGCCGCGGCTTCACCGTGCTATCGGTGAACTACCGTTTGGGAATCGGCTACGGCCACGATTTTCATGATCCACCGCACGCCGGTCCAGCGGGCGCGGCCGAGTACCGAGACGTCCTTGCGGGCGCGCACTACCTGCTCGCCGATCCGAACGTCGACCCGCAGCGCATCGGGATTTGGGGCGGTTCGTACGGGGGTTTTCTGACGGCGATGGCGCTGGCCAAGAACTCGAACATCTTCAAAGCGGGCGTCGATTTCCACGGCGTGCACGACTGGTCGATGTTTTCCCAGTGGTTCGACACGCCGGTCAAACGCTATCAGACATTCGATCGCAAGCGGTTCCTGCGCACCGCGTGGCTCTCGTCGCCCGATGCCTACATTGCCTCGTGGCGCTCCCCCGTTCTCTTGATTCAAGGCGACGACGACCGCAATGTGCCGTTCCATCAGACCGTCGACCTCGTGCAACGCCTCCGCCTGGCGCACGTGCCGTACGAGGAGATGGTCATCCCCAACGACATCCACGGCTTCCTCCGCTGGCAATCCTGGCTCGCTGCCGATCAAGCCACGGCAGACTTCTTGGAGAGACACCTGATGCGCTGAGATTTTTACCTACGGTGACGCCTCAATGGCGCCCGGTGATGCCGCTTCCTTGATGATGTAATCGATGGCGCCGCCATTCCAGTCGAAGACCGTGAAGTGATTGGCGCCTGGCGCGAAGTCGATCTCCGCATCGCTCCCGAGTCCGCGAAGTTGTAACCAAAGCGCGGACCAGCCGCCGGATGAGTTGCCGCCAACGAACCGGGTTTCCGCGGTCGCCATGGCACGAAAGCGCTTTTCCGTTTCCGGAATGAATTCTGTCGTCAGCGCGGTGCCCCACGGACCGTTGTTGGCCGAATCCGCGAACTCTTGATGCCCATCGTTGAACATGCCGTTGAGGAACACGACGATGAATTCTGTGTGCAAACGCCGCATCGGTCGCTGCCAGCTCAACTCGTTATTTAGATCGATCTGGCCGTCGCCGCCGAAGCCTTGAATCCAGTAGAAGATCGGGTAACGTTTTTGCGGCTCTTTATAGAACGAGTCCGGCAAAAGAACGTGCGCTTCGACTGAGACAGGTTGTCCCCAAAACTGTGTAAGCACGCTGCTGCGCATCGCGACGTGCAGATACTGCGCTTCACCAGCGTGGGATGGAGCCGCGCCCACAAGACTCCACATGAGTAGAAGTGCTGGAAAGAGCCACCTCATCGACATGCTGTGCGAGCCGTCAGACCGGCACATTCGCGGCGCCCCCTAGGCGGAATGCGGCACAGAAGGCGCGGAAGACCGTACGGTAGTCGTCGTGCACGTAGCGCAGCGTGCGGCCGCCGATTCGTTCGAAGCCGGGGATCAGTTCGACGAAATCGGCGTTCTGCGTTCCGACGAACTCGATTTCCAGTGCGATCGGCGGCTCGAAGGTGAAGGGGCGCATGCGCTCGCGGTTCTGCATCGCGTCGCGCGCGGCCGTGCGAATCACCTCGCGCGCGCGGACCGGTGAGAGTGAATTGACCGAGAAACGGCCGATCGATTCTTTGACGACCGCGGTCGCGATCCACGGCAGCTGCTCGCGCGTGCGATCGCAGATCGTGCGATCACCCGTCAGCAGCGCAACGGGAACGCCGTACGTGCCGAGGACGGCAGCATTGAGCAGCGCCTCGCTGCAGCGCGTGCCGTTGACGCGCACGTCGTAGATCGTCTCGCCCGAATAGGTGTGATCGAGCGCGCCATCGATTTCGCCCGCTCCGGCGTGATAGCCGGTGAAAAAAGCGACAGCAAAGCTGCCGTCGATACCCTCCGTCATCGAGTACGGCTTGCGGCTGCCGTAGATCATCCGCACGTCGTCGGGTAACGCATCCCACGACACGTTGCGCATCGATGAGTGGGAGTCGTTGACCAGTACGTCGGTCGCGCCGGCTTCGCGCGCGCCTTCGATGGCGGCGCGAACTTCCAGCGACATCAGTTTGCGGTACTCGGGATACTCGGTACCGTTCTTCGGATCGACCTGCGTCCATGAAGCGACTGCCGCCGTACCCTCCATGTCGGCGCTGATATACACCTTCACGTCGTTCTCCGCGAGTGTCGCACCGGTACCGGCGTCAGCGCAGTCGCAGGGCGATGGATTGCGCCGGCATTCGCCGGTACGGGCGTGCCGCCACCCACGCCGTTGCCGCCCGTCTGCGGAAGGACGGCGTCGCCTTGCTGCGCCTCGGGACCGAGCGCCGCCCCGGTAACGCCCAAACCGATTCGCAAAAAATATCCGATCACGCCAAGTAAGACGGCCATCGTAACGACCACGATTGGAACGTAGATGCGCGGCGGTAGGCCGCGGGCGGCCCCGGCTTTCACTGTGCAGGGAGGTTCGCGGGGTCGCGTGCAAAGCCTCGATTCGTGCTTCCGGATCCGGCCGAACTCCAACTGCTTTTCGCGCAATTCAACAACGAGTGGTTCGGCGGCGAAATCCCGGCACACCGCATCGCCTACAATGCGCGCTTCTTCAACCTGGCCGGACGCATCACGTACAAGCCGCCGCTGATCGAACTGTCGCCAAAACACTTCAGCGAACATCCCGAAGCGTTGCGCGAGACGTTACTTCACGAGATGATCCATGCCTGGCTGTACGCGCGCGGACAGAATCCCGGTCATACCGCGGCATTCAAAAAGAAGATGCGCGAGCTTGGCTTGAGTTCAATCTATCACGATCTCGGCAGTGCCGTGCCGCGCCGCGAGAGCGCAAAGCGTTTCATCCTTCGCTGCGAACGTTGCACGATGGAGCTGCTGCGCAAGCGCAAGCCGTCCGCGCTTGTGTCCTGTGGCCGTTGCAGCGGCAGGCGTTACGATCCGCGGTACCCGTTACGCGTGCTCGAAGTCGTGGAAGTGCGCGACGTACAAGAGCCTGCCAAAGCGGCTCACGGCATCACGCGGCTCTAATCCTTACGCGACGCTACGGAGCGCGTAGCGGGTTGTCGCCGCCGACATGTCGTGCGTCCTCAAAAGCGACCTCGAGATGCTCGCGCAGTGTGGGCAAGGTTCCGGTAGCAAAAGCGCGTAGCGCCGCGTTATTACCATGCGCAGCTTCCGTTTCGTACGCCGACACCGCCGCCAAGTGGCCGCCCACCTGTCCGATCAGATACTGTTGATCCAAGTCGGTGGGGGGCAGCGCCTT
>JAABUX010007957.1_pt1 | contig 12311 bp, 9 predicted proteins | sample 5561851 | NCBI WGS metagenome assembly JAABUX01 (sample SAMN10711883, study PRJNA513361) | rock metagenome | isolation source: Antarctica rocks | place: Antarctica: Victoria Land, Richard Nunatak red sandstone | collected 2016-01-03 | reverse complement strand
CGGCAGCCTCTGAGACGGTCATCCCTTGGACTGCCCTCCACGAACAGTTCCCGAACGGGGACTCAAACCCCTACCGCCTACGGCAGCATGTCCGCAAAGCAATTACCCTTTTGAAAGTATTGTGGCCAGAGGCCCAGGTCGCCGAGGACCCAAACGGGATATGGGTTGATCGTGCTACAGGCCCCATGCTCGATGACGACCCCACCCGAAACCGTATAAGGCGCCTAAAAGCACCTGCATAACGTTCCGGCTTTCCATGTTTCACGTAGCTCATACGCGGAAGCCCACCCTACGTTTGCTCAACACACACTTAGCACCCGCCGCAGCTCCTCTGTGTGTGTCACAAAGTCCATGGCCGCCCTAAACCAGAGGTGGGCTTCCGCGTATGAGGCCTAATCGGGCCTAGGAAGCACGGGGGGGGCTTCCGCGTATGGCATGGCCCTGCAGGTCTGGCGGGGCTTCCGTATTTTAGGTAGGACCGTAATGGAGTGGGCTTCCGCGTATAACGTGGTCGCAAGGGGGCAGGTAAAAGGGGGTGGGCTTCCGCGTAGTCGCGTCCACAGGATCAGCTCGCAAATTTATAAGCTCGGGTGGGCTTCCGCGTACGGAAAAGTGGGCCTCCGCGTAGAGAACGGTGGGCTTCCGCGTAGAGAATGGTGGGCTTCCGCGTAGAGAACGGTGGGCTTCCGCGTATCCCCTTAATAAGAAGCAAGAGATTCATGTGTTTCAGAAGATCAGGAGTAATAGGAGTAGGCTCTGTGAAATCAGTGGATCGCAAGGAAAACAAAACCAACCGCAACAGCAACTACAAAACAAAAAACTTCCTAATAAAGGTTAGGGTGTTTTGGAAGTTGCGGCTGACGATTAGAACCCTCGTGAATCGAACAGAGAGCTCCTACAGGAGCGACCAAGACCGAGAGGAAGGGAAAGACGCCTGCAAAAGCGTAGGAATGCGTTCTGACGCCCCCCGCAGTGAGTAAACGCCAAGGTTGAGCGGCGCTGCGTGGTCTTGACCCGAAGCTCTCAGGCCGAAACGGTTGGCCTATCATTCCGGGAATGTAGGGTGAGAGGAACCAAGCGTGAGAGCGATCTTCATCCGCCACGGACAGAGCACCGGCAACGCCGGCATCCCGTGCCACGACCTGTCCGGGATCGAGCTGACCGAACTCGGCCGCCAGCAGAGCAGGGAAAATGGCCGCGAGCTGGACCGAGACGCCCGATCTGATCGTCACCTCGCCCTATCTCCGCACCCAGCAGACCGCTGCCGCCACCATCGAGCGGTTTCCAAATGTGCCGGTCGAGGTCTGGCCGATCCAGGAGTTCACCTATCTCCAGCCCAGCCGCTGGAACGGAACCCTTAGCTCCGAACGGATGCCCCACATCGAACGGTATTGGGCCGCTGCTGACCCAGAGTTCTATGACGGCGACGGCGCGGAGAGTTTCACAACGATGCTCAGACGAGTCAGGGCCTCGCGCGCCAAGCAGATCGAGCAGGAGGTCGCTGCTGGCCTCGGTAGGTTCCGGGACAAGTTTGCGGCGTGGCGTGAGGGCTCACCGAAGAAAGAGTTCGTTCCGTCCCGATCGCCGGAGCAGGCGCAATCTCCGGCACGAGATCCTTCCAGGCGTCAGGATCAAGAGCACGACGGCCGTTCCGCCTTCCGCAACCGGTTCGAGCAGTGGAAGGACGAGAAGGCCGCGGCCGAGAAGCAGCAGCTGGAGCGCGAGCTGGAGCGGGAGCGTGCCTTGCAGCAGAAGCAGAAGGAACTTCAGCGCAGCCGGGTCGAGGCATTGGCGATTAGGAGGCAACGGCATGGACGACAATGAACTCTTCGCCTTGGTCGAGGAGGCTCAGGCGCATCGCGCCGCCGCGCTCGAAAGCCGGCAGCTTGCCGATCAGGCCGTCCGCAATCTTCACGTCATCCTCAAGCGCATGGAGACCGCCGCCGCGAACCTTGCCCAAGCACCCGACACCCTCGGCAAAGGGGTCGAGAAGGCCACCAGGGAAGCCTTCGAGCCGCAGGTCAAAGAGATCGTCGCCTCGGTTCACCAGCAGGTACGCAGCAGCGTGAACTCCCTAAGCCAGGCGACCGTCAACGCCCGCTACGCCCTCCTGCCCTGGGGGTGGCTCCTGGGATCGTTCCTGCTCGGAGCCTTGGCCATGGGCGCCTTCGGCTACATCCATATCCAGGAGCCGCTCGAACGTCTGCGCAGGTCGCAGGTGTTCCTGTTCGGAGAGTTTCAAAAGATCGAAGAGAAGACAAGCAAAAGCCAGACCAAGCCGGCTCCGGCGGCCGGTGTGCGTAACGGGGGTAAATCGAAACCGGCCAGCGAGCCTTCACAAACTGCTGCTCCTACCCCACCCGAGCCGGACCAGAACCCCGAACCGCCGATAACCGAACCGCAACCACAGTAGCCTTAGGAAGGCTCTGCGTAAGTGCGTGATCTATGGTTTGCAGTGATGCGAGAGTGGAACTGCGAGCGGGATTCCGCTTGCTGATGCCTCGTTGTGGCTGTTTCGGGGTGTGAAGACTTGAACAATCAAGCCACCGGACACACTGACTCCAAGCTAATCAATCAGGTTGTGGATGCAAACTTGCGCAAAGATTCCCTAGTACAAGATGTTCTACCTTGTTTTTCGGAACAGCAGATAAAATAACATTATAATGCAGATTATTATCGCTACAAGCGGGGGACGCATATTCCTCGGAGTGCCTCTTTCTTGATATCTTACCTACCGCGCCTGTCGGTACTCATTATGATTTTTGCGATGTGTGGATAGTGGGAACAGCACGAAAGATCGACGCTCCTTAATGAGTTACTTTATATGGTACTAGCAGTTACCATTATCAAATTGCTAACCTCTCTAACCGGGGTAGGCGAAACGTTCTCCACAAGTAAGCGGTCTGCTTCTGATGGTTCAGAAAGATGGAGTCACAATCGAAGCAACGGCCGGAGGATTTCCGGCTCTACAAAAGGAAGTACCTCTAAAATATATTTCTTACGAGGCGTAAAGCTCGATTCGAAAAACAAGATTCCCAGCATAGGCAGGTTCACACTCTCCGACGAGATCAGGCGGGAAACCACGATCATCTTCTCTGAAGTGGCCTCCCGAACGAGTGCGAAGCCGATGCATTCGAGACATTCGTGCAAAGATGGTGGCGACTTCGCCGCCTCAATCCTGATTCTAAAGTCCTCTTCGTATGCCTGCAGTACATGGCTGACGGCGGCAGTCAGCAGTCGAAGATGTCGACTCGGTTTCGCAAAGAGACACATTGCTTGAAGCAGGGTGCGTAGCGATTGAGGGGTCAGTATCCTCATTGGCACTGTCGCCAGAAGATATGGACGCACTGCTCATGCGGCAGACGCCCACTCTCGACAACCCGAAGTAAATCCCTCCTCATGTAGAAGCAAGATCATCGCACCGGTCGACCCCGGGTCGGTGACTTGCGTCCATGCTAAATCATTGTTTTCACAGGCATTTTGTCTGGATTGAAAGTGGCTTACTCGTTTGTGGTACTGACGAGTACCATTTCTGGGGTTTAGCTTCTTTCCAGGTTGTGGCCGATCCTGCCGGAGAAAGGGTTGACGGCCCCGCAACTCGGGGAGAGGATATTGTGATTAGCCAACCATTGAGGCCTTCGGAATTCAAACTGCAGGATTCTGCAGTCAAAGGCACGCTGTGGGACCAGCAGCACACTCAACGAAGAGCCCCCCGGACCGCGACGAGAGCGTTCCGTACTCTCGCATGTGTTCTCTCGCTGCTCCTTGTAGCAGATGTGGCCTACGCCTCTGTCCCAGCAGTCACCAGCTTTTCAGGAGCTACGAAGGTGGGGGATCTGTCAGGACCCCAGCCCATTGCCATCAGGTTTAACCGCAACGGCACGGTGGGCTCTATCCAGGTTGTAACGCAGGGTGTCCTTAATGCAGACTTCTCTGATTCGCATGGCGGTACATGTGTGGTGGGTCAGAGCTACGCCGCGGGACAGCAGTGCTCCGTGGACGTGACTTTCAAGCCTGCCTATCCCGGTCAGCGCGTCGGCGCAGTACTCGTGAAAGGGACTGACAGCACTGTTCTCGCGACCTCTCTGATCACGGCAGCTGCTACGGGTAGTCTGAGCGTCATCGTTCCTGGCAGGATCGACACGGTTGCCGGCAACGGAGCATGGATCTTTCGCGGCGACGGGTACGCTGCGACGTCGTCACCTATCTTCCTGCCGATGGGCGAAGTAGTTGACGCCGCAGGAAACCTGTACCTCTCTGACTCCAACAACAACCGAGTTCGGAAGGTCGACGCGAAGACCGGGCTGGTTTCGACCATTGCTGGCATGGGCAATCCTGGCTTCAGTGGAGACGGTGGTCTGGCTTTGAATGCGATGGTGAGTTCGCCAGCGGGGCTTCTTCTGGACGGCGCGGGCAATCTGTACTTTGCGGATTGTGCCAATCACGCTATCCGCCGCATAGATGCGGTCTCCGGAATCATAACCACTGTTGCTGGCTTGGCCGGTATCCAAGGATACGGAGGCGATGGAGGCGCCGCAAACCTTGCGAAACTTTCCTTTCCTGAGGGCATTGCGTTCGACCCATCCCAGAATCTCCTGATAGCCGATACCGGGAACAACGTGATCCGCAAAGTGGATGGAGCCACGGGCGTCATCACGACCGTCGCAGGAACGGGCTCAGCAGGGTTCAATGGAGATGCAAGGCAGGCCGTGACCGCCCAGTTAAATGGGCCATGGAGCGTTGCCGCTGCAAGTGACGGTTCCTTCTATATCGCGGATCTAACCAACAATCGCGTGCGGCGCGTGGACGCCAACGGCTTCATTGAGACAGTCGCCGGCACGGGGGATCGCTCGTTTACAGGTGACGGGTCCCCAGCAAGTGCAGCAACCCTGAACGCACCTGCCAGCGTCGTCCTGGATCCGGCTCGGAATGTGTATATCGCGGACTCCGGCAACAATCGTGTCCGCAAGGTAAACGCAGTGACTGGCGTGATCCAGACGATTGTGGGTGGCAATAGTGAGCAGTTCGACGGTGACACGGGACCGGCGAATCTGGCGAGCCTGTATGGTCCGTATTCCTTGTTCTTGGACGGCTCGGGAAACCTCTACATCAGTGACATGTTCCACAATCGGATCCGCGAGGTCAGCAGTTCCTCGATTGCGCTTCAATATGCCACCATCCGGGTCAGCAAGACCTCTCCGCCGCAGCCTGAATCGCTGGAAAACGACGGCAATCTCGACATAAATCTCGCCTCGATTGCGCTCGACAACTCTGCCCTGGATCCGGCGACGACGACCTGCGCCCTGGGCGCACTTTCTCCTTCTGCGGCCTGCACACTCGGTGTCCAGTTCGCGCCGACTGTCGTTGGGGACCAGGTCCTGGGTTCCGTGCAATTGAAGTCCGATGCAGGCAACAGCCCGGGCGTGATCAGTGTTTCAGGCAAGGTGCTGACGGTGGAGCCCACCGCAGTCACCCTGACGTCAACAGCGAATCCTGGTCTGGTCGCAACATCGATCACCCTAAACGCCTCGGTCAGCAGCGCAGATTCCTCCCGGAGTGGAACCGTCGTGTTCACTGATGGGAAGACGCAGCTTTGCAGCACGAGTCTGGACGCGAACGGAAGTGCTGTATGCCAAGTCGCTTCTCTGAGCCTGGGGCAGCACGGTCTTATCGCGAGCTATTCTGGGGATCCGAACAACGCGTCGAGCGTGTCTGCTGTTTTGACAGAAACGATCAAGCAGCCGAGCACTCTCGAGCTCGTGAGTTCGCCCAATCCAAGTACAGTAACCGGAGCCGTGGGACTCACCGTGACGGCATCCGCACCGCAGGGCACACCAACCGGTCCCGTTGTCTTCTTGGATAACGGGGCTGCTCTTGGCAGCGTAACGCTGAGCTCCAGTGGCACTGCCAGCCTCTCCACCTCGGCGCTGAGCGTCGGCACGCACACGATAACCGTTCGGTATGACGGAGACACCAGCGACGCCGCTGCGCAATCAAATACGGTGCAACAGGTCGTCGAGCACGCATCCACAAGAACAACTCTCATCTCCAACAATAAGACGGCTGATGTAGGCACAGACGTCGTCCTGAGCGCTCTCGTTTCGAGCAAAGGTGGTTCCATACCGAGTGGCTCCGTCTCCTTTATGGAAGGAGCTGCTTCTCTCGGAAGCGCAAGCGTTGACGGAAGTGGAACGGCTTCGATCACACTTTCAAGCCTCGCTCCCGGCACTCATCCAATCACCGCAATCTACGGAGGCGACACCAACAACGCAACGAGTACAGCAACGATCCTCAATCAACAGGTGCAGCAACTCAGAACTATCGCCCACCTCGTCGCGGACGCGAATCCAGCCAACGCCGGCATCGCGCTTCATCTCACAGCCACCATAGCACCGACCACAAAGGCAAGCCCCACGGCCGGACCGATCGACGGCCTTGTGACCTTTCAGGATGGCACCGTCAGCATCGGCGCAGCGAAAGTCAATGCCAATGGTGTGGCGGCGATTAGCGTCTCAGCCCTCAGCGTGGGACAGCACACCATCACTGCCGTGTACCAGGGGAACGTCAACTATTCGACCAGCACCTCTGATCCACTGTCGGAGGCAATCAAGCAGAGCGCTACAACCACGCTGCTGGCATCGACCGCTACCTCCTCGATCGCAGGCAATCCCGTGACCGTTGTCGCGACGATCAGCAGCGTGGGAGGAACTGCTACCGGAAGCGTGCTCTTCCGGGACGGCAGTAACACGCTGGGCCAGGGCACGCTGGATAGCCAAGGCAAGACGACGCTGACTCTCTCAAATCTTTCCGTCGGAACACACCTGATCACAGCAACCTATGCCGGTGATTCGAACTACCTCACCAGCGCGTCGGATCCACTGCAGCAGACCGTGGTTATTGCCTCGACCGCCATAACACTGTCAGGATCGTCGAACACGATCGACGCGGGCCTGAACCTCGTGCTTACTTCCACGCTGAGTTCCAATGGCGGGCGACCTACAGGATCTGTCACAGTCAGGGATGGAGCCGCGGTTGTTGGCACACAGGCAGTAAGCGGCCCGGGCGCGTTCATATTTACGGAGTCTGGCCTGACGGTCGGTTCCCACACGTTCGTCGCATCCTACTCGGGCGATGCGAATGATGCCGCGATTGTCTCCACGCCGCTCGTCATTGCAGTTCAGCAGGCTGCAACCTCCGTCGTGCTCCAGAGTAGCCAGAATCCCGTGGTTCTCAACCAGCCTCTCACCCTACTCGCCACCGCAGTGAGCAGCAGCAAGGGCATAACTGGGGGCATCGCGTTCCTCGATGGATCGGCCGTGCTTGGCACGATCCCTCTAAATACCGCCGGAATAGCCACCTTCACGATCTCTGCTCTAAGTATTGGAAGCCACAATCTTACAGCCACGTACTCTGGCGACTCTATTCACGCGACCGCCTCCTCCAGTGTTCTTACGGAGCAGGTGGTGCAAGCTGCCGCGCTATCGGTAAGTTCCACGGCGAACCCGTCTGTGGCGGGGCTGCCGGTGTTGTTTACAGCGAAGGTCTTCGGAACAGCGCCGATCTTTCCTACAGGCACCGTCTCCTTCCTGGATGGCTCCACTGTCCTCGGGACGGCGCAGCTCGACGGTACAGGTTCCGCCACGTTCCAAACCGCATTACTCACCGTCGGCCAGCACTCGGTTACGGTCAGCTACGCCGGTGATAAGGCGTACCAAGCGGTGAACTCCAACGTGCTCCTCCAGATTGTGAAGAGTGCCGATACTCAAGTGGTCCTCATGGGGCCAGGCGACGCCGCCACTTACAAGAGTGCCCTTGTGCTTCGAGCCACTGTCACGGGAAACGGTGTGACCCCCAAAGGCACAGTCACTTTTGAGGAAAGTGGCGTGGTCCTAGGACGCGGCAATCTGGACGGGGGCGGGATCGCAACGATAACGACCGCCGCACTTACTCCAGGGATGCACACACTCATAGCAATTTACGACGGCGACAACAGCGATTCCACAGCGATCTCGCCTGCATTGATACAGCAAGTGCAGCAGATCACGACGACATTGCTCGAATCCAGCCTCAATCCGTCCCCGACGCTCAGCCCGCTCGTTCTTACGGCAGCTGTGAGTAATGGAACAAGTCTCAGTCCAACGGGAGTCATCCGGTTCACCGACGGTGTGACGGTACTCGGCACTGTTCCTCTGGAGGGAGATGGCGTCGCAACGTTGCCTGTGCCCCCACTGTCCGCCGGGAATCACTCTTTTCAGGCAAGCTACATCGGAGACTCAGCTAATTTCGCCAGCGTGGCCCCACAGCTTACAGAACTTGTTGTGCTCCGGCCCACCACAAACGCCGTAACCGCGACCGCCGCTTCCCTCAATGGGGGAGAAGAGGAGACCTTGATTGCGGTTCTTCGGTGGACGGGTTCGGTTGCTCCCACCGGAACGATGACCTTCCAAACCGGGCGTAGCATCATAGGAACCGCAACGGTCGACAAGACAGGGGTGGCGACGTTGACGGTCGTCCTGAACTCTTCCACTGAAGACGTGAGCGCGGGCTATGGAGGAGATGCCTTCTACGCTGGGTCCAACTCACCGATTGCATCGATTAGCAGCGGTCCTGCCACGCAGTTCACGATTCAGGTAAACCCCGCGACGATTACACTTCAAAGCAAGCAGCACAGCACAATCGATGTGACTGTCAGTTCCGTGAAAGGCTTCAGTGACACTCTTGCACTTGGCTGCCTCGGTCTCCCGTTTGCGGCAACCTGCACTTTTAGTCAAGATGTCGTTCAGCTTTCAGCTGATGGGAAGATAGTTGTCCATGTTGTCGTCGATACGGGCGCTCCGCTTACCTCCGGGGGGCAGGCTCAAGCGAGAATTGACCCGCCCGTTGCAACATCTCCAGCCGCGCTCTGCTTCCTGCCAGGTGCTCTCCTTGCAGCTTTGCTTCTTAGAACGCGGAAGTGGTCTCATATCCGCAGCTTACTCTTGATGCTGATCATCGCGAGCTTTGCAATGGAACTCACGGGATGCGGTGCGATCCAGATCAACGGAACACCCCCTGGTACGTACGCGGTCAGGATCTCTGCAGCCGGTAAGCAGACTGGCATTACGCAGACACAGAACATCACAGTGACGGTCACGCAATGAGCCGCAGGTGCAAGGCAACGATACCGCATCTCGTTGGAATATCTGCAACCCTCTTCGCCCTCCTCTTCGCACGTACACAGAGATGCGGGGCACAGGCGCTCCCCACAGCTACAGGACCTGGCAGTCATGTGTCTGTCGGCGCGACGGCCTCGATCTATGAGGCTGACTACGGAAGACGCCTCTTGGGAGGAGGAGCAATTTACGCCGACACGAACCTGACTTGGCGTTTTGGGATCGAGGCCGAGGCGCGCACCTTGCGGTATCACACAGAGGCAGGCGTCCGGGAGTCGACGTTTATGATTGGCCCTCGTGTAACCCTGCGACCCTCTGGGTTTATGCCTTACGCCAAACTGGTCGTGGGGCTCGGAACACTCCAATATCCATATCACTATGGCTACGGATGCTACTTCGTCTTTGCACCGGGTGCCGGTATTGACCGGTCCTTAGGAAGCAGAGTCACTCTAAGACTTGTGGATGTGGAATATCAGGACTGGCCGCAGTTCACCTACGGACAACTCCACCCATACGGTGTCAGCGCCGGAATCAGCTTCAGGTTGACCCAGGGGAGTAGATACCCAACAAACCTAAATCTTCGCTTGCATTAGTGAGAGACATACATTCGAACGACAAATTCCATCCACGACCTGAGCCACAAATGCGGCACCTTGTTGCGCAGTTCGGCGACTATCCAAAATGTTCCCGGAGTATCCGATGAGCAAGCTTTGGCCTACTGCCCTCTACCACCGAAGAGCGACCTTTGCAGCGTTACTACTTTTCCCAATCGCCAGCATCTGCTTGGGATCCAATAAGAATCTTTCACAGGTCATCCGCAAAGCGGGTTTTATCAAGCATAGGCGGGAAGCCTCTTCCCAACCTCAGGGGGGTGACTTCTGGCACACGAAGGGGGCCATGCTGCTCGATGACCACAACCGGTCGGTCAAAATAGCGGGTATCAATTGGAGCGGATTTGAAACGCTCAACGGCGCTCCGGGAGGTCTCGATAAGCAGGACTACGGAGAAATTATCACTTAAATCAAGAACAGCGGCTTCAATGTGATCCGGCTCCCGTTCTCTAGCGAAATGGTTGAGTTTCCGACCATCCCCACCGGCGTTGGCTTCGCTGGGTCAAACGGTCCCATCAATCAGGACCTGATAGGGCTGTCGTCCATGGAGATACTCGACCAAATCATCGTCCGAGCGAAAGCGATGGGCCTGAAGATCATTCTGGACAACCACCGCTCGGAGTCGGGAAGCGGGCCAGAGGAGAACGGTCTGTGGTTCACGTCGCAATTCCCGGAATCCTCCTGGATCGCCGATTGGGCAAGCCTGGCGGCGCGATACTCGAACAATTCGGCTGTGATCGGTATGGACCTCCGCAACGAGCCACACAGCGTTGGAGAAAACGGAGCCTGCTGGGACTGTGGAGGCGAACGAGACTGGCACCTGGCTGCACAACGTGCGGGAGACACGATTCTGGAAATTAATCCTAAACTGCTGATATTTGTTGAAGGCGTGGGCGAATATCGGGGAGATTGGTATTGGTGGGGGGGCAATCTTGAGGGTGTTCGATACTCACCCGTAGAGCTTAGCATTCCGAACCAGCTGGTCTACTCTGCGCACGAGTATAGCCCCGAGGAACACCAGCAACCATGGTTCACGGGAGCCACGAATGCAGCGATCCTCGAAGAAATGTGGGTCAACCATTGGGCGTACATCAGCGATTTGCAGATCGCACCTGTTTATGTCGGAGAATTCGGCACAACAAGCGCGAGCACGGCAATGGAATCAGGCTATCCCGGTTCTCAGGGACAGTGGTTCAGCACCTTAATCTTGTTTCTCCAGAGAAAGTCCGAGATCAGCTGGACTTACTGGACCGCGAATGGCGAAGATCGTTACGCTTATCTTGACTCCGACTACTCTCGTCAACACAGCAACTGGACGAAGGCGTGGCTGCTCACCCGAATACGAGGGGTTCGCCCGTCGAACGCCGGCAGGATAGCAGGATCGACCTTCTCCGCGCTCCATATAGAGCCTCCGCATTCCAACGTAGGCGCGTTATCCCGAGCGAGTCCCGAGACTTCCGCTTCAAGCAACCCCGTCCTTACGTCTCGCCGTCGACGAAGAGATCCATCGGCCGTAAGGCAGCGAACTCCGCATAGGGCTCCCGCTTTTGTAGGGCACTCGAGTATCTCCCCCCCTGATCGCCACCTCGCGGGAATCAGAAGATGCGAAGAGATCGATGGCGGAGAATGTTAAGAGGGCAACCGCGGTCGCAACCGCGACGCTACGGAACTGAAGGCTCTATCGCTAACCGATCACCACTGAACCTTCAATCAGAAAGGATTAGCAGCGTGTTTATGGAACCTGTAAACATAAGTTTGGGTCGACCATTATCTCGCGGGGTCCACTTCATCGACTGTCAGAGACCACATCTTGGTGATTTGCCCTGGAAGTGGGAATATGCGCCTCTCTTCTTCGAAGACAATCCACTTGCAATGTTCGTCTACGATAAGACCACCCGCAGGATGTTGGCTGGCAACAATAAGAAGGTTCTGCGTAAGCGCGTGATCTATGGTTTGCAGTGATGCGAGAGTGGAACTGCGAGCGGGATTCCGCTTGCTGATGACTCGTTGTGGCTGTTTCGGGGTGTGAGGCTCGAACTCGTCGACGTACTGCTTGAATCTGGTTCTGCGGCAGGTCATATCCTGCGCTCTGGGCGCAGCTTGCTTGATGGCTTCGGTCTGCCCCTGGTAGCCGCCATCGCCCCATACCTTGGTTTCCTCGCCATGCAGCAGAGCTGACAACATGTGCTTGTCGGCAACCGAGGCGGCGGTGGTGCACACCGAGTGCACCGTGCCTTCTTTGCGGTCCACGCCGATGTGCGCCTTCAGGCCGAAGTACCACTGCCGGCCCTTGCGTGTCTGGTGCATCTCGGGGTCCGCTCGCCGCTGGCGTTCTTGGTCGACGAAGGCGCATGCAGGATCGTTGCGTCCACGATCGTGCCGGTCGCGATGCGGATGCCCCTGGCCTCAAGGTGTATGTTTACCGCTTCCAGCATCAGGCCGCCGAGATCATGTTTTTCGAGCAGATGACGGAAACGGCACACCGTGGTCTCGTCCGGCGCCGCGGCTACACCAAGGTCCACGCCCACGAACCGCCGCAGCACTGGCG
>JAABUX010007956.1_pt1 | contig 12311 bp, 12 predicted proteins | sample 5561851 | NCBI WGS metagenome assembly JAABUX01 (sample SAMN10711883, study PRJNA513361) | rock metagenome | isolation source: Antarctica rocks | place: Antarctica: Victoria Land, Richard Nunatak red sandstone | collected 2016-01-03 | reverse complement strand
TGCGGAGAACAAGAAAGATTTGGAACGCCATGCCTGAGGTGATGTTCGCCGGCCCTGACGGGCGGTTAGAGGGACGCTACCACCACTCCAAGGAGACCGGCGCGCCGCTGGCGCTCATCCTGCACCCGCACCCGCTGCACGGCGGCACGATGAACAACCGCATCGCCTACACGATGTATCAGTCGTTCCAGAAGCTCGGCTTCAGCGTCATGCGCTTCAACTTCCGCGGCGTCGGGCGCAGCCAGGGCAAGTACGACGGCGGCTTCGGCGAGATCAGCGACGCTGCCGCGGCGTTGGACTGGATGCAGATGGTCAACCCGAACAGCAGCGGGCTGTGGATCAGCGGCTACTCGTTCGGCGCCTTCGTGGGCATGCAGCTCCTGATGCGCCGGCCGGAGATCAGCGGCTGGGTCAGCGTCGCGCCGCCGGCCAACCACTACGACTTCGGCTTCCTGGCGCCCTGTCCCTGCGGCGGCCTGCTGCTGCACGGCGACAACGACGAACTAGTGCCGGAGCCTGCGGTGCGGAAGCTGGTGGACAAGCTGAACACCCAGAAGAACGTGCAGGTGGACTACCGCGTGTATGCCGGGGCGGACCATGTGTTCGCCACCCATGCCGAGCATGTCGGCGTGGCCATCGAGGAGCATGTGGGCCAAATCCTCGCCCGCAAGGCCTTGGCGCTGGCGGCGGATTAGTCCAAGCGGCGGCGGGCACGACGGCCCGCCGCCCCATCAGCCCCGCTGCTTCATCAACTACGCCGGCCCTGTCTCGTGGAACTGCGTGTAGTCGATCACCCGGGTGCCGTCCGGGTCACTCGAAAAAATGTCGGCGAAGCGACGGTCCCACAGGATCTCCTCCGGCAGGTAGGAATACCGGGCGTGTACCGTCTGGGAGGTCGTCTCCTCGATCCCTGACACCGTGACCAGCAGCTCCGCCTCCTCCGCCGCCAATCCTTCGGGCGTGACGCCATACAGGGCGCTGGCCTCGTCAATGGTGTGCATGACGGTGTAGGTCAGCGCGAACACTGGCGTGCGTCCCCGCGCCAGCGGCAGGTCGTAGAAGCGGCGGAACATCACGCCTTCCAGCGTGCGCTCATACCGCAGCAGGGTGACGGTGGCGGACGCCTCAAGAATCTGGCTGCGGCGCTCGTTGCCGATGCGCAGGCTCAGCGTCGGCACGCCGTTGTGCGGCGCGATGGTCGCGAAGCGGCCGAACATCACCCGCGCCGTCGGCCGGCTGATGCGGGCGAACACCACACCCGTCGCCAGCGCCAGGAACACCAGCCCAGCCATCGTCTCGACCGTGACCAGCGCGTTGCCATACACCGTGCCGGGCGACATCTGCCCATAGCCGATGGTGGCGATGGTTTGCACGCTGAAGAAGAACGCATCCAGGAAGTCGCCGGGCTTGGCCCCCGCGATCGCGCCGGGCTGCAGCAGGTACAACCCGGCAAACACCAGGTTGACCCCCAGGTAGATCGCGCAGCCCACCCCCAGGAACTCCCACCAGCGCAGCGTCAGCGCGCGGTGGTACAGATCGCTCCGCCAAGGAATGTGCAGTCCAATACGCCGGACCTGCTGGCCCGGCAGGCGGGCGACGATGGGCGGCGCGCGTGGCACGGCAGGGACTGGGCTGGGGGAGTTTTGGTCTGGCATGGATGTCCGCTATACGGCACGCCCGCGCCGGGCGGCACCCCCCGGTCTCCGCAGGACACGTCGAATGCCCGCCAGCCCCTTCCTGACCGAGGCCGCCGCCCGCGGCTTCATCCACCAGTGCACCGACATGGACGCGCTGGACGCCGCAATGCAGGCCGGGCCGGTTGCAGGTTACATCGGCTTCGACTGCACCGCCGACAGCCTGCACGTCGGCAACCTCGTGCAGATCATGCTGCTGCGCCTGATGCAGCGCCATGGCCACCGCCCGGTGGCGCTGATGGGCGGCGGCACCACCCGCATCGGCGACCCCTCGGGCAAGGACGAGGCCCGGCAGATGCTGGGGGACGAGCAGATCGCCGCCAACATGGCCGGCCTGCGCCGCTGCCTGGACCCCTTCGTGCGGTTCGGGCCCGGCGAGGCCATGATGCAGAACAACGCCGAGTGGCTGGACTGCCTGGGCTACATCGACCTGCTGCGCGACGTGGGGCCGCACTTCACCATCGGCCGCATGTTGACCTTCGACAGCGTGCGCCTGCGGCTGGAGCGCGAGCAGCCGCTGACCTTCCTTGAGTTCAACTACATGATCCTGCAGAGCTACGACTTCCGCGAGCTGAACCGCCGGCATGGGGTGGCGCTGCAAATGGGCGGGTCGGACCAGTGGGGCAACATCGTCTCCGGCGTCGAACTGGTGCGGCGGACGGATGGCGGGCAGGTGTTCGGCCTGACGACGCCGCTGATCACCACCGCGGGCGGCGCCAAAATGGGCAAGACCGCCCGCGGCGCAGTGTGGCTAGCGGCGGACCGGCTGTCGCCCTACGACTACTGGCAATTCTGGCGCAACACGTACGACGCCGACGTGGGCCGCTTCCTGCGGCTGTTCACCGACGTACCGCTGGACGAGATCGCCCGCCTAGAGGCGCTGCCCGGCGCGGACATCAACGAGGCCAAGAAGGCACTGGCGACCGCGGCCACCACCCTGGCGCATGGGGCCGCTCAGGCCGAGGCTGCGGCGGAGACGGCGCGGCAGGCGTTCGAGGACGGCACCGCCGCCGAGACGCTGCCGACCCACCTGGTGGCCGCTGCCGACCTGGACGCCGGGATCGCGGCCATCCGGCTGTTCGCTGACAGCGGCCTGTCGCTCAGCCTCGGGGAGGCACGCCGCCTGATCCGCGGTGGCGGCGCCCGGGTGAACGACGTGGCGCTGACGGACGAGGGCGCGATGGTGTCCGCTGCCGACCTGCGGGACGGCGCGGTGAAGCTGTCTGCCGGCCGGAAGCAGCATCGCCTGGTCAGGCCGGGCTAAGGGAGAAACAGCAGCCAAGGGTGCAGCCGGTCAGGCTGACGGGCAGCCAAGGATCAGACCCCAAGAATCAGACCAGGGGGCAGCCGCCCTCGGCCATCGGGCGGAATGCCTGCTCGCCCGGCGTGGTGTGCACCAGGTCGTACAGGTCCCAAGGATCACGCGACGCCGCCGGCGCTTTGACGCGGAACAGGTGCATGTCATGGATCTTGCGCCCGTCCGCCCGGATGCGCCCGCGGCCGAACAGCGGGTCATCCGTGGGCATGGCCTTCATCGCCGAAACCACCGCGGCCCCGTCGGCATGGGCCGCGCCGGGTCCGAGACTGGCGACCGCGCGCAGATAATGCAGCACGCCCGAGTAGCAGCCAGCGTGGATCATGCAGGGCCGGGTGCCCGGCACCGCCTGCATGAAGCGGTCGGCGAAAGCGCGGGTGCCGGGGTCCATGTCCCAATAGAAGGACTCCGTCAAATAGAGGCCCTGCGCCCCTTCGGCGCCAAGGCCGCGGATCGACGGCAGCAAGCATTGCAGCGCCGCCAGCCGGGTGCCGCCCCCATGCTCATGCATCCCAGTCAGGCCGAACTCCGCCGCCTGCTTGATGCAGTTGGCCGCGTCCGCCCCGGCGTTGGCCAGGCCGACCACCTTCGCCCCGCTCGCCTGCGCCTCCAGCAGGGCGGAGGAGAAGTCGGTCGTGCCGGGGAACGGGTGCTTGGCGGTGCCCACGACGCGCCCGCCGCCGGCCTGCACGACAGCCGTGGCCTCCGCCGCCAGCACGGCGCCGAAGGTATAGTCGGCCTGGATCAGGAACCAAGTGTCCCCGCCATCCGCCAGCAGCGCCCGCGCCGTGGAGGCGGACAGGGCGTGGTGTCGAACGACCAGTGGACGTGGTTGGGCGAGCAGGCCCGGCCCGTCAGCTCCGACGTGCTGGTGTTAAAGATCGCGGCCTTGTTGCGCGCCCGCGTCACGGTGGCGACGGCCAGGGCGCAGTTGGAGACGGGCACATCGACGATCAGGTCCACGCCGTCCCGGTCATACCAGGCAGCGGCGGTGGCAGCGGCCACGTCGGGCTTGGTCTGCGCGTCAGCATAGAGCAGCTCGACCGTAAAACCAGGATGCGACTGCTGGAAGTCCTCGATGGCAAAGCGGGCGGCGGCAACAGACCCGCGTCCGCTGTCCTCGGCGTAGGGGCCGCCCATCTCGGTCAGCACGCCGATGCGGATGGGCTGGGCGGCGCGTGCCCGGCCGATTACGCCCGCAGCCAGCGCGCCCGTCATCACGACGCGGCGGGTCGGGCGCCAGGTCAGCCAGAGCCCCCATCACCTTGCACCAGGGCACGTTGCAGCAGCGCGCGATGCAGGAAATCGACCGCGTCGCCGACCGTCACGAACCGCTCCAGGTCATCGTCCGGGACCCGCACGCCGAACCGGTCCTCGGCCGCGCAGGCCACGTCGATCATGGACAGCGAGTTGATGCCCAGGTCCTCCCGCAACCGGCTGCCGCGCGTCACGGCGGCCGGGTCGGCGTTCATGGTGGCGTGCAGGACGTGCGCAAAGGCGGCCTGGAGGGACGCCAGCGTGTCCGGCATCAAGCGTGCGCGGCGGTGCGAGCAGCCTGCCGGGCCGACTGCAGCGCGTCGAACTCGTGGATCCAGGCGAAGTCCTGCGGAAACCGCGCCATCTTGCGGTCCCGTGCGGCCAGGTCCGGGCCATCCGGCAGGTGCAGCACGCCGTTGGTGGCCCAGGAGCTGCGCTGTATCTTGCGCGTCCGGGCACGGCGCAGGCCCTGGTAGCGGGCCATCATGCCGTCCATGCCGTCTGGCTCCACGTGGGCCAGCAGCTCGGCCAGGGTGATCGCGTCCTCGATGGTGGTGTTGGCGCCCTGGCCGTGGTGCGGCACCATGGCGTGCGCGCTGTCCCCCAGCAGCACCGCCCGGCCCCGGTGCCAGCGCAGCAGCGGGCGCACGACGAACAGGCCCCAGCGCTTATGGTGCGGCACCGCGGCGACCATCTCCGTCACCGCCGGGTGCCAGCCGGTGAAGGCGGCCCGTGCCTCGTCCTGGTCCATCTCCGTTACCGACCCGGCGGCGTGCCACTCCCGCGGCCCCTCCATGACGGCGAAGTAGTTCACGTCCTGCCCGTCGCCGCCGATGGCGTAGTGCAGCAGGTGCGCGTCCGGCCCCATCCAGAACTGGATGGCCTGCGGATCCGGCAGCGACGGCAGCCCGGCGGTAGGCACGATGCCGCGCAAGGCGCTGGTGCCGGAATAGGCCACGCCCTCCCCCTCCGTCACCCACTGCCGGACCATGGAGCGCACGCCGTCGGCGCCCACCACCAAGTCGGCCTCGGCGACATGGCCGTTGTCGAAGTCCAGCCGCATCGTGCCGCCCTGGTCCTGCAGGCCGGACAGCCGGTAGCCCAAGTGCAGCCCCGCCCCGCCCAGCGCGCCGCTCAGCGCGCGTTGCAGGTCGGCGCGGTGGATGCCGTAGTAGGGAGCGCCGAACCGGGCCTGGTAGCTGTTCCGCACGGGGTGCGCCGCCACACGGTCCCCGGTGCGCCAGTCGCGGTAGATCAGCTCGGTCGGCTCGCAGGAGGCTGCGGTGACCTGGTCCAGCACGCCCAGGCGGCGCAGCTCGCGGGTGGAGTTGGCGGACAGCGCGACCGCCGCGCCGATCTCGGCCAGGTGCGGCACCTGCTCGTACGCGTCGGCCGCGATGCCGCGCTGGCGCAGGGCGATGGCCAGGGTGAGGCCGCCGATGCCGCCGCCGATGATCGCGATCCGCGGGTCGCGTGCGCTCATGTGCTGCCTCTTTGCTTCCGGAAGGACCGTTCTCGGCGTGACAGTATGAGCCGCGACTTTGGCCGGTCAAGGCAACCACTCCCAGCCGGGCGGCGCCTAGCACCTCTGCACAGTGGAGATGACGATTTGCGCTGACGGCACGGCGCCGTCAGCGCGCTGCTTGCGGGCCCGGCCAGCGCGCCAGCAGCCAACCAAGGCCCGCGGGCTGGTAGGGCCGGGGCGGACGATGCGCGATGGTGAACTCCGATCCGGCGATCCAATGCTGCCCGTCAACCACAAGCTGGAACGCCTCCCCGCGAACCTCCTGCCCGGGCGTCGCCCGTGCCTCATCGATGGGTTTGCCTGCCAGCCTCAAGGTGAACGCGGCGGTCGCGCCGGGTCCGACGGGCTGCGGATTCGCGGCGACCCGGTTGACCGACAGCCAGCCCTCGGTCTGCAACGGGCTGGTCCGGTCACGTGGGCGCACCGTCCCCACGGCAACCTCCCCGGCTCGCCACGCGGTGCGCCCTGCGTTCCGCACCGTCAGCACCGCATCCTGCTCCATCCCCGGCTTCAGGGGCGCGGGCGAGGACAGGATGTCTGCACGGTACTCCCGCAACGGGTGTGTCCCCAATGGCTGGATCGTGCAGTCGCGGCACGCCTCGGGCAGCCCCTCAGCGGCCAGGAAGCGCCGCCTGACATCCTGGAAACGCTCATTGTGCCAGATGTCCATGAATGCGGCGTCCCGCAGGGAGCCGAGGACCTCGGAGTCCCGTCCCGTCGCGTTGCTGCACAGGAAGACATTCCCGTCCTTGTCGATGAACGGGAACTCCCAGGGCAGCAGGCAGCGCCGGGTCAGGCCATCCTGCGGCGCATCGGTGTAAGTCGTGCGATACCCCGCAGCATCGGTCACGTTGAGGTGGAGGCGCCCGGGGACATCGACCACAAGCTGGACCGCGCTGGCCGTGCAGGCAGCCCTTAGCCGCGCCAGCGCAGTCTGCGCATCCGAACCAAGCTCTCCGCCGAAGTGCTTGCCCTTGTGCTCGTGCAGGACATTGATCTGATACTTGGTGAGACCGAGGCTTGCGATGTACCGGGGCAGCCCGTCTAGGCTCTCCACGTTGTCCGCCATGATCACGGACCCTACGGTAACCTTCCGCTTGTCCACGTGCTGGACAAGCCGCTGCAACCCTTCCAGCACGGGGGCCAGCGGCGTCTTGCGGATGCTGCGGTACACCTGCGGGTCTAGGGAATCGACCGAAACCGTGACATGCACCAGGTGCTGCAGCCGGCCAAGTGCGGCGCAGGTCCGCTCCGTCAGCATCGTGCCGTTGGTGGCCAGGCTGCTCCACACGCCATGCCGGTCGGCCTCGCCCATGTACTCCAGCGCCCGCGGGTGCAGCAGCGTCTCGCCGTAGCCGATCCACTGGACCTGGCCGATCATCCGCAAGGCCGGCAGGACCCTGGCCCAAATCTCAGGGTCCATGTGGCCGCGGTTGCGGCCCGACAGGGTGTTGCCGGCCGTCAGCGGGCACATGACGCATTTCTGGTTGCACATGCTGGTCAGCTCGACGTTCGTGCAGAACGGCGCGGGGGGTTTTAGGAGGCTCCCGCGGCTTCGGCGCTGCGCCGCCACGGCGCGGGTGCCAGCAATCTGGCGCACGGCTGCGCCGGCCCACCGCACCCCGGCGGACAGCCGAAGTTCTGCCGCGCTGCCGCACCCCGCTTCAGGTTCCAAGCGGCTTCCGCGCACGCCCATGAGGCTCATTCCTTCTGGTTGTCAGTGCTGCGGTCCCTTGGCGCACGGGGTGCAGCCGGCGGACCGGACACCACGGCGCCGTTACCCCGGGTTAGGCGACGGCGTGCCGGCCGGCATCGAGGAGATGCCCGGGAGAGCGGCCCGGACTGGCTGGGCCAGGCGTCGGCCCATTGCGATCATCCTGGCCTCCAAGGTGGCATGGAGCAGGCAGGCCAGCGCAAGCAGGATCAGCAGGGTGATCCCGAGCGCGGGAAGATAGCCCATGCCGAACCGCAGCATCAGCAGCTTCAACAGCGATATGCCGAGCAGGAAGTGGAGGACATAAAGGTCGAAGCTGATCCTGGCGAGGAGGTCGAGCACGCCGACCGGGCGGAACCGGGCGCGGAATGCATAGGCCGTCCCGAAGGCTGCCAAAGCATAGAAGTAGTTGGCCGGGACGACCCAGAACTGGAACCGCAGGACGGAATGCCACCAGCAGGCCAGGAACAGCGCCAGCATCGCCACCACGGCGGCGGCGAAGCCGGGCAAGCCGATCAGCCCGCGCCAATGAAAGTTGAACAGCACGCCGATCAGCATGAACACCAGGAATGCGGTGTCGGACCCGGTGGTGACCGGCAGTCGTGTCCCCGGCAGGAGCAGGTTGCCCACGAGCAGCGCGCCGGCTAAGGCGAACAAGGCCACCACCGAGCCGCGCCGCACCGGGGGCGCCAGGAGCATCATTAGGACATAGAACTTCAGCTCGACGAACAGCGACCAGCTCACAAAATCGATGGCGGGCGTCCCGGCCACGCTCTGGACCAGCAGGGCGTTCGCAACGACGGCGGCCACCGAGAGCGGGGATGGGATGACCCAATACGATGCCGCCGCGGCCACGATGCCGACCTGGAACAGCAGCGCCACGACGTACGTCGGGTAAATGCGGAGCAGCCGCGCCAGCATGAACGAGGCCCGGCTGTGCCCCGCCAGCGAGAACGGGATCACGAAACCGCTGATCAGGAAGAACATCGCCAGCCCGAGCGGGCCGAAGTTCAGGTAACGGTGGGTGAAGAGCGCAAGCAGGGCGGCCGGCGGGTCATCTGTCAGCACCGGGGAGGCTGTCGCCGCGCTGGTGAGGCCACGTTCGATCCAAAACACGCCGACAAGATGCGTCAGCATCACGCATAGGACGGCAAGCCCGCGCAATTGGTTCGCGAAGATCAGCCGCGGCGTGTCGCCGGTTGGGCTTGGGCAGACATGAACCCGTCGGTAGCGCAGGGCTTGCCCTTACGCAACCAGGTCCCCCCCCGGACGCCATGCCCGGGGTTGCAGGGCGCATCAGAAAGGCGCGGCATCGATGGTCACGTTCTTCCGGAGGACTCGCGCGGTGCCGCACAAGCCGTAGAGATGCACGCACACGCCCAATGCCGTGCATGGAACACCAATTGCTCCGTCAATCCAGACGCCGGGCGAGAGGGGCGCGCCACGGTGACGACAATACAGTGTCGCCCGGGACCCAGAGTGAGCAGAGCGCAAGGCCGTCCGGCAGGGTCCGACGGATTGCGCCCCCTGAGATGCCGCTCATCCCGCTACGACGCGCCGGCCCCGCAGCGCCGCCGCCAGGGTGCCGTCGTCCAGCACGTCCAGCGCGCCGCCGATCGGCACGCCCTGGCCAACGCGCGTCACCCTCACGCCCGGGTCCAGCTTGCCGATACGCTCCGTCAGCCAGTGCGCGGTGGTGGCACCGTCCACGGTGGCGCCCAGGGCCAGGATGACCTCCGTCACGCCGCCCGCGTCCAGCCGGTCCAGCAGGGGCTGCAGGCTCAGGTCCTCCGGGCCGGTGCCGCCTAGTGCGGACAGCGTGCCGCCGAGCACGTTATAGACCCCGCGATGCACCCCGGCGCGTTCCAGCGCCCACAGGTCGCCGACGCCCTCTACGACGCAAACAAGGCCGTGGTCGCGGGCCGGGTCGATGCAGATGCCACAGGGATCGCGGCTGTCCAGGTTGCCGCAGGTCCGGCAGGGCCGCACGGCGCGGGCGGCGTCGGACAGGGCAGCGGCCAGCGGCAGCATCCGCGCCTCCGGCTGCTGCAGCATGCGCAACGCGGCCCGGCGCGCGCTGCGTGGGCCGAGGCCGGGCAGCCGCGCGAGCAGGCCGATCAGCCGCTCGATCTCGGGACCGCCCACTACGGCTGCCTGCCCCCTCTCCTTCCGGGAGAGGGCCGGGGTGAGGGAAGCGACACAAACCAAACTCGGTGCATTAGGGCACTGCTTCGCCTCCGGCAGGCACAGCCCGCCTTAGCCGCCCCCCTCACCCCAACCCTCTCTCGAAGGACAAGGGAGCAGCAGGATATCAGAATGGCAGCTTCATCCCGCCGGGAAGGTCCAGGCCGCCGGTGGCTTGCTGCATCTCCTCGGCCATCACCGCCTCCACCTTGCGCTTGGCGTCGGCATGGGCGGCGACGATCAGGTCCTGCAGCATCTCGGCCTCCGCGGGGTCGAGCAGCTTCGGATCGACCTGCAGGCGGCGCAGCTCGCCCTTGCCGGACAGCACCAGCGTCACCATCCCAGCGCCGGCGCCGCCCTCGATCTCCATCGCCTCCATCCGCGCCTGCATCTCGGCCATCTTGGCCTGCATCTGCCCGGCTTGCTTCATCAGGCCCGCTAGGTTCTTCATCTGTCGTCCTCCATCATGCCTGCCTCCTCGGCATCGAGCGGCGCGAACTCCCGTCCGTCGCCGCCGCCGAGGACGGACGGCTCATCTATCAGACCATAGGCGTCCGCCCGGCTGTCCGTCACGCTGGCGATCCGCGCGCCGGGAAAGGCGGCGAGGATCGCGCGCACCAGCGGATGGTCGGCGGCCGCGCCACGGCGGGCCTGGTCGGCGGCCTCGCCCTGTTCAGCCAAGGTAGGGTCGCCGGCCTCGCGGGACAACGCGATGGTCCAGCGCGTCCCGGTCGCGTCCAGCAGCAACGCCGCCAACTTGGACGCCAAGTCGCGCGGGGCATCAGGTTCCGGCCGCAGCTCGATCACCGGCGGGGCGAAGCGCACCAGGTGGACGGAATGCAGCAGGGTGCCATGCAGCAGCGGCTCCCGCCGGTCCGCCACCAGCATCGCCACCTCGCGGAAGCTGGACAGGCGCGGGCCCGGCGGTGCAGCAGACGGGACGGCGGGCGCCGGCTCCGGCTGAAAGGCGGGCGGCCCGTTGGCGACGGCGCGCATGGCGCCGCCCTCGAACGGCGGGGGCAGGCTGGCGGGGGCACGCGCCGGGGCAGCCTGGGTGCTGCTTCCGGCGCCGCCCTCGGTCAGGCGGCGCACCAGGTCGCCCGGCGCCGGAAGCTCGGCGGCGTAGCACAGCCGGATCAGCACCATCTCGGCGGCGGCGCGGCGGTCAGGCGCCTGCTCCACCTCCGCCGTGCCCTTCAGCAGCATCTGCCAGGTGCGGGCCAACACAGGCATCGAAAGCCGGTCGGCCAGTGCGGCGCCGCGGGTGCGCTCGGCTTCTGGCAGCTCATTGCCTTCGCGCAGGCCCGGCACGGTGCGGAGCCGGGTCAGGGTGTGCGTCAGGTCCAGCAGGTCGCCCAGCATCAGCCCTAGGTCGGCGCCGCGCTCGTACGCCTGGTCGGTGATGGCCAGCGCCGCGGCGGGCTGCCCGGCCATCACCGCCTCCATCAGGTCGAACACCGCGGAGCGGTCGGCCAGGCCCAGCATGTCCGACACTGCCGCCCCGGTGATGGGCGTGCCATCCCCGGTCCCCTGCGCGCCAGCTCCCTGCGCAATCGCCTGGTCCAGCAGCGACAGCCCATCCCGCACCGAGCCGTCCGCCGCGCGGGCGACCAGATCCAGCGCGTCGGGCGCCACCGCCACCCCCTCCTGCACGGCGATGCGGCCGAACATGCCGGTCATCTCCGCCACCGAGACCCGGCGCAGGTCGAAGCGCTGGCAGCGGGACAGCACCGTCACCGGGACCTTGCGGATCTCGGTGGTGGCGAAGATGAACTTCACGTGCGGCGGCGGCTCCTCCAGCGTCTTCAGCAGGGCGTTGAAAGCGTTGCGGGACAGCATGTGGACTTCGTCGATGATGAAGACCTTGGTGCGCGCCTGCAGCGGGCGGTAGCGGGCGGCGTCGATCACCTCGCGCATGTCGTCCACGCCGGTGCGGCTTGCGGCGTCCATCTCCACCACGTCGGGGTGGCGGTCGGCGAGGATGGCGACGCAGTTGGGGCAGACGCCGCAGGGGTCGGCGGTGGGGCCGCCCTTGCCATCGGGGCCGATGCAGTTAAGGGCGCGGGCGATGATGCGGGCGGTGGTGGTCTTCCCCACGCCGCGCACGCCGGTGAGCATCCAGGCATGCGCGACGCGGTTCTGCGCGAAGGCGTTGCGCAGGATGCGAACCATCGCCTCCTGGCCGATCAGGTCGCCGAAGGTGGTGGGGCGGTACTTGCGGGCCAGGACGCGGTAGGGCGTGGCGGCTGGCGGCGGCGGCGCGGGCGGGGCGTCGCCGAACAGGCCGGGTCCCTCAGGCGGGGTCAGGTCGTCGAGGTCGGGGTCTTGCAGGTCGGACATACGCGGCGCCGGACTCCTGCCGCGGGGGCGTGGGGTGGGAGGCCGGACAGACGACCCAAGCAAGAACTCGTTGCGGCTGCTTCCTTCCGGACCTGACCGGGTTGGCGAGGAACCCGTCCGCCGCCGACCTCCCAGGAGGGTTGTATCATGGGGGGTGGGGGTGGGGGCAAGGGGGGTGGTCGGGTACGACGAGGCGATCGGGTGGACGAACCGGGGCTGTCCGGTTGAGACTACTCGGGGTTGAGGGGCGCTGCGCGCTGCTGGGGCGCGATGTCCAATCTA
>JAABUX010007955.1_pt1 | contig 12312 bp, 8 predicted proteins | sample 5561851 | NCBI WGS metagenome assembly JAABUX01 (sample SAMN10711883, study PRJNA513361) | rock metagenome | isolation source: Antarctica rocks | place: Antarctica: Victoria Land, Richard Nunatak red sandstone | collected 2016-01-03 | reverse complement strand
CATACGGTGGTGGACCCCATAGGAGAGGGGCAGGGCGCGGCCCCCGTGCCGCTTGGCCGCGTAGTCCAGCATGCCACCCAGCAGCTCCGTGTAATCCTTGTGGCGCCGCGCGAGGTCACCGGTCGGCACGTTGTTCAGGCCGCCCGGCATGCGCAGCGTCAGCACCGCGACGTTCCGCGCGTCCCGGCGCTCGGGTTCTTCCTCGGACAGGAAGCTCGCCATCTGCGCCATGGCACGGGCCGCCTCCCGACGCTCGACCGACCGGAACACGCCCCATGGCCGCAACTCCAACGCCGCGGTGCTGGAGCGCGCGCCCTCGGTGGCGAGGTCCACGCGCGTCACCGCCTCGTCGCTGCGCCATGGATGCAGCCCCTCCTCAGCCAGCGCCTTGGCCAGGTCCTGGTCAGCCTGGGCCGACACAGCCGCATACGCGCCCGCGCCGGCGCACCGCGTCCGACCCGCGCCGTGGAACATCGCCTCGATACTGTCGAAGTACTGGCCAGCCGCTGCCGGGTCAGCGAAGGACGCGCTCACCCGTCAGGGCGGGCGAGGGATTCCTTGATGCGTGCGGGATTGCGCGCCATAATTGCCCTGCCTGCCTGAACGCGTGACCGTTGGGCCGACAGGAGTTGGAAGCTCCTCCAGCCGTCACGCGAACCGTTCAGGATGCTGTGTGCGGTCGGAAAGGCGCAAGGCATTCTTGAGTAAGCGGACGCCTTGGGCGCAAGCCTGGGGCGTTCTGCGTTTCAGGAGCTGTAAGCGGTTCCTTGGCAGTCGCGGGATGGCGCGAACGCGCTCCATTAGACCGGCCAGGAAGTCCCGACAGCGGACCTCGCACCCCCAGGCCACCAGGACCGTCCACCCCGTAGCCTGCAGTGCCCCTTCCACGGCGCGGTCGCGCTCCACGGTGCGGGCCAGCTTGGGCAGCCAGTAGTCCCGCCTGGTCGCAGGCAGCCGGGCGTTCCTGCAGCCGGGGTGCTGGTGCCAAAAGCAGCCGCGCACCTCGACCACGGCGCGCTGTCCCGGCAGCACCATGTCGGGGGTGCCGGGCATCCCCCGCACGTGCAGGCGATAGCGCAGCCCCGCGGCATGCAGGGCGCGGCGGACGGCGAGCTCCGGGCCAGTGTCGCGGCTCCGTATGCGCGCCATCGTCTCCGAGCGGGTCAGTGCCACGTGGACTGCCCAGGTCTGGGTGGAGCCTTGCCCTGGTTGGGCGAGAGTGCATTAAAACGCGAGTTGCAGGGGAGGTGCGCATGCGGGTGTTCATCGCCAACTTCGGGCGGGCGAACCGGGCCTGGCATGGTTGCCTGTCCGGCTCGACTATCGCCGTGATGGACGACGAACGCCTGCACGGCTTCTGACGGGCTGGCGACCGGGACGGCTACATCCGGAGCGCCATCCAGCACCTTAGGCTGGCATCCGGCGCCACGGTCACGAGGCAAGTGGCCTCACGATGGTACAACCTCAACACCGTGTTCGCCGGGACGGCCGGCTTCTGGACCTCGTGCGTAACGCCTCAGTATCTTTCATGCCGGAGCCTCCGTCCCAAGCTGGGAGTTGACAAGCTGCCTCAAAGGTTGTGGTACACCTTCGTGGTCCGGTGTACCACGGGGCGCTTTCGGACAGCTGCTTTCCTGAACGGGAACAAGGGGGTTATGCGGAAGTCCGGGTCAGGCTCCTTCCGCCCCAACCAGGCCCTTGGAACCCGTAATTATGCCGCAGGCATTCGCCGAGTTCGCCGCATCCCTCCAGCCGCAAGCCTTATTGCGCGCCGCGGTCACGGCCGCGTACCGCCGGCCGGAACCAGACTGCCTGCTTCCGCTCGTGGCCAGCGCGACGCTTCCGGCTGCCGTCGTGATGCAGGCGCAAACGCTCGCCGCGCGCCTCGTGACGGCGCTGCGGGCCAAGGGCACGCGCGGCACGGTCGAGGGCTTGGTCCGCGAATACGCCCTGTCGAGCCACGAGGGCGTGGCGCTCATGTGCCTGGCCGAAGCGCTGCTGCGCATCCCCGACATCCCCACGCGGGACGCGCTGATCCGCGACAAGATCAGCAGCGGCGACTGGCAGGCGCATGTCGGACACTCGTCGTCGCTGTTCGTGAACGCCGCCACCTGGGGGCTGGTCGTCACCGGCAAGCTCACGGCCACCACCGCGCAGGCCGGGTTGCCCGCGGCCCTTGTCCGGCTGGTCGGCCGTGGCGGGGAGCCGTTGATCCGCCGCGGCGTGGACCTCGCGATGCGCATGATGGGCGAGCAGTTCGTGACCGGCCAGACCATCGACGAGGCCCTGGCCAACAGCCGCCGCCTGGAGGCGCGCGGGTTCCGCTACTCCTACGACATGCTGGGGGAGGCCGCGACCACAGCCGCGGACGCCGCGCGCTATTTTGCCGACTACGAGCGCGCCATCCATGCCATCGGCGCTGCGGCGGCGAGCCGCGGCATCGTCGACGGGCCGGGCATCTCCATCAAGCTATCGGCGCTGCACCCGCGCTACTCACGGCTGCAACGGGAGCGCGTGCTGGCCGAACTGCTGCCCCGCCTGCAAAAGCTGGCGGGGCTGGCGCGCCGGTACGACATCGGCCTCAACATCGACGCCGAAGAATCCGAACGGCTGGAACTCTCGCTCGACCTGCTGGAGGCGCTGTGCCACGACTCGGCACTGGCCGGCTGGAACGGCATCGGCTTCGTGGTGCAGGCGTACCAAAAGCGCAGCGCGTCCGTGGTCGAGTGGCTGGTCGACCTCGCGCGGCGCAGCGGCCACCGGCTGATGGTCCGGCTGGTCAAGGGCGCTTATTGGGACAGCGAGATCAAGCGCGCCCAGGTCGATGGGCTGGAAGGCTTCCCGGTGTTCACCCGGAAGGTCCACACCGACGTCAGCTACCTCGCCTGCGCCCGCGCGCTGCTGGCCGCGCCCGACGCGGTGTTCCCGCAGTTCGCCACCCACAACGCCTACACCGTCGCGGCGATCCACAGCATGGCCGGCCCGTTCGCCCCCGGCCAGTATGAGTTCCAGTGCCTGCACGGCATGGGGGAGCCGCTGTATGAGGAGGTCGTCGGCCACAACAAGCTGGACCGTCCGTGCCGGATCTATGCCCCGGTCGGCACGCATGAGACATTGTTGGCCTACTTGGTGCGCCGCCTGCTGGAGAACGGCGCCAACTCGTCGTTCGTGAACCGCATCCAGGACCCGGCGGTTCCCGTTGCGGAGCTGGTCGCGGACCCAGTGGCCGAGGTGGCGGCGATGCGCCCGCCTGGTGCGCCGCATCCGCAGATTGCGCAGCCGCGGGAGTTGTTTGGGCCGGCGCGGGCGAACTCCGCCGGGTTCGACTTCTCGAACGAGCAGCGCTTGGCTGGTCTCGCAGGGGCGTTGCAGGCCAGCGCCGCCCGGACTTGGCGCGCTGCCGCCGTGTCCGCTGCCGAGGGGCCGGCACTCGAAATCCGCAATCCTGCCGATGCGGGGGACATCGTAGGGCACGTGACCGAAGCGACCGCCGCCGACGTCGACCGTGCGTTGGAGCGGACCGGGGCCACCGGGCCAGCTTGGCGCGCGACGCCGCCGGGGGAGCGCGCTGCCCTGTTGCTGCGCGCTGCGGACTTGCTGGAAAACGAGATGCCGATCCTCATGGGATTGATCGTGCGGGAGGCCGGCAAAAGCCTGCCCAACGCGGTTGCCGAGGTGCGGGAGGCGGTCGACTTCCTGCGCTACTACGCGGCCGAGGTCCGGGACAGCTTCGACAATGCCACGCATCGGCCTTTGGGTCCCGTGGCCTGCATCAGCCCGTGGAACTTCCCGCTGGCGATCTTCACCGGCCAGGTCGCAGCCGCGCTGGCGGCGGGCAACACGGTGCTGGCGAAGCCGGCGGAAGAGACGCCGCTCGTCGCCGCAGCGGCGGTGGACATCCTGCACCGGGCCGGCGTGCCGGCGGATGCGCTGCAACTGCTGCCGGGGCAGGGGGGCGTCGGGGCGCAGTTGGCCGGGGACGCGCGGATTTGCGGGGTGGTGTTCACCGGGTCGACCGAGGTCGCGCGGCTGATCCAGGGGCAGCTTGCCGGGCGCACGGGGCCGGACGGCGGGCCGGTGCCGTTGATCGCGGAGACCGGCGGGCAGAATGCGCTCATTGTCGACAGTTCGGCGCTGGCCGAGCAGGTGGTGGCGGACGTGCTGACGTCGGCGTTCGACAGCGCGGGGCAGCGGTGCTCGGCGCTGCGGGTGCTGTGCCTGCAGGACGACGTGGCCGACCGCGTGCTGGCGATGCTGCGGGGCGCGTTGGCCGAGTTGGCGGTGGGCAACCCGGACCGGCTCAGCGTCGACATCGGCCCGGTGATCTCGGCGGCGGCGCAGGAGAATATCGCACGGCATGTCGAAGCAATGCGCGCCGCCGGGCATGCGGTCCACCACCTGCCGCTTCCGGAGGGTTGCGGCAACGGCACCTTTTCACCACCGACAATCATCGAACTGGATCGCTTGTCTGACCTGAGGCGCGAGGTATTCGGCCCGGTGCTGCATGTGGTCCGGTTCTCGCGCGAGGGGCTGGATGCGCTGGTCGACGATATCAACGCGACGGGCTATGGCCTGACCTTCGGCGTCCACACCCGGATCGACGAGACGATCGCCCGCGTTGTCGCGCGGGTGGGGGCTGGCAATGTTTATGTAAACCGGAACCTGATCGGGGCGGTGGTGGGCGTGCAGCCTTTTGGCGGGCGTGGCCTGTCCGGGACCGGGCCAAAGGCGGGCGGGCCGCTCTACCTTCGGCGTCTGCTGGCGGTTCGGCCTCTCCGGTCCACGTTGCCATCAGGGTCCGCTCCGGCAGCCGCCGTGGCTTGGCAGGACTGGCTCAAGCAGCAGGGGCGCGACATCGCCGAGCATGCCGCCTGCATGGCGGCGACGCCTGCGGGGTTGGACATTGAGCTGACGGGTCCGGTTGGCGAGCGCAACGCCTACCGAACGACGCCCCGCGGCACTGTGCTATGCATGGCGCAGGACGTTGGCGAGGCACTGCGCCAAGTGGGTGCGGCGCTTGTCACCGGCAACCGGGCGGTCGTGGCCGGAATTGACATCGCGGGCCTGCCGCCACTGCTCGCCGACTGGGTGGCGACGGCTCCGGCCGGGGCGACGCCACCATGCGACGCAGTGCTGTATAGCGGTCCCCAACCGGCGTTGCTGGCGCTGCTGCGGAGGCTCGCGGCGCAGGCGGGGCCGACCGTGCCGGTGTTCGTCGCTGGACCCGGCTACTCACTGGACGGACTGGTGCAGGAGCGTTCGATCAGCACCAACACCGCTGCGGCCGGGGGCAACGCCAACCTGATGACGATTGGCTAGATGTTGATCCCTATCGCACCCGGCATCGCCTTCGACCCGCGCGAGATCGAGGAGAACTTCATCCGTGCCTCCGGCCCCGGCGGGCAGAACGTCAACAAGGTGTCATCGGCCGTGCAGGTGCGGCTGGACCTGCGCCGCCCCGGCACCCTGCCGGAGTCGCTCCGGGACCGGGCGGCGGCGCTGGGCGGGCGACGGGTGACGGCGGATGGGGTGCTGGTCATCACGGCGCAGCGCCACCGCTCGCAGGATCGCAACCGGCAGGACGCGCTGGACCGTGTTGTCGCACTGCTGCGCGAGGCTGCAATCAGGCCTGTGGTCCGCCGGGACACCAAGCCGACGAAGGCTGCCAGGCGACGCCGCACCGACGCGAAAGTGCTGCGCGGCGAGGTCAAACGGCTCCGTTCGACGCCGGTGCGCGATTGAGGCCAGAGGTCGGCGGGCCGAGGCGGCTTGAGGCCCGACCGTAGGTGAATGCAGACCGCTCTGCCTAGCGAACGCCGCCGAACCCGAGGAACCCAGCCTGGGGGTTCGGCACGCCGCCGTTGCCAACGAACAACCGGGGCGCGACCGGTGCGGCATTGGCAACGGGCCGGGCAGCAGCTTGGATCCGGCGGGCGCGCTCCGCCTGGGCGGCAGCCAGGCGTTCGGCCCGAGTGGGCTGCTTCGCTTCGGCCGGCGCCCCGGCGCCATGGGCCACGCTGTAGCCGCTGCCGCCGCGCAGGGACAGCAGCAGGAACGATATCTCATTGCGGCCGAGGTCGACGGACAACTCAAGCGGCGTGAGGCCCAGCACATTGGTGCCCTGCAAGTCGGCCCCGCGGGAGACCGCATCCCGCGCGCCAGGGAGGTCGCCACGGTTGATGCTGTCGAACAGCGCCTCGGTCGGCGGCATGTCGGCCGCGACTCGATCTGCGGGCGCCACGGCCGTAGGTTCGGCGCGGGAACCCGGCAACGCAGGCGGCGGGGCTTCGTGGACGCTCTTGTCTGGCTTTGCGCTCTGGCCGGGCGCGGCACCCGGCGTCTGTCTCCCGCCTTGGCTCGCGAACTGGGCAAATGCTGCGGGCGCATGCAGGGCAGCGGTCAAGAGGGCAACGGTCAGGATGCGACGATTCATGGCGGCGTTATAGCCTAACCGTGGTTCAGCCACCAGAAGCCCGCGTTGAGATAGGCCGCATAGCCGACCCACGCCACGTAAAAACCCATCAGGGCGGCTGCAAATGGTTGCAGCGGGATGAAACGGCGAATTGTCAGCAAAATGGCAGCGAGAAGCAAAACGACTACGAGCAGGCCCAACTCAAGGCTATGCAGGCCGAAGACCGCCGGGGACCACAGCGAGTTGATCAACAACTGCCATCCCCAGGTCCGCAGGGCAGCCCGCTTCTGCTCCGCGCCCACGGTGATCCGCCGCCAAACCAGCCAAGCCGCCACGCCCATCAACGGATAGAGCGTGGTCCAAACCATCGCGAACAGCCAACTGGGCGGCGTTCCCGGCGGAGCGGCCAGCAGGGAGTACCAGCCGCGCGTGCTGCCAGCCGTGATCGCGCCGTTGGCCGCCCACACCAGCAGGGACATGCCGACAAAGCCAATCAGCGCCAACAGGCTGCCGCGCGCCGCACGGCGGGAAGGGGGTTCATATGTCTGGAAAACACGGCCCTCCTTGATCTGGCTCCCATGTAGGCAGCGCGCCTCGATCTGCAAACCAGTCTGCAGAGATCAGCCTGAGCCTTCGCGCCGCCAAGCGACCAGGATCAACCCGAGCAGCAGAGGCAGCGCCGCCCAGGGCGGCAGCAGCGGGATGGCGTCAAGCCCGGTGACGATGTGGTCGCGCCGCCGCGGCAGCCCGATCCAGCCCGCGCCCGACGCCTCCCGTCCCGGCTCGACCCGCCGCAGCTCCGGAGTGCCGCCGGCGATGAAGTGGACGCTGCCGCCCGAGGCGTGCGCCGTGGCCGCCAGCACCGTCCCGGTCGCCCGCAGGTCCGCGATCTCGCGCGGGTTGGCGTTGACCGCGCCGGCAAAGGTGGTCCGCGTGCCGTCGCCGACCTGCCAAACACCGGGTTCCGCCGCCGGCAGCTCCGCCGTCCCATGGCCGGGGCCGTCCGCCCGCAGCGGCAGGCGGGTGACCGCGCCGGTCGGCGATGTCACGACGACATCGCCAAGCGGCCCGTCCAGGATCGTCCGGCGTTCGATCAGCAGCCGCCCGTCCTCGATGCGCGCGCGCAGCGCCTCCTCTTCCAGCGCGGGTTCCTTCATCAGCCAATGCGCGATGCGGCGCAGCAGTTCGGCCTGCGGGCCGCCGCCCTGGTGCCCACGGGACCACAGCCAGATTTGGTCCGACAGCAGCAGCGCCGTGCGGCCCTGCTCCACATGGTCGACGATCAGCAACGGTGCGCCGTCCGGGGCATTCATCAGCACCTGTCCAGACTGCGACGCCACCTCGACCCGGCGATACCACGCTCCCCAGGCCGGCTCGACGCCGGGCGCACGCCAGCCGGGCAGGCCCTCGGTGACCGGGTGGCGGCTGCCCAGAGGCGTCACCCGCGGCCGGAAGCCGCCCTCGACCACGCCGGTCCCGGCCAGGCTCGGCCGCGCCGGCAGCACGCTGCCCAACGCGGTCGCGGACAGGCTGGCGCCGCCGGCGAACTCCGGCCCGGCGCTCAGCAGCAGGCCGCCGCCGCCCCGCACGTAGTCGGCGATGTTGCGCAAATAAAGCGGCGGCAGGATGCCGCGGTTCTGGAAGCGGTCCAGGATGATCAGGTCGAAATCCCTGATCTTGACCTGGAACAGCTCCCGCACGGGAAAGGCGATCAGCGCCAGCTCGTTCAGTGGCGTCATGTCGTCGCGCTCGGGCGGGCGCAGGATGGTGAAGTGGACGAGATCGACGGCCGGGTCGGCTTTCAGCAGGCGTCGCCAGGTGCGCTCCCCGGCGTGCGGCTCACCGGACACCAGCAGCACGCGCAGGCGGTCGCGCACGCCGTTGATCTCAATGACCGCCCGGTTGTTGAGGCCCGAGACCTCGCCCGGCAGCGGCTCCGCCTGCAACTCGACCACCATTGGCCCAGCGCGCGTGACCGGCAGTTCGATGGGGATTTCCTGGCCGATCGGCACGGCGCTGACCTGGGCGGGCTCGCCATCCTGGCGCAGCGTCAGTCGTGCGGTGGCCGCAGGGTGCGCCACCCCCAGGTCGTCGATCGCGACCCGGATTGTCACGTTGCGCCCGACCAGGCCGAATGACGGCGCCTCGACGATGCGCAGCCGTCGGTCGGTTTCCTCGCCACGGGCGGGGATCAGCACGTGCAGCGGCGCGGGGAGCGGCTCGGTGGGGACATCGTGGACCTGGCCGTCGGTGAGCGCCACGATGCCGGCGAGGCGGGCCTGCGGGATGTCAGCGAGGGCGCGGTTCACGGCGGCGAAAAGCTGCGTGCCGTCGTGCCCGCCCGCTGGGACAACGACGGTGCGCAGTTCGAGGTCGGTCATGCGGGCAGCCTGGCCGGCCAGCGCGGCACGGGCGGCGTCCCGCAGCGCGGCGCGGTCGCCCACCTGCATCGACTCGGTCTCGTCGACGACCATGAGGCCGATGTCGGGCAGGGTGTCGCGGGTTTCCCGCACCAGGCGGGGGCCGGACAGCCACAGCAGCAGCACGCCGAACGCCAGCGCCCGCCACGTTGCGCCGCGCGCCCGGCGCAAGATGGCCGGCAGCAGCGCGAGCAGGCACAGCGCCGCAAGCGCCGCGAAAGCCGCCCAGGGCAGCGCCGGGTCGAACCGGAGCGCGGCGTAGGCTTGTTCGAGCCTCATTGGCCGCCTCTCATATTTTCCGGGTCATTGGCCCAGGCGCTCCAGGATGGCCGGCACATGAACCTGGTCGCCTTTGTAGTTCCCGGTCAGCGCGTACATCACGAGGTTGACCCCGAACCGGTAGGCCAGCGTGCGCTGCCGGGTGCCGCCGGGGATGGTGGCGTAGGGGTTGCGCCCCGACGCATCCACCGCCCACGCCGCCGCCCAGTCGTGGCCGCCGATGATGACGGGGCTGACGCTGTCGTTGCTGCGGTCCTGGTCGCGCTGCACCCAAACAGTGCCGCCGGCATAACGGCCGGGGAACTCCTGCAGAAGATAGAACGAGCGCGCCAGCACATGGTCGCTCGACAGCGGGGTGAGGGGCGGCACCGCCAGGCCCTGCGCGACACGGCGCAGCGCGGCGTCGCTGCCGGGCGCAAAGCCCTCGCCGCTGCCGGCGCCGCGCGTGTCGATCAGGATGATGCCGCCATGGCTGGTGTAGTCGTTCAGCGCGACGATGGCGGCGGGATTCGGGGCGGCATCGGCGGTTATCGGCCAGTAGAGCAGCGGGTAGAAGGAAAGATCATCCTGCCCCGGCGTGACGGCGGAGGGGTCGGCGAGGCTGGCGGCGGTGCGGCGGTTCACGTAGGCAGACAGCCCCAGCAGCCCGGAGCGCGACACGCTGTCCACCTGCGCGTCGCCGGTCACGACGTAGGCCAGGCGGGTCGCGTTGGCTGGCAGGTCCTGCGCCCAAGCTGGCAAAGCCATAACTGGCGCAGCCATAAGGAGCAGCACGGCCGCAGTCGCCGCGCGTGGCCGCAGCAGCCCGCGCAGCCAGAGCGACAACAACAAATCGAGCGCCAGGATGCCGACCGCGACCGCCAGCAGCGTCGGACCCAGCGCCCGCTCGCGCGTTATGCCCGAAAGCGGCGCACGCCCGGCGCCAGGCACCGGAGCGGCGGTGGCCAGTTCCGGCAGCGCCGCGCCGAGGCTCAGCGCCCGCCGGCCGCTCTCTGGCCCATAAGTGCCGGGCGGATGGCGCGGGGACGCCACCGGCGCAGCCAGGTCGGCCGCTGTCAGCCCGGTGGCGGCCGGGGGCGGCGCGCCCAGCACGCCGAAACCGTCCAACGCCTCCGCGGGGGCGAGAACCGTGTCGTCCGCCACTCCGGCGACGCCGGCCGAAAGGTCCACCAGCCGGTGCAGCATGTCGACAAATAGGCCGGACAGCGGCAGATTCGACCAGTCGGCATTGGCCGTCACATGGAACAACACGACCCGGCCCGCCCCGCGCGGCGCGGCAGTGACCAACGGGGTGCCATCCGCCAGCAGCGCCCAGCTCCGCTCAGCCAGTTGCGCCGAGGGTTCGGCCAGCACTTGCCGGTTGACCAAAACCTCCTCGGGAACCTCCAACCCGGTGAAGGGCGAAGTGGCCGGGAACCGCGCGAGCGCCGCGGGCTGACTCCAGGACAGCGCGCCGCCGAGTTGCCGGTCCCCGGCCAGCAGGCGGACCGGCAGCAGCGGATCGCGCCAGGATGGGTCGCCGCTCGCCTCCGCCATGCGCGGCCCGGCGAAACGGATCAGCAGGCCGCCGCCCTCCACCCAACGCACCAGCGCCGCCGCGTCCTCGCCTTCGACCGGCAGGTCGGCCAGCATCAGGACCGAGAGTTCGCGCGACAGCAGAGCCGCCAGGTTGCCCTCGCGCAGCTCGGAGGTGAGGGCAAGGGCGCGGCGGACGTAGAACAACGGGCCGATCAGCGGGGTATCGGCGCCCTCGTCAGCCGCGAGCAGGCCGACCGGACGCCGCCGCCAGCGCTCGTCGAGCAGCACGACCGACCCTGCGCCCGAAGCGCCGTCCAGCACCAGACGGACAAGCTGGTTGCGCAGTTCCGGCGGCAGCGGGATCGGGATTTCGGCGGACGCCGCGCCGCCGGGGATGAGGGCCTCCACGCGCGCCAGGGTGCGGCCGTCGCCGGTTTGCGCCAGCACGGCCAACGGCCGCTCCGAGGGCTGCGGCAGCACGGAAACGCGGGCGACCAAGCGCCCCGCCTCGGCGCGCGGCGGCCGGGCGAGGCGGACCGGCAGCGGGTCGGGCTGAATCTCGGTGACTGGCCCAAGGGCGGCCAGCGCCTCCCCGAACGCGCCGTCCCCGGCAGAAGCGACGCCGTCGGATATGTAGACAGCCGCGCCGGCAGCCGCGCCCTTCAGCGCCGCAGCGGCTGCGATGCGGTCAGAGGGCCAAGGCTTGGGGTGCAATGCGGCCAAGCGGGTGCGGAGGTCGGGCACCGCCATGGCCGGCGACAGGCGCGGAGGCTGGTCGGCCTCGGTCCGGGCCGTGGTCAGCAGCGCCGCCGTGCGGCCCGCGCGGTCGACGCGGTCCAACACGGACCCGGCAGCCTGCATCCGCGCCGCCCAATCCGGCGCAGCCGCCCAGCCGTCGTCGACCACGAGCAGCAGCGGCCCGCTGCCGGGCAACCCGCCGGCCGCGTCCAAAATCGGCCCGGCCAGGCCAATGATCACCAGCCCCGCCGCCAGCAGTCGCAGCGCCAGCAGCCACCATGGCGTGCGGGACGCGGTGCGCTCGTCGGCGCGCAGCCCGGCCAGCAGGCGGATCGCCGGGAAGCTTTGCGTGCGCGGCGTGGGCGGGGTGACGCGCAGCAGCCACCAGAGCAGCGGCAAGGCGGCCAGCGCTAGCAGGAGCCAGGGCACGGCGAAGATCAAGCGGGACTCATTGCGGTGAACAGGCCCAGCAGCGCGGCCTCGGGCGGATGGTCGGTGCGATGCACGCCAAAACTCCAGCCGGCAGTGGAACATAGGGCGGAAAGGCCGCGCTGCTGCGCTTCCAGTGCCTCCGCGTAGCCGGCGCGGATGCCTTCGACGCGGGGAACCACGGCGTCGACCTCCTGCTCCATGCCGCGGAAGCGGACGCGGCCGGTGTAGGGCAACAGCGCCTCGGCAGGGTCCAGGACCTGGAGCAGGTGGCCGGCCACGGGAAGGGCGGCGAGGCCGGCGACCACGGCGCGGATTTCATCCAGCGGTGCCAGGAAATCGCCGATCAGCACGACCGACGAGTAGCGCGGCAGGGGTGCCGCCTCCGGCATGCCGCCGCCTGCCGGCAACTCCGCCAGGGCCTCGGCAAGACCGTCGAGCGCCGCGCGTCCGCCACGCTGCCGCGCCGGGCCGCCCAGCAGCTGCACGCGCTCGCCGCCGCGGAACAGCAGCGCC
>JAABUX010007953.1_pt1 | contig 12313 bp, 8 predicted proteins | sample 5561851 | NCBI WGS metagenome assembly JAABUX01 (sample SAMN10711883, study PRJNA513361) | rock metagenome | isolation source: Antarctica rocks | place: Antarctica: Victoria Land, Richard Nunatak red sandstone | collected 2016-01-03 | reverse complement strand
GAAGGGGAAGGGTCGTGTTCTCGTCATCCCAATCGTGGCAGTCAGAGTAGCCCTCGTAACGGATGACCAGAACAGCAACAGCAAGAGCGATACACTTTACGCACCTAGTGCTAGACGTCCCCCGCCCAAACCCGTCCTCAGAGCCTCTCCGGGCGCGTCTGCCGGCCTGCTGGAGGCAGCTGCAGACCGGGGTGCGAGGGACCCTCTCCTCGATGCTGACGGTCGCAAAAATCGCGGCGTCCGGGGCGGGCGCTTATGGCCAGTATCTGGAGGGGCGTACGGTCGCGTCGGAGGCGGGGGACTACTACCTGCAGGCCGGGGAGCGCGTTGAGGCGCCGGGCCGCTGGGCGCTCGGGCCGCGGGGCGCTGAGGCGCTGGGCGTAGACGCGGCGTCGGCGGTGGCCGCCGAGCAGTTTCGGGCGTTGATGGCGGTCCGCAACCCGGCTACGGGTGAGCAGCTGCGCAGCGTGGGTGCGGGCGGGGAGGCGGTCGCGGCGATCGACGCGACTTTCTCGGCGCCCAAGAGCGTGTCGGCGGTGTGGGCGCTGGGCTCGCCCGAGCTGCGCGAGCAGCTGGAGGCGGCGCAGGAGCGCGCGGTCGACGCGGCGCTCGAGCACGCCGTGGCGTTCGTGCCGATGGTCCGCCGGCGGGTCGATAAACAGACGGTGCTGCGCGAGAAGCCCGCGGAGCTGCTCGCCTCGTCCTGGCGGCACACGACGGCGCGGGCGGTCGCGGGCCGGGCGCCGGATCCCCAGCTGCACTCCCATGTCGTCCTGCACGGCGCCGTCCGCCAGGGCGACGGCAAGGTGGTGGCGATCGAGTCGCGGGCGTGGCTGGTGCATCAGCGCGAGCTCGGCGCCGCCTACCGCGCCCAGCTCGCGGCCGAGCTCGGCAGCCTGGGCTTTGAGGTGCGGGCGGGGACAGGCCGTGGGGGGCGCTACTTCGAGCTGGCCGGCGTCCCGGCGGGGCTGGTGGAGCGGTGGTCCGGGCGCCACCATCAGGTCCGCGACGCGATCGAGCAGCGCCTCACCGAGCGCCTGGACGAGCTGCGCGCGCAGGTCGATGCGGGCGGCCCGGGCGCCGGCGCGGCCGCGGCGCGCCTGGACGCGATCGAGCGTTCGGGGCAGCTGATGCCCGCCGAGCAGCGCGCGGTCGCGATGAGCACCCGGGCCGGGAAGGGGCAGCTGGTTACCGCGGGGGATCTTGACCGGGCGTGGTGGCAGAGCGCCCAGGAGCACGAGTTCGATGCTCGGTCGGTGCAGGGGCTGTACGACCGTGCCCGGGTCGCCGAGCCCGGTGCGCTCGACGAGCATCAGCTGGAGCAGCGGATCCTTGAGCGGCTGACCGAGTTCGATGCGACGTTCGCCCCTAGAAGTCCCCTGAAGAACTGCGGTTTGGAGTCGTCGGTGTCGCATGGATGCCATCGGTGCTCGGCAGCTCTCGCTGGTGAACACGCCGGGTTGGGCGCCAAGAGGTCACCGGTCGGGGCGGTCTTGAGTGCTGTTGCCGGGAGTTGAGGCGATTCGCGGCCGCGGAGATGGCCCTCACGCGGTCTGCGCGGCGAGTTGCCGGCCGATCGGGTTGAGGTTCACCAGCGCGGCAGCCCAGCTTGCCTGTAGTCGAGCCTTCTTGCTGCCGACGTACCGGCATTTGCGGGCGCCGTAGCGGTGCGCGAGCAGCCCGAGGAGCCGCTCGATCCGCGGGCGTGTCCGGCGGAGATGCTCCGCTGTGGATGGGTCAGCCAGCGCGTCGCGGGCTGCGATCAGGAGATCTTCGTGCTCGACTAGTCTGATCTGGCGGCAGGGTTGAGTGGGACAGCACGCCGCTTTCAGCGGACAGCTGTGACAGATCACGCCGCTGAAGTTCGCGCGCCGAACCCCGGTCCTGGAGGTCGCGATCGCGACGGTGCGTCCGGCCGGGCAGGTCACGGTCCCGGCGTCTAGATCGATCGCGAAGTCCCGCTTGCGAAGGCGCCCCTCGTCTAGGATCGTGCCGTCAGGGACCGGTGCGAGCACGTCCACATTCCGGTCGGCGAGCTCACCGCGGACCGGACCGCTGCCATATGCCGTGTCACCCAGGATCCGCTCCGGACGACGCTCCGGTGGCTGGGCATCGATCAGGTGTTTGGCTTGCGGGCCGTCGCTCTCCCCGCCCGGGCAGACGTCCACCGACATGATCAACGGCTGGCTGCTGTTCGTCACCGCGGCGGACAGCTTGTACCCATCAAACCGTGATCGGGAGCTCTTGCGGCCGTGACGCATCTCTGGATCGATCGTCGAGACGATCCGCCCCGGCCGGGTGCCCTGATGCAGACGGGGAACGTCGTCCTCAACATCGAAGTCCTGGCCGATCAGCTCCTCCAACAGCTCAAACGCCGCTTTCACGCTCTCGTCGTCCAATAGCCCGTCAGCCTGCTTGACCGCTTGCAGCGCTCGCTGGGCGTCCTGCGCGACGCGGGTCAGCATCCGTTCCCGCTCCGCTTTCAACCGCCACTGGCAGTCAGGCTTTTCACCCGGCCGGGCGTAGTCGAACTCCAACCCCGTGACCAACAACCCGCCCGCATCCTCATCGACCGCGATCACCGCGTCGATCAGCTTCTTCACGCCATACCGGACGAGCCTGACGGTGTCCTGCGTCGCGGCCGCCCCCAGCATCGGCGTGGAATCCACGATCTGCTCAACCGTCCCATCCAACAACCCCAATTCCCCGGCGAGCCGCAGCGTGTTCTCCAACGCCACACCGTCCTTGTGATGCAGCAACAGCCGGGCGCGGAACTTCGTCAACGACGTCGGATGCCAGCCGTGATGATCGATCGGTAGCCCCAACGCGACCTTCCACCGCAGATCCCACGCGACGCATTCCATCGCCTGCTCATCTGAGACGCCCGTCCGATGCTGCAACAACATCACCTTCGCCAACAACGACGGCGGGATCGACGGCCTGCCCATCCGATCCGAGTAGCACTCCGCGAAATCCTGATCGCGCACGATCCGATCCCCGTGCTCCGCCAACAACGAGTAGAACGACCCCTCCGGCAACGGGCCCATCACCACCGCCGCATCGAACAACCCCACCTGAGCCGACCGAGACTTGAGCATGCCGCGAATCGTCTTAAACCGGTCGGACGGACCCCGACATTTTCAGGGGACTTCTAGGGAGGCGCGCGCGGTCGCGCTCGAGGCCGCTTCTAGCGGCGGCGACCCAGCCGCGGGGTTGGCAGCGCTTGAGCGGCTGCGCGAGCGCCGGGAGATCTTGGAGCTGGCCGACGGGCGTGAGACGACCCGGGCACACCGCGGGAGCGAACGCGCGGCGGTCGCCGCAGCCCGCGCGCTCGCCGACACGCCCACTGAGCCGATCGAGCAAGAGCTCGTCGACGACGACGTCTCAGAGCTGCAGTCAGAGCTGGCGCTCGGCGGTGCGCAGCTCGCTTCAGAGCAGGAGCAGGCGATGCGGGTGGCGTGCTCTGACCGGCGTCTGGTGGTGATCGTGGGGCAGGCCGGGACGGGGAAGAGCACCGCGCTGACCGGCGTCGCGCGGGCGCACCAGACCGCCGGACGTCACCTGATCGTCACCTCGACCGGCGCGCAGGCCGCCGAGCGGCTGACCGCCGAGTTTTTAGGGGCGGGCGTCAGTGCGCAGGGATACTCCACGGTGGCGCTGCGGGCGGCTGTCGCCCGCAGCGCTGTCAAGCTTGGCCCTGAGGTGACGGTGGTGCACGACGAGGCGGCGCTCGCGTCCACCCGTGAGCAGGCGTGGCTGCTGCAGGCGGCTGCTCAGTCGGGGGCGCGGGTGATCGAGGTCGGCGACCCCCGCCAATCCGGAGCGGTCGGCGCCGCCGGCCTATGGCCCCAGATCGAACACGCTGCCGGCGATCGCGGCGGTCTGGTCGAGCTGTCGCGGATCGTCCGCGCCAAAGACGCGGCGGACCGCCGCGACCAGGCCAGGTGGCGCGCCGGAGAGCACCAGCAGGCCCTCGCCGGCTACGCCGCCCGCGGCCGCGTGCTTATCGAGGCTTCTCAACGGCGCGCGGAGGACCGGGCGCTCGAGGCCGCGCACACTGACCGCCAAGCGGGCAAGACCGCGCTCGTGGTCGTGCAGACCAGCAACGAGCAGCTCGACGCGCTCAACGCCCGCGCGCAGGCGCTCCGCGTCCAGGACGGTCTCTTGGCCGGCGACCACGCCGTGGCGCTGACCGGGCGGCCCTACGGGCTTTACGCCGGCGATGAGATCGTGCTGCGCGCCGCGAGCATCCATCCGCAGCTCGGCACGGTTCGGAACGGCACCCGCGGCACCGTGCTCGACGTCGCCGAGGACGGCCAGCGCGCGACCGTGGCGCTGGCGGACGGCCGGCAGGTGGCGTGGGAACGCGAGCAGCTCGATGCCGGCAGCGCGCGGCTGGCCTACGTGTCGCACACGTTCCCCGCCCAGGGCCAGACCGTCGATCGGGCGCACGTGATCGCCGACCGGCTCGCCGACGCAAACGGCACCTACGTCGCGTTGACCCGCGCCCGGGAGCGCACCCACCTCTACGCCAGCGCCGAGCGCCTCGACCAGCCGGCCGACGAGAGCGTCGACGGCGGCGGCCGTGAGGCCCGGCTGGGCCGGCTCGCCGAACAGCTGGGCCGCACCGAGTCAGAGGCCCCGTCGATCTCCGTCGCGCTGGCTCATGAGCAGGCGGTCGAGCGCGAGTTCGACCGGGAGAGTGCTCCCTCGCCCCGCCGCCCCGACCGCGACGCCGAGTCCCGGCGTCGCCCGTCAGAGCGTGAACGGCGCGACCAGCAGCACGCCCAGCTGCAGCGGGCCCGCGTGCAGCGCGACCACGCCGCCGCTGAGCTGCAGCAGGCCCGCACCGAGCGTGACCAGGCGGCTGGGGTGATGGCCACGATGCCGCGCGACCCCCACGTGGCGCACGCGCAGGCTGACGCCCAGTACGCGGCCGGGCAGGCCCACCACGCTTTTGCCCAGGGCCAGCAGCTCAGCGGTCAGCTCGGCGACCTGGGACGCCTCGCGCGCCTCGGGGAGCGCGGCCGGACACTCAAAGCTCAGCTCGCCGTGGTGCGTGACCGCGAGCGCCAGGCAGCAGAGCGCCAGCGCCGCTTCGAGCAGGAGGCCGCCGCCCGCCAGGCCCAGCTCGACCAGCAGCGTCGCGTCTGGGAGGCCCAGCACCCCGGCGCCCAGCAACGCCACCACACCGCCCAGCACGCCTATGAGCAGGCCCAGGATCGCCACCAGGCCGCCGAGCAGACCTACGAGATCACGCTCACCCACGGGCTGATCGACGCCACGGTCGCGGCGCCCGACACCCGACGGTGGCCGCGGCGGCCCGGTGACGCGCTCGAGCTCGAGCCCCCGGCGCGCCGGTCCGGGCCAGAGCGCGGGCGAGACGGCCCCTCATTCGGCTTCTAAAACGGAAAACGATCGGCTATCGAAGGGAGAGGCTGGTGGTGATCTGGGCTCTGGCTGGCTCCCGTGAGCATCCGCGCGGTCTGATGAAGAGTCCTGCTGTGGAAAGAACGACCCTCCCGAGTCGGGCCCGAGACACGAGCTGCTCGCCGCCACTGGTCATTGTGGCTGACCAGCTATGCACCGAAGTGTGCACTGAACTATGCACCGCAAGTGCATATCCCGCGTGGCCTTTTGCCCCGCCGCCGCTGGGATCTTGACAGTCGATCGAGTCAGACTACCCGCCCCCCACGTGGGATGAAGAAGGGCCTGGTGGCGGGTAGTCTGACTCGATCGGTTTCAGATGGTTCTACGGCGGCGGGAACCCCCCAAAGCTGTTCTCTGACCGGGGTGATGAGCATCAAGGAAGGACGGGTCAGCGGTAGTCGGCCGCGGGTTGGCTGGCTGCCCCTGCAGATCGGCTAGGCAAGCGGATCGCTTGCAACTTTGAAATGCGCCGTGGTTGCGGCAGGGAGCATCGCAAGGTAACTTGTGAGAGTGGAGGCTCCGTTGATCGCGCCGAGCGCCTACCGGCACGGCGTCGAGGAACAGACGATCTTGCATGCGTTCAACAATCCGATCCGCTCTGAGGACCTCGAGGATGGGCTGGTGATGCTGATCGGGCCTGACTGGGCCGGCAATCTCTACGAGATCGGCGTCGTTGACTCCGAGCAGGGCCCGGTGATCGTCCACGCGATGCCCGCCCGCGCCAAGTACCTCACCTAAACGCCCATGCCCCGCAGCCTTCACGAGATCATCGACCAGGCCGACCAGCTCGCCGCCTGCTTTGAGAGCCACGACCCCGACCTGGGCGAGGTCAAGGACGCCGCGGCGCTCAGAGCCGTGCGCCAGGCCGCCCACGCCCGCGCCCAAGCCGAAGCCAGCCTCGCTGACGCGGTTTCGCTCGCCCGCGCCCACGGGCACTCCTGGGCCGCTGTCGGCGCGATGCTCGGCACCTCCGGCGAGGCCGCCCGCCAACGCTACGGACAGCCCGCCCGCCAGCGCTGACCCCCGAACTGCGGCCGCCGATCGTGCTTGCGCTCTACTGGTAGGTGGCCGGTACGTGCAGGCAGCCAAGCTGGGAGGTGGGATGCGTGAGATATTTTTCGGCCACGGAGATTGAGGTGCCGGTGGGGTTGGGGTTGCCGGGTCCATCGTCGACGAGTCGCCGCTGGCCGACCGGCTTGGCCAGGGTGATCTGCAGGCACCACAGCTGTAGGTCGGCAACAACGACCTTGGGATTGCGGATTCGGAGGGTCAGGCCAAGCTCAGCGGGCGTGACTCGGACTTGGACGGCGACGGGCGGGCGATCGCTGCTATCCCAGTAGACCAGGCGGAGTGGTGTGCCCGCCGTTTAGGGCTTTAGCAGCCAGCCAGCGGGTACTGATGACGTCGGCGGTTCCGCCGCACCCGCCCGCCAGGAGCGGGAGCGCGGAAAGCCAGACCAGCAACCTCAGCGAAGGTCTCATCGCGAGTCGCAAGTGTGGCGTCTGCGTGTCACGTCGCACCTGGTGAAACTGTGTGCGGCGAGCGAAGCGAAGCCGCAGGAGCACATTTGCGAGTCGTCGCCGGCGGGCGGTTCTGAGGGGCGGCGAGCTGCGTCGCGTCGACGAGGCTCGGCACGCTCGGCAAGCCGATCTGCGGGCCGCTGAGGTCTCGATTACCATCGGGCGGTAGTGCCTTGGTGAACCGAATCGCCCGATCCGGGGTGGTTCGGGCCTATCCACCGGCGCTCAGGCGCGCTGGGAGGCGATCTAAGGCCCTGCGCCAGGCGACCGCGACCTTCCCGTCGCCGGAAATCGGGTGGCGGCGCCCAGGGCGCCTACGCGCCGTCCCAGCGGCGGGCGCGGATCGTGTCGATCACGTGGATCGGGGCGACGTCGCGCAGGTAGCGGTCAGTCACCGCGAGGCTGGTGTGCCCCAGCGCGTCGCGGATCCAGGGCGTGGGCCGCCGCCGCGCTCACCGCGGGCGGCTTCGTCGCTCCCGAGGACCGACGCCAACGCGCCGATCTCGGCGACGGGGGCTCCGACATCGACCTGGGCATCATCGGCATTCTGGTGATGCGTCACATGAGTGGGTCTGGGCCCCCTGGCTGGACCGACGAGGCGCTCGCGGCGAAGCTTGGCGACTCTCCCGAGAACTTCGCACGCGCACAAAGGGTCCTCGACCAGGCCGCCGAGGATGTCGGACGGCCTGCGTCCCCCGAGCCTCGATGGTGGCTCGGGTCCTAGACCTGTCCGTCGCACAGCGCCGCTCATCTCGAACGTTTGGCGAGCGGTTTGAGGGGCGTCTTGAAAATGACCTTCGTGTCCGCAGCAGTTCGGCGTAGTCGCCGCCGGGCCGCTCAAGATAATCGTAGCCGGAGCCTCCAGTAGCAACCGACCGCCGCCTCGTGGTGCCGCGCGCGACGGCGAAGGGGCCGAGCTCTTCGCGGCCGTGTGCTTGACGTCCTGATGTCACCACTCTCCGTACGGAGGCAGCCGTTCGCCGAGGCTGACCGCGCCATCATCCACAGCTTTCCTCGACCGGCGTCGTTTCGCTCGTCAACGACGGCGCAGAGGCCCTCCAGACCGCTGACCGCCAGCGCACGCCTTCCCCGGCAGAAAGAGCGGAAGATCGGATCACAAGAACGTTACACGTCGAATGGTTGACGCACCTGATCGGTCGGCGTATGTTTCTCAGGCGGATTGCTCGTGAAACGAATAATCCGAAACGACGAGAGGGGAAAAGTCGGATGCTTGGTAGATCGGTGATCTTGCGCATCGCCTTGACTTCGGCGGCGGCCGGAGCGGTGATCGTGCCCACTGCCGTGTCGGCGCAGGGCAACGCGCGGGCGCGGGGCCACGAGCGGTATGCAGCTGGATCGGTGACTGTGCCCGCTCGCCCTGGAGCGGCGCGCTACGCGCACGCTTCATCCACTACGGAACCGGGAACCGCAATCCAAGATTTCGCCTCGCAGGTCGAGACGCTCGGCGAAACGCAATACGCGAACTCCTTTGCCGGCGCTGTGCTTGAGCCGTCGGGGCAGCTCACCATCTACGCGAACCCGGATACCGACACGGCTCTCGTCGCCGCGGTCAACCAGCTGAACACGGGCGGCTTCGCGGTGCAATATGAGCGGGCGACGCTCAGCTATAACGACCTTGACGCCAAGACCAACGCTCTGGCAGCTGTACAGCAGCAGCTCAGCAGCGACGGCGTTCAGCTTGTACAAGCTAACCCCGATCCCGCGTCAGATACCGTCGACGTGAGTGTCGCAGCGCCCTCGCCACCGCCGAGCTCACAGGCTGATTATCTTTCGCACGTCGCGAGCCTGATCAAGTCGCACGTCGGAGATGGCTACACAGTCGATCCGACCTACGGCACACCGGCAACTGCTGCAGCGAGCCGAAACGTCGATAGGTCTCCCTTTACTGGCGGTAGCAACATCACCAACAACAGCCCGGCGCCCAACCCCGATCCGGTGTTCCACGGGAAGCACCTCAACTGCACCTCGGGCTTTACCGTGAAGGGGAATGCGCCCGGCCGTGACTTCATGCTCACCGCTGGCCACTGCGGCGGCCCCAGCACTTTCACGATCGGCAACAGGGTCGGCGGCACCGTGCTAGGCCGGACATCGAACTTGTACATCAGAGACGGCAAAAACGACGACTTCCAGACGATTCGCGAATCGAGCGGCCGCGGCTACGTGTTCACCGGGAGCAGCACCTCTGGCACCACCGCACCCGTGACCGGGCAAGTGGACCCTCCCGTCGGCGCTTCCATCACCATGGACGGCGGCAAGACTGGAGAAGTCAACGACACCAAGGTGTTTGGGAACAACGCAACGATCTTTGGTCTCGTAAATCCGTATAACGGGAGCGTCTACACCGCCTCCCATCTCGTTGAGAGCGAGAGCACCAACGGACGCTTGATTTGCCAAGGCGGTGACAGCGGCGGGCCAGCGATTCAGCGCACGTCCGGCTCGGGTGTCAAAGCTGTTGGCACGATCGTGGCTGTCTACGCGTTCCCCGGCGAGCCGGGAGGGTCCGCATGCGCTTCCGAGAAGATCGGCACGGAGCTGTCGCGGTCAAACACCTCTCTCGTTCTTGCCCGGTAAGCGGTAGGAGCGCGGAGCGCAACCCGCGCCGCCCGCTGAGAAGAGCGGGAGGTGGCGCGTGGAGTCGGACTCCTGGTGATCGTCGCAAAGGCTCCGGGACAGAGCCGGCGAAGAGGCCTTCCGCGTGGCCCCCTTCGCCGGCTGCTGCGTTGCGTGTTCGAGGTCGTCGGCCGATACGGTGATGGAGGGAAACCGAAATCAGCGGCGGCGAAGCGAGCATGACACACCTGGCTGACCTGGCGCACCGCGCCCTTAGCAGATGGAAAGACTTCCCGGTTGATGATCCACAGCGGCCCGTGGTGCTCGTCGAGCCGAGGCTTTCGCTGCCGTCTTTTTCCTCGGTACGCGCGCAAGATCTGTTCCGGCAGGGGCACTTCGTTGCGGCGAGCGGGATTCCACGTAGCGTTATCGCCGCATTGCCGCATCGCGGTGAGGGCGCAAACGCTGCCGGGGACGCTCCCCGTCTTCGAGTTCGCGCTGCCCACTCCACACGGGCGAGCTTTTTGACGGATCGCGGTTCCCGTGAGCTGCCGGCGTGGGAACTTGAGATCGAGCAGGCGCTCGAACCTGCCTACCTTCTCGACCCGACAATCAACGTGTGGGACCCGCCCGAGGACCTGACAGGACCGCGGCCCAGCTCAGCATCAGGCCTCGTCTCAATCAAAGGCGTGGTCTTGCTGAGCGCTGACGGATACAGGCTCGGGTTTGATCGCATCGCCCTACCGGGAGTCGCACCTCTGGCCGACGTCAAAACATACGAGACGCCGAAGGCAGTCACGGTCATCGGGATCGACCGGGCGCCGCGCGGGTCTCGCGGGTCCTTGCGTCCAACGCCGGCAGTCGGCATCTCCTACCAAATCGATGGGGATCTCGTGGACCCGCTCGGACGGCGGGTTGTCGTCGACATTGATGGTGACGCGTGCAGCGTCATAGAGCGGGCTGCTTAACGTCTCACCCCCGGGGAGCTTTGCGAGCCGCGGTCTGATCGCACCGATCAGCGCTGCACCCGCGACGGGTGCTCCCGCAGTCCTCGGCATTGCGCCGACCGGGACGCTCGGTCGGTCACCATCACCTTCGCCGATGGTCATAGCCAGAGCACAGACGTCAACGACAACGCCTTTGCCGTGGGGACCCCTTCGGGAGCCGCGGTCACCGGAGAGGTAGCCGATCGAGCACCGACGCTCGGGGGTGCGCTCGCGCGCGAGCTCTGACGCGTAGGTGTGGCGCAGGCCGTGGGCGTGCACGCGGCGATCCAGGCCGGCCTTGGCCGCCAGGCGCGGCAGCAGGTGGCGGACATAGGAGGCGTCGACGCGGCCACCGGCCAGCGTGCAGAACACCGGCGCGCGGGCGCCGGGTGAGAGCTTTCGCCGGCGGTCGATCCAGCGGGCCAGCATGGCGGCGGTCTGCTCGTCGAGGCCGACCGTGCGGCTCTTGTTGCCCTTGCCGTGGCGTACCCGCAACGTGCCGGCCTCGAGGTCGACGTCGCGCAGCTCCAATGCCAGGGCCTCGGAGATCCGCAGGCCCGAGCGCCACAGCACCGCGATCAACGCGCGGTTACGAACCCCGGTCGGAGCCCGGGTCGAGCACGCCTTGATCAGCGCGATCGCCTCGGGCTCAGTCAGCACCTCCGGCGGCCGGCGCCGAGACCCCGACACCGTCGACGTCGTCGCCGTCGACGGGGTGGCGCTCATCGCACGACGGCCGCGGCGAGCTGGTGCACGTCGGCGTTACGAGCGGCGTCCTCGGACCAGCCAGCGGGGACCAGCTCGGCGACCAGCCGGGCGATCAGCTCGCCGATCTCGGCGGCGAGATGCCGGCGGTCCTCGCTGATCTGCTGATACTCAGAGAAGGCGCGGTGAATCGTCCAGTGGGCCTGCTGGATCGCGGCCAGCGGGTCCGGGGCGCCGAGCACCTCGGAGCGGTTTTGGGCGAACGCCTGGTCGATGACCACCGGCTCCTCGCCGTAGACGGTGGCCAGGCCGTCGGGGTGAAGGCCCCACCACAGCTCCTCGTTGACGCGGGCCAGGCGCTGCTGGGCGTCGTTCTGCTGCTCGGCTAACCGCCGATCCTGCCCGAAGGCCTCGGCGAGGCGGCCGGCGAGCTGCCGAGCGGCCTCCGGAACATCAGCAGCGGTCATTCTCGATCTCTCCCACGTCCGATTGAGTCACGAAAAGCATCCATAACGTGACTCTATGACCGTGATCGGACAGACCATCGAGCGCGGCCTTCCCCAGCGGGCGCTCAATGATCGCCATAGCTGCGAGCGCGGAGCAGGTCATCAGTGATACCGAAGGCGCCTCGTAGTTTTGCGACGAGCTCATGCTCTCTGACGAGGTCAGATTGCGGGGCCACGACGGCCTCGAATTCGATGAAGCGGCCTAGATCACGCACGTCATCAAGGTGGATGCGAACGTGCTGCCAGAGGAACAGGTGCCGGCGCTTCTCGACGACACCACAGACGCCGAGCGCCGCAGTCAGCGACTCCCGCAGTTCATCGGCGTCCTCGACTAAGACAATGCGGTAGCTGCTCTGGCGCTGCTGCGGCTCGTCCGCCCGCTCGCACTGGATGAGGTGCGGGCGCCCAGAAGACTCCTCTCGCAGCTTCAACGACCCTCGCTGAACATCAAAGTACGTGTCCCGCTGCCAGATGACGCCCCGGTCCAAAGCGGCAAGCGAGCGACAGATCTCAAGAGAGCGGTCGGGATCGCGATCGACCGCCTTCAACTCGATGTTGCGTCGCGGCCCCACGGCTTGAGTCACGAAAATGTCCA
>JAABUX010007952.1_pt1 | contig 12313 bp, 12 predicted proteins | sample 5561851 | NCBI WGS metagenome assembly JAABUX01 (sample SAMN10711883, study PRJNA513361) | rock metagenome | isolation source: Antarctica rocks | place: Antarctica: Victoria Land, Richard Nunatak red sandstone | collected 2016-01-03 | reverse complement strand
GTTGCGGCCGGGGAACCGATAGCGGGCGACCGCGAAGGCCACCGTCGCGGCTAAGATGAGGAGCAGCGCCGTCGAGACCGTCGACACATAGAGGCTATTCATGAAGGCGCGGCCGAAGTTGTTGAGCCCCCACGCATCGATATAGTTCTGGATGGTCGGGTTGCTGGGGATGATGATCGGTGGGACCTGGAGTACGAAAACATTCGGGGTGAACGAGACCCCGATCATGAACACGAACGGCAGCAACGTGATGGCCGCGCCGCAGGCCAGGATGAGGTACAACGCCGCGCGCGGGACGAGGCGGCGCAGCTTCAGACCGCGGACGGTCGCGGCACGGCGGGATATGGTTACGGTCGACACGCCAACTCCTTCCTGGCTCCCATGTGGGCGCCGCCACGGTTTTTGTCGGTGGGCGCCTCGGCGACGCGCTACTCACCCGATCTAACCGTTACGGGCCAAATCGCTTACGACGCCGCTTCCCGGCGGAACAGCCGCAATTGGATCATGCTGAGGACGAACACGACCACGGCGAAGATATAGGTGATCGCTGCCCCGTAGCCGAAATCGAACGTCGAGAAAGCGTTGGTATACCCATAGGTCAACGGCGTTTCGGTGCTGTGGAGCGGGCCGCCTTGCGTGATCAGGAAGACCTGGATAAACGTGCCGAAGGCCGAGAGGACGGCGACAACGGCGATGAATGTCGCGACCGGGCGCAGCAGCGGCAGCGTGATAAAGCGCAAACGGGTCCAGGCAGAGGCTCCATCGACCTGCGCGGCCTCGTGCAACTCAGGCGGCACGCTCTGCAAACCGGCCAGAAACATCATCATGTGCCACCCGGCCCCTTTCCAGATGCCGAGCACCATCAACGCGGGCAGCGCCAGCGTGGTATCACCGAACCACGATTGGGTATCCGGGACGATGTGGACGACATCACCCAGGAGATAATCGACCGGCCCCTGGGGCGCGGAGAAGAGGTAGCTGAAAATGAACGAGACGACGACCCAGGACGAGATGAACGGGATGAAGTAGAGCGCGCGGAACACGGTACGGCCAGGCAGAGACCGGTTGAGCAGCAGCGCCGCCGCCAGCCCGAGCGCCATCTGCACCGGAACCGTGACGGCCGCGTAGAGGAAAACATTACCGAACGCTTGCCAGAAGATGGGGTCCAAGAGGGCGCGCCGATAGTTGGCGAGGCCGATATACGTACTCGCCGCGCGTGGATTCGGGTTCCACTGGAAGAAGCTCATCACGAAGGCGTCGGCCAGGGGATAGATGGTCCAGAGCAAGAAGAGCGCCATCCCCGGCAGGATCAGGAGATAGATCGGCAGCAAGCGGGACAGCGGCCGCCGCGGCCGCCGCGACATATCGCGCCGCATCGGCGCCGTGAGCGTGGATGGACGGTTCATAGATCGATCATTCCTTGCATGGTGATGCGCCGCGTCTGGGAGGTCCGGACCCTGTCCGGACCTCCCCCCGCGTCCCCGCTCTTATCCTAGTGTAGGAGCGGAGTGATCTGCGCCGCCGCCGTGTCGAGGGCCTTCTGGGTCGTGGTCTTGTGCCGGAAGATGAGATTCATCGAGTCGTTGAAGATGGTCTCGATCTTGGTGTAGTTGGGGCTGACCGTGCGTGGCACGGCCGTGCGCAACTGCTGGTTGAACACCGAGAGGTAGCTCGGCAGCGAGGAGTCGGTCGAGGCGTTGATTAATGTGGGCATCTGGTCAACCTGTCCCATGAGGACTTGCGCCTGGCGCGACGTCATGAACGTCATGAACGCACGGACCGCCGGCATGTTCTGCGTCGACTTCATGGCGGCGATATCCTCGCCCCCTATGACCGAGGCGGAATGCCCATTCGGGCCGGCCGGGAAGGGGGCGTAGCCCCACTGCGCCTTAGGATACTGCTTGGTCAGGATGTCGTGCGACCAGGGGCCATCATCGGTCATACCGGCCATGCCGCGTCCGATCATGTCCTCGCCGCTCAACGTGCTCGCGTTGAGCAACGTCGGCGCGAGGGCCCCGTCGTCTTGCAACTGCTGCAGGTATTGCACCGCAGCCACCGACGAGGAGCCGTTGATGAACCCCGACGCCGTCGTCACGCTTGGGTTGGTCACGTTGCCCCCAAAGCTCGCGATCCAGGGGATCTGGACCCACGGATCGATGCCGCCGAGGTCGTAGCCGTAGATGCCCTTGCCCAACTTGGCGATCTTGACGGCGTCGGTCGCGAATTCGGCGGTGGTCGTCGGCGGGTGGGCGATCCCGGCACGCGCGAACAGCGTCTTGTTATAGATGATCACTTTGGTGTTCGTGTCGAGCGGCAAGCCATAATAGTGCCCGTTGTACGCGCACGTCGCCAGGGGGCCCGTGTAGAAATCGCGCTTGTGATTGGCCAGCATGTCGTCGACAGGCGACAACGCCCCGATTTTAGCCAACTGGGGCATCCAGATGATGTCGGAGCGGATCACGTCGGGGCCGTTGCCGGCCGCGACCGAGGCGACGAGCTTCTGCAGCATCGACGTGTAGGGGACATCCTGCGAATGGACGACCACATTCGGGTAGAGCTTCTCGAAGGCGGGGAGCACCTTGGTGATCAACTGGATGTTCTCTGGGCCCACTGTGTTGTACGTGTGCCAGAAGGTGATATCCCCACTGATCGCGGCGCCCGCGGCGCCTTGTTGCGCGTGGACAAACCGCGTGGGCGCGAGGCAGATGGCGAGCAGGGCGCTCGCCGCCATGGCGTTCCGTACGCCTTTAGCCGATAGTATGCTCATCTCTATAACTCCTACGTCCTGTGTACCACATCGTCATCGTCATCATTCGTGTGCGCGCCTATGGCCGCACATGATCCGCGTCCGCGACGGATTGCGCGTCGTGGCGGGGCGCCGGCGCCAGCCGCGCGGCCCTATCCGCGCCACCCGCCGCCCTCAGGTTCCCCTAGCTATGCGACGCATGAATCACCCCCTTTCCGCATCAGCGCGCGCCCCATCTTTGCCGCCGCGCGCCGTGCGCCCGGTCGAGCAGGTCATCGACGAAGAGGGGGACCTCCGTTTCGTAAATTGGTGGACGGAACAGCTCCCGCAGGACCAGGCTGGCCGCGCCGCGCGCCCAGGTCGCCTCGTCGGTCGGCCGGATCACCAGGGCGACCTCCGCGGCGGAGCGTCCGAAGAGATGCCGCGGCAACGCCGCGCGCAACGGGTCGGTCAACAAAGCGCCCGCGCGCAGACCCTCCCCGCCCAGGACGATCAGATCCGGGTCGAAGAGGTTGGCGAGATTGGCGAGCGCGACGCCCAACGCCGCGCCGGCGCACGCGAAAATGGCGCGGACGGCCTCGTCGCCGGCTTCCGCCCGCGCGATGAGGGTGTCGAGCGCGGCCTCGACCGCGTGGCCGGGGTCATCCCCCTGGGCGGCGCGCACGATGCCGTAGTCGGCGGCCACCGCCTCCAAGCAGCCCCGCTTACCGCAGGTGCATAGGGGGGCGTCGGGGGTTGTGTCGACGGTCATGTGTCCCACCTCGCCGGCGCCCCCCGCGCCACGGTAAATCTCGCCCTCCACGACGATGCCCATGCCGACGCCGCGGCCCACCGTCACCACGAGCAGGTTGGCGACCCCGCGTTCGGTCCCGAACTGCCGCTCGGCCACCGCCAGCGTGTTGACGTCGTTGTCGACGCGGACCGGCAGACGCAGCTTGTACTCCAAGACCGGCCCAATCTCCACGTCTCTCCAGCCGAGGATGGCCGAATAGCGGCACAGTCCGCGGGCCGCGTCGATCAACCCCGAGAGGCCGACGCCCACGCCGAGCACGGCGCGCCGGGCGACACCCGCCTCGGCCACGCAGCGTTCGACGGCGTCCGCGATGACCTCCAAGGCGCGATACGGCGCCGCGTCCACCGGGAAGGCCGTGTCGCATTGGTGGACGACCGCGCAGCTTAGGTCACACAATGCGACGGTCAGGCTGTCCTCGCGCAGCTTCACACCGAGCACATGGCCAGCCGTCGGATTGATGGAGAGCAGCACCGGGCGGCGACCGCCGCTCGAGGCGGCGGTCATCTCAGCGACGAGCCCCGCGTCGACGAAATCGCCCACGATGCGCGTGATCGTAGCCGCGGGCAGCCCACCGGCGCGCGCCAACTCGGTGCGCGAGAGCGGACCGCGCTCAGCGATGAGGTTGAGCACGATACTGCGGTTTAGGTCGCGGAGCAGGCTTTTGCTCCCGGTACGCGTGGTCGTCATCATCTTCTTTCGCAAGGTGAAACAAGCATGTCGCTACAATAGCATGACGGGCCACACCCTGTCAAGAGGGTAGATCACAAGGTCGTAGGGATATAAATCACGTCATTGACAAGTCCTCACATACGGTGCTATAGTAGCCTCACCCGTACTTTCTTTACTGAGAAAACTGATCAAACGTGGAAGGAGATATCACATGGGCAACACACCGATCCGCGTTACTGTCTGGGGGAAGAACATCTGCGACAAGAGTGATGCCTGCGCGAGGGCGACGCAATGACGAAGCGTCGGGCACTCATCGTGGGAGCCGGTGGCATGGGGCGCGCGTGGGGGGTGACCCTCCGCGACGACGACGCGGTCGAGGTAGTGGGCTGGGTCGACCTGCACCCCGAAGCAGCCGTCGCCGCTGTCGCGGACCTGGCGCTGGACGATGTCCATAGTGGCGACGATCTGGGGCAAGCAATCAGGGAGGCGCGTCCCGACTTCGTGGTCGACGCTTCGATCCCGCAGACCCATCGCGATGTGACGCTGCAAGCGTTGCATGCCGGGCTGCCCGTTCTCGGCGAGAAGCCAATGTCCACCAGCATGACCCATGCGCGCGAGATGGTGGCTGCGGCGGAGGACACTGGCCTCCTCTTTATGGTCAGTCAAAATCGGAGCTACAACGCCAAACTCGCCGCACTGCGCCGCTTAATCCAGGACGATATCGGCCCGCTCGGTATCCTCAACTCCGATTTCTACCGCTACATCGCCCCCCAACTCAGCGGTTTCCGTGCCGAGTTGGGTAGCCTCCTGCTCCTCGATATGGCCATCCACACGTTCGATGCCGCCCGCTACCTCTCCGGCGCCGATCCCGTGGCGGTCTACTGCGAAGAGTTCAATCCGCCCTGGAGTCGCCACGTTGGCTTTGTCTGCGCCACGGCGCTGTTCGAGATGACGGGCGGACTGCGTTACACATACCGGGGGAGTTGGTCCAGTGAGGGTTGCGAGACCTCGTACGAGGGGGCATGGCGCGCCGTAGGTCCACACGGCGGCGCGACATGGGACGGAGAGAGCGTACCGGTGGCCGAGCTCGTCACGGAGCGAGGCAGAGCCGCGTTACGCCGTGACAAGCGCGTGGGCATGATCGAGGAGGATACCAGGGAGGGCATTTCCGGCTCACTGCGAGATTTCCTGCACGCGCTCGACACGGGCTCGACGCCAATGGGCGAATGCCACGACAACATCAAGAGCCTCGCCATGGTCTTCGGGGCGGTCGAATCGGCGCGTACCGGGCGACGCGTCACGATAGCGCTGTAGCTATCTACGTTTTATGCAAACACATGTAATGACCCCCGCGCGGTAGGCTTTGTTTACCACAACCACCGTCGACCACGAGTTCGATCGATAGGGGTACTCGGCCACGCCCTGCGCGGGCGCACCGGAGACAGGAGGGCAGACATGACCACACAGTCTAGCGGCCTGGGGATGGGGCTGCACAGCCTGTCGCGGCTATCGCACGCGACGACGCGCTCGATCAGCGCGGAGAACCCGACTGGGGAGAAGGGGCGCGGTGCCACGGCCACCGAGGGGACCGGGGCGAGCGCGGCGCGCGACCTGGGTCAGGGCTGGAAAGTGTCCCCTAGCATCATGGTTGAACCGGGCACGATCGCTACCTTGGCTGATGTGCAGGGGCCCGGGGCGATTCAGCACATCTGGGGCGCCACGCTCGCCGAGCGCTGGCGCTGGCTCATCCTCCGGGTGTACTGGGACGGTGAACCGACCCCCAGTATCGAGACGCCCCTGGGCGACTTCTTCTGCAACGGCTGGTGCCAGCCGTGCAACGTCACCTCCCTGCCGATCGCGGTCAACCCCAAGGGGGGCCTCAACTCATTTTGGGAGATGCCCTTCCGGCGGCAGGCGCGCATCACGATCGAGAACCTGTGGGACCAGCCCTGCCCCCTCTACTATCAGATCACCTACGCGCTGGGCGAGGTACCCGACGACTGCGCTTACCTGCACGCGCAGTTCCGCCGGTCCCACGCGTTGCCCTACAAAGGGGTGCACACGCTGCTCGACGGCGTCCAGGGCCAAGGACACTACGTGGGCACGTACCTGGCCTGGCAGGCCAACAGCAACGGGTGGTGGGGCGAGGGCGAGATCAAGTTCTACCTCGACGGTGACGTAGAGTTCCCGACCATCGCCGGTACGGGCACCGAAGACTACTTCGGCGGGGCCTGGGACTTCGAGCAGCCGCGCGGCGAATACGGGCTGTACTCCGCGCCATTTATGGGCTTGCCTCAGGTGATCAAGCCAGACGGGCTCTACGTGGCCAATCAACGCTTCGGGATGTATCGCTGGCATATCATGGACCCGTTCCGTTTCGAGCGGGATCTGAAGGTCACCATTCAAGCACTCGGCTGGCGCTCCGGACGTCGGTATCTCCCGTTGCAAGACGATATCGCGAGCACCGCCTACTGGTACCAGGCCGAGCCGCATGCCTCGTTCCCGTCCCTGCCCGATCGCGACGCCCTGGAGGTCACGACAGGTCCTGGCGCTGTACCCGACGGATAATCCCTGTCGGTCGCTCTCTCAGGGTCCATTGGGCCTATGGGCGTGACCGATCATAGCCGCGGCGCTGTCGGTTCAGCCGGCGATGTGCAACGATGGTCGCCATGTGGAGCGCACCGGCGGCCGCGACGATAGGCGCCCGTGCGGGGGAACAGGCGCCCACAACAAACAACGTACGCGCCGCATCACCGCCCAACGGATTCCTCGCTGACGAGCGATCCTCACGCATCGTGCTCCGCGGGGTGAGCCAGCGATGTGGAACGCGAGCGGGGTCACGACACGGCAGCGCTGTCCAACGTCACCCAGCGCCGCTATCTCCACCAGCGGCGCTCATCAATCAGGACTTTTTGAGGAGGACTGTCATGGCCGTAGAGAAACGCCGGACGCGCATCAGCGGCGTCGAGGTGCGCGATGTCCGCTTCCCGACCTCGCGTACACTGGACGGCTCCGACGCCATGAATCCCGCCCCCGACTACTCGGCGGCCTATGTCGTCCTGCGCACGGATCACCCCGCAGGGCTGGCCGGTCACGGCCTCGCCTTCACGATCGGCCGTGGTACCGAGATCGTGGTCGCGGCCATCAAGGCCCTTGTGCCACTCATACATGGCAACACACTCGAGTCCTTCACTGCCGATATGGGCGCCTTCTGGCGGATGGTCACGGGAGATAGCCAGCTACGGTGGATCGGCCCCGAGAAGGGCGCGATCCACCTGGCGACCGCCGCCCTCGTCAACGCGGTATGGGACCTCTGGGCCAAAGTGGAGGGCAAGCCGTTGTGGAAACTACTCGCCGACATGACGCCCGACGAACTCATCGCCTGCATCGACTTCCGCTACATCACCGACGCGTTGACCCCTGAGGAGGTGCGGGTGATCCTGCGGCGCAGCGAAGGGGGAAAGGTGCGGCGCACGGCGGAGATGCGCGCCCAGGGCTACCCCGCCTACACCACGTCGGCCGGCTGGCTCGGCTACAGCGACGAGAAGATGCGTGCGCTCATTCGGGAAGCTGTCGCGCAGGGCTGGACCCACTTCAAGCTCAAGGTGGGCGTGGACCCCGCCGACGACGCGCGCCGCGCCCGTGTCATGCGTGAGGAGATCGGCCCCGCGCGCACATTGATGCTGGACGCCAACCAGGTGTGGGATGTCGGACAGGCCATCGACGCCATGCAGCGCCTGATGCCGTTTGATCCGTGGTGGATCGAAGAGCCGACGAGCCCGGACGACGTGCTGGGCCACGCCACGATCGCCCGCGCCATCGCGCCAGTGCGCGTGGCCACAGGCGAGCATGTGCAGAACCGTATACTGTTCAAGCAACTGCTGCAGGCCGGGGCAATCGGTTTCTGCCAGATCGACGCGTGCCGCCTGGGTGGGGTCAACGAAGTGCTGGCCGTGCTCTTGCTGGCGGCCAAGTTCGGAACCCCGGTATGCCCGCACGCCGGCGGGGTGGGCCTGTGCGAGTACGTGCAGCACCTCTCTCTCTTCGACTACATCGCCGTCAGCGCCTCGCTGGAGGACCGCATCGTCGAATACGTCGACCACCTACACGCGCACTTCGTGCATCCAGTCGTCATCCGCGCCGGCCGCTACATGCCGCCCGAGGCTCCGGGGTACAGTATCGAGATGAAGCGGGCGAGCCTCGACCACTACGCGTTCCCCGACGGTGCGGCGTGGGTACGGGAGCTATGATGGATAGATGTGAGGAGGCACAGTGCGATGGATACCCTGACAGCATCCGAGCGCGCTCTGGCACAAGTGGTGTGATCCGAGCGTCTATCTGGAGCTACATCACGGCGCCGCTGTTCCTTGTGACCGGAACGACTGACTGTGCCTATCCCCTCGATAGCTGTAAAGACAGCTATACGCTCGTCGGGCTGGTCGATCGACCGCGCCGGCAACGAGACTATGGATACGGGGGATGACCTGGACAGACGACTGGGCGCGACGATAGAGGTTGAACCACAGCGAGGCCGTGGATACATGGATATGTACGATTGGGGGACAGGATGAATGGACCGGGTGGGGAGGCGCCGTTTCGGCTGGATGGCAAGGTCGCCCTGGTAACGGGGGCAGGTTCGGGCATCGGCGAGCAGATCGCACGTCTCTACGCGCGTCAGGGCGCCGCGGTCGTCATCGGCGACCGCGACGAGGCTGGCGGGACTCGTGTAACCGCGGCGATCAGCGCCGCGGGGGGGCGAGCCCGCTACCACCACCTTGATGTGACCGACGCCGCCTCTGCGGAGGTGGCCGTGCAGGCAGCGATGACCGGATTTGGCAGCCTGCATATCCTCGTCAACAACGCGGGTATCGGCTACGTCGGGGATCTCTTGGAGACCAACGAGCAGGAGTATGAGAAACTCATGGCCGTCAACGTCAGGGGTGTGTTCTGTGCTCCCAGGCGGCCGTCTCGCACATGGTTGCGCACCGCAGCGGCGCCATCGTCAACATTGCTTCGGTGGCCGGCCTCGTCGGTGTCGCCCGACGCTTTGCCTATGGCGCGTCCAAAGGGGCCGTGATCGCCATGACCAAAAGCATGGCCGTCGACCTTATCGAACGCGGCATCCGCGTCAACTGCATCTGCCCTGGCACGATCCAAACGCCGTTCGTCGAGGGCTACCTCGACCGTTTCCACAAGGACAATAAGGAGGAAACGCGCGCCCAACTCAACGCACGCCAGCCGATGGGTCGATTGGGCCGGCCCGAGGAGGTGGCCTACGCCGCGCTCTACCTGGCCTCCGACGAGGCCGCCTTCGCCACCGGCTCCGCGCTCGTTCTCGACGGCGGTCTCACGGCGCGCTAGGACGCACGGGTCTGCGTTAGACAGCAAACCTGTCCGCACAGACTGGTGAGCCACGGGAGGAGGCATGATAAACACCACACGTATTGGTCCGATCGTTGACGCCCATGTGCATCTCTGGGACCCCGGACAGGAATGCATCCCCTGGCTGGCCGGAAACGCGCTGCTCAACAGGCGCTATGATGTAGCCGCGTACCAGGAGCACACCGTATCGACGGCTATTACCCGTATGGTCTACGTCCAGGTTGATGTCGTCCCCTCGGATGCGTTTCGGGAGGTGGACTGGGTTATCGTCCAGGCGGCCGAAGATCCACGTCTCGGCGCTATCGTCGCCTGGGCACCCCTGGAGGATGGCGATCACATCCGCACGCACCTGCAAAATCTCCAGGCCCTCGACCGGCGCGTTGTGGGTATCCGTCGTAACGTCCAATCGGAGCCCGACCCCGCGTTTTGCCTGCGGCCAGGTTTCGTCCAGGGCGTCCACCTGTTAGCCGAGTACGGGTTGAGTTACGACCTGTGCCTGACGCACCACCAATTGCCAGCGGCCATTGAGTTAGTGCGCCAGTGCCCCGAGACGATCTTCATCTTGGACCACTTGGGCAAGCCCGCCATCGCCAGGGGACACCTCGATCCCTGGCGTGAGCACCTGGCGGCATTGGCCACACTCCCCAACGTCGCGTGCAAAGTGAGCGGCGTGGTGACCGAGGCCAACCACGGGCGGTGGACAAGTGATGACATCGCCCCCTATGTGGCGCATGCGCTCGCAGTCTTCGGGGAGGACCGCGTCCTGTTCGGCGGTGATTGGCCCGTCGTTCTCCTCGCTTCGTCGTACCAGCAGTGGGTCGACACGCTACATGACCTCACCAGCCATCTCTCCGTGGACGCCAGGCGTCGCCTCTGGGCCGACAACGCGCGCCGTCTGTATCGATTGCCTGACGAGGAGAGAAGAAAGGAATAGTTGGACAAACGTCGTGAGCCGGCGTCAGTAAGGAGCATCACGCGGCGATGGTGCAAAGGGAGACTATCTGGGTGAGGCGCCGCACAGTCTCGCTGACATCCATGTCGTGGTTGTCGCATAACGTTCTGTAAGCATAGAGTATGATCAGGAGGGAGTGATGCGCCAATCGATCCACGATCTGGCCGATAGATCGGATGCGCCTGCGAGCGCCCCCATGGGACAGGCGGACGCAGATCGCGGTCGTGAGCCTATGGGCGCGCCCGCGCACGGGCAAGATAACGGGCAGGCGCCGACCGTGCACCGTTTCGGACAGGTCCTTGGTATTAAGTTTGAGCATATCGAGGAGTACGAGCGTCTGCACCGGACGGTCTGGCCCACCGTACTCGCCACGATCCATGCCTGCAACATACGGAACTATTCCATCTTCCGCTATGAGCATGTGCTGTTTGCCTATTTCGAGTACGTGGGCGACGACTACGAGACAGACATGGCCAAGATGGCGGGCGACCCCCAGATGCAAGAGTGGTGGAGCGTGTGTGAGCCGCTGCAAGATCCCCTGCCACAGCGTGCGCCCGGCGCGTGGTGGATGACCCTACGCGAGGTGTTCCACACGGAGTAGGCTGTTACATCGAAAGACCTGTTGTAAGAAAGGGCTAAAGAGGCATGTCAACTCCAGTGCTCACCCAAGCCGACGTCATCTGCTCTTTTTTGTCCCCTCCCCGAAAACTACACGGCCCTGCGGCGCGGCAGGACAATCGCATCATGGTCCTTTACCGACGCTTCCATTAAAAGGGCAGGTCCCCACCTTGTGCAGTATCCGCGATCGCTTGCATGACGACGCGCGCTTGACGGTCGAACGTGAAGAGGACAGTCTCAGGCAGAGAGCCGCGCTCGGAGCGCAGGTGGTAGATGCCGTCGCCGGTCGGCGATGTGGCGTAGTACGGAGCGCCGGGCACGATGAGACGCGGCGTGTCCGATTGACCGATCTGCCGCACCACGCGCGTCTCGACCCGCTCGACTGCCAGATACCCGCCACGGGCCTCATGCAGGGCCAGCGCCTGCCCAATCGCCTCCTCGTTGCTCTCGAAATCGCCTACAATGACCCACTCGTCGCCGTGTCCGACGTTTTCCACCATCTCGATTGTTCTGTATCGGATCATCCTATCCCCGCCCTGATCGCGCCCTCGCTGCCCGTCGTCGGGGAGACTCTTCGCAAAAGACATCGCTCTCATCCTCCTCGTCGTCCCTCGTGGCCGCTCGTCCATGATGTCTCCCTCCCTTGTCGCTTCCTGTCTGCGTTGTCCGGTGCGCCGCCACCCCCGACGGGACCGGTCCCGTCAGGGGTGGCGGCTGGGGATCTAATGACAATGGCTTCGCTTAACGTCACTCGCGCCTGACGGTTCGGCTCAAGGCTCGTGCCCGATGTAACGAGACATACTGTTCTGCGTAACAACCGGTGGAAAACAAACGCTATGGGTAACTCGCAGCGCATGGATGGGGTTAAGCAGAGCAGTGGTTGCCAGCCATAACGCCCGTTGTGTGCGAAAACCGATAACCCGATAGAACTGCGTGTTGGTATCGAGGCCCGTAGTGCGGTAACCGATAGGGTTATGGCGTGACACCTATATCACGCACACGACAATGACTGTCGCGCGAGATGTGACTCGACTGTTGTGATTTGAAAGATGCGGGGTGCTCATGTTGGGACCAGGCCCTGGTGCTTGGCAAACAAGGAGGTCAGCACGTCCTCAATGGCGACCCCACCGAGGAGACGGTCATGCGTATAGAG
>JAABUX010007951.1_pt1 | contig 12314 bp, 6 predicted proteins | sample 5561851 | NCBI WGS metagenome assembly JAABUX01 (sample SAMN10711883, study PRJNA513361) | rock metagenome | isolation source: Antarctica rocks | place: Antarctica: Victoria Land, Richard Nunatak red sandstone | collected 2016-01-03 | reverse complement strand
TGATGAAGGTCGACCTCAAGGCCCGCTACCAGACGATGGCGCAGGTGGTCGAAGACCTCGAAAAGTACCTCGACAACCTAGCCACCAAAGCCGCCGCCGAGTCCCGCAAGGAAGCCCAGCACACCCAGCGGACAACCACGAACACCAACCAAGTCCTCGACGAGGACGAGCAAGCTCCCGGCACCGAGCACATTGACGACCGGAAGCGCTTGCTGTGCGTCGAAGTCCAACCCGACGTCCAGGATGCGTTCCGCAAGACCCTATCGAAGATGGGCTACCGGGTCATCCTGGTCGCCGACGCCGAGCGAGCCGCCGAGCGCTACGTCGAAAGCCCGACCGACGCCATCCTCTTCGACGCCGACGGACTCGGGCCGCACGCGCTGGACGCCTTCATGCAGATGCACGACAAGGCCCACGAAGACGGTCACGACCTGGCCGCCGTCGTCTTGCTCGGCCCGAAGCAGCACTACCTGGCCAAGAAGTTCCCGACCAACGACCGCCTGGTCGTCTTGCCCAAGCCGGTCAAGATGAAGGAGATCCAGGGAGCCTTGAACCAACTCGCCCCGACGGTCTAGAGCCGCCCCATGCCCCTTAGCCCGGCTTCCGGCGGTCGGGCGGTTTGATCCCCATCGCCTGCATCAAGATTTGCAGGTCATCCCAGGCGTCTTTCTTCCAGGCGGGGTTCCGAAGCAGGGCCGCGGGGTGATAAGTGACGATGGTGGGGATCGTCCGGTAGCGGTGCCACTTCCCCCGGAGCTTGCCCAGGGGGAGGCCGGTTTCCAAGAGAGCCAGCGCGGCGGTCTTGCCGAGCAAGCAGAGGAACTCCGGCCGGATCGTGGCGATCTGCTGTTCCAAGTAAGGTAAGCAGTTCTTCATCTCTTCGAGGCTGGGCGTCCGGTTCTCGGGTGGGCGGGACTTGAGGACGTTGGCGATGTAGACGTCGGCTCGGTCGAGACCCATCCCCTTGATGATCATGTCGGTCAAGAGCGCGCCGGCGCGGCCGATGAAGGGCCGACCGGACTGGTCTTCATCGGCGCCGGGGGCCTCGCCGACGAACATCAACCGGGCCGTCGGGCTTCCTTCGCCGAAGACGGTTTGAATCCGGGTCGCCGCCAGTTCAGCGCATCGGGTGCAGCGAGCCACCTCGGCGGCCAGCGTCGCCAGGACCGGGCCGCGCTCCTCGGCAGGCAGCGCTGGAGCCATCGCCGGTTCGCCAAACAGCATCGCGGCGACCGGCGGTGGCGCGCCGGGTCGCTCGGTCCGGCTCGGGATCGGCATCGGCCCGGACGGGGCGGGTGCCTCGATGGGCAACCGGATCGTCGGCGCTGGCGGGGCCGGCTCGGGCCGGCTCGGGACCGGCTGCGCGGCAACCGTCGGGCGGGTCCGGCCGACCGCCGCCCCGCGTGAGGTTGGCCCGATCGCGGGCAACGGGGCCATCGGCAGCCGGTCAACCCCAGCGCGGCGAAGGGCGTCCAGCCGTTGCCGGACGATGCGGATCAAAACCCGGCGTTCGTCGTCCACCTCCATCAATCGGTCGTCCTTGAAGCCAGGTCCATCAGTCAGGCTCGTCGGCGGGACGCCAGGCTATCGCGCTTCGCCCCGGGCCGCAACCGAAGTTCGAGCCACCGGACCCGATCCGAGATCAAGGCTCGCGGACTCGTCGGCCCGGGGTCGGGTCGCTCCGAAACGACGCCATCCAGCGCTTCCAGATGGGGACGTTGTAGCCGAAGTCCTGACCGGTCAACTTCACCAGAGCGGCAAGGACCTCGACGTTCGGGTGGTCGACCGGCACGATCTGCGGGATCGCCTTGACGCCCCCCCCACCGCCGCCAACACTCATCCCCACGCCTCCCCCACCCAGTCCCAGACCACCGCCGCCGAGCGACGCCCCCGACCCATAAGGGACCCCGACCGCACCATACGCGACCACCCCCGGCCCGACCACCGGCGGGGTGATCCCGAGGTAGGTGCTCCCCGAGAAGTTGCTGAACCCGACCCCGCCCCCTCCCAGGTTGTTCGGCCCCAAGCCGCTGCCATCCACGCCGCCATTACCACCGCCACCGCCACTGACGGGAACCATCTCGGTTCGGTACTCGGTGAAGGTCAGGACCGGGATCAATTGGGGGACTGCGCTCCGGGCGTCGAGCTGGCCCAGGCTCCAGGCGGCGCGGTTGATGACGTCGGCCCGGGGGGACTTGAGGGCTCGGACCAACCGGGGCAGGACCTCGTCGCGGTCGCGCCGGCTCGCCTCGGCGAGCGTCCGCTCACGGACGGTGCCGTCGGTCTCACCAAGCAACCGGGCGACGAGGGCCGAACTCGCTTCGGGTCCGGGTACGCCGCCGAGAACCCGGCCCGCCAGTTCGCGGACCGACGGGTTGGGGTCCGCACCCAGAACCCGGAGGACCGGCCCGACGGCGGCCACCTCGCGGATGGCGAGCAACCGCTTTTCGGCTTCTTTGGCCCGAGCGTCGGGACCGGACAGGTAGGCGTCGCGGGCGACTTTGATCCGCCGGAGCCACGACTGGTTCTCGGCGGCGACCGACGCCTGGTCTTCGAGCCGGTCCTTCTCCTCGGCGGTCATCCACCGGCCGCGGTACTTGACCATCCCCTGCGCCTCGCGCTGCTCGTCGGCGTTGAGCCAGTGGTCGTTGTTGAGGACGTGGCCAAGCTTCTCGTGCGCCGGGGCGTACTGGGCGTCGAGGCGGATCGCGGCTTCGAAGTGGTTTTCGGCGAGGTCTTTGAGCTTGTGCTCCTCGCACCAGACGCCAAGCTGGTATTCCTCCTCGGCGATGGACCGTTCCTTAGCTCGGAGGAGGACGTAGTCGTCGAGGGCGGATTTCTCGGGCACGACCTGGATGATCTGCTCGGGCTTGTAGATGATGGGCTTCTTGCCCGCCTCGCCGACAAAGGTCAGGTGGTTCCGATCGCTTGGGTCGGCGATCAATTTGCCGTGAATTTGCCCCCCTCCGCGCAGCATGATCCGGTCGGCCCGCGCGACTTCGCCAAGCGTCAGCCAGGCCAGTCCACAAGCAACACCCCAAACGATCGGATTGCGGGAGCGATCCCGGCGGCTGGCTCGGCGAACGGCAGTGGGCATCCGACAACCCTCCAGGACGGGACACGATCGGGGCGACGACATTGAATTTTAGGGTAGGACCCGGCGGAGCAGCAACCGGATCAAGCGAGCGGGAGCTATTTGGTGAGCAAGGCAAACGCGGGCCTTTGTACCGCCTGGGAGGGTTGAGGATGACCAGCGTGGTCGAGCAGCACCGAGCTAATGCCCCCCGCTCGGTCCGGGTTGCCGTCCTGACGGTCTCGGACACCCGGACCGAGGCGACCGACACGTCGGGCGCTTTGATCCTGGCGTTGGTTAAGGCGGCCGGTCACGTCGTGGTCGACCGCCAGATCGTTGCCGACGACCGCACCGCGATCAGCCGCTGGCTGAGCGCTTGCGAGGCACGGGGAGACGTCGAGGCGGCCATCCTCACCGGGGGAACCGGTCTGAGTGGGCGCGACGTGACGCCCGAGGCGATCGAGCCGCGATTCACCAAATCCATCCCCGGCTTTGGCGAGCTGTTCCGGAGTCTCAGCTTGGCCGAGATCGGCTCGGCCACGATCATGAGCCGGGCGTGTGCCGGGATGGTCGAACGGATGGTCCTGTTCGCTTTGCCCGGTTCCCGCGCCGGGGTGGAACTGGCGATGACGCGGATCATCATCCCCGAGTTGCCTCACCTGGTCCAGCAAGCCCAGAAGTCCTGACGCGGCCGGACCCGCCCTTATTCGAGGGGGTGGTCGGCTCGGCCGGAGCCGCCCGATCCCGCCACGAGAACTTCACCGAGTTCAACGGCGACCGTTCACCCTGAATGATTAAAGTCTCCTCCCGACATTCGTCGCCCGGACCTGTTCGGGTGTGGCTAGTCTTCTGGAGGAGTCTGTTTCGCAATGACCGTTCGTCGTCGTCCGCACCTGGGTTTCACTCTGATCGAGCTTCTGGTCGTCATCGCCATCATCGCCGTTTTGATCGCCTTGCTACTCCCCGCCGTGCAAGCCGCCCGCGAGGCCGCTCGTCGGATGCAATGCACTAACAACCTGAAGCAGATCGGGTTGGCGATGCACAACTACCACTCAACCTACGACGTCTTCCCGATGGCCGCGTCGAAGAACTGCAACTCCGACCCCTCGGCGAACTGCCCGACGTACGCCGACTGGCGCGGGTGGAGCTCGCTGGCCACCGCGCTACCCTACGTCGAACAGACCCCGCTCTACAACGCGATCAACTTCAGCATGGCCGACGAGATCCACGACGCCCAACCGGCCCCCGAGAACTTGACCGTCGTCGGGACCGTCGTGAAAGCTTATATGTGCCCTTCCGACCCGTATGTCGGCCAACAGAACATCAACAACTACCACGCTTGCTACGGGACCACCAGCGACTGGCCGAGCGGCCCGAGCAACGGGTTCGGCAACATGCAGAACGCCGATGGGAACGGCAGCACGGGGATGTTCGCCGTCTGGATGAGCTACGGTATCCGCGACGCCCTCGACGGGACCTCCTCGACTTTGCTCTTCTCCGAAGCCCTGGTTGGCGATAACCGGGGGAACGAGAGCAACCACGGGCGGGGGATCGGCTCGTCCACGCCGGGCAGCCACTACCGAGGGAACGGCGTTGTCGTGAACGCCGCCAAATATGAGGTGGACGACTTCTCGGCCAGCCCCACCACGGTCCAGGGGATCATGACCTCGTTGGCCGCCTGTAACGCCGAGTGGAGCAACCCGGGCAGCGTCCTGGTCACCAGCCACCGCGGCTACCGCTGGGCGTCATTCTCCGAAGGGTCCGCCTTCAACGTCGCGCAGACCCCGAACGATCATCAATTTCCGTTCAACATCTGCCGGGGCCAGGGGAACCCGAGCCAGAGCGATAACGGCAGCAACTCGCTGCCGTCGAGCAGTTTCCATCCCGGCGGCGTCAACGCCCTCATGACCGACGGCAGCGTCAAGTTCATCAAGGACACCGTCAACCGGCAGACCTGGTGGTCGCTCGGCACCCGCGCCCGCGGCGAGGTCATCTCGGCCGACGCTTATTGATCGCCCCCGCCACCGCCACGACCCACGCTCCAGGCATACAGCGCGATCGCGGCGGCGGTCGCGGCGTTGAGCGACTCGACCCCAGGCTCCATCGGGATGCGCCGGGTCGGACCCGCTCGGAGATGCTCGGGCAAGCCCGGCCCCTCCACCCCGGCGACCAGCCCAAACCGCTCGGGAAACGGCTCGGCGCCGAGGTCGGGACCTGCGCTCGACAGGGCGATCAGCGGCGCGTGCCTGACCCGGAGGTCGCGGATCGACGGACCCTGCTCGATCGTCACCTGGAACAGCGCGGGACCGGCGGCGCGGGCGGCTTTGGGGTGGAACGGGTGCGCCGCCTCCTTGAGCAAAACCACGCGGGCCACGCCGAACGCCGCCGCTGACCGGATCACCGCGCCGACGTTCTCGGGGTCCTGAAACGGGACGAACAAGGTGCAGCCGTCGGGCCAGGGGTCGTCGGTCGACCAAGCGGCGAACTCGGGAACCCGGACCAACAAGAGCGGCGACCGCGTCCCGCTCACGTCCAGAGTCTTGAACAGGGGGTCGCTCAACCGGTACCAAGGGACCCACGTCGACGACTCGGGGGGCGGCTCTCCTTTTGAGTCGGTGAGGTAGCCCTCGACCCAATCGGGAAAGTGGTCCAGGACCTCGCCGATGATCCGCGCCCCCGCCAGGAGCGCCTGGCCGTGCTTGCGAATCCCGCGACCAGTAAGTAAGTCGTTGGCCAGCTTATAAGTCGGGTTCGCCTCGCTGGCGACCTCGCGGATGTGCCCGGCGTAGGCGGGGATCTCGTCCTCGGTCGGGGCGAGCCCTTCGAGCCGTTCGTAGACGACGATCCGCCGGTCGTGCGGCGTCCCGGGGATCTGATAGCGGTGGTCGGCCACGAACCCGAACGACCCGGCATGGCTGGTCCGGGCGGCCACGATTTCATCGTCGCAGTCCGGGCCCTTCATGAAGATCATCCGTCCGCCCGGCTCGATGCACGCGGCCACCCGCGTCAGGGTGTCCGGGATCGACGCCACCGCGCGGGTGATGACCCCCCGGACCTGCCGAGGGAACCGCGAGTTGACTTTGCCCGCAAACACTTCCAGCTCCCGCAACCCGAGCCGATCCCGGACGCCTTCCAGGAATTCGGCGCGAGCCCCGCGCGGCTCGGCCAGGATCATCGCCACTTCGGGCCGAGCGATCTTGAGCGGAATCCCCGGCAGACCCGGTCCCGACCCCATGTCGATCAGCGGCGACGGTAGATCGACGAAGCGGAGGACGAGCAAGCTGTCCACATAATGCTTCAAGACCATGTTCTCGAAGTTGTGAATTCGAGTCATGTTCAAGTCGGCGTTGGCCGACCGGAGCAGCCGGTGGTAGCTCCACAACTGTTCGAGTTGGCCCCGGTCGAGGTCGATCCCGCAACCGGTCAACAGGGCTTCAAGCGACGCGAGGCCGGGGGTCATGGACAGCAATCCCAAAAATCGGGCCACGGATGAACACGGATGGGACAGGGATAAAAGTCAGAGGATGATTCTTCAATTATCCGTGTCCCATCCGTGTTCATCCGTGGCTCAAAGCGAGTTCATCCGACGCCAGCGGAGGACGGGTGAGCGCGATCGGCCGGACCCAGGCGGGGTCGGCCTGGGGGTAGTCGCTCCGGGTGTGGACGCCGCGGGACTCCTCGCGTTCGAGGGCGGAGGCGATCATCAAGCGGGCGACGGTCAGGAGGTTCTGGGTGGTCCAGCCGGTCGGGTTGTCGAAGATGTGGTTGAGGGCGTAGCGGCACCAGAAGTCGACCTGGTCGGCCGCTTCGGAAAGTCCTCGGGCGTCGCGGGTGATCCCGGCGGAGCGCCACATCAAGGCCCGGAGGGATTCGCGGATATCGGCGAGGTCGAGATCGATCCGGCTGACATTGGCGGATGCCAGGCTCTCGATGGGCGGGACTTCGAGCCGACCGGGTCCGGCGTTGAGCAGGGTCCGGGTGATGTCCTCGGCGGCGCGGGCGCCGTGGACCAAGCCTTCGAGGAGGCTGTTCGAGGCCAGGCGGTTGGCGCCGTGGAGGCCGGAGCAGGACACCTCGCCGCCGGCCCAGAGACCAGGGATCGTGGTCCGGGCGTCGTGGTCGACGGTCACGCCGCCGATCATGTAGTGGGCGCCGGGGCGGACGGGGATCGGGTCGCGGGTGATGTCGAGGTCGAAGCCGCGGCACAAGGCGTCGAAGCCGGGGAACCGCATCCGGACGTGGGCCGGGTTGAGGTGCGACAAGTCGAGGTAGACGCTGGGGTGCTGGGTCTTGGCCATCTGGGCGACGATCGCCCGCGACACATCGTCGCGTGGGGCGAGTTCGGCGGCGGGGTGGTAGTCGGGCATGAACCGGACGCCGTTCCGGTCGCGGAGGTAGGCCCCTTCGCCCCGGATCGCCTCGGTGACGAGGTGCCGCGACGACCCGGCGATATAGAGGACCGTCGGGTGGAACTGCATGAACTCCATGTCCCGCAACTCGGCCCCCGCGCGGTAGGCGAGGGCGTGGCCGTCGGCGGTGGCGATCGACGGGTTGGTCGTTTCGCGGAACAACTGCCCGGCCCCGCCGGTGGCCAAAACCGTGGCCCTGGCCCAAATCAGCGACGCCCCCCGGCGGGGGTCCCAGACGATCGCCCCCCGGCACTCCCCTTCGTGGGTGAGGAGGTCGATCGTGAAGCTGTTTTGCCAGATCCGGACGTTGGTTCGGGTCCGGGTCGCCTGGATCACCGCCCGCATCACTTCGCGGCCGGTGGCGTCCCCCAGGGCGTGGACGATCCGGGCGTGCGAGTGACCCCCTTCACGGGTCAGCGCCACCTGACCGGCGACCTGGTCGAACTCGGTCCCCCAGTCGATCAGCTCGGCGATCCGCCGAGGGGCCTCGCGGATCATCAACTCGACGACCTCGGGGTCGCAAAGACCTTTGCCCGCCGCGAGGGTGTCGGCGATGTGGTTCTCGAACTGGTCCTCGGGGTCGAGGACGCCGGCGATCCCTCCCTGGGCGTAGGTGCTGTTGCTTTCGCGGACCTCGTCTTTGGTGACCACGGTGACCCGGAGCGACTCGGGGATGCCCAGTGCGGTCCGAAGCCCCGCCACGCCGCCGCCGATGACCAGGACGTCGGTGAAGTGGTGCGGCAGGTCGCGGGGGTCGAACGCGGTCAGGTAGCGTCGCGGCAAGGCAAGCGGCTGAAGCATGGCGATCTCGTGCCCATCGCGAGGGATCTGGGCGAGGCTGGATAAGGTGATGGTAGGAACCGGCGGAAGGGGGTCAAGTCGACCCGCCCGCCGCCGGGTGCCGCCAGGGCCATCAACGCGACCCCGCGTTGGGAGCGGGAGGCGCGGCCGAGGGTGCGCTGGTGGCCGCCGCCCCGGACATCTTACGGTTGTACGCCTGCCACTGGCGGCGGAGTTCGGGCGGGACGTTGGAGCGGGACCCTTCGGTCAGGCCGCTCATACTGTCGTTCGACAAGGTCGTGCCCGACCGGTCGTTCCGGCTGCTGACCGTGGCTGAGGTGGTCAACTCGGGGGCCTTGCGGTTCGGGTCAAACACCTTCTCCTCGCCCGGCTTGGCCTGGATCTCGCGGCCGGGACCGACAGGCTTTTGGGCGGGGCGATTCTCGTACTGCTTGACGAACTGCTCGGCCTCGTCGCGGGTCATCCCGAGCTTGTTCTCCAGGTCCGGCGTGAACTTATCGTCCTTGAGCAGGTCCTTGATCGTCCGGGTGACGAGTTCGGATTGTGGGACGTCGGGCGCGATCTGGTCGCCGGGGTTGGCGGGGGGCTGGTCGGTGTTCGGCGCGAGCGGCTCGACTTTATCTTTCCGTTCGCCCACTTGGGGGTTGTTGCCTCCCTTGCCGCCCCCGCCGTTGTTGTTCTTCGCCTGACCGAGCTTGGGGGGAGAGTTGAGGTCTTGATTCCCCTGCTTGTCGGAGTTCGACTCGCCGGGTTCGCCCCCATCGCCGGGCTGATCGGCTGGACCGTTCGATTTCGCTCCGGGCTGCGGGGGACCGCCCGGTTGGGGTGCTCCCTTGGGGCTGGGTGTGCCGCCGGGTTGCGGCTTGCCTCCCTGCCCCTTGGTAGTCGGCCCACTCCCCCCCGGCGAGGGCTTGCCGCCGCCCGGCTTGTCGCCCGGGTTCGACCTAGGCGATCCTTCGCCGGACGGTTCACCCGCTCCAGGCTCACTGCCCGCCGGACCCGGTTTGCCCGCACCCGCGCCGGGTTGCGAGCCGCCCGGGTCTTGACCTGGGGTCTTACTACCGGGTTCACCCTTTCCAGGACTTTCACCCTTACCAGTGCCTTCGCCTTGACCCTCGTCCTTCTCTTGACCGGGCTTGTCCCCCTTGGCCTGGCCCGGTTGTTGACCGGATTTGGGCTGGCCTTGCTGGGGAGCCTGGCTCGACTCCTTGGGTTGGCCGGACCCGGGCTTGGGGGTGGTGCCCGGCTTTTGACTGGGCGAGTTCTGGTTGGGGGATGGCTTGCCGGCTGGGGAGTTGGTTGGGGGCTTGGTCGCGGATGGGGTGCCGCCCCCCTTGGCGGTCTCTCCCTGGGATGGGGACGGGTTGGCTTGCTGGTCCTTCGGGGTCTCGGTCGGGGGAGTGCCCGCGTCGCCCGGCTTGGCGTTGGGTGGCGCCGCGGGTGGAGACGACTTCGGATCACCGGGCGGCTTCCCGCCCGGATCGGTGGACGGTTTCGAGTTGGCGGGGGGTTGAGACCCGCTGGCTGGGTCGGCTGGCGAAGAGGGCTTCGCCGCCGGGTCGGTGCTTGGTTTCGTGGCCTCGGGGCTGGTTGGCGTGCCGTCGGGTTTGGTTCCGGCCGGCTCGGGCTTGGTCGAGTCGTTGGCGACTTCGCCTGGGTCGGCGATCTTGCCGTCGGCGGGCTTGGTTCCTTCGGGGGGGCGACCCGCGGGCTGGGCGGACTTGGCTCCCGGCTGGTTGGGGTCGACCGGCTTGGTGCCCGGCTTTGCTCCGGTGGGGTCGCCGGTCGGATCATTCGCCGACTTCGACCCATCCGGGGACTGCGAGTCCGGCCCGTTGCCCGCCTTGCCCGACTTCGGGTCCGAGGAGTTGGGCTTGCTCGCCGGGTCGGCGGGTGAGTCGGGTTTACCAATCGAGTCGGGCTTGGACCCGCCCGGAGGCTTGGCCGACGATCCGGAGTCCGGCGCCGGCTTTGGGTTGGCCCCTGTCGGGTCGCTCGGCGACTTAGCCTCACTGGTCGAGGGTTGGTTTGGGTCCGCTCCGTCAGTGGGCTGAGCCGAGCTTGCCTCGCCCGGTTTGGGTGCCGAAGAGCTAGGATCGGTGCCGGACCGGGGCGCGCCGGGCTTGGGATCGCCTGGTTTGGCGGGGTTGGTCGAGGGCTTGCCGGTTTCGGCGGGTTTATCGGTCGCCCCGCCGTTCGAGGCGTTCGGCTTGGACCCGGCTGGGGCGGGCTTACCGGCCGCCGTCTTGGACTCATCGGCGGATTTGCCGGATTCGCCACCTGCCGGGTTCGGTCCGGTTTCGCTGCCGCCCGACTTCGCGCCGTCGGGTTTGGCCGACGGGTCGGGCTTGGTGGCGTCGGTTGGCTTCGACCCGCCTTCGGTCCCGCTGGCTCCGGTGTTCCCCTTTTCGCCTGGCTGACTGGGACTCTTCGGATCGCCGCTTTGGTTCGTGGCGGGTTTGGGCTTGCCCGTTTCGCCCTTGGTCGCTGCTGATCCGCCCGCCTTCGGGGCCGAGTCGTTGGTGCCGCTTGGGTTGGTCGGGGATGGCTTGGGCTCTCCCGGGCCACCCGTGGGCTTCTCGCCCGTACCGGCGGGCTTACCGGCCTCCGGCTTGGTGTCGGACCCGCCGGAGTCGCTGTTGGCGGGATCGCCCTGGTTTGTCTGACCTGGCTGGGCACCCGTCTTGGTCGAGGACGGACCGCCAGCCTTGGATTCCGGGGGTGAACCAGGCTTTGGGGTCGGGTTCGCGCCGCCAGCCTGGCTCGGAGGATTTGAGCCGGTTGGCGCCCCTGGTGCCGACTTGGGAGTCTCGCCAGTTCGCGTCTTCGACTCGGGGGTTTGGGAACCCGGCCCCGAGTTGGTGTCGCCGCGCGTATTGGACTGGTTCGCCGCGGTGGGGTCACCTGGTTCGGGCTTCGTCGGCGGGGTCTTCGCCTCGTTGGGTTTGGCTCCGGGTTGTTGGCCGGTCGCCGCACTGTTCGTCGGGCTGGTCGCGCTGGGGGCAGGCTTACCTGGGTCGGGTTTTCGTTCCTTGCCTTGCGCCGGCGCGGTGCCCGCTCCGGGGTTGGCTTGATCCGACCCGCCGTTGGTTGCGCCGGGCGGCGTTGCCGGGGAATTGGTCGGCTTGGTCGGGTTGGTGGCTGGAGCTTTCGCCTCGTTGGGCTTGGTCCCCGCCCCCTGAGCGGTGGTCCCGCCGTTGGTCGGGCTGGTCGCGCCGGGGGTTGGCTTAGTTTCGGTGGGCTTCCCCGTCGGGGGGGTAGTCCCCTGCTCACCCGATGATCCGCCGGCAGTGCTGGACCCGTTGGGCGGAGTGGGAGCGCCGGGGGTCGGCTTGGTCGGTTCGGGCTTGGTGGTGTTGGCTCGGGGCGGTTGGGGGTTGGTCTGGGTTCCCCCACCGCCGCCGGGTTGGGGCTTGCTGACCTGGTTGGTCGCGGGTTTGGACTCGCCGTTTGTGCCGCTTGGTTGGCCGGTTTGAGGCGGCGAGGAACCGGATGGGTTCGCCGACGGGCTTGACGGGTTGGGCCGAGAAACGTCCGGTGACGACGCGCCTTGATTCCCGCCGGCCGGGTTTGGGTTCCGAGGCGATCCGGGGTTCCCCTGGTTGGGAGCCTGGTTGCCTTGCTTGCCACCCGGTGCGGGGTTGTTTGGTGAGTTCGGGGCGCCGCTGTTCCCGCCGGCCTTGGGAGTTTCCCCGGTCGGGTTGGGCTTGCCGGGATCGGCGTTGTTCGCTTGATCCGGGTTGGGTTTCGGCGGCGGGTTCAGACCGAGTTTTTCGGCCAGGTCTTTGATCTTCTGTTGCGCGGCGGGATCGGGCGGGGCGTCGTCGCGCCTTTGCTCCGCAGGGGGGCGGTTGTCGGCCCCGCTCTGATCGTTCATGGCAAGCTGGCGATCGTCGGCCTGCTTCTCGTTGCCAGCCCCGCCGTTCTGGGGCGCGGCGTTCTTGCCGGCCTGGGCGTTGTCGGCGGTTTGCGGTTGTTGCCCGGCGTCTTGGGGGTCGGCGTTGGGCGGGGGCGGGGGCGGGGCGTCTTGC
>JAABUX010007950.1_pt1 | contig 12314 bp, 11 predicted proteins | sample 5561851 | NCBI WGS metagenome assembly JAABUX01 (sample SAMN10711883, study PRJNA513361) | rock metagenome | isolation source: Antarctica rocks | place: Antarctica: Victoria Land, Richard Nunatak red sandstone | collected 2016-01-03 | reverse complement strand
CGCTTCCGGCGCGCGGGTCCACTGGAGGTTCACCACCGAGACAGCGCGACAAAAGCTCGCCCGCTCCTATCCCAACACCGCCAACAAGTCATAACCACTGTGACGAGGTACTAGCGGAATGGCCTGTTTGTACGCATAAGCGGACGAAGCTGGAACAGGTTGGACAGCGGGTGGGGGCTACGGTCCGGCGATCAGCTCCTTGATGCGGCTGGCGAGCGCTTCCATGGCGAAGGGCTTGGTCATGACGTGCATGCCTGGCTCCAAGTGGCCGTTGCCGACCACGGCGTTCTCCGCATAGCCGGTGATGAACAGCACGCGCAGCCCGGGCCGGCGCTCACGCGCGGCGTCGGCCACCTGGCGGCCGTTCATGCCCCCGGGCAGGCCGACGTCGGTCACCAGCAGGTCGATGCGGGCGTTGGATTGCAGCACCCGAAGCCCGGCCGGCCCGTCCGCCGCCTCGATGGCCGTGTAGCCCAGGTCGCCCAGCACTTCGCTGACCAGCATGCACACGGTCGGCTCGTCGTCCACGACCAGCACCGTCTCGCCCTGCTCCGCCCTCGGCGCTTCGGCCAGCTCGCCTGGGGCCTCGGCATCTTCTGCCTCGCCATGATGGCGCGGGAGGTAGAGGCACACCATCGTGCCCTGGCACGGCTCGGAGTAGATGCGCGCCTGCCCGCCGGATTGCCGGACGAAGCCGTACACCATGGACAGGCCCAGCCCGGTGCCCATGCCGATCGGCTTGGTGGTGTAGAACGGGTCGAAGGCGCGTGCGATCACCTCCGGGGCCATGCCGGTTCCGGTGTCGCTGACGCACACGGACACGTATTGCCCCGGAGGCAGGTCGCGCTCGCGCGCCGCGCGCTGGTCCAGCCACTTGTTGCCGGTCTCGATGGTCAGCCGCCCGCCGTCCGGCATCGCGTCGCGGGCGTTGATGCACAGGTTCAGCAGCGCGTTCTCAAGCTGATTGGGGTCCACTAGCGTGGCCCACAGCCCGCCGGCCGCGACCACCTCGACTGCGACTTGTGGCCCGACGGTGCGGCGGACCAGCTCCTCCATGCCCGCAACCAGGCGGTTCGCGTCGGTGGGCTTGGGGTCAAGCGTTTGCCGCCGCGAGAAGGCCAGCAGCCGGTGGGTCAGCGCCGCCGCCCGCTTGGCCGCGCCCTGCGCCGCGCTGAGGTAGCGCTCCAGGTCGCCGATCCGGCCCTGCGCCACCCGGGCTTGCAGCAGCTCCAAACTGCCCGAGATGCCGGCGAGCAAGTTGTTGAAGTCGTGCGCCAGGCCGCCGGTGAGCTGTCCCACCGCCTCCATCTTCTGGCTCTGGCGCAACTGCTCCTGCATGGCTTCAAGCGTGGCCGCCGCCTCCTTCTCGGCGGTGACATGGCGGCCGCTGGCGTAGATCAGGCCCTTCTCGGGAGCCGCGACCCAGGAGATCCAGCGATAAGTGCCGTCCTTATGGCGGTAGCGGTTCTCGTAGGCCGGCAGCTCGGCTTCCGAGGCCGTAGCCAGCGCCTGTTCGCTTGACGGGTGGTCGTCGGGGTGGATGAGGCCGACGTAGCTGCGCCCGACGACCTCATCCGGGCGCCAGCCGAGGATCGCCGTCCATGCCTCGTTCGCGGCCCTGAACACGCCGGCGGTGTCAACGACCAGCTGCAGGTCCTGCGAGTTCTTCCAGGCCCGGTCCCGCTCGCGCGTGCGCTCCTCGACCCGCGCTTCGAGCGTCGCGTTGAGTTCGCGCAGCTCTGCCTCGCTTTCCCGCAGCCTCTCGTCCACCGCCCTGCGCGAGGTGATGTCGATGGCCGTGCCGATCGCGCGCATGCAACTGCCTTGGGCGTCGAACAGGCCCCGCCCCTTGGCGGCGACCCACCGGACAACGCCGTCCTCCTTGCCGATGGTGCGGTATTCGACGTCGTACGTGGACCGTCGCACTGGATCGAGCGCCGACGCGAAGGCCTCGCCCGTGGCTTCCCGGTCGTCGGGATGAAGGCTGGCATAAAAGTCCGCCATGCTGCAGGGCGCGCCCGGCGAGATGCCGAACATGGCTTTCGTACGGTCGGACCAGGTGAGGGTGTCGGACCGCAAGTCCAAGTCCCAGGTCCCGACCTCGGCAGCATCGATCGCCAGCCGAAGCCTTGCCTCGCTGAGGTTGAGCCGTTCCTGCGCATGGGCGGTTTCGGTGACGTCGCGCCCCACGGACGCAAGCCGCTCGGGCCTGCCATCCGGGCCGAGAAGCGGAGAGATCACCACGTCCCACCATTTGGGCGTGCCCCTGTGGGTCGGGCAGAACCCCTGGAAGCGCCCGGTTCCGCCGGCGCGGGCCTCCGCCACTGCGGCCCGGGCCGCTTCATGGTCGGCGCCCTTCCACACTCGCAGCCACGACAGGCCCAAGATGGCGTCCACGTCGGCCACCTCCATGCTCTCGATCCCGCCGGGGCTGACGAACTGGGTGCGGCCGTCGAGGTCGAGCACCACGATACAGTCGCGGCTGGAGTTCAGGATGGGCATGTTCAGGCTCTGGGCCTCGCGCAGCGCCGCCTCGGCCCGCTTCGCCGCAGTGATGTCGCGGGATACAGAGAGCAGCCTGTCCGGCCGGCCGTCCGCGCCCAGGATGGGCGTGACCTGCACGTCCCAATGCTTGGGCGTGCCCGCCATCGTCTCGGCCACGCCCTGGAAGCGCCCGGTTCCGCCGGCCCTCGCGGCGTCCAGCGCGGCCCTGGCCTCGACGTTGCCTTGGCCCTGCCAGAAGTCCGGCCAGGGGCACCCCCGGACGGCGTTGAAGTCGCTCACCTCCATGACGCGCTGGCCGACTTTGCTCATGAAGGTGAGCTTGCCGTCGAGGTCCAGCACCTTGACGCAGTCGCCAGACGAGGCGAGCACGCTTTGCAGAAAGGCGGCCTCGGCCGCACGGGCTTCCTCGGCCTGATGCTGCTCCGTCCGGTCGCGCAGTACTTTCAGGAAGCCGATATGACCGCCATTGTCGTCCCGCAACGGCATCATCTCGCCCTCGGCCCAAAGGCGCGAGCCGTCCTGCCTCACGTGCCAGCGCTCGTCGCTGGCCCGGCCGGCATCCAGGGCGCAGCGCATCTCGGCGGCTGGACGGCCCTGCTCTCGGTCTTCGACCGTGAAGACCCGGTCGGCGGCCTCGCCGATCATCTCCGCTGCGGTCCAGCCGAAGGTGCGCGTGGCTCCCGAGTTCCAGTCGGTGACGCGCCCCTCCGTGTCGGAAGCGATGATGGCGAAGTCCACGGCGCTTTCGAAGATGGCGCGGTGACGGCGCGCGGCCGCAGCCTCCTGCTCCGTCATGCCGGCAGCTGCGCGGCTGCTGTTGCATTAGGCCGGGGCTGGCGCGCCCGGCTGCCGAGAAGCTTTTCCCTATCCGGCCTGAGCGCGCCTTTGGGGTCCACGTGGCGGTAGAGCGTTTGCCGACTGACGCCCAGCTCGGCGCACAGTTCGCCCACCTTGGTCTCCCTCTGTCCCATGGCGGCCTGGGCCAGGCGCAGCTTGGCCGCCGTCATCTTGAACGGCCGCCCGCCGTTGCGGCCCCGGGCGCGCGCGGAGGCCAGGCCCGCGCGGGTGCGCTCCACGATCAGCTCGCGTTCGAGCTCGGCCAGCGCCGCGAAGATGCCGAATACCAGCTGCCCGTTCGCGGTCGTGGTATCGAGGTTGGCGCCCTGGCCGGCCAGAGCCTTCAGGCCCACGCCGCGCCCGGTCAGGTCATGCACAAGGTTGACCAGGTGGCGGAGGTCACGCCCGAGACGGTCCAGCTTCCAGGCGACCAGGGTGTCGTCTTTGCGCAGCGCTTTCAGGCACGCCTCCAGCCCCGGCCGGTCGTCGCGCTTGCCCGACGCGTGGTCCTCATAGAGCCGATCGGCCGGGATGCCGGCGCCAAGCAGGGCGTCACGCTGCAAGTCGAGCGCCTGGCTGCTGTCTGCCTTGCTCACGCGCATGTAGCCGATTAGCACGGGCGTGGGATGCTCCACAAACGGACGAATAGGTGACAAGCCGCCAAACCTAGCCGCCACCCACTTACGATCTCACGTAACCAGTCATGCTGTCTATAAACCGCAAGTCCCACCAATCCATAATTGCGTGACGGCACACTCCGGCGCGGCTGTCCGCCTCGGCCTGCCGCACCTTCGGCATCAAGCGCAGCACCTTGATCGACTCCCTGGCCCGGATCGGATGGTCTGCTGGGATCAAAGCCCAGGAGGCATAGGTGGCGCGACGGCAGCAACTGACCGAAACCCAGGTTATGGAGCTGTTCGACCCGCCAACCGAGCAGCGCGAGCTGATGCGCCACTACATCGTGTCCGCCGCGGATCTGGCTGCGGTCCGGCGCTGCCGCGGCGACCACAACCGCCTCGGCCATGCGCTGATGCTCTGCTACCTGCGGTTCCCGGGCCGCGCGCTGCGCGCCGGCGAACGCCCGCCGGCAGCGCTGCTCGGGTTCGTCGCCGGGCAGGTCAAGGTCCTTCCGGGCGCGATCAGCGACTACCTGGCCGGGGAGCGGACCCGGCAGCGCCAGTCCGTAGAGTGCCAGGATCAGCTTGGGCTGCGCCCCTTCGGCAAACGCGCCGCCGCGGAGTTGATGGGCACCCTGCTGCCGCAAGCCATCGAGAACGACCGGCTGGCGTTCCTTGCCGGCCTGGTGATGGAGACATGCCGGCAGCGCGGCATCGTCGTGCCCTCGGTTGCGGGCCTGGAACGGCAGTGCAGCCAACTTCGGCACGACGCACGCGAGGAGGTGCATCGCCGGCTGTTGGTGACGAGGGTGCTGTTGGTTTCGGCTTCCACCGCCTTGTTCGAAGCTATGGCTTCGCCGCTGACGTAGGATGCGGTGCAGCCGCCGCAAAAGAGCACAGCGGCAACTGCAAGTGGGGCAGGAGACGTCATCGCGCGTTCCTGCTCAAACCATCGCAGCGGCGGCTTCATTGCCGCGGCCCGGCGCCGTTTCCGGCATTGCCAGGAACAATGCCGCAAGCGCCGCGCAGGCAACAGCGCCCAACGTGAGGAAGGCGGCGGCATACCCGGCGTGATCCACGATCACCCCCGCCGCCAGGCCGCTCGCGCTCGCCCCGATGCCCTGCACCGTCGCCACCCCACCCTGCGCCACGTTGTAGCGCCCAGTTCCCCGCATCAGGTCGGCGATGACAAGCGGCGTGATAGCGCCGAGGATGCCCGCGCCCACGCCATCCAGGAGTTGCACGCCGATCAGCCAGGCCGCGTCGTCCGATAGGGTGTACAGCAGGGCGCGCACGGGCAGTACGGCGAAACCGACGAGCAGGAGCGGCTTGCGTCCCCAGCGGTCCGCGTTCCGGCCAACTAAGAGGGCGATGGGGAGCATGATGACCTGGGCTGCGACGATGCAGGATGACATCATCGCCGTCGCCCAGGCCGGGTGCGACAAGGCTAGCTTCTGGCCCACCAGCGGCAGCAGCGGCGCGTTGGCAAAGTGGAACAGCATGGCGCACAGCGCGAACACCACCAGTGGACGGCACCGGAGCAGGACGGACAGGCCGGACGGCCCCGCCCCGCCCTCGCCTGTCGCACCCCCGTCACCAAGGCCGCGCGCCCGGTCCTGATCTATCGCACTGGCGGGTATGGTCAGCACGGCCAGCGCCGCCAGCGCAGCGAATAGGGGCACCATGAGGAACACGGCCCGCTGCGAGAGGAAGTAGCCCACCGCGCCTGCCGCCGTCGCGATGGCGACGTTGCCGGCATGGTCGAAGGCGGCGTTGCGGCCCAGGCGCCGGGCAAGCTGCTTACGGGCATAAAGGCCGAGGGTGATCGCCGCCACCGCCGGGCCGATTAGGTCGCCCACAACGGCCATCAGCGTGTTGGCGGCCAGCACGGGCCAGAGCGTCGGAAACGCGTAGATCACGGCCGCGCCGGCCGCGAGCACGGCAAGCGCCAGTACGACCGCGCCCCGCTTCCGCCGCGTCGCGTCAATGGCCGCGCCGGCCGGCGTCTGAGCAGCCAGGCCGAGCAGCCCGCTGACTGTCGTGACCCAGCCGACCTCGGTCTGGCTCCAATGCTGCTGCGTGACCAGGAACACGTTGAGGTAGGGTCCGAGCGCGCCGCGCACGTCAGCGAGCAGGAAGTTGACGGCGTCCAGCGAGGCCGGGCGGAACGCCGCAGGGCTGCCTGCCGCCGCTGCGCCCGTCCCGGTCATGCCGCTGCCCTAGAACAGCGCGATGAGCGCGATGCCGCTGACCATCAGCGCGCCGCCGATGACGCGCCAGATGTTCAGGCTATGCTGCTCGATGCCGAACAGCCCGAATTGGTCCACCGCGAGCGACATCAGGATGTTGGCCGTGATAGTCAGCCCGCCGAATGCGCCCGCGCCGATCTTGTCCACGAACAGCAAGCCCGTGACCACCGCGAACGCCCCGGCCAACCCGCCCAAGGGCGCCCACCACGGCATGCCCGCCAAGCCCTCCCCGGTCGGCAGGGGCTTGGGCACGCAGAAAAACAGGATGGCCAGCAGGAACACGATCGGCAGGAACGAGACGATGCTCGCCAGCCACGGGTTGGACAGCGCGCCCCGCAGCGCGCCGTTCATCGGTGGCCCCCACGCCTGCACGGCGCCGGCGATCAGGATGATGGGGTAAAGCCAGGCCGCGCTGATGTTCTGCACTGTTCGGTTCTCCAGGATGGTTGCGGGGATGGTTAGTAGCGGGTCAGCCGAGGACGAACACGCCCGCCAGGGCGAGCAGCAGCGCCGCCGGCATCACCAGCGCGCCCAGCTTCAGGAAGGACAGCGCGCCCACCGACTGGCCCTCCCGCCGCAGCGCCGTCAGCCACAGGATGGTCGCCAGCGATCCCGTCACGGACAGGTTGGGGCCAAGGTCCACGCCGATCAGCACCGCAGCCCGCACGTGGTCCGGCACCTGCGCCAGCTCCACGACCCGGCCCGCGACCAGGCCGGCGGGTAGGTTGTTCACCAGGTTGCACCCGACCGCGAGCACCACGCCCGACGCCCAGGCCGCCCCCGTCGCGGACCGCTCCACCAGCCCGTGCAGCAGCCGGGCCAGCGCGTCGGTGACGCCGGACCTCTCCAGCGCCTCCACCAGCACGAACAGCCCGGCCACCAGCGGCAGCACGCCCCAGGAAATCTCCTTCAGCACCGTGAGCGGCCCGGATTGCGAGCGCAGCAGCACCAGTACCGCCGTCGCCACGCCAGCCAGGAAGGTCGGCAGCCCAAGCTGGATGTCGAAGGCCGAGGACGCCAGCAGCACCACCGCGGTCCCGCCGATGCCCACGGCCGCCATCCGCCCAGCCGCCGAAAGCTCCGGCACGTCGATGTCGGCCGACACGTCGTGCAGCTCGTGCCGTTGCGTCCAGCGCAGCACGGCGTAGGTGGCGAGGATCGACAGCAGCGACGGCAACGCATAGCGCGGCAGCCACTGCAGCAGCGGCGGCATGTGGCTGCCGTAGATCACCAGGTTGGCCGGGTTGGAGATGGGCAGCACGAAGCTGGCGGCGTTGGCGATGAAGGCGCAGATGAACAGGTAGGGCAGCGGATGCTCGGCCTTGGCGGTCTTCACGACGGCGGCGACGGCCGGGGTCAGCACCACCGCGGTCGCGTCGTTGGACAGGAAGGTCGTAACGACGGCGCCGACCAGGAACACCAGGGTGAACAGCCGCGTGCCCGATCCGTGCGCGGCCTTGGCGGCGTGGGCGGCGAGCCAGTCGAACAGCCCCTCCTGCCGGGCCAGCTCGGCCAGCAGCATCATGCCGACCAGGAACAGGTACACGTCCGTGCCCTTGCCCACGCCGGCCAGCGCGTCCGCCGGGGACAGCAGGCCCAGCAGCACCAGCAGGACGGCGCCTGCGGCCGCCCACACCCACTCGGGCCAGGAGAACGGGCGGAAGATGACCCCGGCCGTCGCCGCGGCGGCGATGCCCCACGTGGTCCAGGGCGAGGCGGCGAGCGCGCCCATCATGCCGCCGCCGGGCTGGCCTGGCGGCTGGCCTCCGGGGCAGCGCCGCCCTGTGCGGACCCAGCATCAGCGGACCCATCGCCAGCCGGGCGGGTCTCCTTCACCAGGACGGCGAAGAACACCAGGGCGACCACTGCGATCCCAGTCAAATAAAGGAAGCCGGTCGGGTAGCCGAACCACTGCACGACGTAGCCTGCCGTTAGGTTGCTGAGCGCCGCGCCGACGCCGACCGACAGCGCCGTCAGCCCCTGCGCCAGGTTGAACCGTCCGGTCCCGCGCATGAGGTCGGAGGCGATCAGCACCGCCACCACGCCGAAGATGCCCGCCGCCACGCCGTCCAGCAGTTGGATGGCCACGACGCCCAGGGGGCTGCTGGTGAACGAGAACAGCACGCCCCGCACCGGCAGCACCGCCAGGGCAACCAGGAAGATCGGCTTGCGCCCGATCCCACGGGCGGAGGCCCGGCCGACCGCCCAGGCCACCCCCACCATGACAAGCTGCGCCGCGATGATGCAGGCCGACAGGGCCAGGGTGTCACTGCCGGGGTGCCGCTGCGCCAGCACCTGCCCGGCCATCGGCAGCATCGCCGCGTTGCCGAAGTGGAACAGCACGACGGCGGCCAGGAAGGCCAGCAGGTCCCGCCGCCGCAGCAGGTCGCGGAACGCCGCCGGCTCCCCGCCATCGGCTGTGTCCTCCCCGCCGCGCGCCCGCTCGTGGTCGATCTCCCGGGGGTTGATCAGGGTGACGATCCCGGCGCTGGCGACCGCGAAAGCGCAGACGAGGTAGAAAATCCAATCGTAGCCGACATACTGCCCCAGAACGCCCGCCAGCCCAGCTGCCAGGAAGTTGCCGCCGTGGTTGAAGCTCTCGTTGCGGCTGACCCGCCCATCGAACAGCCGCCGGCCGACGAGGCCGAGGGACAGCGCCGCGATGGCCGGCGGGATGACCGCGGACGCCGCGCCTAGCATCGCCTGCGCCACGACCACGGTCGTGAAGTGCGGGAAGAAGGCGATCATCAGGCAGCCCGCACCCACCATCAGGCCCGATGCGGCGATCAGCAGCCGCTTGGCCCGCGTGCCGTCCACCAGCAGCCCCGCTGGGACCTGGCAGACCGCGGCGGCGATGGAGCTGGCCGCCATGGCAACGCCGATGGCGCCGGAGTCCCAGTGCTCGCCGCCCTTGAGGAACACGGACAGGTACGGCCCCACCCCGTCCCGCACGTCAGCCATCAGCAGGTTGACCCCATCCAGGCCGCGGAGGGAGCGGGTGGAGGGTTGCTGCGTCCCGCCCGGCTCCGTCGCCTGGCCGTCCCGTGCTGCCGCAGTCGCGCTGGCTACCATCTCTTTCCCTTGCGGTTCGGGCCGAGCTGAGTGCCGAGCAGGCCCCGCTCCGGCCATGTGCCGATTCTGTCGGCGTCGCTGCCGTCCGCCTTGCGCGGGGGCGACCGCCAGCCGGAGCGGGCGGGCTGCACGGCGTCCGTGTCGGTCCGGCCCGCGGCATCCCGAGCACGGACGCGTACGGTGTCGCCAGGGTCGGCACACCTGGCCTGCCACAGCGCCTTGTCGTCCGAGGAAAGCGCCATCGGCTGCCAGGGACCATCGTCCACCTGCACCTCCACGGCGGTGACCAGCTGGTCGCCCAGCACCTGCGCCCGCACCGTGAACGCGCCATCCACCCGCGGCCCGGCATCCGCCATCAGCCGCTGGTCCGCCGGCTGCGTCACCAGCACGAACGGCCAAGCGTCATCCAGCGCCTTGAACCGCCAGCTCACCGTCCGGTCGTCGATGGCGGCGACCGAGAAGCCCGGTGGTCCCTCCTCCACCTGCCCGGTCGAGCGGGTGGCCATGAACACCGTGCCCCCGTCGTTGGCCAGCTCGTTGTAGTGCGTGTGGCCCATGTCCACGCACAGCACCTCCGGCCGGGCCAGCAACGCGCCGATCCGCTCCGCGCCCTCCTGCAAGTCGGCGGGGTAGGTGTGCATGAACACCGCCGCGCCGTGGCCGGCTGCACGGGCCACCTCCAGTTCCCGTTCGACCCACGCAAGCTGGCCCGCGCCCAGCCGGAAGTCGGGGCCACCGCCGCCATGCGATACTACGTCGAGGAACAGGCAGCGATGGCCCTTGATGGTGTGCGCCGCCGGCAGCGGCTCGGCGCCCAGCACGGCGTAGTAGGCGTCCAGGCTGCGCGGCTTGAAGTCGTGATCGCCGGGCAGGATGTGCAGCGGCAGCGCCAGTGGGGCCACGGCGTCGCGCACCAGGGCGAACTGCTCCGGGGTGCCGTCATCGGCGTTGTCGCCGGGCAGCAACGCGAAATCGAGGCTGCCCGGCGGCAGCGCGTTGGCCAGCGCCACGATGCGTTGCAGGTCGCGGTGGTTGTCCAACCCGGCGGCAGTCACGTGCAGGTCGCCGATGTGCAGCCAGGACAGCACGCTGCCTGAAGCGATGGGGGCCATCACCCTTTCTCCTTCGGGATGATGGAGATCGTGCCGTCGCGCTCGATGATGGCGTAGCGCATCGCGTCCATCTCGATCATGCCCTGCTGGCGCATGGCCGTGCGGATGTCGGCCTCCTGCATCCGCAGCTTCCGCATCGCGTCCTCGGACCAGCGGCCCTCGTCGAACACCACGATGGGAGTGCCGTCCACGATGCGCTCGATCAGGGTGGAGCGCAGCTTGAGCCAGCCAACCAGGACGTGCATCAGGCCGACGGTGAAGATGCCGGTCATGGCGGCGGTGAAGGAGCGGTCCTCCCCCAGGATGGCGGTCGTCGTCATGCCGCCGAACAGGAACAGCACCACCATGTCGAACGGCGCCTGCTGGCTAGCCGTGCGCCGGCCGATCAGGCGCATGGCGAACAGCACGACAAGGTAGGCCGCGGCGGCCTTGAGCACCGTGGACATTATGGCAGGACCAGTTGGGACCAGGCGGCGGACGCGCCGCCGTCCGTGCGCGCCGACAAGCGCATCAGGCCGCCACCGGCTGGCATCCCGCCCACCTGCACCACCACGCCGGGGGCGCCGGGCTGCACGGGGAACAACATCCGGAGGGCGCCGCCCTCGCCGGTCTGCCACTCGACCGGTTGCGGGAACACGGACTGCAAGCCGTAGCGCCGCACGATGTCCGCCGGCAGACTGATGGCAACCCGGTCCTGCCCCGGCGCAGCTGCTGCGCGCAGGGTCAGGCCAGTCGGCGTGCCGAAGCGGACGACGGGCGCATACTCGACCTCCAGCGGACCGCTGACGGCCTTGCGCGTCCACAAGCTGACGGGACCGCCGCCCAGCAGGCCCGCCAGCGTCGCACCGACCACTACAAGCATGACGGCGCGGCCCACCAACTCGGCCCTGCTCCAACCACGCTCGAAATCCGGGTAGAATCCGGCCCTGATCTCGTCGGGCATCGGCGGCGATGGGTGCATTGGGCGGTTCCTGTCTGATGAAGGAGGCGTCAGGCACGGAAACGGCACCGCGCCAACGCCGCGGCTGGCGCCTTGTTGCAGGGCCATATGCGTGAAGCAGGGTGGCCGGCCGGCTGCGGCCGGCCACCGCGGATTAGGCGTGCTTCGGCCGCTTCGGAGGCTTGGCGTCATGCGGCTTGCCTTCGTGCGGCTCGGTCTTGTGGGCTTTGCCGCCGTCCTTGGGAGGCTTCGGCTTTACCGGCTGCAGGGAGGCCACCGTGGCCCCGACCTCCTTTGCATCGATCACGGTCACGCCGTGGGCGGTCAGGCCGGGACCGCGGGCAGCCAGGCGGATGCCGGGCTGCATCAGTGCCCCGCGCTCCTTGGCATCATGCGGCGGCACACGGATGATGCGCCCATCCTCCAACAGGACGCCCCGGGGTTCACCCTTCGGCCCGTGCAGCACGCGCTGCACGAGGCCCTCGGCCTCCGCGGGCGGATGGGGCGCCTTGGCTTCGGGTTTGTGCCCGGCAGCCTCGGCCGTCTCATTGCCGCCGTGCTGCTTCTTGGGCGGCCCGTTGTCCACGATCAGGCGGCCTGGCCCGGCTTCAATGGCGACAGCCGAAATCATCTCGACGCCACGAGGGCGCACGCCAAACACTGCGATGGCAGCGCCGGGCTGCACGGCGGCGCGAAGCTCGGCGTCCAGGTGCGGCGGCACATGGACCTCCAAGCCGTCCGACAGCAACAGGCCGTCGATCTCACCGTGTGGGTTGACCAGGAAACGCTTCACGGTGCCCTCGGTCCGTGGGAGGTGATTCGGATCGATCCAATGCATGTCAAAACTCCTTGGATGCTGATGAGGGAGGCGGAGGGAGCCTTTGCTCCCTCCGTGGTCTGCAGGCGCTAGGGGCGTGGTGCTGGGGTGCTGGCAGGCGGAGGCGCTCCGAGCGACGCGGGGCCAGCCCCAGGCCCACCGGCG
>JAABUX010007948.1_pt1 | contig 12316 bp, 19 predicted proteins | sample 5561851 | NCBI WGS metagenome assembly JAABUX01 (sample SAMN10711883, study PRJNA513361) | rock metagenome | isolation source: Antarctica rocks | place: Antarctica: Victoria Land, Richard Nunatak red sandstone | collected 2016-01-03 | reverse complement strand
GAACGCCCCAGCGCTGGGCCGACTGAAAGGAGAAGTCTGGCTTGCGGTCGTCGAGCCCTGGAGCCATATGCCTTCACTCGTAAAGTACAGGCATGCCGAAGATCTCTACCAAGAACCAGATCACGATTCCGGTCGCGGCGCATGATGAGGCCAGGCTTCGCGCCGGCGAGGCCGTGAGCGTCGAGCCAGCCGGCGATGGCGAGCTTCGAGTCCGCCGTGCGGCCCTGACCTTCGACGAGCGGCGATCCGGCAGCTGCCGGCACGGTCACCTTTCGATGCGGCCACCGGCGTCATCCACGCCGCTGGTGAGTTCACGATGACCCTCGACTATGTCCAACGGCTGGTCGGCGCCGACTATCCCAAGCACGCCGAGGACAGCGGACGCTTCCAGGCCGATCTCTTCTGGGACGGGACGAAGCTTGTGCCAGTCAACATCAGCCGACCAAACTAAGGAGTCTTCGAACGCCAGGGCGACGGATTCAGCGCTATCGGATCCGTCGTCCAGCGCACTTGGAGGCCCGCTGTGATGGCGATCCCGCTGGCAACACAACGACGCTCGCAGACTCGCGCGGCCCATCGGCCAGCAGCCAGCGAATAAACTGGCCTGATCAACGTCTTCGCGTATCAGCATGGCATCTATTCGCGCTCCGAGACGGTGGTTGCAGCGACCCGCGGACTGGACAGGGGAAGAGTTACGCAGGAAGCCGTCGATGACGCCTTCGGCCAGAATCTGGCCGACTTCGTCCACATCCAGCAGCAGGCGGGGCTGGACTTTTTCTCCGACGGCCTGCTGCGGTGGCAGGACATCTTCAGGCCTCTCGTCCAGGCCTCCAGTGAGCTTAAGCCGGGCGCGCTGACGCGCTGGTTCGACAACAACGCATTCTTCAGGGCTCCCGTCGTCACGAGCGCGCTCTCGGAGATCCGAGCGCCGGTCGCGATCCTGCCGGAGAGGCTGGTGCCCGAGCCTCGGGTGGCCACGCTGCCCTCCCCATACATGTTCTCCCGAGCCGCGCGAGGGGCCGCGGAGCGCAACCAGCTGATGATGGAACTCGCTCGCTACGTGCTCAGGCCGGCAGCCGAAGCGATGGTGGGGGCCGGCTGCCAGGTCGTCCACCTCCAGGAGCCCTGGCTTGCCTTTTTCGGCATCGACCGATCGGATTGGGGGCCGTTGGAGCTGGCCCTGGCTTGCATTGGCGAGACAGTTCCGGCTCCCCTCGTCCTTCACGTCTACTTCGGCGACGCCGGTCCTTTCCTGGAGAGGCTCCGCCGGCTGCCCGTGGACGCGCTGGGAGTCGACCTCGTCGAGACCGACACCGCCTCGCTGGGAGCGAACTGGGACATCGGGCTTCTGGCCGGTTGCCTGGATGGTCGCAGTTCGGTAGTGGAGTCCCTGCCGGGCACGCTGGAACTGGTGCACCGCCTGGTCCAGACGGTAGTGCCGCCTCGCCTGTACCTCTCCTCGAACTGTGACCTGGAGTTTCTGCCCCGCGCAGTGGCCGAGCAGAAGGTGTTGCGGCTAGGCGAGGTGCGCCAACAGCTCCAGGAGCCCGTGCCGCTTTGAAGCCGCTGCTGACGCACGAGATCGGCTCGCTGGCCAAGCCGAGCTGGCGCGTGAAGGGGTACGCAGGGTTGCCGTTGGACGAGGCCGACCTCGAAGACGCCCGCTCCTGGGGCGAGCGACTTGCCGTACCCGACTACCCAGCGCTGTTGGAGCTGCTGGGACGATCACATCTGACCAAGGAGCACCGGCCTGAGCTGCAGGAGTGGTCGAGCTTTTACGGGGTGCGCTTGCTGGAGTCCGCGGGCCTGGATGTCGTCTACGACGGCGAGCAGCAGCGCAGCGAGATGTACGACTGGGCTGTCAGCCACGCCGACGGTTTTGAGCCCCGGGGCAGCGTCCGTGCCTTCGACAACAAGTACTACTCGAAGGCCGCGGTAACAGGCCCGGTTTCGCTACGCGCACCCTTTCACGATGCCGAGTTCTCATACTTGCGCTCGATCGCCCAAGCTGACCTCAAGATTCCCATCACCGGGGCTTACACGATCGCCGATTGGTCGTTTGACGAGTGCTTCTATCGCGGTGAGGACCTGCTGAAACCGGCGGGCGAGCGTCGAAGCGCTCGGAAGCGAGCGCGCCGGGAGCTCGTGCTGGAGATCACACGCAACCTGATCCGTCCGAACCTCGAATCTCTGATCGGTCTGGGCGCCAGGTGGATCCAGGTCGACGAGCCCGGAGCGTCCACGGACCCGGATGAGCTCGACCTGTTTGTCGAGAGCTTCAACGCATGCGTGGAGGGCCTCGACGCCTTCTTCTCGACGCACCTGTGCTTCTCTGACTACGAGCTGTTCTTTCCGGCGCTGGAGCGGATGTCCGGCTGCCGGCAGTACGCGGTCGGCTTCGCGAACTACGACAGCCGAGCTCCAGGGGTCTCGGATGACAGCCGGCCCGGCTACGCCATCATCAAACGGTTCCGAGAGCTTCCCTACCGGCCCATCCTCGGCCTGGGTGTGGTGGACATCCACACCGATTTCATCGAACCGCCAGAGCTGGTCCGCGATCGGGTCCTCTATGCCGTCAACGTCTTCGGCGATCCGGACCGGATTCAGGTCACGCCTGACTGCGGGCTCCGCACGCGCTCCTGGGAGATCTCGTACGCCAAGCTGCGCAACATGGTGAGCGGTGTCGAGCTCGCTCGACGGGAACTGGGCCTGTAACACAGCCCCCGTCGCCAGCCGTTACCGTCAGCTGAGCGTTGGTCACAGCCGGCTCTCAGCAGCCAGCTCGAGTTGATCGACGAGATCCACCGGAGTTCGCGGTCAAGCTGCTGCCCCTCGGAGGCGGGGCGCGCTCGTCGCTGATTGGGTCGGCGTCGCAGCCGACCTCGGGCCGCCGGCACCGCTGTGAGACGACGCTGGGTACACCAGTCAGGCCACGCTCAGCGTGGCCATTTCCACGTGATCAAGAGTAACCCCCTTGACGCCGGCGCCCAGGTCGACATCATTGGGTGTGGAGGTGCGAGAACATGGCCGTCTACGAGTGTGAGTGTCAGTCCTGCGGCGAGCGTTTCGAGGTGAGCGTCTCGATGAGCGAGCACGATGCTTGGAAGGGCAAGCCGCCGCCGTGTCCGAAGTGCGGCAAGGCGAAGACCCGGCAGCTCGTCTCCGCCTTCAGCTGCAAGGCACCGAGCAAGTACTGACTCGGCGCCTCGAGGAGACGCTGGCGGTGCCAATGTTGTGGGCACTTGTTCGAGTGCCGCCTGGCATCATCATGCTGCCGGCCGCTCACGAGGGCAAGGGCAGAATTCGGGGTCTGCACATGAGGGCCCAGCCAGCGGTCGCTGATTCATCCATGGTGACGCGGTAAGTCAGCCTGTGGTCGGGGTTGCGATAAATGGCAGCGGCCGCTTGGAGGAACCGGATGGCAAACCGGTGCCGCCCGGCTGAGAAGTGTCCTTCATCCTTGCTGTCAGGATTGGCCTGTCGCTACTACTGGCGTTGCCTTGCGCAGCAATCCCTCGATTAGGTCAGCGCCTGTCGAATCGGTGGCTGCTGACTGGCCTGGGGATCGGACTTCTCCTTGGGATCCTCGGCTCGGCCCTCTCCGTGGCTCCTTACCCGTGGACCGACGTGGTCGTCCTGCTGGTGGCATTGACTGGCGGACTGCTCTTGGGGCGCGTTGTACCCACTCGGTTCTGGCCGATCCTACTCGTGATGGTCCTTCTCAGTGCGGTGGATGTGGCCAACATCGTGCGAACCTACCGTGCCAGCGCGGCGCCGGCAAACTTCTCCGGACCGGATCTCTATGGCAACTTGCTTTTCTTACTCCCCTTTGGAGCAGTCAACGTTGGCATCGGAGATCTGCTACTCCTTACCGCCGTGGCCGAGCAGTGGCGTAGGCGAGGTAGCTCTTGGCTGGTCGTCCTCACCCCGGGTGCTGTGGGTCTTGGCCTCGCCTATGCGTTCGTGCTCGTGACAGGGTTGGCGGTTATCCCACTCCTGCCGTTTCTCACTGTTGGCTGGGCATGCAGCGGGATCCTGCAGCATCTCCATCGCCGCAACGAGATGTCCTCCGGCTGACCTTTGCGGAGCACCTCAGTCGGCGCCAGGTTGGTGCATCGCTGGGGATCTCTCACCCTCTTACTCATTCGGCAGCCGCCTTGGTTACCCGAACCCTGAGCCCCGACCGTTCGGCGTACGCCTTGGTCGCCACCAGCTCGGCCACCTGGGCGTCATCGCGCCAGACCCCGGCCTCCCCGAGTGCGTCGAGGGCGCCTCTGGCTAGCTTGTCCACATCCGGACGCACCGCATGTCCGGCTGGTGCCGAGGGCAGCAGTCCCCGCCGACCGAAATGCCCGGGAGGTCGAGCGAACGAGAACGAGAGGTCCACGCGAACCGGGCCAGCCAACGGCGGGTACTGCCCCAGGGCCTCACGGGCGTGCCAGCAGACAGCGTTACGCCAGGGCCGCAAGCGCCGGTTGTCGCTGGTCACCCATACCCGCCCGTTGTGGGTATAGGGCTGATGACTCCCCTGCGGCTGCGGTTCACCGGGAACCTCGAACTCGAGCACCGGAGGCGGCAGCGCTGGTAGCTGCAACTTCGCTGGCGCTCGCATGACCCCAGCTTGGTGGTCACGCAGCTGGTGGTCGGCGCTTGCCTGGTTCAACGCGCCCACTCGATGGCGAGGTAGAGGACAATCACCGCTACGACAACCAGCCACGCAAGTCCGCCGCCAAAAACACCACGCTCGCTTTGAGCGGCCCAGCCCGCCCCGTCCATGAGAAGGGATGCCACGCCTCCAGCGGCGGTCTGGTCGAACGGGCCCAGGTCAACGAGCGGCGAGAGCCGACCCCGCGTCGGGTCCTCCGAGTCGAGGCGGGTTACCACCTCTTGCAGGCCCGGGTAAATCAGCGGCTTTTCCGGCCGGTAGGGATCAAGCGGTAGCCCCGCCTCCTGATAGGCTGCCTTGGCCGCCTCCCGAAAGCGGAATGCCTGCTGGTCGCCCAGCCGCCAGACCCGCTTCATTATGTCTGCGGCGAGGTGGATCTGGTGCAGGCCGTTGGCGTAGCCAGTCGCCGGATCAGGGGCTGCGGCCAACGGGTTGAAGGGCAGTCGCCGCCCGATCGAGGGGTCGATCACCTCAAGTCCCTGCTGGGCCGCCCACTCCCCCGAGTAGTCGTCCTTGGAGAAGTCAAGCATGACCGGCGCCACTCCCTTGGCCCGCAACTCCGACGCCAGCGCCATCACCGTCTGTGTCTTCCCGCTCCCGGTCTCCCCGGTCGCCAGCACGTGGCAGTTGGGGAGGGGTCGGCTGGGCAGGTAGGGATCGAACCAGACCTCGCGGGCACCAGCATGGCCCTAGCAACGCCCGCAGCCTCACCTGCCCCTCCTTCTCACCGTTGACCATGCCGTCGTCTTCCGACTCGTTCAACGGCTCGTCCTCCACCGCCCGGTCGCCGGCTGTCCAGTCGCCAAGCAGCAGCCGCGCACGCCGTGGCTCCGGCAACCCGGCGAGCGCGCGGCGCACGCCCTCCGAATCCACATGCGGGTTGGTTTCGAAAGTAGCCACCACTACGCGGCGGCCAGGACCCGACGCTGGCCGCCCATCAAGCCCAAAATGGCGGGCCAACCATTTCCGTCCCGGGCCGTCCGGGGAGGAGGCGGCTCGCATCAGCGGAGCCTCCCTGAGGCCCGGACGGGGCGTGAGCAACGCGAGTAGCCGCCGATAGTCATCCTCGTCGAATGCACCCAGATCGTCCACTCCGATCACCTGGAATCCGGTGCTTGGCATTGCACGCCGGTGGCTCACCGCCAGCGCTCCTCCCGAAGGGAACCGCCAGCTACCAGTGCTGCCGGTCCGCGACTCCCAGCGAGCATCCGAGCCCTTAAGCCAGGCTTGCAGCAAGGCAGGGGCGGGCGAAGTGGCCAGGGTCGGGACCACCAGCAGCGCCGAGCAGGGCCTATCCATCGCCGCCAGCAGACAGATGAGCACCCCGAGCGTCTTGCCACTGCGCGTCGTACCGGCCAGCAGCGCCTCCGGCTCCGTCGCGGTCAGCAGTCCGGCCTGTTCTAGCGTCGGCAGCACGGGAATATGCCGGCTTTCAGCGACCTTGGTTAGCGACTCCGCGATCCGCGTCACCAGCAGCTCTGAACCGGGCTCCGCCAGCCAATTCAGAGGCGCCTCAGAGGCCGGAGGTTCCTGGACGCGAAGCACGTCCGCCGCTTAGGCCCCCGGACGATGTGCGTTCTTCTGGTTACTTCCGGCCTCAAGTTCCCGCCTGATGGTCTTGACCACGAGGCTCAAGAATTTCCCGTCACCGCCGACATCTTCGGGTTCCTTGGCACCCGCAAGTGCCCGCTCCTCCGCGTCCTGGTCCACCTGCCACGACGAAAGGCGCAGCTTGTAGTACGTGACCAATCCGTGCGTGTTGCCGGTCGCGGCCTCCATCTTCACTGCCTCGTAGACCGTGTTTCCCAGCTCCTCCATACCCCTCGCGCGGGCACGCGTCACTCGTTGCCGGAACTCCGGGAAGCGGTGCGCATGAGCGAAATAAGTGGAAACACCCACGCCAGCCACACCGCAGGCGACGGTCACCGGATGACCTTCGCTTAAGGCCCGGATCAGGCGCTCCTCGACCTCGGAAGTGATCGCGTAGGGACGGCCGGTCCGGCGCTCAGGGTCTTTCAACGGCACAACGGCGTCTTCGGGTTCGTCCGAGACCTGCTGTTCCATCATCTACCGGCCCCCACGGCTACCCTTACCGGTTCCGCACCGAGCTTCTCCAGCTCCATGCTGTTCTCGCCCTGAACATCGGTTGCGGACCCTGATCCATCGTCTGCCCGGCGCCATTCCTCGGCAAAGCGCTCCAAGCCGCGCCGCTTGGCGCGCAGCCTGGACTGCCGCCGGCGCAACTTCTTGCGGAGCGCTGCCAACTCGCGCTCCTGGACAGCGCAGGCTTCCTCTTCGCGAACGAGTACCCGCTCTACCGTCTGGGCGATCTCACCGAAATCGGCCCAGGCCTTGTTTGTGTCGTTCATGTTTCCTCCTTATTCGTTTCGGCTGTAGTCGTGGTGATAGCTCGCTTGGCCTGAGCCAGGTCGCGGGGCGACAACCAGTGGTCCTGTCCGTTGCCGCTCACCCACAATGGGTGCTCGCCGTCGGCGTTGGCCCCACCGCGGCCCGCCTCGAAATCGATTGAGCGCACAGTGCCCTGGACCACGCGTCCGTTACGCAGGTGGAACTCATACTCGCCGCCCAATTTGAGCCGCCGCAGGTCGAAGCCAGCCGATCGTCGGCTCTCCCCTGCTGAGATTGAGGCCGGGTTCGGCGCCGGGCCGGCGGCTGGCGGCGGCGGCAAGGAGGGCTGCGACTTCGGAACTGACCCGTTGCTGGAAACAGCTGTCGAGGCACCACCAATGGCTACCTCCCGAGGTTCTGCGGGTTTCGCGACGGGGGCAGGCGGCGCTGGCTGCTTTCCAGTGCCGCTGACCGCATCGATCATCTGCTTCGCCTCCGACACCTCGAGCAGCGGGGTCTGGACCGTGGTCGCGTCGTCGATCCACTTCCAAATCGCGCGACCAGGAGCTTCGGCCGGCAGCAGCGCCGCCGCAATATCGCCCTGGCCAAGCAGAATCTGGGACTGGATGGGGTCCTGGGCTCGGAAGGCAAGGATCGCGTTCAGGTTGGCCTTGATCTGACCGGGCACCACCTCGGCATCCGGCCGCTGAGTGCAGAGAATCATGTGGACGCCGGGTGCTCGCCCCAACCTCGCCACTCGCGAGAGCAGGTTGACATTGAGCTGGCGGGCTACTTGGTCCTCGCGCTCGGAGCTCTTGATCGTGATCTCGCCGAGTTCATCTACGACCACCACCACGTACGGCATCCGGCGCTCGGGGTAGGCGTGGTTCCAGGCTTTGAGACTTTCCACGCCCGCCTCTCGAAGCAGTTCCATCCTTCGGTCGAGCTCCTCTGTCACAACCGTCATCGCTTGCGCGAAGCTCTGTACGTCGTTTACTACCGGGCAGAGAAGGTGGGGCACGCGACTGAAGAGCGTGAATTCCATGCCGCCCTTCAGATCGGCGAGCACCAGGCGCAGCTGCGCGGGCGACCGCTCCTGCACCAGCTCGGTCAGCGCCTGGCGAAGGAACACACTCTTACCGCCGCCTGTCGTCCCGCCGACCAGCAGGTGCGGCATCTTGGTCAGGTCGGCATAGCGGCTTCCCTCCCGTGTGATCCCAATGCCCACCGGCAGCTCGCCCTCGGGTCTGGTCTTCTGGCGAAAGCTGGCAAGGTCGATCCGGTTGGGCATCGCATGAGTGCCGAGGTGAATCCAGACCAGGCCCTGGTTGAAGCTGGCCCGTACTGAAGCGTCTAGATGCTCTTCCAGGTTCGCCTGAAGGCGCTTCAAGCCCATGCTGGAGGCGACGACCGGCAGCCGGAAGCCCATGCGGATGGTATGGCTACCCTCGCGCGAGAACTTCTTTAGCTTCGGCTTGACACCCGACCGACTCTCCAATCCAAGCTCGGTGAATGCCTTCAGAACCTTTCGCGCCGGCCGTCGCTGCCACCAGCGCCAGGCCCACCAGACCACTCCAGCGAGGGCAGCGGTCACTGCGGCTCCCCCCGCCAGCGGCAGCCAGCGCGGTAGTGCAAGGGCGCGCAACGGATTGTGGCTGAGGAAGGGGATCGGATGCCCAGCGCGCCACCATAGATAGCCGCCACCGGCCAGGAGCAGAATAGCGGCCAGAACTTCCCAGGCCTCCTTCTCCGGATCGCTGCTGGAGCCATCAGCGCCGCTGGCGGACTTGCCCTTCGCATCCTTGTTCACGCCGCCACAGCGCCCCTTGCCTTGCGACGCGCCCGCCATTCCCGCGACAGCTGGCGTCGGCAGCCACGGCAGAAGGAAGACCTTGCAGGCGGGAACTCCACCTCCAGCTCGCAATGGCGACATCGAATGCATTGGCGCGAGCGGTGAACACCCGAGCCCTGTCCTCTTGACCATCTCGAAGACTGAGTGGCCGCTCTTCGCCAATGCAGTCGCTCAGCGGCCACCATCACCTGGTCCAGCCGGACCAGCGACCGCTCTTCAGGGAGGCCTTCAGTGGCCACCGGAAAGATGACGGCCGTGCGCTCCAAGACCGCGCGAACAATCACCGGGACACCTCCCAAGTCCGCCTTGAGCGGCACAACCAGAGTCTCTGGCGGCAAGCTGCGCTTGCTGAGCAGGTGAAAGAGACTGATCGGGCCTGGCTCGGCGTCGATCGGTTCCATCGATGTCTCCGCAGCCGGATCAGGCAGCAGACCCCTGCAGATCGCTCCGGACACGACCTCACGAGCCGCGACCCAGCAGCGCTTAGGAACCGCGAAGAGAGCACATTCAACATACAGGACATGAGTGGTTAAAGGCGGTCGCCACCTTGTAACCAAAGAAGCCGATGATGGCCACGGTCACCATCGCTTCCAGTAAGGCTCCGCCCAAACTGTGCTCACGGAGCGCCGGCAGCCAGCCCGGGCGCACCTTGTCGGGCACAAACGGCCAGAGCAGCGCCATCGGGCTCGGATTGGTCAGGTCAGCCGCGAGATGTGAGAGGTAAGCGAAAGCAGTCACCATCACAACTGGGAGCAAGAGCCATGGCACCCACTTCCAGGCCGCCAGGGCGGCAAGCCCGGTCCAAACCGCAGTCGCGAAGAAGGAGTGCACAGGCCCTCGATGCTCCAGTGGCACGGGGAATTGGCGACCCAGCATCGAACCCGGATGATCGCAGTCTGGGAGTAGCGCGGCGAACACCCCGAGCGCGCCCAATCCCGCCTCGGCCAGCAGGTTCGACGACAGCCCAAACTGCGCCAGCCCCATTGGCGGCGGCGGCGGGGTGACGCCCAGGGAGAGTGCGACGGGGGCCGCCACCGCCGCACCGATCAGTGCGTGGGTCTTCCCCGTCACTCGCGGCACCCCGCCGCCAAGAGGGACTGTTCCACGCCACCCAGAGATACGGGTTACGCGTCCAACCCCTCCGAGGGAGCCGGGCGGCCTCGCAGTGGTCGTCGTCGAGCCCTGGAGCGATATGCCTTTACTGGTAAGGTAAAGGCGTGCCGAAGATCTCGACCAAGAACCAGATCACGATTCCGGTCGCCGCGCTCGAGGAAGCCAGGCTTCGCACCGGCGAGGCCGTGACCGTCGAGCCGACCGGCGATGGCGAGCTTCGAGTCCGCCGTGCGGCCCTGACCTTCGACGACGCCTTCGGCGCGCTCACCGGCGCCTACCCGCCCGGCTATCTCGATCAGCTCGACGCCGAAGACGCCCAGCGGTGAGGCGGCTGATTGACGCCGACGTTCTCATCGGTGCGTTAGACAGCAGTGACGCCCACCACGCCCGCGCGCGCCGACTGCTGAAAGGGTGGCGCCAGCGGCAGGACGCGGCGATGATCAGCGTGGTTAACTTCAGCGAGGTGCTGATCGCACCCGCAGCTGATCCCCCGCGCCTGGCCACGGCTCGGGAGGCAATTGCCGCGCTCGGCGTCGAGGTGCAACTTCCCAACGAGGCCATTGGCATCGAGGCAGCCAGGCTCAGACAGCGCCACCCCGTCAGTCTCCCCGACGCCTACTGCCTCGCGACTGCGAAGCACACCAGATCCCCCCTGGCCTCGTTTGACCATAAAGTCCTTACGGCTGCCAGAGGCGAAGGCCTCGACTCGGCCTAAGCAACGACAGCTGGGACTGCCGCTCTCAGGAGACCGCAGCTTGAAGCAGAGGTCTCGCCCAGAGAGCGCTTGCTGGATCAGCTGGGCGTCCAGCATTCTGCCCTAGACCCGGGTGAGATCCGCCGCCGTGATTAAGACGCCTCGGGCACGAAGCGGCTCCGGAGACTCGGCCTCGTCCATTGCGCGGAGATAAGGGCTGACGTACCAGGGAGGATCAAGGACGACTCGCGATCTCATGGCCCACTCCGGCGGAGAGCAGCCTGCCTGACGCGCCTCGTGCTCGGCAAGGATGGAGCGGGAATTCGAACGAAGGAAGGATGTCGAGCGTCTTAGAAGAGAGGCCGCCCGTGATGAAGACCCTGATCGCCCTGCTCGTCCTGGGTGCCGCCGGTTGCGCGGGCAGTCAGAGCACGTCGACGACACCCAAACCGACGCCAACACCTGCGGCGATCCCCACAGCAACGCAGGCTCCCGCTAGGCCAGTACCGCCACCATCATCTGGGGTAGATCAGACTGCGATCAAGGCATCCTTCGCGGCGCTGACCGACGCCTACAACCGCCGAGACTACATTGAGGTCGCCCGGCATCTTGATTCGACCCTTGACTCGAAGTGTGGTGGGATCACCCAACACCTTTTCGCGATATCGCAGTACCACGATGCGGAGAAGATCAGCTACACGGTCGACGATGTCGTGGCGACCAGCCCCCTCTCGAAGGACGGGATGGTTGACGTCGACGTGACTTTCAGCTCGCACCAAGAAGCCAACGGCAGCCTAGTCGACGATCACCTCTCACTCGGTCTCCGTGCTAAGCAAGGAAGCCAAGGGTGGGTAAGCGCTAACGACTTTCCCTGGCCCAATGGTCCGCGTCAGTATTGCCATTGACTGGGCGAGAACCCTGCAAAGACCGCTCCTGCCACGGAGAGGCCCTTACAGCGAGCCTGTGCCCGGCCTCCTACGTGGGGACACGCTTCCGAAAGATGGTGGGCTAATGAACCGGCTGTGCAATTTAGTCGGCCTTGTGGGCCTCACACTGCTGTTGATTGGCTGCGGTGCGGGGCCGCCGGCATTTCAAGGGCCAACCCCGACGCATGCAAAGACGCAGCCGACAGCACAGCCCACGCCGGGGGCGCTTCAGCAGGGCGGCTACCTGGCGGAGTCAGTAAACATGGGCTCTGAAGGCTCATGGGCCATCTTCTGGGATCCGACGCCGGTACCTGGTACTCAGCTCAGCGCGGTAGTGATGGAGTCTCCAGCATCAATGGCACAGCCAGCCGCCAGGGATCCACAGTGACGCTGACGGTTAGCGGGCCGGACTTCAACAGCGGCCCAACAAGCGCACTGCCGAAGAGTGGGTCCTACGCAGTGCAGGATCGTCCTGGCGGATTCGTGCTGTCGGTTCCCATGACGGACGGCTCGGTCCGCCCCTATCCGTTCCACTCCTCCAGCATCAGCGACTACAACGCGGACATACAGAAGATGAATAGTCCTATCCAACCGACCGTCGGTCGCGTCTCCAGACTGCTGTAAAAGCGGAGACGTTTCTCCGCGCGGCGTGAGCATCTTAAGCGGTCATCTCGACGTCTGAGTGGGCGGGCCTGGCGGCGCGCATCTGAGCGAGT
>JAABUX010007947.1_pt1 | contig 12317 bp, 11 predicted proteins | sample 5561851 | NCBI WGS metagenome assembly JAABUX01 (sample SAMN10711883, study PRJNA513361) | rock metagenome | isolation source: Antarctica rocks | place: Antarctica: Victoria Land, Richard Nunatak red sandstone | collected 2016-01-03 | reverse complement strand
GCGTCGGTCAGCACGTACTTGTCCTCGGCGGCCATCTTCCGGGCGATCTCGACGCAGGTAGCGGCGTCGTAATCGGGGAAGTTGATCGTGCGGGAGAACCGCGACCGCAAGCCGGGGTTCGTCTCCAAGAACTCGTCGATCTCGTCCTCGTAGCCCGCGATGATCACCGAGAGGTCGTGCCGGTGCGTTTCCATCTGCTCCAGAAGCTCGGCGACCGCCTCGTCCCCAAAGTCCTGCACGTTGTTCTTGCGCGCCAGGGCGTAGGCCTCGTCGATGAACAGCACCCCGCCCAGCGCGCTTTCGATGACCTCGCGGGTCTTGGTCGCGGTCTGGCCGATGTAGCCGGCGACCATGCCGGCACGGTTGGTCGACACGACCGTCGCGCGGGGCAGCCGGCCAAGCGCGAACAGGATCTCGGCCATCTGCTGGGCGATCGTGGTCTTGCCAGTGCCTGGCGGACCGGCGAACACGAAGTGCGCGCCAAAGGGGCTGACATTGAGCCCGTCCTCGCGGCGCTCCTCATCGAGTCGCGCCCGACGGGCGAAGGACCGGACCTGATCGGCGACGTTGCTGAGGCCGGGCAGCGCGTCGAGGTGCTCGAGCGCAGCCTGGAGCCGGTCGAGATCCACGCGCGCCTCAGGCGCCGCCGGCGCGGACTGCTGGCGCTCGGGCGCGTTCAGGATCTTGTCCCAGCGCGCATCCGTCGACGATGAGCTGCTGCCGTCAGACGCCGCGGCCGCGGCCGGCGCCGGTGGTGTGGGCGGCGCGTTGTTCGGGTCCAACGCCCACAGCGCCTCAGCCGCACACGTTTTGATCTGCTCGGAATTCAGCAGCGCCGCCGGCAGCGTCGCTAGGTACTGGTTCAGGCTGGAGAGGGGCTCCACGTGCGCGTTCCAGGCCTTTTGATCGGCGATGCCGCCCTCCAGCGGCACGAGCGCGCGGTAGATGCGGCTCCAGGACGGCTGAGAGTTCACGCAGGTGTCAAAGGCCGTATCGAGCGTCTGAAAGCCGCTGGTGTCAGTCATGTTGGCGCAGGCGCCGATCAGTACCACGCCGGGCGGGCCGACGACCAGGTGGTCGACGTTGTGCGGGCTATCCCAGCCCGCCGGGCGCAGATCGTGGCGGACAATCCAGCCGCTGGCGGTCAGCTGCTGCAGCTGGGCGGCGACCTTGGTCTCAGCTACCACCTGCCGGCGGGCGGCCTTTACCGCCGGCGGCGCTCTGACCAGGCCCAACAGCCGCTGTTGAGGGTCCCGCCGTGCGATCCGCCACGCGATCACCAGACAGATCACCGCCACGATCACATCGCCGACCTGGGTGTCGGAGCTGGCGCTTCCCAGGCCGGCGACCAGCGTGACCACGGCCCAGAGCACGAGCAGGCCGGGCACCCACACCCGCCAGGAGTTCAGCGTCTGTCCGCGAGCCTGCTTTTGCTGCTCTTCCAGCTGCTTCGCCCAGGCGGCGGCTGTCCCCGCCGGGGGCGCGCTGGGCGGCAGTGTCAGCTCCAATCCCTGCTGCTGCTGCTGCTGCTGCTGCTGCTGCTGCTGCTGCTGCTGGTCCATCACTTCACCTTCTTTCCGTGGTCGATGTGCTGTGCGGTGTGGGCGGGTTTGGCCGAAACGTGGTGATGGGCCGTTGTCGTGTGGTGGGTGCCGAGGAGCGCGGTGGCGGCCAGGATCGTTACGAGTACCGCAACGATCACGCCGACGGTCATCGCCAGTCGTCGCAGCGCGACGACGGCGACCAAGCCGGCCAGCAGCCCGGCGGCGAGGGTGTAGCGCGCGCCGGTCGAGGTCGAGGCGATGATCACGACCAGCAGGCCGCCGCCGAAGACCAGCGCGCCCTTCCGAATCACCCTCCCCTCCTCCTTCCGCTTGTGCTCGCCGTGGCGCTGGCGGCGCCGGCGCGCGACGTGTCGCACGCGCGCCGGTGCGTTCTTCCGGTGCACCTTGGCCCGGTGCTTGACCGGCTGTGAGCCGGCCGGGTGATGTGATGCCGAGGACGTGGGTGGCTCAGCGCTGGGTGATGAATCGCGACGGGCCGGGGTGGTGGTGCGCTGTGGTGGGTCACGCCGGCCAGCGCCAGCACCGCCACCACGGTACCGAGCACGATCGCGGCATGGGTGGAGTAGCGGTAGCCGGCGACGCTGATCGCGACGCCGATCACCGCGGCGATCAGCGCCAGGCGGATGCTGGCGGCCGCGGCGATCACCACTAACAGGGCGGCTGCGGCCGCGTACCAGAGCAGTGTGAGGCTGCGCCCGTTCGCGGGATTGGTCACTTGCAACGGTCTCGGCGGGTAGAGCTCCCGCTCCTCCGGCGCGCACGCTGGGAGGACGTCTTGTCGTTGCGGCGCTTCTTGCGAGCGGCGTGGCGGGCGGGGCTGAGCGACTCGCGCACCATGCACGTCGTCGCGACCCACCCCCCGCCTTCGAGGGGGCGTAGCGGCAGCGCAGCGGCATCGGAGAGCAGCAGGTAGCTGCGCGTCGGCTCGGTGAGCTTGACCCACTCCGGGGTGCGGGTGGTGAACGTGCCGACAGCCAGCAGCCGCTCGAGGTCGACGCGGGCCGCCTCCGGGGAGAGCGTGGGACGCAGCCGCATCTGATACCGGCTCACGGCATGCTCTGACAGGCGGATCTGATTGGAAATGTTGGGCATGGGCGACACGCTACTTCTCCCACCCCGGTGGCCAATCGAAAGTGACTCAATTGACGCAATATTTGCGTACTTCCGTCTCACTTCCGTGACCGTTCGACGAGAAAGAGCCACCGTCGACGTGCGCCCGACGGGGCAGCGAGCTGCAGTGAACTCGCTGCAACTCATCATCGGCGGCCAGTACGCTCGGGCGATGCCCGACGACACGCTGCCACACCCAACCAAAGCGCTCACGCTCAACCAGATCGCCGAGCGGCGAGACGAAGTGATCGCCATGCTCGACGCCGGCGGGGCGATCCTCGTGTTCGACAACCAGTTCGACCACCAGATCGGGGTGCTGAGCCGCCAGCAGCCGCTGCTCGACGAAGCGTCGATCGCGATGATGATCGACAACGGCACACTGCCGCCACTCAGCGAACTGACCGGCAGCGCCGACTAAGCTAGTCATGGACGAAACCACGCCGGTTCGCCGCCAAGGGCGACACGCTGTCTGGGACTGTCACGCGCACTTGATGTTCGTCACGAAGCATGGGCACCGCCTCTCACCGACCCCAGACGCGCGACGATGACTTGTCTCTCTCCAGCTGCCCCTCTTTGAGACGCCGCAGGAGGCGATCCTCGTGCGCGCGGCGCTGTTTGAGCGGCGCGGCCGGGTAACCGCTGTGCAACAGCAGCGCGTCGGTCGGCCGGGCGGTCCTCAGGGCTTGAGCGGTCGCGACGTCGCGCGTGTTGTGGATCGCGTGCTCGCCGTCGACCATCTGGTGGCGGCCGAGCGCGCCGACCACGTAGGCGCGGGTCTTGTCGTCCTCGATTGGGCCGAGGACGAGCTTGCACGCGCTGTTGGTCAGGATCTCAGCGCCGCCGTACTCGCCATAGACGCGGTAGAGCTGCGCGAGGGTCTGCCAAGAGGTGACGTACTGCACGCCAGCGGAGCGCCCGACCGACGTCTGCGCGGGTAGGTCTTTGAGCGGGGCGGCCGTGCCCGTCTCATCAAGGGCCATCAGCAGCGGCGGCGTCAAGGGCTCGCCCGTGCGCTGCTCGAGCTCCGCGGCGTGGCGCTGCACGCTGGCGACGATCAGCACCACGATCGGCGCCAGCAGCTCCTGCTGCTCACGCGAGGCGACGATGTAGAGCGTGTTCCGGCCCGGCCCGGCGATCAGTGCCTCCGGCGTGATGTACTCCCCCTTCCCCGTCGCCGACGTCGCCGCCAGCGGGTTCCCGTAGCAGGCCAGCTGCACCATCGCGGTCCCGACGATGCTGTCGCGCTGTCGCGGCTCGGTGCGGTGGACGGCCAGCAGCCGGTCGATCGCGTCCTGGGCATCTGCGGTGCGGATATCGGTCAGAACCTTGAGCGGCGCGTCTGGCGGCGCGGGCGGTTGCCCCGCCTGCTGTCCGATCGGGGTAGCGGCGAAGTTCCGCACCCAGTTGAGCACGTCGACGATGCTGTAGCCGCCCACGCGGGCAGCCCACATCAGCGGCCCGGTCAGGTCCTGGGTGCGGTCCCCGAAGAACCGCTCGGTGCTGCTCTGGCCGGTGTCGGCGCCGCCCACTCGCGCGCGGTCGAGATCCTTGGCGACCTGGAGCGCGCCGTGGAACGTCTCACAGCCGTTCAGCGGCGTGAACTTCGACGGCTCCCACGGGTCGGTCGGCTGCGTCGCGCCGAACGGGTCCCACACGTACACGCTCCCGAGCTGTTGGCGCAGCTTGATCGTGTCGCGGATCACGTCGGTCTTGGTGCTGACGTTGAGCGCCGGGCCGCGGTGCTCCAGCAGAAACGGCACGATCTCGGCCGAGGTCTTGCCCGCGCCGGTCGGTGCGATCAGCGCGATATGCACCATCGGTTCACATGCCACCAGCGCGCCCTGATACCGGCCGACGATGTGGCGGCCAGGTGAGGGTCGGCGGACGGTCAGCCTGGCAATCGTCCCCCACCGCGCGAACTCGCGCGGGGAGCGGCCCCGCAGGCTCCACCAGCGCTTGTCCGTGACCGGCATCGACATGACGATGCGAATACGGTGCCCGGCCGCGACCACGAAGCTGACCGGGACCGCGGCGATCAGTGCGGCCATCAGCCAGTAGTCGGCACCATGCGGCAGGCGCCAGCGGAACGCTGCCGGGAACGCCTTGGCGCGCAGCCCGCCCATGATCGCGTGCCACATCTGCGAGCCCGTCAGGTGCCCGCTGTGGCCCGTAGTGACCCACGCCACCGCCAGCGGCATGACCGTCACAACGAGGATCATGGCCACGGCCAACGCCAGGAACGTCAGAACGACCTCTGGGGGCCAATCCGGCCCGACCGAATCCTTTTTCTGGTTGTTCCAAAGCGCCACCTCAGCCGCCCTTTTTCGCACGTGTTGCGCTCATCTGCACATTATACACCGATCCGCAGCGGCGCTGTACCCTGTCGGCGTGGATCAGGACCACTACAACCGGCGCGCAGTCGAGCTGCTGAAACACGCACAACGCCACGCCGGTATCCGCAGCGCCAACGCCTTTGCACGCAGGATCGCCGACGTCGCCGACGGATCCCCAAGCGGCTCGGCCTACCGCCGCTGGCTCAACGGTGACGCAGTGGTCCCCGCGTGGGCGATCTCGGCAGCCGCCGAAGCTGCCGGCGTCAGCCTCGCCGAACTCGTCGGCACCCAGGCCCAGAGCCCCGACCACCGCATCGACGACCTCTACGAGCTGCACAGCCAGCTGACCGCTGACGTACGCGACCTCCAGCAGCGCCTCGGTACTGCTCGCACACCTCGGCAATGAGACTCCTTCAACCGCGCGCCGACGGTCCGCTCAGCACCTTGCGCCGGTACTTCGGGCACCAGACGATGTGGTACTTCACGGAGAACACCGTCTTGTTCGTCGACCCCCGTACCGCATCGCTGAATGGTCCCGCCCGCACCGGACGGCGGCTCCGCCGCCGGGTCGCCTCGACCCACGGTCCCATCTGGTCAGCATTCGGGCGGAGCCGTCCTGGAGGCGCGCGAGAATCAGTGCGGTGAGCGCTTTGCGTCGGTATTTCACGCAGAACACCAAGTGCAGGTTCAACAGGTGCACGCAGTGAGCGCTGGATCTCGGAGCGACACGACGAGCCATGCGCGGATCGTGGCGGGGCGCCGGTACCGGCTCGCGCCAACGAACGCGCAGGAAGCGCGCCTGAGCGCGTGGTCGGGAACGGTCCGGGCACTGTGGAACGCTGCGCTGGAGCAGCGCCGGACCGCATGGCGAGACTGCGGCGTGTCGGTAGGTCTCTCAGAGCAATGCCGCGACTTGACCGGAGCGCGCGCCGTGATCCCGTGGCTCGCTGACGTTCCCGCGCAGACCGCGCAGCAAACGCTCCGCGACCTCGATCGTGCCTATGGCGCGTTCTTCGCCGGTCGGGCACGGTTCCCACGGTGGCGGTCCCGCCACCGCCCCGCGGGGTTGCGGTTCCCCCAAGGCGTGGAGATTCGCCGATTGAACCGGCGGTGGGGCGAGGTGCGACTCCCGAAGCTCGGATGGGTTCGGTTTCGCTGGACCCGCCCGCCTGGCGGCACCATCCGTCACGCGACCCTGACGCGCGATGCGCTCGGCTGGCACGTCTCGCTGTGCGTGGAACTGGACCAGCAGACCGCACCCGCCAACGGCGGTCCTGCGGTCGGCGTCGACCGTGGCGTCGTCGCACTCGCTGCGACCTCCGACGGGGAACTGATCGCCCCCAGCTTCTGGACCGCGGGCGAACGCAAACGCCGCAAACGGCTCGAGCAGCAGCTCGCCCGTCAGCGACGCGGCTCCAATCGCCGCCGCCGGACCGTGCGGCAACTCGGGCAGCTTCGTGCCCGCAGCGCTCGCCGCCGACAACACCATTTGCATGAGCTGTCACACCGACTCGCGACCACCAAGGGCCTGGTCGCCGTCGAGAACCTTCAGGTGCAGGCGATGACGGCGAGTGCCCGCGGCACCGTGGAAGCTCCAGGCGTGAACGTAGCTCAGAAAGCCGGGCTGAACCGCGAGATCCTTGAACGAGGCTGGGGCGAACTTCACCGCCAACTCGCTTATAAGACCCGGTGGTACGGGTCGCAGCTGATCGAGGTTCCGGCCGCCTATTCGAGCCAGACCTGCTCGCAGTGCGAAACGATCGACAGCGGAGCGCGTGAGAGCCAAGCGCGCTTCCGTTGCCGGTCCTGCGGGCACACCGAGAACGCCGACGTGAACGCCGCCCGCGTGATCCTCGGGCGCGCGCTCGGCCCACACCAGCAGCAGCAGCACATGGCCCGGGGACGCCGGGTCACAGCACGTGGAGACCTCGCCGATCGGCGGTCTGTGAAGCGTGAACGCTCACGGCAAACGGTGGCGGCATGACCGCCCCCGTTCGATGCCAAGAATCCCCGCACTTCAGTGCGGGGAGCACGTCAAATCCCATACATTCGGGGGGTGCAGGCATCGAGCACGTCGTATCAGTGCTCGCCCCTCGATTCGCGTTCCCCTTCCCCGGTTTCGCCAGGCGCGGGGGCTGTCTTCGGCTTGACGGCCGACCAGGCCAACCATGCTTTAGCCGGGCCGTTCACCGGCCCCGCGCGGCGATAGCCCTCTCCGAGCCAGGCCTCCGCTGGCTCCTAGGTGTGGCATATGTCGCTCCTGGCTATGAGCTAGTGGTGTGTAATTGAAATAAGTGGTGGTTGGGGGTATGATGAATCATGCGCTTTCCGACCCCTCCCCTGAAGGTCACCGAGCGTCAGCGCGAAGTGCTTGAGGCGTTGTCGCGGTCACAGGTCGCGGCGCACCGTGATGTGCAACGCGCGAAGGCGCTTTTGATGGCATCAGACGGTTTGGCGACGACTCGGGTCGCGAAGGAGATCGGAGTGTCCCCGGCGACGGTCACGCGGTGGCGCGAGTGCTTTGAGCGCGACGGCCTGAAGGCGTCGGTGAAGGTCGCGCCGGGACGGGGCCGTAAGCCGTCGATCGGGCCGGAGAAGGTGAAGGAGATCGTTTACGCGACGTTGCATGAGAAGCCGGCTGGCGAGACGCATTGGAGCTGCCGGTCGATGGCCCGCGCGCACGGGGTTTCGCACGCCACGGTTCAGAAGATCTGGGCCGCTCGCGGACTGAAGCCGCACCGGGTCCAGACGTTTAAGTTGTCTCAGGACCCGCGGTTTGAGGAGAAGCTGGCTGATGTCGTCGGCCTGTACTTAAACCCGCCGGAGCGCGCGATCGTCCTGAGCATGGACGAAAAGTCCCAGATTCAGGCGCTGGATCGCACGCAGCCGTCGTTGCCGATCAAGCCCGGACGGGCGGGCACGATGACCCACGACTACAAGCGCAACGGCACCACCACGCTGTTCGCCGCGCTGAACGTCCTAACCGGGTCGGTGATCGGGCAATGCCTCCCACGTCACCGCCACACCGAGTTTCTGACGTTCCTGCGCACGATCGACCGTGAGGTACCCAAGGGCCTTCAGATCCATCTGATCCTCGATAACTACGCGACCCACAAACACCCCAACGTCAAGGCCTGGCTCGCCAAGCACCCACGCTTCCAGCTGCACTTCACGCCGACCTCCTCAAGCTGGCTAAACATGGTCGAGGGCTTCTTCGCGCAGCTCACCAACAAAGCGATCCGCCGCGGCGTGTTCGCCTCCGTCCCAGAGCTGATCGCCGCGATCGACGCCTACCTCACCGCCAACAACACCAACCCCACGCCGTTCACCTGGACCAGGACCGCAGACCAAATCGTGCAGAAGGTCCAGCGCGGACGCGTGACACTCAATGCAATCACCAACTAAAACGCTGACGGACCACTAGCGTCCGAGGTCGCGGAGGGCGACACAGACGACGTGGAGCGCGTCCAGACGGTCCTGCCGATTCTCGCCCAATGCCTCGCGTCCGAGATCGAGGATGTTGCGAGCGGCGAGGCTGCCGACAACGCGGATGACGTGGACTCGGAGGCATACGTGGAGATGATGCGTGCCCCCGTCGATCTCGCAGTCAAGAATCTTCAGGCACTCCTTGACCCTAAGAAGGCGAAGAATCGTCGGCTCAAGCTCGTCGGCGCGGAGGAGGGGGATATCTCCTCTCTACGGGGACTCATCGCTGATATGGCGGGCACATTCCGATGATCCCCGATCCGCTCGTGGCCCCGAGCGTGCCCGTGGTTTATGGCGAAGGCGAGACGCTGACCTTGCCGGCGTTTGAGGCCGGCTACCAGTTGGCAATCGGCGCCGTGGAGTTCGTCTAATGGCCGGTGTCAGAAAGGCCGAGGTCGTTTTCCTCGGCGACGCTTCGTCTGTCGTCAAGGCCGCGAAGACTGCACAGGCTGCCAACGAGGCATATGCCGCGAAGGTCAAGGCGTCCTCTACGGAGATCATTGCCGCGCAAGATCGGGTTGTTGCCGCTGGTAATAAGGCTGCGGCTGCCTCCCTAAAGGCGGGAGACACATCGGCGCGTGCTGCCGCGCTCGCCGGTAAGGCCGCTCTGAACGAATCTAAGGCCGTTGGGGACTCGACGGCTCGTCAGGTAGCTGCCTACCGCACCGCAACCGACGCAGCCGTGAGGGCGGCGCAGGTGCAAGCTGACGCAGCGAAGCGAGCCGGTGAGGCTCAGACGGCTTCAGCAGCGAAAAGCCGTGAGACTGCCTCAGCGTTTGGTTCTACCGTCGTGGGCGGTGTCAAAAAGGGCGCCGAGGCGCTGCTGGCGTTTGCGGCGACCTCCGTGTACGCCGCCGTGAAGTTCCAGAAGAACATGGAGCTCATCCACACGCAGGCAGGGGCGTCCACGGCCGAAGTGCAGAAGATGAGCAAGGCTGTTCTAGCCCTTGGGCTCACTACCGAGCAGGGGCCGCAAGCGCTAGCAAAGGCGCTATATCCCATCGAGTCGGTGGGGCTGCGTGGTAAGACGGCAAAGGGGTTATCCATTTGAGTCAGGTAGATCGGATCCTCGGTCTCGAGGACGCGGGCAGGGCCGCTTCCGTCGCCTCGACGCGATCGCTAGACGCTCGGACTCTTATGCGGGCGCTGAGTGCCGCGGCCGACACGCGCGCCGAGGTAGCCCAACCTGAGTTAGATGGATATCCCACAGACGGCAATGCAGGCTCTCGGCGCCGCGTCGAAGGGCGCTGCTGTCGGTCAGTCCGACCTTACCGAGACCACGCATGCGCTCGCTGGCGTCATGGTTGCGCTCCACCTACGCGGTGGTCAGGCCGCTAAGACGATGGGCGCCATCGACGCTGTGGTAGGCGTCGGCAAGATGCACATGCAGGACTTCGTAGACGCGCTCTCCTCGGGGATCATCCCGACCGCCCATGCCGTGGGGCTTTCGTTCAATTCGATCGGCGCCGGCTTGGCGACCTTGACGGACGCTGGCGTTCCTGCTGAGCAGGCCGCTACGAAGATGCGGACCATTCTTCTGATGCTCGCTCACGAGCACACGACTGCGGCCGTCGATGGGCTCAAGTCAGTAGGACTGTCGGCTGACCAGGTGGCGCAGACGATGCGCAAGCCCGGTAACGGGCTGGCGAGCGTGCTGGAGCTCCTGAGCACGCATATGAAGAACTTGAGTAACGTCAAGAAGGTCAACTTGATGTCGTCGCTCGCTGGTGGCTCGCGGTCCGCGGGGACTCTCATCACCCTGCTTGACCAGATGGACCGGGTAAAGAACAAGTACGGCCAGATCACGACACTCTCGGGCCAGTTCAACTCGCGCGTTGCTGCGGAGAGTGCCACGGCGTCTCACAAGATCAAAGTAGCTTGGTCGATCATTCAGACGGGTTTCATCGAGGCCGGGCAAAAGATGCTGCCCGTTGTGTCAAGTGTTCTCACTGCTCTCGAAAAGTTCGTGGTGCAAATGCAGAAAGGCCGAGGCGCAGGCGGAGCTTTTAGAGATACCATCGTCGGCGCGTTCAAGGTGGTCAAGACGGCCGTGGGCAGCATCGTAGGCACGATCGAGAATGTGGTGAAGGGTTTTCAGCAGGGCAAGGTTTGGGCGGTCGCGCTCGTTGGAGGACTGACGGGGCTCGTCACGGTAATTGGAGTTGTCAGGGGCGCCATGCTTCTGTGGACCGCCGTCACAAAGACGATGGCGATTGCACAAGGCATTCTGAAGATTACCATGTTGGCGAACCCGTATGTGGCTATTGCTGCCGGCATTGCAATTGTTGTTGGTGCGCTCGTCGCGTTGGAGCTCAAAACGCACTTCGTGGAAAAGGCGTGGGGCGTGCTAAAGAAGGCGTTTTCAGCCGTTATTGATTGGATAGGCGGGGCTGCTACAAAGGCGTTTGCTGCTGTGAAGTGGGCGGCCGAGCACGGGCTACTTGGTCCCATTGGGCTCATCATCTCCCACTGGAATCAGATTCCCAGATTCTTCGCGGGCCTGTGGCACGGACTCACGAGCGGCTTTAAGGACCTGTGGAACGGGATCATTCGTGGCATCAAAACCGCGGCGGGGTCCGTGTTCACTGCCGTGAAGACTCTCATCATGGCGCCCATAAATTTCATCAAGGGTCTGTTTACAAACGTGTATGACATCGGCAAGTTCCTTATCAAAGGGCTTATCAGTGGCATTGTCAGCATGGCAAAGACGGTAGCGAGCACCGCGGTAGGCGTTGTCAAGGATGCTTGGCACGGGGTCACAGGCTTCCTGGGGATCGGCTCACCCTCGAAGCTGTTTCACGACGTTGGTCGGAATGTGGGGCAGGGGCTCGCAGACGGGATCAGCGGCAGCAAAAAGACCATCGGTAACAGTCTCACCGACTCTGTTACTAACCCCTTCAATAACACCATGAAGGGTATTGCTGTCGCGATGAGCTCCGGCGTGAAGGCCACCAATGTGGGCGCCCAAGGAATTGCGCAGCAATTGAATAACACGTTGAAGTCGTTTGGCGCCACAACGGTCCCGGCGATTACAGCGGTTGGTGGTAAGGCGCTAGGGGTGCTTGGGATCACCGGCCACGCTACCGGCGGGTACGAGCAGCCTCAGCCACGGGGCAAGATCATCCAGGTGGCTGAGGGAGGATATCCCGAGGTTGTTCTGACGACCGACCCGAAGCATGCGAAGCGCCAGCAGGGCCTTCTCTCGCGCTATCTGGGCGCCGCCCCGAATGTTGCCAAGGGGCTAGTGCCTGGGTTTGCTAAGGGTGGCATCGTGACCGCGTCGGACTTCGGCGGCCCGAACGACTCGTCGGCCTACATGCACCCGACGGCGTCGGGGAAGACAATGGATGGCTCGCTCGTAGGGTATGCGGAGCTGTCAAACCCGCCCGGTAGCCTGAACTTCTCGGCGCTGGGGAACCTTCCGATGGGGACGATGCATCCGGTGACCTACGGCGGGAAGACAGTCACGATCCCGAAGGTCGATAAGGGCGCGGGCGGCGCGGGCCTGAACGGGCATATCCGGGCGCTCGACCTGACGCAGCCCGCCGCGAACATGCTGAATTTTCCGGGACTGGCGGACGTAATCGTTGGCAACCCTGCCGGCATCTCGCTGGCTGGTGGTGGTGGGGCCATTCCGAACATCAACGCACCGAAGGTGAAGGGCTCGGGAACCGTCGCGAAGGTGGTGCGCGGTGCGCTGTCAAAGATGGCCAGCGCGGCGAACAAGTACGCGCAGTCACACCAGCCGACCACAAGCGTCGGGGGTGGTGGGTTCGGTGGCGGTGCGCCAGTTGGTTCTCCTGGCGGACCAACCGGGGTCGGC
>JAABUX010007944.1_pt1 | contig 12318 bp, 10 predicted proteins | sample 5561851 | NCBI WGS metagenome assembly JAABUX01 (sample SAMN10711883, study PRJNA513361) | rock metagenome | isolation source: Antarctica rocks | place: Antarctica: Victoria Land, Richard Nunatak red sandstone | collected 2016-01-03 | reverse complement strand
CAGGGCGTGATCGGGGAGTGGATCGCCGACTCGCGCATCGAGATCGATCAAGCACGATTGCTCACGTTGCACGCCGCCGAGACGATGGACCGCGCGGGCAACAAGGCCGCACGTGGCGCGATCGCAGCGATCAAGGTCGTCGCACCGAACGTCGCGCTACGCGTGATCGATCGCGCGATCCAGACGTTCGGCGCCGCGGGCGTGAGTGCCGATCCCGGGCTCGCCCACCTCTGGGCGGGCGCACGCACGCTGCGCCTCGCCGACGGCCCCGACGAAGTGCACCGCGCGTCGCTCGCAAAGCTCGAGCTCGCCAAACATGCCGGGTCGACGGGGAACTCCCGCGTAACCGAATTGCGTGCATCTGCGTTGGTGTAGGTAATCGCCCGCAGCACGCGCTCGGGTTTCCGCGCGTGCGACGCGCTTCACCACCGAGGAGTTTTCATGACCGTTCGATCGTCCGCTCCGTTGTCCGCAGGCGCGCTCGTCATCGCCACGTCGCTCGCGCTGGCTTTGCCGGTTTCCGCCGAACCGACGCCCGCGCCATACGCGACGCCGACACCGTACAGCTCCCCAACTCCGTATGTCGCGCCGTATGCGACGCCCGGTCCGCACGCATCGCCCGCAGGTTCCATCCCGAGCGGTACGACGATCTCGGCGAAAATGCAGACGCCGATCGACACGGCGAAAGTCGAAACGGGTCAGGGATTTTCGATGGTCGTCACGCGGCCCTATCCCAACGGCGACCCGGGCTATGCCGGAGCGATCCTCCGCGGTCACGTCGGCGACGTGCAGCGTGCAGGTCAGGGTCATAAAGCCGCGGTCACGCTCGTCTTCGACAGCATCGTCTTGCCGAGCACGGGGCAGTCGTCCAAAATCACCGGTCACGTGCTCACGGTCGGTACTGAAAATAAGAGCGCCGTCGCGCAACAAGCTGCGGGAGCGGGTGCGGGAATGGTCGTCGGCAACATCGTCGGCAAGGCACTCGGCACGAATGCCGGCGGCCTGCTCGGCGCGGCCGCCGGTTTTGCGTATGGCAACAACCGCAAGTCGAACTACGTGATCCCCGCAAACGCGGATGTGACGCTTCAGACCGACGCCGACGTCGCTCGCCCGCAAGCGCGGCAGTAAGGATTTGGGTGCCGAGGCGTCGTGCGCGACGTCTCGGGGCTACGTCACTTGCCGAGTCGGCGACGGACGCGCGTTGCGTCGAGCAGGTCTTGATCGCGGCCCGTGGCTTCCTTATTTTTCACGAACGCCTCGGCACCGATTACCGGAATCGTAAGCCCGTCGCGCTCGATCTCGACGCGCTCCGGCCACACTTCGTCGAACGTGACGCCTGAAATCGATGTGAGGATATCGATTCTCACGGGAGCGACCCCGACTTGGAAGACGACGTCGTCATCGCAGAGGTCCTCGAGGGTCAGACGGTCGAGCGGAGCTCCGAATGCCGAGAGAGCGCGCCAGACGCGTCCGGCATTGTCGGGCGTCGCGCGAATCCAAAGGTCGAGGTCTTTCGTGTATCGCGGTCGATCGTGCACGGCGAGGGCGTGCGCTCCGACGACCAAGTATTCAACCTCGAAGTGCGCGAATTCGCGTAAGAGATCGCTGAAGTCGTCGTTGAGCTGGATCGCGAACCTCCTCGAGCGTCATGGCCAGCAGATGATCGACGAGTGCGAATCGCTCCGACGCCGTCGACGCGGCTTCGTCCAGATCGTCGACTTCGGCCGTTCCGCGCAGAACCCGAGTCCAGGCGGTCGCGCGACGTCGTTCGGCGCGCTCCCGACGACTTACCGCGGCTTCGGTGTCCATCGATAGACCGTTTCGACGGGATGGATGCGAAGTCTGTCTCATGCAGCTCCCGGAGTTCGATCTCGACGTTGGAGAGCTGTTCGCTTCGTCGATGTCGCGAAAGCGCATTGGCCGCGGCGTCGTTGCCGGCGTACTTCGCCCAGTCGAGCGGCGTGCCGTCCCACAGCGTATCGCGGAGATTGCTACGCGCTTCGATTTCATCGCATCCCGCAGGCTGCAATCTCATAGGTCAGGCTTAACCTTACGGAATCGTATCCGGCGTGATACCGTCTGCTCGTTACCAACCAATCGTCGGGACGCCGGTGTTGGGAGAAGGCTGGTTGGCCGACGTACGCAAGAGATTCTGAAAATCAGCATCGCAGACGCGGGAGACGAATGACCTCGACACCGACCTCAACCAACGGTGCCAAGCCGGCACGCGTCAGCGCGCTTGTGTGGTCCATTGCGGAACTGCTCCGCGGCGATGTTCGACCAGCCGACTACGGTTCGTTCATTCTGCCGTTCACCGTCCTAAGGCGCATCGACTGCGTCCTCGAGGCAAAGAAATCCGCGGTCGTCGCGGTCACCAAGAACATCAAGGATCTCGACAACGTCAATCTCGAGCAGCGGTTGGCACTCGAACGAGCCGCTGGTTCAAGATTCTACAATGCGTCGGCGCTCACGATGAAGACCATCCTCGACGATCCGAATCATGTTCGCGCGAACCTCGACGCCTACGTTGGCGGATTCAGCTCGAACGTGCGCGACATCTTCGAGCGCTATCGCTTCGATGCGCGCGTGGCCGAACTCGACGAGAAGAACTTACTCTACAAAGTCCTGAAAGAGTTCGTTGCCGTCGATCTCCATCCGAACGTCGTCTCGAACCCCGAAATGGGCGATGCGTTCGAAAATCTCATTCGACGCTTCGCCGAACTCTCGAACGAGACGGCCGGTGAACACTACACGCCACGCGATGCCATTCGCCTGGCCGTGGACCTCTTGCTCGCCGGTGACGCCGACCTGTTCACGAACGAGAAGCCACTTCGGAGCATCTACGATCCGACCGCCGGCACTGGCGGCATGCTTTCGCTTTCCGAGGACCGGATCAAGGCGTACAACGCCAATGCGAAGGTCACAGCATTCGCGCAAGAGCTAAATGATGAGTCGTTCGCTATCTGCAAGGCGGACATGCTCATCAAGGGTCAAGACGTAAATAACGTCGTCCAAGGCAATACGCTTTCGGACGATAAGTTTGCAAACAAGACCTTTGACTGGATGCTTTCCAATCCGCCGTACGGCGTTGAGTGGAAAAAAATTCAAGAAGCGGTTGAGACCGAGCATAACAAACTCGGCTTCAAGGGTCGCTTTGGACCAGGTCTCCCGCGCATCAGCGATGGCCAGATGCTCTTCTTGTTGCATCTCGTTTCGAAGATGCAACCGACCGACAAGAATCCGAACGGTAGCCGCATCGCGATCGTCATGAACGGCTCGCCATTATTCAGCGGCGGCGCCGGCTCCGGGGAGTCGGAAATCCGCAGACATCTCTTCGAGCATGACCTCGTTGAGGCCATTGTCGGCATGCCGACCGAGATGTTCTACAACACTGGGATTGCAACGTATATCTGGATTCTGTCGAACAACAAGGGCGTAGAGCGCAAGGGCAAAGTACAACTCATCGACGCGACGTCGTTCTGGCGCAAAATGCCGAAGAGCCTTGGAAACAAGCGCCGCGAGATGAAGGAACAGGACATTGCAAAGGTCACCCGCATCTATGGCGACTTCGAAGACAACGAATTCTCGAAGGTTCTTGCAAATGATGCTTTCGGGTATCGCACCATCACCGTGGAGCGACCGCTTCGCCTCAACTTCCAGGTCACGCCCGAGCGCCTTGCGCTCCTGGACAACGAGAAGTCGCTTACCAAGAACCGGCTCGACGTCGACGATCTGAAGTCTGCGCTCATCTCGATTGACCCCGCCAAGGTCTTCAAGAACCGCCCCGCGTTTCTGAAAGCACTCGGAGCTACGCTCAAAAAAGCCAGCATCTCGCTTAGCGCACTGCAATATAAGTCGGTCTACCAAGCGCTCTCGGAGCGCGATGACAGCGCGGACATCTGCACAGGCGCGAAGGGCAAGCCGGAATCAGATTCGGACCTGCGCGACACGGAGAATGTGCCTCTCGGTGAGGACGTCGACAGATACTTCGAGCGTGAAGTAATGCCATACGTCGCCGACGCGTGGATTGACCACGACAAGATGAAGGTCGGCTACGAAGTCCCGTTCACGCGCTACTTCTATAAATACGTCCCGCCGCGCGCCCTAGATAGCATAGACCAAGATCTGAAAACTGTGTCCGCCGATATAATTGCGATGCTCAACATCGCGGGCAATCAGTCGTAGTGACTCATAACGTAGCCTCGCCCGAGTCTCGGCCCTTGACTAATCCCCGAATTGAATGGATCGGGAAGATACCTTCACATTGGAATATCGTGCCGTTACGCGCGGTCGCAACCCTAAAGACTGGACACACGCCAAGCCGATTGGTTCTGGCTTATTGGGAAGAATGCTACATTCCTTGGGTTACGCTGACTGATGTATCTGCGTTGCGTACCGAGACGAGCGATACCATCAACGACACGAATGAGCGGATCAGCGACCTCGGCCTAGCAAACTCTGCTGCGGAATTGCTACCAACCAGCACAGTGATTCTTTCGAGGACAGCATCTGTCGGTTTCTCGGCCATACTCGGCGCCCCGATGGCAACGACGCAGGACTTCGTCAACTGGATTTGCGGGCCGAAGATCATACCGCGCTATCTCCTCCGGGTATTTCGAGCGATGAAGCCAGAATTTCGGCGTCTCACTAATGGCTCCGTACATCAAACAATTTATATGCCCGATGCAGCGGCATTTAGGATACCACTGCCCCCAGTCGCCGAACAATCCGCAATCGCCGACTTCCTCGACCGAGAGACGGCCTTGGCCGATGCCCTCGTCGCCAAGTACCAGCGGCTCATCACACTGCTGGAAGAGAAGCGCATCGCGCTAATTACGCAGGCCGTGACGAAAGGGCTCGATTCGTGCGTCCCAATGAAGGACAGCGGCGTTGAGTGGATTGGGCAAATACCAAGTCACTGGGATGCATTCCCGATAAGGAGAATTGCCGAAGTTCAGGGCGGTGCTGCAATCACAGAAGAACTTCTAACAAGCGACGTTTCAGGAATTCCCTTTTACAAAGTCGGCGACATCGAATCTGCTGATGGCAATGGCGTGCTTGGCGATGCTAGAGTATCTATTAAGCCAAGTCTCGTCAGCAAAGCGCACGTGAAGACTTTTCGACCAGGAACAATTATCTTGGCGAAGCGAGGGGCAGCGCTACTTCTGAATCGGTTTCGAGTGACGGAACGTGATGCATGTCTTGACAGCAATTTAATGGCGATTACATTTGATAATGCGAAAACAGTACTTACATTCATCCTGTACACCTTATCGACGGTTGATTTCAGTCGGTCTGTAAAACCGGGCGCCATTCCGTCTATCGACGCGCCCGAAATTAAAAACGAAGTTATAGCGTTGCCTCCGTATCCAGAACAGATGAAAATCGCGAAACACTTAGGAAAAGTAACATCTGATATCTTGAGGACGATCGTGCTAGCTGAGCAAGCATTGGTTCTCACGCGCGAGCGCCGCGCGGCACTCATCACCGCTGCCGTCACCGGTCAGATCGGCGTCGAGGCCTACCGCTCCAAAAAGCAACAACCAATCACGGTATCAGCGTGATGAGCACCCTGCACAAAGAAGTGACTTTCGAAGGCGAAATCGTCGGCCACCTGAAGACCACGGGCGGCTGGCTTGAAGGCGACCCAAAGAAGTATGACCGCAAACTGGCGCTCTATCCTGAAGACGTTATCGGCTGGATTAAGGACACTCAACCAGCCGAGTACGACAAAATTAAAGCCACTCAAAACGGCGCCACGGACTCAGTTATTCTCGAGCGGCTTGCAAAGGCAATTCAAGAAGAAGGCCCGCTTGCGATCCTGCGTCAGGGCTTCAAGCGCGTCAACGCGCGCTTCTCGATGTGCGCCTTCAAACCAGGACATGGCCTCAATCCCGAAACCCTAGAGAAGTACGGGAAAGTCCGCTGCCGCGTCGTGCGTCAGGTGCGCTACTCGGAGAACAACGAGAATAGCATCGACCTCGTTCTGTTCGTGAACGGTATCCCCGTTTCAACCGTCGAGATGAAGACCGACTTCACGCAGAGCATCAAAGACGCGACGAAACAGTATCAGTTCGATAGGCTTCCCAAGGACTCGAAGACCGGACGCGTCGAGCCGCTACTGACGTTCAACCGGGGCGCCCTCGTCCACTTCGCGATGAGCACCGACGAAGTGCGGATGACGACGTTCCTTGATGGGCCGAAGACCGTCTATCTTCCATTCAACCTAGGCAACAGCGGCGCCGCCGGCAATCCGCCAAATCCGGAAGGCCATCGTACGGCTTATCTGTGGGAGCGCATCTTCCAGCGCGATGCCTGGCTGGAGATCCTCGAGAAGTTCGTCCATCTCGAGAAGAGCACGAAGACCGCTGCCGGCAAGAAGAAAACGACCGAACGCATCATCTTCCCGCGCTACCATCAGTGGGACGCCATTCGCAACCTCATTGCGACTGCTAAAGCCGAAGGCGCGGGAAAGAAGTATCTCGTCCAGCACTCGGCTGGCTCCGGCAAGTCGAACACCATCATGTGGCTCGCGCATCAACTATCAAGCGCTCACGATGCAGCCGACAAGAAAATCTTCGACTCGATCATCGTCGTGACGGACCGCCAAGTCCTCGACGACCAACTTCAAGCAACCATATCGCAGTTTGAGCACAAGGACGGCGTCGTCAAGCGCATCACCAGGGAGGGCTCGAAGTCCGCGCAACTCGCCGAAGCGCTCAGGAACAAGACGCCCATCATCATCGTCACGATCCAGACGTTCCCGCACGCGCTCGATAGCATCGGCGAACTCCACGACGTCTCGAAGCGCTCGTTCGCAGTCATCGCCGACGAAGCGCACTCATCGCAAACGGGCGAAGCCGCAAAGAAGCTACGCGAAGCGCTCGGCATCACCGATACGGCCAAAGGCGATGAGGGAGAGGCGGTCTCGGCGGAAGAGGCGCTGCTCGCGCAAATGAGCAAGCGCGCCGCCTCCAAGAACATCAGTTACTTCGCGTTCACGGCGACGCCCAAGCCGAAAACCATAGAACTCTTCGGCCGGATCGGTGCAGATAAGAAGCCGACACCCTTCCACGTTTACAGCATGCAACAAGCTATCGAGGAAGGCTTCATCCTCGACGTACTCCAGAACTACACGACGTACGAAGTCGCCTACAAGCTCGCGACCATCACCGACAAAGCCGGCGAGGTGGTCGTTCCGACTGGTGAAGCCGCGAAGGTCATCAAGAAGTACGCGAAACTCCATCAGGTCAACATCGATCAAAAAGTCGAAATCATCGTGGAGCACTTCTGCGAGACGGTGCAACCGCTACTCGACGGACGCGCAAAAGCAATGGTCGTCTGCGACAGCCGCAAGGCCGCGGTCCGCTACAAGCTCGCCATCGACAAATACATCGCAGCGAAGGGCTATAGCCTTGCGACGCTCGTCGCGTTCTCCGGTGAGGTGACCGACGACGTCGGCGGCGTCAAGGAGACCTACACCGAGCCGGGCATGAACAATCTCAAGGGCGAGAGCATCCCCGAAGCTTTTGCCGGCGAGTCATATCAGGTGCTGCTCGTTGCCGAGAAGTTTCAGACCGGTTTCGATCAGCCGCTACTCGTCGCGATGTACGTGGACAAGAAGCTCGCGAACATCGCGGCTGTCCAGACGCTATCGCGTCTTAACCGCACCTTCGAGCGCGACGGCGTCAAGAAAGACGCGACGTACGTCCTGGACTTCGTCAACGAAGCGGAGGACATCCTCAAGGCGTTTTTGCCGTACTATCGCGTCGCCCGACTCAGCGGCGTCACCGACCCGGACATCATCCACGATCTCCAAAGCAAACTCGACAAGGCCAACATCTACACGAACGATGACGTCGAGCAATACTTCGTCGCGTACGCTAAAGCTCAGCAGGCAACGAACGGCGAGAAGAGCCAAGGGCTATTGAAGGCCGCGCTCGACCCTGTAGTTGAGCGCTATCGCGCCTGGGTCGAAAAGGCCAAACACGAAGACGACACGGAGTCGGTCGAACGAGCGGAAATCTTCAAGAAGAACGTCGCGGAGTTCGTTCGCGCATACGGCTTCCTCTCGCAAATCTACAACTACGGCGACACCGACCTCGAAAAGCGTTCGCTCTTTTTCGCCGGCCTGACGCGCCTGCTCAAGAACGATCAGGACAACAATGAAATCGACCTTAGCGACGTGCAGATGACCCACTACCACAAGAAGGTCTCGTTTGCCGGTCATATCGTTCTGAACGACGGGACCGCGGTCGAACTCGCACCGATGACATCAATCGGAACCGCCAAGGCATGGCAACAAAAATACGGCCCCCTCGCCGAGGTCATCAAAATCATGAACGAGATACTGGGGGCGGGCATCGACGACGAGCATCAGGTCGCGTTTCTTGCGGCGACCGCGCAGAAGTTAACCGAAATCGAAAGCCTGCGCGATCAGGCCCGCAACAACTCGCGCGAACAATTCAAAAACGCTGGCGACGTCGAAGCGCTCGGCGAAGAAATGCTCGTACACGCGAAAGACGAACTTGCCGACAAGAACGAGCGGCAGAACGCCGCCGTCCAGGAGTCACTCACGCGTTTATTCGGCAATCGTGAAGGGCTCTCGCGACTCATGGAAGGCTTCGCCAACTACGTCTACGACTTCCATAACCGACCGCAAGCGGGTTGATGCAGTGCGGCGTGCACGATGAAATAGCCGTTTCCCTGACCCAGGTCTTCGGCGTCGGTCCGCCCCCCTGCCAGCCACCGCTATACAAGGTGACTCGAACACTTGCGACGCGCGATGAGAATCCCCGACTCGATGGCACGGCTTTGCTCACGTTGCGAGAGGGAACGGATCGAAAACTAATTGGTGACTACTGGACCGACCGAATGACGAGAGGCCACATAGCACTTACCCTCCGCAGAAAAAAATTCGTGAACAGCGATACTAATGAACATTCTAACGTTTCGCAAAGTGAGTAACGAAGCGAACTCTTTGTCTGAACAATGAAGCCGTGAACCGCTAGTTCTTTGACGGTGCGCAGTTCCTAGAACTGCGGCGTTTGCTCAACGCGATGATTCGAGATCAACCGCAATATCAGGGACTTGCGAAGTTGTCGCTTCGTCGGATCGGCGGCCTACGCGAGTCCGTTCGCCGCTAGCCAGGCTCCCGCTCGGCGCCGATCGTATCGCCGCGCATGCCTATAAGAAATTCCTAGCAGCTGCGACACATGGTCGAAGCACAACGCATTCGGTACCGAAAAGTTCATCTCTCAGCACCGAATGCGAAGCGATTCGCCGCCTTACCGGCCTTCTTCGGCATGCCGCTGATAATGCGAATAGTGGTGACGCTGGCCGTGAACGGCCCTGCTAGACACGTTGATTTGCTGATGACGGTTTCACGAACAGGGATTGCGATACACAACGCGCTCAAGCAGGTAGCGCAAGCGAAAGCCTCGGCGACCTCGCGGTCTGGGGCGTCCGTGAGGAGACCTGCGAGTGCGGTGCCGTTACCGAGTGCGGCGGCAATCGCGTGAGTGGCGTGCCGAAGTCTACGAGCGCGCGTAATGCGTCCCGTTCTCCGTAGGCCGCCGTCGTAAGAATGCGCCCGGCGATATGGATGCGCCGGCATCGAGCAGTGTCCGCACCAACGAACGCAACAGACCGGCCTCCCGCGCGGAGATTCCCGAGGTAGCGAGACCGAGCGCGCGATCGAGGTGCGCGCGGTCGACGCCACGCGCCAGCGTGACGGCGGCGACGTCTTCCATCGTGGGCGCCATCACGGGCAGGATCTTCGGTGCGCGAGTCGCGATACGGCTGCAGCCAGGAAATTTCGTCGCGTAAGAAATGCGGCTCGGCATCGAGCAGCGTCGCGAGCGCGGCTGCCTCGCCAATCTGTACGGCAGCGACGGCCGCTCGCATCGCGGGATCGGCGATGGCACGTCGGTCGAGGAACGCGACGATCGTCGCGCCGTCGGACGCCCGGCTGCGGCGCGCGACATCGAGTGGGGTACGCCCGCGGTCGTCCGTCGCCTAGTCGAAAGCGCCATGCGCGATGAGCAGTTCGACCATCGCGAGTGGTCCGCGTTGCGTCGCGACGTGAAGCGGCGTCTGCGAGCCATCGCCGAGCCGAGGATTGACATCCGCTTCGAGGAGCATGCGCGCCGTTGCGCCATTCTGTGGGCGCGAGGCGCGAGGCGCGAGGCGCGAGCGCGATCGGGCGTCGAATGAACGCGCATGATGGTCTTGCGTCGTTTTGCCGCCGTGCTCGTTGCGGGCGCGCTTTTCGTTTCGACAGCCGCGCACGCACGCGCCGCATCGACGGAGTACGCCGTTACGGAAAAATCCGTTGCCGCGCTCGCGACAGATCTCGCGAGCGGCAAGGTGACCTCGGAAGCGCTCGTGCGCGCATACCTCGCACGCATCGCGGCGATCGACGATCGCGGTCCGGCACTGCACAGCGTCATCGCGCTCAACCCGCGCGCGATCGACGAGGCGCGCGCGCGCGATGCGGCGCGTCGGGCGGGCGAAGCGCACGGACCGCTCTTCGGGATTCCCGTCCTCGTGAAAGATAACATCGAAACTGCCGACGGCACCGCGACGACGGCGGGCTCGCTCGCGCTCGCCGACAACGTCACGCGTCGCGACGCGCCGCTGGTCGAGCGACTGCATGCGGCGGGCGCGATCGTCATCGGGAAGACGAATCTCTCGGAGTGGGCCAACATCCGTTCGTCGCGATCGATCAGCGGCTGGTCCGCGGTGGGTGGGCTCGTGAAGAACCCGTACGCGCTCGATCGCAACGCGTGCGGTTCGTCATCGGGCACGGGCGCGGCGATCGCGGCGAGCCTCGCGGCCGTCGGCGTCGGCACGGAGACGGATGGGTCGGTGACGTGTCCGTCATCGACGAACGGGCTCGTCGGGCTCAAACCGACGGTCGGCCTCGTTTCGCGCACGCACGTCGTGCCGATCTCACATACGCAGGATACGGCGGGTCCGATGGGCCGCAGCGTCGCGGACGTCGCGGCGCTGTTGACCGGCCTCGCGGGTAGCGATCCGAACGATCCCGCGACCGCACGTGCCGACGCGCACGTGTCCGATTACGTCGCCGCGGCGCAAAACGGTAAGCTCGTCGGCAAACGCCTCGGCGTGCTTCGGTACGCCGCTGCGGGCGAATCGCCGCAGATGGACGCGCTCTTCGCGGCGTCGCTCGCAACGCTGCGCGCGCAAGGTGCGACGGTCGTCGAGCTACGCGCCTTCAAGCCGGATCGTCGCATCGGTGACGCCGAAAATGTGGTGTTGCTCACCGAACTCAAAACCGATCTCAACGCGTATCTCGCAGCGACGCCGAAGACGGTGAGAACGCGAACGCTCGCGGCCGTTATGGCGTTCGATCGCGCGACGCCGCGCGAACTCGGCCTCTTCGGTCAAGACGAGTTCGAGAAAGCAAACGCGACGACGGGCTACGGTGCCGCGACCTACCGCCGCGCGCACGCGCTCGCGAAGCGTCTCGCCGGTCCCGGCGGCATCGACATGTTGCTCGAGACATACAAGCTCGACGCACTCGTTGCGCCGAGCTACGGGCCCGGCTGGCGTGTCGATGTGGTCGACGGCGACAATTCATCAGGTGCGGTTGCCGAACTCCCGGCGGTGGCGGGCTATCCGCACCTCACCGTCCCGATGGGCTACGTGATGTCGATGCCGGTCGGCATATCGTTCGTGGGTTCCGCTTGGAGCGAAGCCAAGTTGCTCGGGATCGGCGCGGCCTACGAACGCGCCACGCACGCGCGCCACGTACCGACGTACGCGCCAAGCGTCGAAGGTACGCCCGCGATCGCACCGCTGCTCGCGCCTGCGAAACCACGGTAGTTTCGGCGCGTCGCTTCCGATTATCGTTCAGCGACGGGTGCGTTGCTCGTCAAGACGACGATGTGCACGATGATGAGGTGGGTACTCTCACGCTTACGGGCGACTTGCAAAAAATTCCAGCAAATGCGCCGCCAGTTTTTCGGGTGCTTCCTCCGGGATCAGATGCCCCACGGCAGCGAATACGCCGCCACGAATGTCTTGTGAAAGCACCCGCAACTGCTCGCAGGTTTCCACGACGCCCCTCTCTCCGCCATACGCCATAATTGGCGACTTGAAGGCATGCGCGTCGCCGAGCTTTCGCACTTGATCCGCTGTATCGAATGCGGCGCGATACCAACCGACCCAGCCATTGATACCGCCGGGCTGCTGCATTCCACGGGCGTGTTCCCTTATGTCAGTCTCGGTTATTGCGTCCTTGACGACGGTCATCTCGGCCATGATGTGTGCGAGGAATGCAGCAGCCCGGCG
>JAABUX010007943.1_pt1 | contig 12319 bp, 10 predicted proteins | sample 5561851 | NCBI WGS metagenome assembly JAABUX01 (sample SAMN10711883, study PRJNA513361) | rock metagenome | isolation source: Antarctica rocks | place: Antarctica: Victoria Land, Richard Nunatak red sandstone | collected 2016-01-03 | reverse complement strand
TCGCCTGCCCCTTCGTCGCCAGCGTCTTCGTGATCGCCGCCGTCAGCGTCGTCTTCCCGTGGTCCACGTGCCCGATCGTCCCCACGTTCACGTGCGGCTTCGTCCGCTCGAATATCTTCTTCGCCATGTCTTAATTCACTCCGTTCACAGCGACCGGCGATCAGCTTTTGTAGTCAGCGCGATGCTGATAGCCGACCGCCGGCAGCTACACCGAGCTCCAGGTGGGAATCGGACCCACGGCCTCACCCTTACCAAGGGTGTGCTCTGCCACTGAGCTACTGGAGCAGGACACTGCTGCGCCCCTGCTCGGGGCGCATGGTGGGCAGAGAGAGATTCGAACTCCCGAAGGCAAAGCCAGCTGATTTACAGTCAGCCCCTGTTGTCCACTTAGGTATCTGCCCATATTTGTTGCGCCATGTCGCGCCGGTCGCGTATCGGAGCCGACGATGGGACTCGAACCCGCAACCGGCGGTTTACAAAACCGCTGCTCTGCCAATTGAGCTACGTCGGCACGATTAGTAAGGCCCGCCAATGGGCGGGCCCTACATCGCACTATACGCATCCCGGCGCGTGATGTCAAGGTCAGGTTTAGTGCTTAGTACCAAGTACTTTAGTGCTTGAAGTTGCGCGCGCCGGTGAAGACCATGGCCACGCCCTGGCTATCGGCGGCGGCGATCGACTCGTCGTCACGGATGGAGCCGCCCGGCTGGATGATGGCGGTGACGCCCGCCCCGATGGCGCGCTCCACACCGTCGGCGAAGGGGAAGTAGGCGTCCGAGGCCAGCACGGAGCCGGCCGCACGGTCGCCCGCGTGGCGCACCGCCAGGTCGACCGAGTCGACGCGCTTCATCTGGCCCGCGCCGACGCCGACGACCGCGAGGTGCTTGACCAGCACGATGCCGTTGCTCTTGATGTGTTTGACGCTCTTCCAGGCGAACTTGAGGTCGGTGATCTCGGCGAAGGTCGGCTGCCGCTTGCTCACCACCTGCAGGTGGATGTCTTCGTCGCGCAGCACGTTGTTGCTCTGCACTACGAAGCCGCCGGTGATGCGCTTGAAGTCGAGCCGGTTATCGGGCAGCCATTGGAACTCGCCCTTGCGCGGACCCGAGCGCTCGCCGATGGCCAGCAAGCGCAGGTTCTTTTTGCGCCCCAGGATCTCTAGCGCCTCCGGCGAAAACTCCGGCGCGATGACGGCCTCGTAGAAGACGGCGCTCATGGCCTCGGCCGTGACCCCATCTACGACGCCGTTGACGGCGACGATGCCGCCGTACGCGGCCACGGGGTCGCCGGCGTGCGCCGCCTCGTAGGCCTCGGCCAACGTGGCGCGGCTGGCCAGGCCGCACGGATTGGTGTGCTTGATGATGGCGCAGGCGGGTCCGCGGAAGTCGCGCACCGTCGTCCAGGCGGCGTCGAGGTCGAGCAGGTTGTTGAACGAGAGCTCTTTGCCGTGCAGCTGGCGCGCCGTGGCCAGGGTGCGCAGGCCGATCTCCTCGGTCGTCGGCACCGTCGTGTAGAAGGCGCCCTTCTGGTGAGGATTCTCGCCGTAGCGCAGGTCCTGCACCTTGCGCATCGGCAGCACCAGCGTCTCGGGGAAGGCCGGGGCCACGGGGGTGCGCGGGCGCAGGTAGGAGGCGATGTAGCTGTCGTAGCTCGCGCTGTAGGCGAAGGCTTTGGCGGCAAGGCTCTGCGCGAACTCGCTCTCCAGGCCTTGCGCGGTCCCCTCTCCGCGGCGGCGCAGCTCCTCCAGCAGGTCGTCGTAGTCGCGCGGGTCGGTCACCACCAGCACGTCGCGGAAGTTCTTGGCCGCGGCGCGGATGAGCGCCACGCCGCCGATGTCGACCTGCTCGAGCGCCTCGCCGAGCGCGACCGGCGCGGAGGAAACGGTTTGCACGAACGGATAGAGGTTGACTACGACGACGTCGATCGGCGTGATGTTCTGCGCTTGCAGCTCCCGCAGGTGCTCCGGCTTGGAGCGGTCGGCCAGGATGCCGGCGTGGATGGCGGGGTGCAGCGTCTTGACCCGCCCGTCCAGCACCTCGGGGAAACCAGTCACGTCGGCGACGGAGAGCGCCCCCACGCCCATGCCCCGCAGCGCCTCGTAGGTGCCGCCGGTCGAGATAATCTCCGCGCCAAGCTCCAGCAGCCCGCGCGCCAGTTGCTCCAGGTTGCGTTTGTCGTAAACGCTGATCAGTGCCCGCACTACGCGTTCCCTCCAGGCCAGTTGTTAGTCGCTAGTCGTTAGTAGTAAGTGTACAGAGTCGCGCGTTTGTCCGCAGGGCCGTCCGCAGGGCCGTCCTCCGCCCCTCCACCCGCACACGGCCGGTAGCCATCAGGCGCACGACATGGGGGAGCAGGCGGCGCTCCTCGGCCAGAATGCGCGCCGAGAGCGCCTCGACCGTGTCGTCGTCACGCACCGGGACGGCCGCCTGCGCGACGATCGGGCCCGCGTCGACCTCGGCCGTGACGAGGTGGACGGTACAGCCCGTCACCTTGACCCCGTGCGCCAGCGCCTCCTCCTGCGCATGCAGTGTCCCCGCGAAGGCCGGCAGCAGAGACGGGTGGACGTTGAGGATGCGCGAGGGGTAGGCCGCCACGAACGCGGGCGCGAGGATTTGGTCGAAGCCGGCTGTCACCACGATCTCGACTCCGTACTCCCGTAGCAGCCTGACCATCTCGGCCTGCTGCGCCGCGCGGCTCTCGAAGCCGGCGCGCTCGACAGCGTGCGCGGGAGCCCCGGCCCGTCGCGCACGCTCCAGCGCGGGAGCCCCGGCCCGATTGCTGAGCGCGAGGGCGATCGCATACGGCGCATCGGGGAGCGCGGCATCGTCGAGCAGGGCCGCGAGATTGCTGCCGCGACCCGACACCAGCACGCCGACGCGCGTCGGCGCGATCACGGTAACCCCAGCACGCGCCCCTCTTTGGCGCGTCCATCCGCGGGCAGCGGCACGACGCGGCCGATCTCGCGCGCGTCCGGCAACGCCGCCATGAGCGCGCCCGCGTCGCTCCCGGCGCAGGTAATCGTGTATCCGACGCCCATGTTGAAGACCCGGTACATCTCGGCGCGCGGTACGGACCCGCGCTCCTCGATCAGCCGGAAGATCGGCGGTATCTCCCACGCCGCGGTGTCGAGCGCGACCCCCAGGCCCTCTGGAATGGTGCGCGTCAGGTTGCCCGGCAGGCCGCCGCCGGTGATGTGCGCCATGGCCTTGATCAGCCCGCGCCCGAGCAGCGGCGTCACCTCGGGGAGGTAGCAGCGGTGCGGGCGCAGCAACTCCTCGCCGAGCGCCGCGCCGAACTCCGGGACGTAGGCGCGCAGGTCGGCGCCGGCGAAGACGCGGCGGGCCAGCGAGTAGCCGTTGGTGTGCAGCCCGTCGGAGGGCAGGCCGATCACGAGATCGCCGGCCGTGACCGCGCGCCCGTCGACGATAGCCTCCTCGGCGACCGTGCCCACGATGAAGCCGGCGAGATCGTAGTCCCCGCGCGCGTAGAGATCGGGCAGTTCGGCCGTTTCGCCCCCGACGAGGGCCACGCCGTGCTCGCGGCAGGCCGCCGCCAGCCCGCCGACGACAGCGGCGACGGTCTCGGGCACGAGGGCGCCGAGCCCGATGTAGTCGAGGAAGAACAGAGGCCGCGCGCCCAGCGTCAGGATGTCGTCGATGCAGTGGTGTACCAAGTCGCGCCCGATCGTGTCGTGCCGGCCCAGCGCGATGGCCACCTTGAGCTTGGTCCCGACGCCGTCGGCCGAGGAAACGAGCGCCTGCCCGCCGCCGCCCGGGGCGCGATAGAGGCCGCCGAAAGATCCGACGCTCCCGATGACGTCCGGCGTGTGGGTGCCCCGCACCGCGGCGCGCATCAGAGCGACGGCGCGCTCGCCCGACGTGATGTCCACGCCAGCCTCGGCATAAGTGTTATTGGTCATCTACTGGGAGCGCCGGCTCCCAGCCAGCAGGCGGTTGTTGTTACGGTGTCCGCCCTACGCGGCGCGCTCTCTTGCGACGCCCTGCCGGCTGGAAGCCGGCACTCCGGTAGATACGACTGCAGCCTCATAACCAGCCACCTATTCCAGCGCAAGCTTGTCCATTTCCAGCTGCACCGGCAGCGGATAGTCGCCGTCGAGGCAGGCCAGACAGGTCGTGCCCTTGTCGCGGCCCATCGAGCGCAGCAGCCCGCCGATACTGAGGTAGCCCAGCGAGTCGGCCCCGATGTGCTCGCGGATCTGGGGCACGGAGAGGCGCGCGCCGATGAGCTCCTCGCGACGGCCCGTGTCCATGCCCAGGAAGCAGGGATGCCGGTAGGGCGGCGAGGAGATGCGCAGATGCACCTCGCGCGCGCCCGCCTTGCGCAGCAGCGCCACGATGGGCTTGCTCGTGGAGCCGCGCACGATAGAGTCCTCGATCACCACCACGCGCTTGCCCCTGAGCTGGCCGGGCAGGGGATTGAACTTGAGGCCGATGCCCACGTCGCGCAGGCGCTGGTCGGGGGCGATAAAGGTGCGGCCGATGTAGCGGTTCTTGATCAGGCCGTCGCCGTAAGGAATGCCGCTCTCGGCGGCGTAGCCGACCGCCGCGGGGACGGCCGAGTCCGGCACCGGGATGACCACGTCGGCGTCGGCGGGCTGCTCGCGCGCCAGCGCGCGCCCCAGTTCCACGCGCACGTCGTAGACCGATCGCTCGCCGACAACGCTGTCCGGGCGCGCGAAATAGATGTACTCGAACGAGCACAGGGCAGGACGGTTCAGCGCGAAGCGGTGGCTGCTGAGGCCGGAGGCGTCGATGCGCACGAGCTCGCCGGGCGCGACCTCGCGCTCGAAGACGGCCCCGATCGTGTCGAGCGCGCACGTCTCCGAGGCCACGACCCAGCCGTCCCCGAGGCGGCCCAGGCACAGCGGCCGCACGCCCAGGGGGTCGCGCGCCGCGAAGAGCTCGCGCGGAGTCGCCATGACGAGGCTGTAGGCGCCCATCAGCTTGGGTAGCGTGCGCGCGATGCGGATCGTCCAGGTCGGGCCGCTCGCCGTCGCGATCAGGCGCGCGATTACCTCGCTGTCGGTCGTGGTGTCGAAGCGCACGCCGTCGTCGGCGAGGCGGTCGCGCAGGCCGCGCGTGTTGACGAGGTTGCCGTTGTGGCCGAGTGCAAAGGCGTCGTCCCCACCGCCCAGGATCACTGGCTGGACATTGCACAGGTTGCTCGAGCCCGTCGTCGAGTAGCGCGTGTGGCCGATGGCGAGGTGTCCGCGCAGGGCCAGCAGCGACTCTTCGTCGAACACCTGCGAGACGAGGCCCATGTCGCGCTTGGCGAGCAGCCTCTTGCCGTCCCCGCAGGCGATGCCCGCGCTCTCCTGGCCGCGATGCTGCAGGGCGTAGAGCCCGAAGTAGGTCAGGCGCGACACGTCCTCGCCCGGCGCGTAGATGCCGAACACGCCGCACTCCTCGCGCGGACGGTCGAGCGCCCTATCATCGCCGTCGCCCCACCATACATTATCATCACCCGCGCCAGTTGTGTGAGCTGTCACTACTGCGGAACCTCCCCGGTCAATAGTCGCATGCCACGACGCGGCGACCTTTGCGCCGGTAGCGGAACTCAACCCTGTTCATTTGTTAGTATAGTAGGTTTAACCGTGCCGATAGGGTTGATATACACCAATAGTGTGATTGCTAGTCGACATTCAGGCGCGCGAGGGCGAGCAGGGACGCATAGACTTTGGTCTTCTCGGGCGCGCAGCGGGACGCTGTCCATCGACCTCTTGCTGCTTGCTGCGCGCCCACGGCGCCCACGGCGCCCCCGTCATCGACGGCGCGCATCGTGGTCACCTCGATTATCCCCCACGTGACGTTCTTGACAAGGCGGAGTTAGTGACTATATACTAACAATATGAAGACAACGGATGCGTTGCCGCCGCACCGCCAGACCGCCGATGAGCGCCGCGACGCGATCATCGACGCGGCCATCGCCGAGTTCGCCGTGTATGGGTTGCATGGGACCTCGACCGAGACCATCGCGCGCCGCGTCGGCATCTCGCAGCCGTATATCTTCCGGCTCTTCGGCTCCAAGAAAGAGGTGTTCCTCGCGGCGCTGGAGCGCGTCTGCGACCGCATCACGGCGACCTTTCTCGCCGCGGCCGCCGGCGCGGACGGCGATGTTCTCGACGCGATGGGGCACTCCTACAAGACGCTGCTCGCGGAGCGCGACGAGTTGTTCCTGCTGCTGCAGGCCTTCGCGGGGTCGAGCGACCACGAGGTGCGGGCGGTGGCGCGCGGCCGTTACGCCACGCTGTACCGCACCGTTGCCCGCGTGTCGGGCGCCGACGAGGAGTCTCTACGTCAGTTTTTCGCCTATGGGATGCTCCTCACGGTCGCCGCGGCGATCGACCTGCCGCAACTTGTCGGCGAGGGCTGGATCGATACAGCCGCCCGTACCCCCTGACCGCTTTTTTGGGGGCCGCTTTGTTAGTGATCGAACACGTACAAACTATCGGGAGGAGCGACTGCGTACATACCACGGGGCCACCCTTTTGGCGCTATAAATTAGTGACTAATCACAAATAGTAGGAAGAGAGGACCATTATGACTATGACGACCTCGCAACGTTGGTGGAGCTTTGCCGTCGTGTCGCTGGCTTTGTTCATGGCCATGCTCGACAACCTTGTCGTCACCACCGCCCTGCCCGCCATCCAGCACGCGTTGCACGCGTCCATCCCCGACCTCGAATGGACCGTCAACGCCTACACCCTCGCTTTTACCGTGCTGATGCTGCCCGCCGCCGCCCTCGGCGACCGCTTTGGCCACCGCCGCGTGCTGCTCACCGGCGTCGCCCTGTTCACGCTGGGGTCGGCCGCCGCCGCCCTCTCCGCCTCGACGACCGGGCTCGTCCTGGCGCGCGCCCTGCAGGGCGTCGGCGGCGCCTTCATCACTCCCTTGTCGCTGACCATCCTGACGCGCGCCTTCCCGGCCGAACGGCGCGCGGCGGCTATTGGCCTGTGGTCGGGCGTCTCCGGCCTCGGTCTCGCGGCGGGTCCGCTCGTCGGCGGGGCCATCGTGAGTGGCTGGACCTGGAACGCCGTGTTCTGGCTCAACGTTCCCATCGGCCTGGCCCTGCTCGTCCTCGGCCGCCTGCGGCTGCCCGAGACACGCGGCGCCCGGCAGCCCCTCGACCTGCCGGGCGCGGCCCTGGTCGGCGCGGGCTTGCTGGCCCTGGTCTACGGCTTGATTCGCGGCAACACGCTCGGCTGGGGCAGCGTCGGGATCGTCGGAGCCCTCGCCGGCGGCCTAGCGCTCCTGGGCGCCTTTCTCTGGCGCGAGCGCGTCGCCGCGGCGCCCCTGCTCGACCCGCGCCTCTTCGCCGCGCGCGGCTTCTCGGTCGCCAACGCGGTCGGCTTCCTGATGAGCTTCGGCATGTTCGGCTCGATCTGGCTGCTCACCCTGTTCATGCAGCAGGCGCAGGGCTACTCCCCCCTGCAGGCGGGCCTGCGCACGATGCCCTGGACCGGCGCGATCGTGCTCGTCGCCCCGTTCGCCGGCATCCTGGCCGGTCGCATCGGGTCACGCCCGCTCGTGCTGGCTGGCATGGCCCTACAGGCCGCGTCCCTCGCCTGGATCGGGGCGACGTCCGCGGCTACGACGCCGTACACGGTCTTGCTGCCGGCCTTTATCCTGGGTGGGGTGGGCATGGGACTCTCGTTCTCGCCCCTCTCCGAGGCGGTGATGGGCGCCGTCGCGGGGCCGCGGCAAGGCCAGGCCTCGGGCGCCTACAACACGTTGCGCGAGCTCGGCGGCGTCTTCGGCGTGGCCGTCCTCGGCGCCGTCTTCCAGCATGCCGCCCCGGCGCCCGCACAGTTCCTGACTGGGTTCCACGCCGCGGTGTTCGTCGGGGCGGCCGTGCTGGCCGTGGGCGCCGTGGCTGCCATCCTACTGCCCCATCGTGTCAGCGCGCGCGCGACGCCGGCCGGCGCGCCAGCCGGCGCGCCGGCCGCGGCATAGATCGACATCGCGCTGTAGATAGAGCGAGAGAGGCAGGTACGCGCACCCGAGAGAGACGATCACCCGGCGCGCGTTGGCGACGCCGCGACGCCCAGGACCCCTTCGGCGGGGTCCCGGGCGTCGCGCATGACCTGTCTGTGCCGGCCCTGAGAGAAACAGGCCGCTCCGTAGGCGTGGTAATCGAGGGCATCGGTGAGGAGGCTCCTTGAAGTGTACGGTCAATCCTGCCGGTGCGGGCCGATCTCGCCGTGGGGGCGATTGGCGATGACGGCGTGAGCCGCCGTCTTCCAGCCGCTGTCGTCGGGGACGTAGCGGTGGGCCTGTTGGTGCAGCCACAGGCGCGGCGCGGGGTCTTTGTCGCCCGTGGAACCGTCGATGGTGCAGAACAGCACGAAGGCGCCGAAGCGGGGGCGCACGCGGTCGAAGACGCGCGTGAGCGCCGGCCACACATCCTCGCCCGTGCGGCGTTCGCGCTTCCACAAGCGGTAGGGGTCGTCGTGCAGTTCGATGCATTCCAGCAACAGCGGGTCAGAGATGTAGCGCGCGGCGATGCGCCGGCCGCTCACGCCGTGGTGCGGCGTGTCGGGGCTCTTGGGCGCGAACTTGCCGATGTCGTGCAGCAGGGCGAGCAGGCGCAGATCGCGCGTTTCCGCGGGCGTCAGCATGTCCCCGACGGCGTCGATGATGCCCCACAATTCGGCCACATGGGCGCCGACGGCCCCCTCGGGGTGGCCCCAGCGCGGCTTGCCGTAAACCAGACCCTGCGCGACCTGCGGGTCGCGCAGGATCGTCTGCTCCAGCTCGTCGCGCCCATGCAGCTCGGGCGTCGCGGGTATCGGGTCTTCGTTTCGGCTCATCGTGCCCTCATGGCGCAATAGGGGCGGTTGGTAGGCCAGCGGGCAGCACGGCCCACGGGTCGATCTGAGACCCCGGCGCGACGGCGACGGGGGCGAGATCGTAGCCCAGTGGTATGGGACGTGGTTGCCCACCTCGTAGCGGCGCCGATAGCGTCGTGTCGCCGTCGAGGCGCCCGCGCCACGCCCACGCCGCGCCAGAGCCGACACGAACGAGCGAGCTGCCCGTCGCGATGTCGACGGCGAGGGGGACCGTGCGTGTCACGGTGTCCGTGTCGACGCCGGGCTGTTGCTGCACGGTCAAGCTGTACGTCGAGGGGTCCATGTTTGCGTTGGGCGGCACGACGTAGGAGAACGTCACCGTGAGGCTCCGCCCCTGCTCCACGCGCAGATAGCCCGCGAAGACGGTCTTGTTGTGGTCGCGCGTCGCGCTCCAGGGTTGGACGAGGCCGGTCGTACTCAGCAGGGCGCTGCCGAGCGGCACATAGACGCGCACGAAATCCTCGTACAGCGGGTTGTCCTGTGGGGGGCGTCGCAGGCGCAAGAGCGCCGACGGCGGGGCCGTATTCGTGTAGGTGATGGTCAGGGTGCTCCGCAGCGAGCGGTCCGGCTGTATCAGGGCGCGGTAAGATAAACCCTCATGCACGTAGTCGTTGATTTTGTTGTAGTGCACGTTGGTGTCGACGACGTAGAGGTAGTCGGAGCGCGTCGGGTCGATCGCGCCGTCCCAGGTGTGGCGCGCCAGGATCGGGCCGACGGTCGCGTCGGGGAGCCACAGCAGCATGTGCTTTTGCCGCAGCGCCGTCCCCAGCACGCGGACTGCCTCCGGCAACGTCGCGGCCCCCAGGCCCTGCAGTCTTTTGAAGACCAGGCTGTATGCCTTGCCAGCGACATCCTTGTTAGGGTTTTTACCCGTGCCATTTACATAACTATCGAGCACGCGCACGCCGTTCTTGCTATCGAGAGGAGTGTCTATGCCTGGCACTGTGACAGGGCCGGTCAATGCCAGCAGGGGGCCGAGCAGGGAGCTGTCGAACGCGATGACCCCATCGGACCATTGTCCCTGGCCGAGCCAGTAGAAGTAGCGCAGCAGTTTGGCCGAGGTAGGGTAGTCGGGCGACCAGTTGGCGTCGCGGTAGAACCACTCGTTGAGGTGCTGGTAGGTGACGAGCGGGAGTGGCGGCGGGATGTAGTCTTGCGTCCCCCGCTTGCTCTTCGTCGGGTTGTCGACGGCGTCGCTGGCGAGGGTCCTTGGCGGGTCGAGGTGGCCGTGATGGACCTGCAGCAGCACGGCCGTGCCGGCGAAGCCGCCGGTGGCGCGCAAGTCCCACGGGTTCTCGGGCACGAGCAGATACGTGCGCGTCCCGTTCGCCCCTAATAGGGCGGGCGCGGCGAGGGCCGCGCGCAGCGCTTCTTCGACTTGCGGAAAGAGCCGCGTCGCCGCGTCCAGACGCGCGCCTAGCAGGGAAGGGAGCGCCGTACTGTCGATAGCCGCCCGGTCGCGTTCGGCTTTGTCTATGTCGTCGAGGGCGGCCGCGAACGAGGCGCGCCCTACCTGCAGCCCGGCCAGCAGTCTCACACTGGTATCGCCGCCCGCGCCGTGACCATGCGTAGCCGCTGCCAAGACAGGCATAGCGCCGTCGAGGGCGTGCGCCGCCCCCGTGCTGCCGTCGGCCGCCAGGTCGAGCAGCGGCCCGACGGCCCCGGCCCCACGCGCCGGGGGGAGGGTCATGGCCACGAGCCCGACCAGCGGGTGCCACGGCCACCAGCACAGGCGCGCCAGGCCGAACGCCGCCCCGGCCACCGCCGTCTTGTTGTGCAGCGAGGGCGCCGCGGCATCGATGTGTGTCAGGCCACCGCGCGCCTCGCCCTGCGCCGCGGCCAACTCGTAGCCCCCGACGGCGGCGCCAGCCGCGCACAACACAATGTCGAGCAGGGCGGCGAGCAGCACTATCGTCGCAGCGCGCCGGCGCGGCGACCACGGCGGGCGTCGGGCTCTATCGGCATGATCCGCGGTGGACAAAGGGCGCATCCCTACTTCGCGGGGCCGGGGCGGGTACTCGTGCGCGCCACCGGTTCACCGGTCACCCGGTCGGCCGGCGGCGCGGCGGCGTGGCGCTGTCGCCCGCGGCTATGCGCGCCGGCGTCCCCGACAAAGGTCACGACCACCCCTGCGAGGCTGCCGCCGGCCAGGCGCAGCCGATCCGCCACGGTTGCCAGCGTCGCCTTATCCCCCACGCCCTGCGCCGCTACCAGCAGCGTGCCGTCGGCGAGGCGGGCCAGGGCTACGGCCTCGGGCAGGGCCGCCGTCCCCGTGTCGACGACGACGAGGTCGGCTACGCCGCGCAGCGTCGCAAGCGCGGCCTGCATGCGCGTCGAGTCGAGCAAATCGATCGCCGCCGCCGCGGGGCCGGCCGTGAGCAGCCGCAGGCCCGGCACGGCCGTCGTTTGCAGCAGGATCGTGGGATCGTCGCCGTCCCGCAGCGCCGTGGACAGGCCGGCCCCGTCGGGCAGGTCGAAGGCCGCGTGCAGGGCGGGCCGGCGCAGGTTGGCGTCGACGAGGACCACGCGCGCGCCGGAGCGAGCCGTGACGGCCGCCAGGTTGGCCGCCACCGTCGAGGCGCCGCTCCCCGGCGTGGTCCCCGTCACGGCCAGGACGCGCGCCGTCGCCGCGCGCTCCGGGCCGGCTCCTAGGCCGAGGGTCGTGCGCAGGAGGCGGTACTCGTCGGTCGCGGGCGAGGCCGGGTCATGGAGCGCGACGAGCGCCGCGCCGCCGCGCGCCAGGTCGATCGTGCCGGCGAGCGGCAGATCGAGCGCGGAGGCGACCTCGGCGGCGGAGCGCGGGCGCGTGTCGAGCGCGTCGGTCAGCGCCGCGACGCCCAGCAGCGCCAGCAGCGTCAGGATAGCCGCGACGAGCACATTGGTCGTCGTACGCGGCGCGATCGGGTCAATCGGCTTCTGCGCGACCGCGGCAACACTTGCTGTCGAGCCAGTGCCGGCCAGACGAAGATAAATGCTATGTATCGTGTTTTGGAGCTCCCCGATCTGCGCTTGATCCCCAGAGATCCGTTCGATGAGCGCACCGCTTTGTTGCTGCTCGGACGGTGACAGATTCCTCTGCAGTTGTAGCTGGGTGTTTTGTTGCTGTGCCGTTGCCGCGTCATTGCGAAGGTCGCGTATTCGCCGGTTTAAATCGGGCTCTTGGGCGCTTTTGATGATGCTGTCCGAGAGGGACGTCTGCCCCAGAGGGGTGAAAACCAAAAGGCTTGTCTCCACCACTGACGATAGTCTCCCGTTAGACAGCCGCAACGATCGAGCGGTCGTGCACTATTCCGACCATGGCAGTCAGCGACGACGCCCTGCAACAAAACGAGGGGTCGCGCGCTGCGAGACCTGAACCGCTTCCATTGCTGTTGTTCATGTGCCCTGTCGCTACGACATCAGCCACCCACCAGGCGCATAAATTCTCGTCGTTGCTACCGCATATCGACC
>JAABUX010007942.1_pt1 | contig 12320 bp, 10 predicted proteins | sample 5561851 | NCBI WGS metagenome assembly JAABUX01 (sample SAMN10711883, study PRJNA513361) | rock metagenome | isolation source: Antarctica rocks | place: Antarctica: Victoria Land, Richard Nunatak red sandstone | collected 2016-01-03 | reverse complement strand
CACCGCCCACTCGAAATCCGAAAGCTCGTAACGGCGTGCGGTCATCATCGGCTCCCTTCAGGGAGCTTGAATCACGAGATAGATCGGTATGCAGCCAACCTACGCTGGCCACGCGTTCGACCCAGCTCGCAATCAGCCGATAACCCGAAGCTACGCGCGCCTGGCCGGTTATGCGCGAATACGAGGAGAAAGCGGACCATGAGTGATCCGAAGACGCCACACGAGGTTTTGGCGAGATGCAAACGCAAGGGGTGGAAGCCCGACGCGCAAGGCCGGCTGATTTTTCGCCCGCGCGGCCTGTTCGGCTCCGGCTATGTGGTGGAAACTGGCGAACAGCTCGATCGGATCGAGAAGTTCGAGCGTACCAAGATAACGCTGATGGTCGTGGTGGGGGGCGCGGCGATCGCGACCGTGCTGCCGTTTCAGTCCGACGCCAACGAGGGCGCGGTGATCGGGGGCCTTGTCGTCGTGCTGGCCTTGGTGGCAGGCCTTGTAGGCTATGCGTTGATCGGTGGCTCGCGCATCGTGACCGGCACCGCCATGCGCGCGCTACCCTGACGCGGTTCACGATGGAAGCGCGCGCCCGTTTGCACCGGGGCGCGGGCGCGCTCTCCGCCGCGCCGATCAGGGCGCGAAATCGCGCATCCTCGCCACGGTGGCGGTGTCGAGCCGCTTCACGAGCGCCACGACCAGCGTCACCATCTGGTCGAAGTCGCGCCGGTCCATGACGCCGTTGTGGACGTGGGTGTAGCGGACGGGGACGACGAGGTTGACCGTCGGTGCGCCGCCGACCGCCTGCTGGATCTCGGCTGAATCGTCGCCGTAGCCCTGGACCAGATCGAGCTGGAGCGGTACGCGCGCCGCCGACGCCACCTCTCGGGTGAGCGCGGCGAAGCGGCGGTTGGGGAGCGCGCTCGAGTCGTAGAGGAAGATGCCCGGGCCGGCGCCGAGGCGCGCCTGCGTTTCGTCGGGGCGCGTGGCGGGTTGATCGCCCGCGATGCCGCCTTCGATCGCGATGCCGATCTCGGGGCGGATCATGTCGGCTGCGGTGTGCGCGCCGCGCAGGCCGATCTCTTCTTGCGTGGTCGCGGCGACGAAGAGCTGGTTGGGGTGGCCCTGCGCGGCCAAGCGGCGGAAGGCTTCGATCACCACCGCGCAGCCGACACGGTCGTCCCACGCCTTGCCGACGTAGCGGCCGGTGCCGTTCAGCTCGGCGAAGTCTGAATCGGGCACCACCGGATCGCCGGGCCCGATGCCGAGCGCGGCGACATCGGCGGCGGTGCGCGCGCCGAGATCTAGGTAGAGGTTGTCGCGGTTGAAGGGTTTGTCGCGGTCGGCGGCGGGGACGACGTGGATGTCGCGGATGCCGCTCACCGCGCGGACGGGCCCACGCGCGCCGATGATCACCCAGCGTTGGCCGGGCAAGGCCTGATCGAGCCAGCCGCCGAGCATCTGCATGGTGAGAAAGCCATCGGGGGTGACGCGTCGGACCGCGCCGCCGAGCTCGTCCATGTGCGCATCGAGCATCACGCGCGGGCCGCTGGTACCGTGCTGCGCGATGACGGAGCCGAGGCCGTCGTAGCGGATGCTTTGCGCGGCGGGGCGGAGTTCGCGCACCATGATGGCGCGCACCGCCTCCTCGTAGCCCGACGGGCCGGGCGCGTTGGACAGTTCGCGCAATAGGGATTGGGTGCGATCGGCGGCGGCGGCGGGGGTGGCGAGCGGCGCGAGGGCGAGCACGGCTGCGGCGAGGTGTTTGAGCATGGCGCGATGTTGGGCCAGCGGGGCGGGGCGTGGCAAGGCTTCGACTTGCGGCGGGGGGCGATTTCGCTCGATCGCGCGACACGACCGCACCTTGATTTATAGAACCGCCCCCGTTCCCCTATGCTCGACGATCGCCGAGATCAAACCCGTCAGGATGCGCGCAAGCGTTTGGTCTCCCGGGCGGGTCTCCTCCAGACCCTGCCTGAGCACGTCACACGCAGCAACGAAGCGGTTCCAAGAGATATGGCTGAAGCGCATCCGCGCTATCATCTCGTGAAATCTCGAACGATCATCAAGTATTTCTTTCTTGAGTGCCCGAGGCAGCTCGTCTTCAACGACAGTCGACCAGAAGTCGTCTGCGACCATACCGTCGACCGTAACTCCGCACTGCTTCCAGGTAGACGTCGCTGACTCATGGGGCGTTACGAACAACAGACCTACTTGCGACCGCGTTCCTGTAAGTCTTTCCTCGTTGATCATCAGAAGGGCATATTTTAAGACTTGGTTGCGAGAGGTCGGTGCAGTTAACTTAATTTCTATGCCGAGCAATGAGCGAGTGGAAACGAAAAAGCCGTCTTGCTGGGTCACGTTTTCCATCGACCAACCATATCGTTCGCGTATATCGGTTCCCAAGCGCACGAATGGCCCATCATCATCGATGCGAGCATTGCGATGGAGCAGCTCGCCGACGACCGCATCGGACATAACGGAAATCGCAATGTCGAAAATGCGGTTAAGGGTGACTTCCAGCCCTCGCATCCGTTCGAGGCTGCCTTTATATTTGCCCGACCGCGCATAGAGCGAGCCCCCCTTCACCAGGCTACTGCGCGGTATGCGAATGAAATCGGGATCGTCGCCCCAACTCTCTTTCGGGAAGGACTTCAGGCCTACGAGGCTTGGTTCCCAATAAAAGTCATCAACGATGTCCCAGTAAGTCTGGGTCCAAGTCACTCTGCCCCCCTTCGACGTAGCGGCGAACGATGCCTCAACGGTCAGTCTTGCACCCAAGCCGCCCGACCCGCAAACAGAAGCCAACCATGTCCACCCCCGTCCGCATTCTCCTCGCGCTCGTCCTCGGCCTGACCGGCGGCGCGTTCCTCGCCCACTCCGCCGCCTCGCTCACCCCCAGGATCGTCGCCATCGCCGAGCCGATCGGCGGCATGTGGCTCGATGGGTTGCGCATGACGATCGTGCCCCTCGTCGTCTCGCTGCTCATCACCGGCATCGCGTCGACCGCCAGCGCGGCGCGCGCGGGCGGGGTCGCGGCGCGCGCGCTCGCGATCATTTTCGGGATCCTGTGGACCTCTTCAGTGATCGGCTGGGTGATGAGCGATCTGCTCTGGGCGATCTGGCCGATTCCCGCGCAGGCGGGCCACGCGCTGCGCGAGGCGCTCGGCGCGCAGACAGGGGTGGTGCCGCCCACGCCCGGCATCGGCCAGTTCCTGCGCGGCATCGTCCCCGATAATCCGATCAAGGCGGCGGCCGAGACGCAGATGCTGCCGCTCATCCTGTTCTCGGGCGTGTTCGGCTTCGCGATCACCCGCCTGCCCGACGACGCGCGCGCGCTGCTCACCAACCTGTTCAAGGCGATCGCCGAGGCGATGCTGATCGTCATCGGCTGGGTGCTGTGGCTGGCCCCGCTCGGCGTCTTCGCGCTCGCGCTCGCGGTCGGCGCGAAGGCGGGGCTGAGCGCCGCCGGTGCGCTCGCCCACTATGTCGCCACCTTGTCCGCGATCGGCATCACCGTCGCGCTCATCGGCTACCCGTTTGCCGCGATCGCGGGGCGCGTCGCGCTCGACCGCTTCGCGCGCGCGCTGCTTCCCGTCCAGGCGGTGGCGATCAGCACGCAATCGTCGCTCGCCTCGCTACCGCCGATGGTGCGCGCGTCCGAGGCGCTCGACGTCGCGCCCTCGACCGCAGGCATCGTCCTGCCGATGGCGGTCGCGTTGCTGCGCGCCACCGGCCCGGCGATGAACCTGGGCGTCGCGCTCTACGTCGCGCACTGGTTCGGCGTGCATCTGGGTCCAGCGCAGATCGCGGTCGGCATCGCTTTGGCGGCGACGACTACCTTGGGCGCGGTCAGCTTGCCGGGCCAGGTCAGCTTCGTCAGCTCGATCGGACCGATTGCCATCGCTCTTGGGCTGCCGCTGGAGCCGCTGCTGCTGCTCATCGCGGTCGAGACGATTCCGGACATTTTCCGCACGCTCGGCAATGTCATTCTCGATGTCGGTCTGACCCGGGTCGTCGCAAGGATTACCGGGAACGTTGTTCCAACACCGCTGGTTCACGCCTTCGGAGGTGCACAATGACCGACGATCCCAACGCCCGCCCGACCGCGCACGAGGCTGTTCCACTGACCGGCGCGCACACCCCCGCGATCGACGCGGACACGCACGCCATTCTTGCCGACGATCCCACGAACGAGGACGCCAAGCTCGACGTCGGCGTCGATGAAACCTTCCCTGCCTCGGACCCCGTCAGCCAGACCCAACCGCGCAAGGGCGACGACCCGGTGCCGTCGAGCGGCTACAAGGGCGATTGACTGGAGGAGCTGCCATGACCGCCATTAAACTCACCACCAAGCGCGTGCAGAAACCTTGGGGCCGGACCGATCTCGGACCGTGGTTCCCCAACGCCACACCGCAGGAGGGCAAGATCGGGGAGATCTGGTTCGAAGCCCCCGACGATCCCTCGCTGCTCGTCAAATTCCTGTTCACCAGCGAAAAGCTCAGCGTGCAGGTTCACCCCGACGATGTGGACGCGCGCGCGTCGGGCCACGAACGCGGCAAGGACGAGGCGTGGGTGGTGCTCGGCGTCCAGCCGGGTTCGACGATGGGCGTCGGCCTGACCCACACCGTCACGCCCGAGGAACTGCGCGCCTCCGCGCTCGATGGGTCGATCGAGCAATTGATAGACTGGCGTCCGATCCACGCCGACGACGTGATCTACAATCCCGCGGGCACGATCCACGCGATCGGCGCGGGGATCACCGTCGTCGAGGTCCAGCAGAATGTCGACCTCACCTACAGGCTCTACGACTATGGCAGCGCGCGCGAACTGCATCTCGACGCCGCGATCAAGGTCGCCAAGCCCGAGCCGTTCACGCGCACCGAACATCCGCGCGACGAGGGCGACGGCCGCCGCTTGGTCTCGGACGGCCCCAAATTCATCATGGAGCGCTGGCAGGGCGCGGGCACCTCGACCACAACCGCGCCCCAAACTTGGGTGACGCTGGCGCGTGGGTCGGCGACGATCGATGGTGCTGCGGCGGGTGCGGGCGAAACCTGGATCGCGCAACCGGGCACCACGATCGCTCGCGCGCCCGACGCCGACCTCGTGGTCTCCACCCCTAAATAGATTTCCGATGGCGCGAGTGACGGGGCTCGAACCCGCGACCTCCGGCGTGACAGGCCGGCACTCTAACCAACTGAGCTACACCCGCCGATCGGAAGCTGCGAGTAGGAGCGCGGGGGGCCGGGTGTCAAGAACCACCGACACCCGCCCAGGCCCGATCCACCGATCCTCGCGCAATCGACGTTGATCCACATCCTTTCCCCCAATGACGTTAGCACAACTCTAAACCATCGCCTTGGCCAAGGGCCCCTCGGGCACCGCCGTTTCCTCGGGCGCGATCGCCGCCACGCTAGCATCCACCGGATTACCCGGCGTCGCGCTCGGCTCGGCGACCAATGTGCCGTCCCTGAACAGGAAGCCCATCACGTTGGGCTTGCCGATATGATCGATGAACACCTTGCCCATGATCAGCAGCGGCACCGAGATCAGCGCGCCGACGATCCCCCACACCCATCCCCAGAAGCTCAGCGTCAGCAGGATCGCCAGCGGGCTCATCGTCAGCCGCCGCCCGACCAGACGCGGCGTGATCAGGTTCGCCTCGCTCAGGTGGCAAGCGAGGAAGATCAGCGCGGGCCACAGCGCGTTGATCGGCGCGGAAAACGTCACCAGCCCCGCCACCAGCAACAGCGCGACGACGCTCAGCGGCCCCACATACGGGATGAAGTTGAATAGCGCCGCGATGCCGCCCCACATCAGCGGCTCGGGCAGCCCGAACGCCCACGCGACAAGCGCGAGCGCGGTGCCAAGCAAGAGGTTCACACTCGCGATCGTGAAGAAATACGCGCCCGTGTTGCGCACGATGTCGCGCCCGACCTGGGACATATCGAACGCGCTCGATCGCTTGGCCGGAGCGCTGTCCGCCGCTTCGCGCTGCTCGGCGTAGGTGCTCAGGAAGAAGAACGCGAGCAGCAGCGTGAACAGCAGCGACAGCAGCGCGAGCGGAGCCGAGGTGACGAAACCGATGACCGCGCTCGGCAACCCGCTCGCCACCGAGCCGATCTGGTCCTTGCCGCCGAGCAGGTGGTTCGACTGATGCAACAGTCGCTCGAGCACCGCGTAAGTCTTCATCAGCGGGCGCAGATTATGCCGGATCTGGTCGATCTGGCGCGGCAGCGTCTGCAACCACGCCAGCGCCGGGATGACGATCGACACCACGACGATGTTCGCCACCGCCAGAAACGCCAGCACCGCCAGCGCCGCCGCGCCGCCCGCCGGTACCCGCCGCCGCCGGAACCATTCGACCAGCGGCACCAGAATAATCGCGATGACGATCGCGGTGATCACCGGCAGGAAGAACGTCGCCCCCGCCTGCAACGCGAACGGCGCGGCGAGGAACAGCCCCAGCCCGAGCAGCATCACCATCGCCGAGAGCAGCCGGTCGCGCCGATAGTTGCCCACGCCCGTATCGTGGACGAGTTCGCTCATCGCCGCGGCGGCTTTGTGCGCGGCGGTCGATCCGGGCGGCGGCGGGCTGAAGGTGAAAATCGGCATGGGGTCCACGTTAAGCCGCCCTCGCGCCAACGGGAAGCGCGATGCCTGGTTCGGGGTCGGACGCCCAGCGCCGTGCCAGCGCCGCGCACGCCATCAATTGCACCTGGTGGTATAGCATCAACGGCAGGATCACCGCCCCCGCCAGCGCCGGCCCGAACAGCGCCCCCGCGATCGCCGCGCCCGTGGCGAGCGACTTCTTCGAGCCGCAAAACACGATCGCGATGCGGTCCTCGCGCGTGAACATTCGCAGTTGCCCGATGCGCGCGGTCACCCAAAGCGCGATGCCTAGCACCAGCAGATCGATCGCCGCGAGCCGCGCCAGCGTGGGCAGGCTGACGCTGTGCCACAATCCCTCGACCACCGCCGCGCTGAATGCCGCGTACACGATCAGCAGGATCGAGCCGCGATCCGCCAGCCGCAGCATCTCGGCGTTGCGCTTCGCCCAAGCCGCCAGCCACGGCCGCGCCGCTTGCCCCGCAAGTGCTGGCAGCAGCACCTGCGAGCCGATCGCCAGCGCCTTGTTCAGCCCAACTCCCGCGCCCGCCAAATGCAGCAGCAGCGCCGCGAGCAGCGGCGTCAGCACCACGCCTGCGAGATTGGACAGCGTCGCAGCGCAGATCGCGGCGGGCACATTGCCGCGCGCGATCGCGGTGAAGGCGATCGAGGATTGCACCGTCGAGGGCACAAGGCACAGGAACAGCACGCCGGTCCATAGCGCGGGCGGCAGCGCGTGCGGCAGCAGCGCGTGGAGCGTCAGGCCGAGCAGCGGGAATGCGGCGAACGTGGCGAGCATCACCACCAGATGCAGCCGCCAGTTGGTCGCGCCCGCGATCATCGCGGTGCGGCTCAGCCGCAGCCCGTGCAGGAACAGCACGAGCGCCACCGCGGCGACGGTGACCATGGGCAGCGCGTCGGCGAGCACGCCGCGCGCGGTCAGCACGCTCGCCACGCCGACCGCGCCGACGAGCGCGAGCGGGTACAGGTCGCGGCCCCGGCTCAAGGATTGGCCTTCATGTGCTCGACGATCTCGTCGAAGAAGCGCTCCAGATTGTTGAGCACGTTCAGTTTGAACTCGTAGTTCACATCGGGCGACGACGATTCGATGATCTTGGATTCGTCGACCTTCTCCGAATAGACCGCCGCCATGCCTTTCACATATTCGGGCGTCAGCTCGATATGGCCGAGTTCGTCGAGGATGCGCAGCTGGATGATCATCAGCTGGCGCACGAGCATCTCCAACGCGGTGATCCGGCTGACGGTGACGACGGGATCGAGGCTGACCTCGTGGTTGTTGCTCATCGATCTCGCCTCGCGCCTGCGTCGGCGGCGGATATGGCAAGGCGGGCCTGGGATGGCGAGACCCGGATCCGTACCCCCGACATGTGTTCTCCACAGCTTTGGACTCGGCTTGCCCTTTCAGCGCCGCCCGCGCGCGCGCACATGGCAGCGGTGACCACCCCCGCGTTCGTCCACCTGCGCGTGCATTCGGCCTATACGATGCTCGCCTCGACACTGCGCCCGAAGGCGATCCCAGCGCTCGCGCGCGCGCTTGGCCAGCCCGCCGTCGCGCTTACCGACACCAACGCGCTGTTCGCGGCGATGGAGTTTTCCGAAGCGGCGTTCGAGAAGGGCGTGCAGCCGATCATCGGCGCGACATTGACCGTCGCAGGCGACGCGCTCGTGCTGCTCGCGCAGGACGAGACGGGCTACGTCAATCTGGTGGCGCTCGTATCGCAGGCGCATCTGGGCGCGGAGGGTGGCGAGCCCGGCCTTGCTTGGAGCGCGCTCGACGGCCGCACCGACGGGCTGATCGCGCTCACCGCCGGACCCGACGGCGCGCTGGCGAAGGCGCTCGCGGGCGAGCAGCGCGCCGCCGCCGAGGCGATTGTGGATCGGCTCGAGGCGCTGTTCCCGGGCCGGCTCTACATCGAACTCAGCCGCATGGGGGACGCCGTGCAGGAGGCGGCCGAACCCGGCCTGATCGCGCTCGCGCACGCGCGCGGGCTGCCGCTCGTCGCCACCAACCCCGTGCGCTTCGCCGATCCGGGCGGACACGCGGCGCACGACGCGCTGATGTGCATCGCGCAGTCGGCCTATATTCAAAGCGAGGACCGCGCGCGATCGGACCCCCACGCCTGGATGAAATCCGCCGCCGCGATGGCCGAGTTGTTCGCCGATGTGCCCGAGGCGGTGGCGAACACGCTCGTTGTCGCGCGGCGCTGTGCGGTCGCCGCGCCCTCGCGCGCGCCGATCCTGCCTACGCTGGAAGGCGATCTGCGCGCGCAGGCGGCGGCGGGGCTGGAGACGCGGCTTATCGCAACGCGCGGCGGGGTCGCGGCGCGCGAGGTGTACGAGGCGCGGCTCGACTTCGAACTCGGCGTGATCGAGCGCATGGGGTTTAACGGCTATTTCCTGATCGTCGCCGACTTCATCGGCTGGGCCAAGCGCCAGGGGATCCCGGTCGGGCCGGGGCGCGGCTCGGGCGCGGGATCGGTGGTGGCGTGGTCGCTGGCGATCACCGATCTCGATCCGCTCGCGCACGGGTTGCTGTTCGAGCGCTTCCTCAATCCCGAACGCGTGTCGATGCCCGATTTCGACATCGATTTCTGCGAAACCAGGCGGGAGGAAGTGATCCGCTACGTCGCCGACCGCTACGGCCACGACCGCGTCGCGCAGATCATCACCTTCGGTACGCTGAAGGCGCGCGCGGTGGTCAAGGATGTCGGCCGCGTGCTGCAGATGCCGTACGGGCAGATGGACCGGCTCTCCAAGCTGATCCCCAACCACCCGACCGACCCGTGGACCTTGGCGCGCGCGCTCGAGGGCGTGCCCGAACTCGCGCTCGAGCGCGACCGGGACGCCAATGTGGCGAAGTTGTTCGAGATAGGATTACAGCTCGAAGGGCTACCCCGCCACGCCTCCACGCACGCGGCGGGCGTAGTCATCGGCGACCGACCGTTGTCCGAGCTGGTGCCGATGTACCGCGATCCGCGCTCGGACCTGCCCGTCACCCAGTTCGACATGAAGTGGGTCGAGAAGGCCGGGCTGGTGAAGTTCGACTTCCTCGGCCTGAAGACGCTTTCGGTGCTGGAGCGCGCGCGGCTGTTGCTCGCCGACAAGGGCGTCGAGATCGACTGGCTCGCGCTGCCGCTCGACGACGTGCCATCCTACGAACTGATGGCGCGCGGCGACACGGTGGGCGTATTCCAGCTCGAATCGGACGGGATGCGCCGCACGCTGGCGCAGGTGAAGCCCGATCGGTTCGAGGACATCGTCGCGCTCGTCGCGCTTTACCGCCCCGGTCCGATGGACAACATTCCAAGCTTCGCCGCGCGCAAGCACGGCCGCGAGAAGGTCGATTTGCCCCATCCCGCGATGGAGGAAGTGCTCAAGGACACCTACGGCCTAATCGTCTATCAGGAACAGGTGATGCAGGCCGCGCAGAAGCTCGCGGGCTACTCACTGGGCGAGGCCGACCTGCTCCGCCGTGCGATGGGCAAGAAGATCAAGTCCGAGATGGACGCGCAGAAGGACCGCTTCTGCCAGGGCGCGGCCGAGTTCGGCATCGAACCCAGGCGCGCCGATGCGATCTTCGAACTCATCGCCAAGTTCGCTGGCTACGGCTTCAACAAATCGCACGCCGCCGCTTACGCCCTGCTCGCTTACCAGACCGCGTGGCTGAAGGCGCACCACCCTGTCGAGTTTTACGCCGCCTCGATGGCGTTCGACCGCCACCTGACCGACAAGCTCGCCATCTTCACCGACGATGCGCGGCGGCTGGGCGTCCGCATCCTGCCCCCCTGCGTCAACCGCAGCGAAGCGGGTTTCACCGTCGAAGCGGGCGCGGTCCGCTACGCGCTCGCGGGCCTCAAGGGTGTGGGCGAACGCGCGATGGAAGCCCTTACTCACGCGCGGGCCGCAGCGCCGTTCGTCTCGCTCTCCGACTTCGCCGCGCGCATCGAACCCACGCTCCTCAACAAGCGCATGGTCGAATCGCTCGCTGCCGCCGGTGGCTTCGATGCGGTCGAACCCAACCGCGCCGCCGCGCATGCCCTCGCCGACACCATCCTCGTCGCCGCCGCCTCCGCGCATGAAGCGCGCACCGTCGGCCAGCAAGGCCTCTTCGGCGAAGGCGGGGGCGTCGACTTCCTCCCCGCCGCCACCGCCCGGTGGACCGTTAGCCAGCAGATGTCCGCCGAGCGCGACGCGTGCGGCTTCTTCCTCTCGGGCCACCCGCTCGACGCCTACAAATCCGTCCTCACCGCCGAGCGCGTGCGCACTTACGCCGAGGTGATCGACGCGGGCGGACCTCCAAGCGGTGGTCGTTCAGGTGCGACGCTCGCCGGGCTGATCGAAGGCTGCCGCTGGCGCACGCCGCCGTCGGGCAAACGCTATTTGATGATCGACCTCACCGATCTCGGCGTCGGCTACACCGCGTCCTGCTTCGACGACGGCCCGCAACAAGACGCCGAGCGCCTGTGCAAGGAGGGCCAGCCCGTCCTCATCCAGGCCGAACTCCTCTGGCGCGAGGACGAGGACGCGCCCCGCGTCGCCATCCGCTCGCTCCGCCCTCTCACCGAGGTCGCGCGCCGCACCCCCACCAAGCTCGACCTCGCGCTGCGCCACCGCGCCGCCGCCGACGGCCTCGCCGACCTCATGCGCGCCCGTCGCGGCGGCCGCACCGAGATCGTCGCCCGCGTCGCGCTCGCGGGCGGCGGCTGGGCGCAACTCCGCCTCGGCCGCGATTTCAGCGCCGATCCCGATACGCTCGCCGCTCTCACCCAAACGCCAGGTGTCGAGATCGCCGTCGCTTGAGCCCTCAGCCCGCGCACCCCCGCCCGCGCAACCCGCGCGCCAGCGCCCGGTTGAACGCCGCCGTATCGAGCCGGTCCTCCTCGCGAAAGTCCTGCCCCTGCATCGCCGCCGACCAGTACTCCGCGCTATGCAACGCCCGCCGACACCCGCCGCTCGTCACCGCCACAGCGGGCGCGGGCAAAGGCAGCTTCGTCGTCCGCAGCGCATCGGGCACGCGCGCGCGGTAAGCCCACCCGGCCCCCGCGCGCGCATCGAACACCGCGCTCATCGGTGCCGCCATCGCATCGTTCAGCCCCATCGGCGCGAGACCCAGCACATCCTCGATCGTGCGGATCATCGATACCGTCGTGTAATGCGCGTGCACGACCGCCCCGCGCCGCACATACGGCCCCGCCACGAACGCGATCGACCGATGCGCGCTCACATGATCGGGGCCGTCCTGCGCATCGTCCTCGACCACGAAGATCAGCGTGCTTGCAGCGAACCGCGACTGCGATACCTTCTCTATGATCCGCCCCAGTGCGTAATCATTGTCTCCCATCTGCGTCTCGACCGTGTTCACCCCGTCCGTCCCCGTCGCGAACGAACCGAAATGGTCGTTCGGCAACCGGATCAGCGAGAGCGCGGGCAAGTCGCCGCGTACCGTGTAGCCGTCGAACTCGCGCTCCCATTCCTTAAACCGCCAATAATCGGGCAACCCCAGATCGAACCCGCGATAGTAAAGGTCGGTCACCGGGGCCAACGCCGCCTTGGTGGGGAAGAATACGCCCACCCCGTCCCGAAACGGCTCGCGCACGATCGGGATGCGCTGCCCCGTCGATACCGGCACGAAGTACCGCCCCAGATCGCCGAAGAAGCCATAATTGCGCAGCGACTTTCCCGCGCGTAGGGCCGCG
>JAABUX010007939.1_pt1 | contig 12326 bp, 14 predicted proteins | sample 5561851 | NCBI WGS metagenome assembly JAABUX01 (sample SAMN10711883, study PRJNA513361) | rock metagenome | isolation source: Antarctica rocks | place: Antarctica: Victoria Land, Richard Nunatak red sandstone | collected 2016-01-03 | reverse complement strand
GCCGCCGCGCGCCTCGCAGCGCCGGGGCCGCGCAACGGGCCCGCAGGGCCTGCCGCACAGCACATTGCACCCCCCCCGCCGCCAAGCTCCAACGACGAGGCCGCGCACCGGGCTCGCAGAGCGCCAGATCCAGCAGCGAGGCCAGCGCAAGCAGCGCGGCGGCGCGCACGCGCTCCGCGCGCTGCGCCGCCTCCTCCGGCGCCTCCTTGCCGGGCTCGCCCAGCGCGGCCGGCGCGGCTTCCAGCGCGTCCTCCAGGTACCCCACCACCTGCCGGCGCCCGCGCCGCGCCGTCAGCGGCCCCGGAGCCGCGTGTGGCCGCGGAGCCGCCCATTGCAGAGCCGTGGACAAGTCGTGTAGATTGTCCATGACGGGCCGGGGCTGGAAGCTGTCAAGTCACGGCTGTCACTACACGGCAAGCTGCCCCGTTTCCACGGCACAGAGGCAACCAAAGCAGCGACACGCACGCGCAGCCCGCGCTTAGAGCCGTACACCTGCCGCAGGCACGAGGGGCGGGCGGCCGGCCGGGGGCGCGCGCCTGCGCGCGGCAGAAGAGCAGCGCCTCGCGCTGGCGCGCACCGGGGAACGCCGCCTGGAAGGCGCCGCGCGCGGCGCGCGCGGCCTCGGCCGCGGGGTCGAACTGCGCGAGCCACCAGGGGCCGGCGAGCGGGCGCAGCGCGGCCGCCAGGCCGCGCCCGACGCCGCCCGCCAGCGCGCCCAGCACCGCCGACGCCTCCGTGCGCACCGCCCTGCACGTAGGATAGGTATTGCTCATCAGTGCGAGCGGAGCTCGCCTGGCAGCAGGCATGGGCGGGCGCTGGTATGTTGGGGCGCGCGACACACGGCGCCACTGCAAGCCCCAGCAATGCGTGCGCTGGAAGTCGCGTCACCCCGGAGAACATGCGCTACGTCAGCTGGACGCTCCCCTGCAAAGCAGCAAAAGAGCACCGAGCCCGGACAGACACGTCCGAAGGCGCAGCGCGCGCAACCGCCCCCGAAGCATCAGCTAGCGCAAGCGCCCACAGAGGCAGCAAGGCCACGTTGCAGGAGCGGCCTCGGCGGCGCGCCTGTCGGAGTCTGTGACCAGGCGCGCGTACGCCTTGGCCCACACCGGCAGGAAGGCCTCCAGCTCGCCCCTGGCGCGCTGCGGCATGGCCTCCCGCAGTGCCTGCCGCGCGCGCATCAGTGCCAACGCCTGGGTGTGATGGGCAGCACTCCGTGCCCGCTGAGCTCGCTGCCTCAGCGTGAGATCGACCGCTACCACCCACGACCGTTTCGGCCGCCAGTGAGGTGCAGCAGCAGCCGCGCTGCTGTGTGCTCAAGCAGCAGTGCGCCTAGAGTATGTGCCTGCAGCTGCAGGCAACCATGATGATTGATGCGGCCCGCAACTCTAAGCAGCGCCCGCTGGACCCTCCTGATAGGCGCCCCTACCAGAGCGCACGCAAACGAGACAACCGGCCAGGAATGCGGCGCAGCGCCTTCAAGTCCTTTTCCAGGAGCCGCTTGCTTGCGGCCGCCAAGCAGTGGGGTTCCGGCGCGGTGGCGCCAAGCGCCGCGCGCCTGCAGCGCCTTGAGCTTGGTGACCGGGTCGCGCTTGGACAGCCGGCGCAGGTGCTGCAGCAGCTCGCCGTCCAGGTCGCCGGGCGTCAGCGCCGGCTCCGCCGCGCGCGGATCGCCCGCATCGCCGGCAGCCTCGGCGGGCCGCGCGAGCGGCTGCGCCCCCGAGAACCTGCGCGCGTGTCGCGCAGGGGCGCTCGAGCATGAGCGCTTTCCGTAGCCAGGCCGGGCAGCCAACCTGGCGGCAGACGGGGGGGGCCAGGCCTTGCAAACTGCACAGCACGTTGGGTGGCACAAGGTGATACAAATATAAGATGTGTTTCGTGGATGCGGCAACTGGCTGTGTGTCACTGCACAACTTGCTATTGACATCATGCAATAGTGGCGTGCGACGCGTGTACAACTGTGGGCGGTGTGCGCGGCCACACCCGCCGAAGCCGAACGCAGGCTTGGGCGCGCCCTGTCCCAGCAGCTCCGCAGCTCGCGCCGCGCTGGACGGCTTTGCCTTCTGCCGCTCGCCCTTGGCCATCTGGAACAAGCTGCTTCAGCAGTCAAGCACGGCCCTGATACTCACAGCCCCCATGTTTTAGTAACAGGTAGAAGGTGAAAAGGCCTGATGTTATATCGGAACACGGCTTGGTGCCTACCAGTCTACCAGACACGCACCTTGGCAAGCACTTCCCAAGCTGTGAGGTAGGTTATATGCTGTGGCTCGAAAGGGTTTCCTCAACTTTCCACTGTAGGCGCCTCGAGTGCCATCACCAGCACAGAGTGCGGTGCAGGAGGTCACCAACCCATTACCAGTTTGAGTTGGGCACTTAACAGGGCGTCTCACGTTTTTTTGGGAGGTGCAGTCCATCACCACGCACTGTGCACACCGCGTGTGTGTGGATACAAAGTACTGCTGTCAACCACGCGCCAGGCCGTGTAGTGCAAGCACGTATATAACAAGATTGTGATGTGCGCCAACCCACTGCACCAGACCGATGATGTCGGTCCTGAGGCGCCAGCAAGTACGCTAGTGCAAAACGCGCGGAAGCGGACCAGGACGTACCATCACCTCACTGAGTGCGCTGCACGGCTCGTGCCGCGCAGCTGCACAGCTCTGGCAGAGTACGCCTGTCACCTGCGGCACGCTGAGCCAGCCACGCCGGGGCAGCAGGTGTTTGTTCGCGCACCAGCGCACCGGGCAGACGGACCCGGAGCTGCGGGCGAAGATTATGCAGAGCTACCACGCGCGCTTGAGCCTAGTGCGTGCCTGTGAGGCCGAGTCTGGCAGGCAAGCGCTGAGCGTGGCTCCCGCAAGTCGGTGCTGACGACCGTGCGGCACAGCAGGGTCCGGTGCAGACGGTGCCACACTGGCTGGCCGTGGCGCTGCCGCCGCCGCTGCGGAGGCTCATCACGGCGCCTGACGTCAAGTGCCTCGCGCTGCGCCGGCGTGACGGGCACCTGGCGGTCTCCGCAGCGGAGGGCTGCATCCTGCTGACCTCCTTGGACGCCCTGCGCGGCGCGGCTGAGGCGCACCCTGAGTGCTGCCAGTGCGCGCCCCGCCTGCTGCTTGCACCCCTTGAAGCATCAGGTTGCGCGGCGGGCGCGGACGTCTGCAGGATGCTGCTCATGCTGCGGTCTGCATGCCGGTTGCACTCTCCATTACCAGAGCGTCTGGTGAGATATGAGCAGAAGCAGCACCTGACGCGTTTACCGCCACCCTGTGCATGCAGGATACTGGACGTCTGTGCGGCGCAGCTGCAGATGGGTCCGCGGCAGTTCTTTGACGCAGTGCGCTGGAACCCCGCCGACGACGGGTGCCTGGCCACCGTGTCTGCTTTCCTCCACGACGTGCACTTGTATGACCTGCCGGCACGCAGGGCGCGCTCCCGGCCTACCTGCCCCGCTCATGCTTTTGCAGACTGAGGGGAGGTACATGCGGCGTCTTTCGCCACAGGCGCACACCAGGAGTGGGGCATGTGCGGGGCCTGCCCCAGGAAGCTGTGCTCGCTGACATGGTGCGTGATGTAAGCAGGGTGAATGTCTCTACCTGTGCCCGCGCGCACTGCTCGTGCACTGTATGCACACCCATGGCTTGCATGGCGCATAGCCCGGGCAGTGTGGCAGCCCGGCTGTCCTCGTGTGTGATGCTCACAGCAGTGCCAAGTGCCCCATACAAATGTCTGTCATGCTTGGGGACGCATGAATTTTGCACTCTTACTAGCGTTTGGGGAGCTCGGGCACTCCATGAGCGCTTCCCTGTCATGTGCCTGCGCCGAAAGGGTCCATCAACAAGCGCGTCTCTCTGCGGCAGCGGCTTGAGGGTCTGCTCTCATTTGAGGGCGTGCCGCTCTGCAGAACGAGCCCACGCACGAGCTGCTGGTGTCCCGGGAGGGCGGGATGGCCCCCCGTGCAATGGGCTTCAAAGACGTCTGCTTCTTGGGCGGCGACCCACACCTCCTCGCCGCCGCCGGCCAGGGCGGCCAGGTGACCTGCCCTACCCTACTCTTACCCTACCCTACCCTACCCCACAGCACCACCTTGCCGCCGCCGGGGGTAGGAGCGGCGGCCAGGCGCGTGGCCGGCTCAGCAACCCTCGCATGATACCCTCACAAGCCCTCGCGCGCTCCTCAGCGGCCCTTGCGTGCCTTTGGCACCTGCAGAGTCTGCTCCATCACGCTCTTTCATTCCATGACAGCCCTGAGCTGCTGTGTTTGGCACGGCCTTCCTGGATGGAGGCGCTGCACAGCTTGAGTGAAACGAGACAGCGCGGGCAGAGGGGCCGAGCGTAGCCGAGGCTGGCGCGCGGCAGGTGTTCTTCTGGGACACGCGCGCGCGCCGGCTGCCGATCAGCTGCGCGGACGCCGGCCGCCATGCGGAGCAGCTCACCAGCCTGCAGGCCACGCCGGACGGGCGGGTGGTCTACGCGGGCGGCAGCGGCGCGCGCGGCGAGGTGCGCCGCCGTACGCGCGCAGGCGCGCGCGCGTGCGTGTCGCCCGCCGAGCGGAGACGCGCGCTGGACACCTGGCAAGTATTAAAGCCGAGCACGGGATGCGGGGGCAGGCCCGCTCCCCGCGCGGGTCAGTGCTGTCAGGAGCAAATAATGCTTCAGATCATGTCAGGCGGCTGCCGTGGCGGCGCTGCCGCCCGCAAGTTTGGCTCCAGCATGCATACCTGCAGCGGCCTGGGAGGCCCCGGCTGGGACGCGCGGCAGCTTATGCCCTGCCGTGTGTAGACAGCTGGGCACGCACTCAACATTGCGGGCGTCGAGGCAGGACCCGGCGCACCGCTCGTGGCGCAGTGCTCGCCCGCGGCGTGTGTGTCAGCCGCGCGTCGAGCGCATCACTGCGAGCACAAAGCCCGTCGGGGCGCCCACCGCTGAGCCCGCGCCCCGCAGGTGCGCGCCTGGGACATGCGCGTCCGCGCCGCGAGCATGCTGGGCGCGCAGCGGCCGGCGCAGCTGGCGCAGGTGGCCCTGCAGGGCGCTCTGGCGCGCGTGCCCGGGCTTGCGGCCGAGGCGGGCCTCCCGGCGGCCGGCGTGCACTCGCTGGCGCTGGACCCGCTCGACTCGGGCCGACTCGGCTTTCACCTGACGTGCGGCTGGTCCGGTGAGCGCACACAGTGGCTCAACTACCCTTTTAAGGTTAGGGTGAGGACCCACCCTATGCCGCCCTGCGCGGCCCCGGCCACAGCGCGGGCTGGCGTCTCGCTGCCAAGCAGACCCTGCCAGGCAGGCATGCCAGCAGACCTGAACTCGCCTGCCAGCGTGCCGGCCAAGTGTGGTCGGGCCGGGCGGCATGCGCCGGAGCGGGCTAACCGGGTAGGTGCTGTTCGAGCAGCTCGACCGCGCGGCGCGCATCGAGAGGCGCGTGTCGCATGCAGGCGTGCTGGATGTTGTGCGGCAGCAGGGAACCCGGTCAGTCCTTGTGATTGGCGCAGCTGCGGGAGGCTGCGACTTTCACAGCAAGGTGAGGGTTGCGCGCGGGCCGCATGCAGGCATGCTGGACGTGGTGCGGCAGCGCGTCACGCACATCCACTGCCCGCCGGTGGCCCGCGAGGACGACCCGAGCCGCACCTGCGTGCGGCAGTGGCGCCGGCACGCGGCGTGGGCGCCCGCGCCCGGGCCCTTCTGCGTGGGCTCCCAGGACGGCGCCGCGCTGCACCTGCTCGACTTTGCGTCGGGCGCCGCGTCGCCGTGCGCCGTGGGTGCGCCCGGGCCCGGCCCCGCATCGCCAGGGCGCCTCTGCGTGTCGGCCTCGCTTGGCAACAGCGTTGCTGCGTGTGCTGGCCTGCGCTGCGGGCGCCGCCTTGCCTTTTGATCATGCTTTGCCGCCTGGCTTCTACCCTGGCGCTTGTTAGGACGGTACTACGGTGAGGCGGTGACATTCTGCCATGCAGAGGCCTGCCAGGTCGGCCTTGCTTGGCCACACGCCGCTGTCATTACCCAACGCTCATGCGTGTCCTGCCAGGGCCGGCAGAGTGCGACGGCGATGCGCGAGACTGCGAGCGCATGCCGTCGGCGGTACGCGTGCGCACAGAGTCGGAGGTCCTCGCGGCTGCATGCCACCCTGACACGGGCGAGGTGGTGGTGGGCGGCCGGGACGGCACGCTTGCCCTGCTCGCCTGCCCCTCATAGTGGTATTTGCGGTGGGTGTTTGCCGCCGAGGCGTGGCCCTTGTTGTGTACACCAGCACAATATGCTGCCTCTGGCGTGCCGGCGCATTGTTTGCTTCTGGTCTGCACACATCAGCAAGTTGCTGCTCTGCACGCACGTTGCTGCTGTCATGCCTCTTCCAAACACGTGGCACATGATATCCATGCACAGGAGAGCACAATCATTCCTAAAGCAATAATGCATGACCCAGGGGGCAGATGCAGCCATGCAGTCAATGGTGCAGCCGCGCGACTGAATGCACTTACAGCACTCCTCACACAGGAAAGCGTGCATAAAACTTTCCAACCCTTACAAACCTCATCTGGTGCATGCACGCCAAAGCTGCACTCTTGCCACAGCACAGCACTGGACAGACTTAGAATACACAGCAGCGACATGCGAACATCCTCATGTTCCCTTGCATGCCTGCTGACGAAGCACGAACCAAAGCATCAAGTTAAAACGCGCTGGACTTGGCCGCACTTGCCAGGCTGCGCAAAGCTGCAGTCGCGCGCCGCAGCCGGCACAGCACTCCCCGCGCCATGCGACCAGCTACGTAAACCCGCTGTGTGCGCTCTGCGCTGGACCAGCCAGCGCCAACACACACACACACACGCAACCGAGCTGGCTCCCCGGCGTCACCTGGCCCGCTTGGCGGCCGCGCCGCCCGCGACGCCGCCGGCCGGCGCGGGGCGCTTGGCGCCGGCGGCCACCGCCGCGCCGGCGCCCGCGGCGCGGCCGGCCGACGCGGGGCGCTTGGCGCCGGCGGCCGCCGCGGCGCTGGCGCCCGCAGCGCGCCCGGCCGCGTACGCCTGGCGCATGCGCTCCATGTTGATCTTAGACACGCTAGCATGGTCCACAATGGGCGCCGGGTAGTCCTTGCCGACGACGCACTTGGCGGCCGCCTGCACCGCTGGCGGCGCATTCCATGGGTCGTACACGTACTTGTCGGGCATGTCCTGCGCGCGGGCGGTCGGGTTAGGGTTGGTCGCATCTGGCTGCAGAGATGAAGGGAGGGGTGTCGCCGGGGCTGTATGCGGCGCTGACGCGCTCGTGCAGGCTCATGTGCCGCCGGGGCCGCGCATCACGGCATTCCGGTCCTTCCACGGAGGCAAGCCCACTTCACTCCATGCCCCTCCGCGCCACTGCAGCCAGAGCTGCTCCACACCTCCCTGGCAAACACGCAGCTTTCTGTGTGCTCTCTGAACGTGTCAGCATGCAGCCCTGACATCAACACGTATGGGATGTGCACCGGCACACCTTCAGCACGGGCAGGAAGTGGCGGACGTACTTGCCGTGCGGGTCGTACTTCTTGCCAAACGTGATCGGCGAGTACACGCGGTGGAACTGGCGGCCGCACCAGGGTCTTAATATCAGCAGTGGCAGGCTGGCAGGCGCAGAGGAGGAGCGTCTGCCGTCAGAACAAGCATGTCATCAAGGAGGCGCAGGACCAGTCAGTCAGAAAAGGCATGGGCAGTGACCAGTGCGCGGACGACAACGGGGGACCTGCACCGTTATGTGGCGGTGCACATCATGGCGCGCCTGGTGGAAGAAGGCCGAGGCAGACAGCCAGAGCCAGTTGGCGGAGTTGATGGATGGGTCGCCGTCGATGAGCAGCCGGTCGAACGTGTCGCGCCCGCGCTCCCACGACACATACAGGTCGCCGCGTGTCAGGAAGCACGCCTGCCGCGCCCCGTTAAAGTGAACCCACCTCACTCTCCACAGGTTGCCGGGCTCGGGCCGGGCTCGGGCCGGCCGGCCATGTCTCGCCCCAGGCATAGCCTGCCACTGACGAAGGCATGCCCAACACCAGTGATCGCAGCCATGGACGCCAGCCGGTCCACTGAAGCCATGTGCTAGACCTGAGCACGCCACCTTGCGCCCAAGAGCACCGGGCAGGCTCGCCCGGGCTCCGCCGTCCCTGCCCGGCAGCAAGCGGGTGCAACAGGACCGCACCACGCAGTGCCGCGCGAGGTGGTGCATCCAGCCCTGCGTGCGCAGCTGCATCATGATGGCGTCAATCCAGGGGTACCCTGCCGCGCAGCGGCCGCGCCCATCAGGCCCGCACTCGCAGCGGCGCGACGGGCCTGGCCCAAACACCACAGCTGGCGTCGCAGACACTCATCCCAGCACACACTCATGTATTGTCTTCATCCTCAGAAAGCAGGGCCCATGCACGCCCCATGCCCGTCCGGCACTGGGAACAGGACTTACTAAAAAAGCTATGACTTGCCGCGGCGGGAGCGCCGCCGCGGCGGGGCGGCCCGGGCACGCGCCCGTGCGCGCCTCGTCCCAGGCGCGGTAGAGCGCCTCGTTGTCGTCCCAGGGGATCTGGCGGCAGATGGCGCTGCCGGCCATGCGGTGGAAGTTGGGCGTCAGCGCGGCCGCCGTGTAGAAGAACTCGCGCCACAGCAGCTGGCCGACCAGCGACACGGGCGGCTTGGTGTGCTCCTTCTTCTCGCGCAGGATCTGCCGCCCGGCGGCGGCGCACGCGTGAGCCTGCGCTTCGGGCGGTCGGGCGGCGCGTGCGCTGGCCGGCGCACGCTTCTTGGGGGTGTCAGAGCGGCCGTCACATGAGTGATAATAACCTTGCCACACGTCCCGCGAGTGGGCCCTGCAACACGGTCGCCGGCCTGCCAGCGGCAGCCTGATCTGCAGAACGTCCTCACGCAAACGGGCACCTTCGGTCACATACATTCGTCCGCGCATGCACACATTCTGTCGCCACACGTTCCACGAACAAGGAGGCCAACGCTCCCATCATGAGGCGGCGTGCGAGGGAGACCGCACAGGCAGTTGCATTGTCGGGGCAAACAGAACACGCTCCCTGCACAACCCGGTGAGGGGGCAGTGGTAATGCAGCCCCCTTGCGCAGCAGTGGCCATATTCCCATGTCAATCGGGCCACATCGCGCTCGGCCAGAGCGACGCCGCTCCATGCCAGCGCCTCACCGTACCACAGGCAGCGGGGCGGCGCGCCTGCTGCAGGCGCGCGTAGAACAGGCGGCAGGAGAGCGTGCCGAACTTGAGGTGCGGCGACAGCACGGTCGTGGCCGGCCGGATGAACGCGGACGGGTCGCCCTTGGGCTTCTCGAACGCGGCCACCCAGCCCTTGTCCGACAGCTGGTCCGCCAGCCGCGCCAACGCGACCGACTCCCCGCCCTGCGCCGCGCCGCCGTGCTGGCAGGCTCGCCGACGGCGCCTGTCACCCGGCGGGGTGAAGCATGTCCCAACCCCAGTCGGCAGGGTGTGCAGACCCGCCCGCCCCGCGCCAGCTCGTCCCCGGCGCGCGCGCGCGTCGCGCGCATGCCTTCCACATCACCGGAGCAGACCGAGAAGGGGCAGCACTCGTGAGAAGAATGTGGTGCACTTGTAGGCTTGCATGACATGATCTGAAGCAATCCACGGTTTACGGCCAAAGGGGGGACACGGCGGGGTGTCTGTCACTCGCCTTGAACACTGTGGTCGCATGCGGCGGGTAGCCCAGCTCTGCCAGGCACGGCACGCCGTAGCCCTTGCTGTCAGGAGCGCTGACCGGACACGGCGGCAGCTGCGCAGGCGGGTCCGCCACCGGCAGCGGCGGCGGCCCCAGCTTGGCCAGCACGCCCTCAAAGGCCTTGTACGTCAGCGGCGGCGCGCCACCGTTGCGCGCGGCCACCGCCTCCGGGTTGTACAGCGTGTGGCTCACAAACGTGCGCACCTCCACGCCTGCGGATACGCCAGCGCAAAGACGGCTCTGCTGTCTTGCAACCAAAACTAGTAGACATAGGTGTGTAACAGGTCTGCGCCGCCTGCCCTGCCCAACTAGCGCCGTGCAGCGCAGCCGCGCGCCGCAACTCGCCGCACCTGCTGCAGCATCACACAGCGCGTTCTTCCAGACATGCACACTTATCCAGTGTGCGCTGGTGCACCCATGTGCAGCAGCTGCAGCGCGCTTGGGCTGACAGCGACGCGCACAAGCACTCCTATAGACGCCAGAGGCGCAACATGGGCCCGCGTGCATGCTGGTGCATCACAGCGCAGCATTCTGGAGCGTGAATGGCCTGCACACCACTGGAGGGATCCAGGCTGCGTGCTCTGGGCTGCAGGATGCCACGCTTGCTGCCACCCCTATTGTGTGACGGAAACGGGGCACAGTGGGTCTGCAAGGCTTGCTAGCAGGAAACGAGGGGGTGTGCCAGCCACAACGGCCTACAGGCAAGGCAGGGCGCTGCGCCAGCCCCAGCACCGACGCGCTCGTTGCGGCGCGTGCCATATCCCTCCATATGTACAGCACTTGCACACGCCCTTTGGCAACACACGGCACAAGAGGGCCGCGCGGAAGTGCCCACGAAAAGGCACGCCGCTGTGCAGTGGGGGACAGCAAACCCGACAGCAGAGCTTGTGGGGAGGCGCGCCTGCCTCCGCGGCCAGCGCGCAGACGCGCCGGTCGCGCGTGCGCGCGTATTCCTCGGTGTCCACCTCGAAGCACAGCCGCGACACGCCCCACGCGCGCCACACGCGCGGCAGCTCCTCCTCCGGCTGGCCGCGCAGCACCAGCAGCCGCGAGCCGCGCGCCTGCAGGCTGCTGTGCAGGTCTGCGCAGGCCCGCGCGAGCTCAGCCCCCCTGCTGCCGCCCTGGGTCACAGGAGACACCAGCAGCGTGCAAAGCAGCGTGCAAGCAGCGTGCACAACCGCAACATCAAACATATGACTGGTCACGCGTTCCTTCTGCTGGCCTGCGCGCAGCCAGCAGCTGCGCATGTTCTGGCCAAGCAGCCCTGGCAGGCAGCGGAGCACCACATAGAAAGCATCAGTGGTGAGCGGCCGGGCACGCGCGCTGCACAGGAGCGCGCCTGCCAGGCTCTCCAGGAGAAAGGACAGCCGGTTGGCGCCCACTCTGTCCGGGTGGATGAACCATGGGTCAAGGCAGAACACCGCGCAGAACTGCTCCGCGCCGTCCACGGCTGCCAACAGCGCGGGGTTGTCATGCAGCCGCAGGCCTTTCCTGAACCAGAGCAGGGAGCGCAGGGGCGGCATGCGCAAAAGCCCCTGTGCACACTGGCTGTCTTTGGCCCGTTTACAAGTGCACGTACATGGCTACTGTGTATCATGCGCTAGGTTCAGGCATACACTACGCCTGCCGTCCTGCTGTGCGGCCAAGACGCAAACCAGCTGTGTTTGATTGTCCTGACGTGTTTACATGTGTTGTCGTACAACAGACCACCCGAGGCTCCGCCCATATAGAATGCTTAAATGCTGTTGACCGCCCAAACAGCATGATCAGGCCAAGCACCCCCACACACTGGTACCTCGGACTAGCTCAAGGAGCAGAGTGCTTTGGTGCACGTTGCCGCTTGGAGGACACTTCACCTGCAAGGCAGACACCTGATCCTGCCTATCCTATCATACGCGGGCTGCAGCTGCACATTGCTTGGGAATACCATCTCCGTCGCCCTGCTTCAACGTCATACTCAAGCATAAATGTACACGTCATGTCATGACATGGCCACCCAGCAGAATAAAGTGGCCGGTCGCCACAAGGACAGTGCAAAAACAAAGCGGTGCAGGCTATCCATGCACGGCAGGCACAATCGCTTGAAACAGCGCCCCGCAAGGGCGTAATCAAATTTGCATGCGCAGCCCTGCCTTCCTTGGCAAGAGCTGGAGGCAAGCAGCACGCTCGAGCACGCATTGTGTGCCGCATGCGACAAACCTTGGACTAAGCAGACGCGCGCCTCGCCGGCAACGTAAGGCGCGCGCACTGCAGCCGCGCCCCCCGCCGACTGGCCAGCAGCCAGCAGTGCGCAGGGAGCAGGCTGCTCGCTCTGCAGGGAAAGTACACGGCATGTGCATGCTAAAACGAGCACATCTGCATGCCAAGGAGCTGGGCAGGCATGTGGCAGACAAGCGGGTCGCAGATCCGCACACAAACGGCCGCTGCGCCACAGAGGTCACTGCACGTAACACCAAGTTTGGCCCTGCTGGCCTGTCGCATGCAACAAAGCTTGGCTAGACTCTGGCTTTAGCTGCAGCTTGAGAGGCTCGGCCGGGTAAGAGCACAGCCTACAGGCAGGCCCCGCACATGCGCCACACGCGCACGCCAAGCTCTCAGCGGGCCTGCGTGTGATGCAGACACATCGCCCGTTCC
>JAABUX010007938.1_pt1 | contig 12327 bp, 23 predicted proteins | sample 5561851 | NCBI WGS metagenome assembly JAABUX01 (sample SAMN10711883, study PRJNA513361) | rock metagenome | isolation source: Antarctica rocks | place: Antarctica: Victoria Land, Richard Nunatak red sandstone | collected 2016-01-03 | reverse complement strand
CCCTGAAACTTCAATGCGACGCCGTCTGGGTCTGTTCCTGGTCTGCCCGCGCGTGACCCGTCACCGGGCAGGGCAGGCCCCACTCGGCGAACTTGGTGTAGATGGTCATCTTCACGCGATCGAGCGCCGCGGTGGGAGAGTCCAGAGCCGGCCGCACGCACAGCTCGAATGCCTGCGGGCACATGCAAGCAATGCTGAGCATGCACACGGGTGCACAGCGGCGCAAGGCACCGGCTGGCCACGTAGAGCCGCAGGGGCTGCGCAACTTCATCTCTCGATGCCGTTTGAGGGTGGCTGCAGCCGAACAACCGTGCATTAGTCGCAGACCCTGCAGCCATGAGCAGAAGAGCGTGTTTGCTCTGCGAAGCCAATGCGCAGCCGCATCTCACGGAGGCCGCATGAGCGGTGGTGACATTGAAGGACCTGAACAGCCCGCACCTGGTCCGTGCCCGCCTTGTCGTCGTCGAAGTAGAAGTCTATGACGTACCGGACCTCCCGCCCGCAGCGGTCGATGTACCAGTCGTGCCGGTCAAACGGCAGCGGCCCGCCGAACCAGCTGTGGAACCGTGCCAGCGGGCTGCGGCATGCGCACGCTACTGCTGTCAGCAGAGTTGTGGAGCGCAGTAAGAACCCCCCCATCACGGGCATCCGTGGCCTGTCCTTGCCTCGCAGCCGCTCTGTCCTGTACAACACTGCTTTCGCAGCGAGGCGACGCGTTGCAAGGGCGGAATACTGTTCCTGAGGGAAACACCGTGCGCAGCATGACCCTGAGCAGTGCTCCGCACAGAGCGCTTCCACGGAGGATACCTTAAGTATCCTATTCGACACTATTGGCAGAGTATCGGTTCTGCAAACCAAAACAATCTGGATTCAAAATCACATCTGAAACAAAATCTCTGTTTTATATACTTCTTCAATATAGCAGCAGCAGGTTGATTCGTTAGCTTTGTCAATGAAGTTTGAGAAAATATCAAGGCCGGCCGTGCGCACCTGACGTCGTCCGGTCGGCCGAGGAACCTGACGAGCGCCGGCCGCCCGCACTCCTGGTGCAGCGCCTCCCACTGCAGCAGCCGCCGCCAGGTGGCCTCGTTCATGGCTGCGCGGTGTCAGCATTAACCACTGATGGACCCGTCTAACGCGCTGATCTAGTTGCGACAAGAGCACGTACTTGCCACTCGCGCGTCAGTGCTCTTGTGGCAACCGAGCTTCACGATGGCAATGGAGTCGATAATGACTCTGTTCAAGGACGGAGCGTGAATCTTGTGACCGCTCTCTTCAGAGGCACTCAGCTCGAGACAATTGCAGGCTCTAACCGATCAGTGATATCGGTAAACGGACGTTGCGACGCCGCGGGATGCGGCAGCTTGCTGTGCCCGACGCAAGCGCAGGCGTACAGGAAAAGCAGACAGGCAGACGACATGAAAACGCACTGTTGTGGGCGGTGACGACCGCCGCCATGTCGGCTTCTGTCACATCATCGCCCTTGTTCTTCCGCTTTAGGGCTGCGGAAGGCAATGCCCCTGGTTAGAAACAAAGTGTTGGCTGCACTACACGGGGTTGGGATCCATGCATTGCCGTGACGGGTACTGACCTTGCCGGGCTCGCTACAGGTGTGTATGTCCCCTGTAGAGGAGGGACAAGGAGAGGGTGGGAGGGGACGCCAGGCCCCGTGCGCACCGTTGTAGAACATCTGGGGCGACGGGTACAGCCAGGCGCTGTCGGTGCCGCCCTTGGGGATGCTGCTCAGCTGGCGCGCCGTCGGCAGCGGCCGCCGCTGCCCTGGCGCCGGCGCCTGGTTCGGCTCGCGCGGCATCTGGTTGACAGGGTTCAGCCCGCTGGCCACGCCGAACAGGCGCTGCAGGATGCTGTCTGGACCGCCTGCTTGTGCAAGGCAGTTGGATGGTCGGGTGATAATCAGCTGTTACTTGCATAACCAGGGTCCATGGGATGCCCGCCGCAAGGATACAGCATCGGCTGTGTCGACAGCACGAGAGGCAAGCGGCCGTGCATTTAGGGTGGCACAGCCGACGGGCTGCGTCGGTACAGCTGCATCACGACCTGAGAATGAATTCGTGCAAGTGCCCATCATAGCACAGCACTCAATGCAGTGCTGGGCACGCCAAAAGTGCGCCGCAGTTCTGGCATGACGCAGGTGCGACTCAGCAAGGGCAGGCCCAGCAAGCTTGCACAGCAGGCACGTTAAGCAGCAAGCGGCGCGCCTGTGCCTGTGCCACCGGCCGTCGCGTCCTCGTCGATGCGCTGGTTGTACACATTGTACACGGGCTGACCCCGCAGCGCCGGCGCCGCAGGGCACGCCGCCGAGGCGTCAGGCGACGTCACGGGGCGTGCGTCGCCGACCACGGGGCAGGCAGAGGATGAGGACGGCGCCGCGTCCGCTGTGAGCACCTGCCGGGGTGGCGCCTCAGCGGAGCTGGCAGCGTTGCCCATGGCTCGCGGCGTCCGGGAGCCGCCAATCAGCTGACTACGGAGCCGACGCTGGCGAAGGCTCCGAGCTGCTTGCTCCGGGAAGGAAATGCGACCGTCACAATATGCGGAGGGCAGCTGCTCGCAGGCTCACAGTTGACGCCCTGTGTATGCGAGCAGGCGCAGAGCGAAATGTCGCACGCACCAAATATATGGACCTGCGTCGCCCCCGCGGATGCACGCGTAATACACCCCTTTGAGGCCTCGACTCTCGCCTCCTCCGACAGTTCGGCAGTGCGCTGCTCTCCAGCAGGCAGCCTGCGCGGCGTCGCAGCGCCGGCGACAAGGCGTCGGTGGGCGGACTCGGGGGACAGATTCGGAAGAAGCCAGCTATCGTCGAGGTGCGGTGCTCAGACACGGCTTCGAGCCTATCAGGACCATCCTGAAGCACTGCGCCTTGCTGCTCGGCCCACGCGGCTCCCCGGCACCTCGTTGGTTGCCATCGCGGGCAGCGAGGCGCCTGGGTTTCGCGCCCATCTGCAGCATTCGCTGCCTCTGAGTCGTGTCCTAGACGTGCCTCGTTTGAGTGCTCCCGTCATCAAAGCGTGAGCGGTCGCTGAAACAGCGCGCGGAGCCGTCCGTCGGTGTCTGGCGGTCCTCAACCGCTGAGCAAGCTGCGTATGACGCTGCCAGCTCGGGACCGCCCGTTCCGAGAGGTGGCGTATCGCCTGCGTTGTACTGGCAGCCCCCGCTCGCCGTCGGCGCGCCGCTGCTGCGCTCCCGCCACCTAGGCTGACCGTTGATCGATCTAGCAGTTGTCTGGGATCCGAGGCGGACCGGACCCCCGACCAGTTCCTCCGACGCCGGGGCCCGCTGACGTTACCTCACGTCTCCGCGCCCCTTCCCCCTCTGCCGCAGCCTAGTCGACAAGGCTGCGCGCATCAGCCCGCAGTCTGACCCTGTCAGTCTGACTCATCGCGTGCGTGCGCGTCTGTCCCAGGTTCTCAGAGGAGCTTCATCGTTTCCTAGCTCCATCCCCGCCGGCGCCGTTCGCTCAACATGGCTTCCGCAGCGGACATCAGCCCCGGGCTGGCCTCCGCACTCGCCGCCGCCTCGCTGGCTTCCCAGCAGGCGCAGCGCGCTGCGGACGCCTTCGACGCCAAGCAGGCCGGCTTTCCCTCCGCCGCTGCGATCCCGACCCAGCACTGGGAGCTGCTGCGCGTCGCGGAGCTCCTCACCAAGGGCCTAAACGTCGCGCACGTGCAGCAGCAGCAGCACCACCTGAGCATGATGGGCGTCACCGCCGCAAACCCGCCGCCGCTGTTCCTGCCCAGCATCGCATCGCATCAGGGCGCGGTTGCATCAGCGCCGGGTGCTAGGGCACAGCAGCCGGCGCCAGTGGCTGTCGGTCAGCCGGGCGGCGGTCTGCCGGTCGGCTCGCTGCCCCTGTCGGTCTCGGCGGTGATGGCGGGCGTCACGTCGGCCGGACTCCAGATGGCCCTGGCCTCGGCGACACAGGTGTGCTCTTGCCCTGCCGTGCCGTGCTTCGTGTTTGTTCTGTGCGACAAGCGGCTGCAACAACGCCTCGTAGGCTCCGCCGCCCCTTGCCTTGGGCGGTGATCACATGCACGGGCTTCTCGAGCGTGGAGGTTTGCGGACATTGAGGATGCCATTCCCACCCACACAAACCCCTTCGTTGATTTCCAGGCTGCCATGGCGGCGAAGGCGGCCGCCGCCGGCGCCTCGCCGCTGCACACGGAGCCGCACACGCCGGAGCTTGCCCAGGGCGAGCTGCGCTCCCCCAGCTTCCCGGTGAGTTCCAATCTACGAGTAGCACCACACTGCTTCAGAGGTCGCCCGGTCATTTTCTCTGTCGCCATTGGCTGCCGAAACGCATGCTCAGTGCTGGTATCGCATTTCGCAAAACGGTTGCCGTGTCTTTGTGTGCCATGCTGCGCACTGTGACATCGGCGGTGTTTATTGTGCCATTTGTCTGCATTTAAACCCTGGTTCTCTTGTTGGAGACGCTGGAGATGCAACCAGAAGACGATCCGCCTTGCAACCCTCCACCCCACTCGTCACGGTCTCTGTTGCCCCCACCCGCGCAGGTGGCAGGCCAGCGTGACGAGGCGCCAACACCGCAGCTGCCGACCAAGCAGGGGGGTCCCGTGACGGCGCAGACGGCGACGACGACTCTGGTGCGCCCGGTGGCGGTGCGGCCGGCGCTGCCGGCTGGCGCCGTGGCCATGTGCCAGTCCTCGTCGCCCAGGGCCATGTCAGGTGGGCTGGCGGCCCGTGCCCTGCGCTCACCCTCTGCCGTAGTCGCGGGCTTTGCAGCCGGTGAAGTCTCTGCACTGTAAAGGCTCAACAGAGGCCTTGATGCATGTCTCGACCATGTCGCCGTTCGAGTGGACCAGGTGCTGACGTCACAGCCTCTGTTTCACGAATGTTGTGGTGTGTGATTTTGGCAGGTTAAATTCACAGTATCAAACTCCACCAACTCCATCAGGGCTGTGTCGACCTGACTCATCATGTCTGCCGTAACGTCCGAGCACCAGTCTGAAACACCACAAAACTTATGCGGTTGCTGTCGCTCAGCGGCTGCTTCCACCCCTCCATGAGAGAAGCGGGTTCAGAAATGGTGCTCCACAACATGCCCAGTCAGACGGGCTGCATGCGCGCAGTCATCTTCTGGTGCCCTGACAATTTCATGCTAGACAAGAAAGGAGGAACGCAGCACGAATGTCACGGTGGTCATTGTGAAGATCATCATACAGCAGCGCGACTTTGCGCTCGACACACGGTCACGTGACTCGCAGGCGCACAGACGGTCGTCTCCTCGGTGCCAACGGTGTCCGGCTCCCCGGGCGCCGCCTTCTCGCCGGTCATGCGCGGCCAGCAGCACCCTCCCGCGACGCCGTCCCCGGCGGCCTCCTGCGAGCTGGCGGTCGCGGCCAGTGGCGGCGGAGGCGGCCGTGACCCAAGCCCCAAGCCGAGCCCCAAGCCATCGCCGCGTCTGAGCACCGGCAGCGCCAGGACAGCGGGTGCGACACGGGCCGCGGTTCCCCTGCCCTTCGCACGCGAGCCTCCGCGCTGCACCACATTGCAAACCGCGTAGGACTCAGCTGCTCTGGCAAGGCCCTTGCGCTACCAGGCTCATACCTGCGAGTCCTCTTCCTTTGCTGCGTGGGGCCTAATGGCAAACAGTGCGGTTTGTCAACATGATTGACCATTTTCTAATGACCTGCCCTATGCCGTATGCTTGGGGTCACGTCTGTTCAGTCGCACACAATCAGGCAGGCGTCAGTGGCGGGTGGCAGATTCTTTGAATCAACACATGTCCATCCGCCCACTGCAGGCTCGCCGGCGCTGCGCGGCATGCCTGCTCCGCCGCCTCTTGCGCTGTCGCCGCGTGGCGCGGGGGTCCGCAAGCGCCGGGGCGGCCCCGTGTCGCCAGGCCGGGGCGCCAGCCGTGCGTCCCTGGACACCACGGTGCGTACTGAGGCAATGTTGACGGCCCTGGACTCTGTGCTGCAATGTCCTATTGGAGGGTTTCGCAGCTATCAGGCCCTATATAGCCTCCTGGATGTGATGTTTGCTCATCAGACGTGCACGGCTGCAGTGTAGCAGAGTCTGTGAGGTTGTCTTGCCCTGTGATTCGGCTTTAGGGATTAGGTAGAACTCGTAGCCTGTAGGAGCGGGCCAACCATTTACTGAGAGCTGCAGGATCGCGTCAATCGCTGGAATATGTGCTGCTCATGGCTATACAGCATTGCTCAGCAGTTGACCGGTACAGCACTCTCCGTAGATGTCTAGGTGTGCGCTCTGCTTCCTGGCTTCGCATAAAGTCTTGTGCAGACTGCATTTTTGGGAGGAGTGGCATCGTGGCGGTGTTGTATGGCTTTGACCGTTGTGCTGAGCTGCGCTGGCTGGTGGGACGGCAGGTGAGCGCGGCGGGCTTGGAGGGTTGCGCCGACAGCATGGACTGCGCCGACGCCGGCGGCCTGGAGGGCGAGCCGACCAAGGGCTACAAGGGCCGCTTCTGCGGGCGCCTGTTCCTCAAGGTGTGCGACGCCAGGCCTGGTATGTAAGACATCTTTGGCAAGGCCTGATGCAGCGACGCCAGAGCTGATCAGCCGGCGCGCTGCAAGTGTGCACCGCGTCATCTGCCGCTGGCGTGCAGAGGATATCGATCCTTGCAAAGTCTTCTGAAGTCGAAATCCCTGTTTACATACCAAACCCTTTACAGTGCATGCACTTGATGCAGTGTTTCTCGCTCTCCCTGATCCTCATCAATAGCTCTCCAATCATGATTCCTCCGCCCGGTCCGGACCCTGGACTTGCTTGTCTGCGATCTGCTGCAGGAGGATGAGAAGCGGCTGGCGTCCGAGTGCGAGCTGCTGGGCCCGCTGATTGGCTTCCCCGGCCCCGCTAAGCGCGGCCACTGCACCGTTGCGAAGCTGGCGCGCGCCATCGTCGCCGGGTCCGTGCGCCGCACCTGCGAGTTGCGCGCCGCCGAGATCCAGGTCCGCCCGCCGTGCTCCCTGCTCCGTCACGTGCTGCGCTCGGTACCTGCTGGCCCTGCTCCCTATTCCATGTCACATATGACGTTGGGGCTTTCCAACCTCGATTTCGATATGTTTCGGGTGCGCTTTCCACGTGTTGACCTGCAGCCGTTGCCTGTGCAATTGTTAGTGACGGGTCATATCGACCTGTGAAGGTGGGTATGCGACACGAGCAGACGTGTTTGCACTCATGACTTGAGCCCTGGTGTAGCGCTGAGCAAATGATTTGCATGTGCTCTGCAGGAGCTGAAGGCCCAGCTGGCGGAGGCAGCGGCAGCGTCGGCCCGCGCCGCGCGGCTGGAGGCGGAGAACGCTGCGCTGCGCCGGGAGCTGGCCGCCCGTCAGTGATGGCCACCACGATGTGGCTGAGCTTGGGATGGAAGGCGGCGTAGCGGCATGGCCTGAAAGGAGAAAAACAAGAAGCGAAATGAAAATGGCGCAAGCCGGGCCGCCACCGCTTGCTCTGGGCCTCGTTGCTGACGCCCCTCTCTCGGGAGGGCACAGCGGCGGGTCCGGGGTGACGGCGGCCGCCGCGGGCGCGCCTGGACAGTCGATCCGAAGGCGACACACGAATGCACAAAACCAGCAGATTATTACACCGCACCGTCAGGTACCTTTGTGTGAGCATTATCCGGCTCGGCAGCAAGTCCGCAGCTGCAGCAGCAGGACGGCAGGATTACTAGCGATCAGCACGGCGCATTTCCTGTACCACTCTTATTCAGCCAGCAGCGGAGGAACAGCAGGCAGGCCGAGAGATTTACCGCAGACCGTCAGCAGGAGCGTTGCTGCGCACCACAGGCCTACACCTTTCCGGGCGCGGCGATCAGCTTGGGCGGCTGCGCGTGTCCCCGCAGCAGGGTTTTGGGATTTCCCAAAGCCCTGCGGGGGGTGCCGCACGTCTCCTGGGTCGCCGTCGCGCCTGAAGGGACGTGGCACAATTTGGCAGTACGGGGTCCCCCCCACACAGCGTGTGGGCCTCCCCCGAGCGTGCGTACTCTTAGAGCCCTCGGTCACGGGCTCCGCCGCACAGCAAACACGTGGGTTTCTCGCACAGAAGTGGAGTCATCATCGTGTGTCCTATTTTCGGACCCAGTCGCTTGTTGACCGGGGCCGCCCATTGCCCCGCCCGCCACCGCGTGTGCGGGCGTGTCAGCGTACTGATAGCAATCAGAGCGAGCGTGCGCCCTGCCTTTCAGGGTTCTGCCGGCTTGTAGACTTGACGCCGTTGCTACACTAGTGATGTACCCCTATGGTCCGCCACTAGCCGGACAACCTCCTCGCTCGTCCATACGCTCAGGCTTGCTCACGCCCGCTGCTGATCGGCATATTTGATATCTGTGTTACCTGGACTTGCACTGTTGTAACATAGCCTGCCTAATAGTCCTGCCGTCATGGGGAACTGACTGCCTGCACATTGATATACAGTGCATCCCTGCTCACGCACCGCATGGCCAGCATGAGCCCTCACATTGATAAAAGCATATCGCCCGCATTTCCACAACGAAATCGAGCAACATGGCCATGAAAGCCTCAGCAGCGACACAGCTGAGCAGGTGCCTGCGCTCATGACGCTGCGCCTACGTTCCTCAATACCCTCTCTCCATCGTGACCCAGTCCTTACGCGAGCCCGTGCGCAACTCGTGCAGCCGCTCCTGCCGCGTCCGCTTGCGCACGTCGTCCCTCTCCTGTCGTGAGATAATCATGCTCCCCATGTTGGCATCGCATGGAAACAAGCAGGCATCGCCCTATGCCAGCTTATGGTCTGCCAAGACCCTGGAAGTGCTAGGTCAAGGTCATAGCAATCATCACACCACGAGAACAGACGTCTGCAGGTGGTGGTTTATGGTTCTGTGTGATCACTAGATGCAAGCATCGCACCCTAACCCTAGCTACTTCTGGACAGGTTACCCTCAACCCTAAACCTGTCCCCATGGCAGGATCAGAAGTAGTTCAGCGATCCCGCAAACTGCACCTGTAGGCGCTCCCGGCGGCTCTTCTCAGACGTCTCCAGCCGTCGCTCGACGTCCTTGATGGCCTCCGCTGCTCGGTGCTGCTGCATCACCTGCGCACGCCTCACTAGGCTCGGGACCGGGTGCAGCCTAGACTCACTATCCGATCCCCAGAAGTGGGGATCCCGATGGAAGCATGCCGTGGTGACCGCAGTCCTGCATCGCTTCCTGCGGCCCGCCCTTGGCGCTCAGCTGGGTGCACTGCCGCTTGCCTTGCTGGACGGAATCCCCCGGGCTTGTCAGCTTCAACCCGCCTGTACGGCGCCGACCACCTTTTGCGACGTCGTGCATCATTGCTACACAGCGGGCGGCCAGCCACTGATGCTGATCTCTGCCGTCTGTCTAGCGCGTCAGGTCCGATGCATCCCCTTATCCTAACCCTAGCTCCAACCCTGACCCTGACCCTGACCCTGACCCTGACCCTGACCCTGACCCTGACCCTGACCCTGACCCTGACCCTGACCCTGACCAGCCCTGAGCCAAGCAGCAGGTGACTACGCTGCCTCCCTCGCTTAGTCCAGGACCGCACCTCGGCAGGCAGGTCGCTGTAGTCTTTCTCGTAGTCGTCCCAGGCGATCTCCGCGTGCGCCGTGAACAGGCGCGGCCACCACATCTCGGAGTGCAGCCAGTGCCTGCGTGCGATGCCAGCCGCCAGTTTCCGTGTTTTGCTTTTCACAGCAACAGCTGCGCTGATGTGCGCAAGCCACAGCCCTATGGGCAGTCTCGTGGCTGCGAAACAGTCAGCGTCTGCACAACGGGAGGTTGTCGGAGTAGCAGAAGGTAGGCACGGAGCCATAGTAGCTGTCACAAACGTGGCAAGCTCCTCTCAGTGTGCGGGCTACGACCCCTGCATGCGGTCACTTTTCATGTTATTTCCACAACTTCACACGTCAATCCGGCATCGTCACATGCTCCACACGCACCGGCGCAGCAGCTCAAGGTTCATCTTCTCCAGCAGGACGAGGAAGCCGTCCTCGCCGGCGCCGCCGCCGGCGGTCCAGACGCAGCTGTCGGGCACGACGCCCCGCTCCAGGTCGCCCTCCAGCCACACCTTCCCCGTCCGCCGGTGCGCGACTGCGGGACGAATTTTTGTCTTATGCATCTGGATTCTTATAGAAGAACCCGCCATAGGATTTTGAGATAGGAATACGTTACAGATCACGGTAAGGATTGGGTCGCAGTTACAACCGAGGACCAGCTGGGGTAAGTTAGGCTTGAGCTAGGAACAAGGCAGCCCGTCCGCCGGCGTCAGCTGCAGGGCAGGGTGACAATGAGTGCACGGTCTGGGTTCACAGCAAGGATGCGAGCCTTGGCGAGGGTCGAGGTGCATTGGACTGGCACAGCACCTCATGTACTCATGTGCTGAGTCTGCAGTCTCCGCGAGGGTGGCAAGGCAGATGATTTAATGCAGTCCCTTTCAGGGTGAGGGTCATGGTCAGGAAACAGCACTTAGCTCGGACCATGGTGACATGGGTCGAGGTTGGGCAGTGAAACTCGTGGTAGGGCCTCAAGACGTTGACAGTGGAAACCTCGAAGGTGGTACCTCGAAGGTGGTACGGGTCGAAGTCTACGGCGATGTCCGCCGGCGGAGTGTCCGCAGGCACCCTCAGCGCAATGACCTTGACCTCGGACCCGGTCTGGCGCCAGCGGCAGCTGCCGTCCGCCATCTCCGCCCACACCTGCGCCCAGCGGAAGACCACAACTGACTGCCGTGATGACAACAACAGGTGCTGTGAACACTGCCGAATCCTCGCAGGAAGAGATGCGAGCCGGTGTCGTCTACACAGCAACGCTTGGGTCAAGCTGGCGGAGGGTTAGGGATAGGTTTGTCACACACACAAGCCATCGTCCTTACATGCAGTCGGTCCACCTCATAGAGTGCTTGATGCGAACTCATTCTGACACCAAAAGGCGCTCCTAGCTGTCCTAACCCTAAGCCTAACCCTAATCCTAACCCAGACCCTAACCCTGACCCTGACCCCCGACCCGACCCTGACCCCGACCCTAACCCAGACCTGCCCTTATCCTGATACCGACCCTGACCCTAACCCTTGCCCAAGGAGTTCAGCCGCGAGTCACATCGACGACACGGACGGCAGGAAGCTGCCCCGCACCTCCTCGGGCTTCTCGGTGGCGTCGTAGTACACGCGGGACATGCAGAAGGGGTGCTTGTCGATGCGCTCCACCCGCGCCCCGTCGGCGCGCGTCAGGCGGTAGGCGCCGTACGGCAGAGCCAGCTCCGTCTTCGGTCGCGGCGCCTGGAGAAAGGTGAGCACTGCAAAATTTGACTGAGGGTGGGGGTTCGCAGTCCTCCTTTTATTATTGCTTTAGCAATTCTGGCCTGCAGCTTGAAATGCTCACCAAGCTTCTTGCAATAGACATGGTACAAAGGCAGCCCTCGTTGGTCGTGCTGAGCCTGCAGGGTGGAGGGACCACTTGGCGCAGCGTTCATTGCAGGCGTCAGCAAAAAGTTTGCGGCAAGCCGCGTGGACACAAACCATGCGAGCTCGAAACGCGCCTGGATGAGCCGTCGCTCGGCCCGCTGCCGCTCCGTCGCCTCGTCGCTGCCCGGCGGCTTCCCAGGAGAGCCGGCCAACAGCCCGGCCGGCGCCTCCGCTGTGACGTCCGCGACGGCGGCGAAGACCGTGGCCTGGTCCAAGGGGCCGAGGGCGTCGGCGAGGGTCTGCCCGCCGATGACCTCTTGCGCAGCGACCTGCGCGGTGGGTCCGGTGCCGTAACAGTTTGCGATAGGTATATAGGTTGGCGGTGGGCTTCCGAGCCCACAAGGTCACCATGACCAGCGCCGTAAACAGGGTTGTATAGCACGGGCAGGAATTTGCACAGCAGGAATCTTGCCGTCTCGACACAGGGTACAGCCATCAGCAAGACGCAGCACCAGAGTCTGCACACGCGCACAGCCATCACATATGCATTCGCTACAATAGCTGGCGTGCTCCTGTAAGTCGTCTCGCTGCAAAAGGTTTCCGCACCCTGAGCCGCGCAGCCAGCGCGTGCCCGGCGTCGGCTTCGGGACCCAGCTGCGCCTGAAAGTGCACCTCGAGACCAGGTTGGCGGTGCGTCGGCGCCCGCACGCGGTCCAGCATCACCTGCCTCGACAGCGTGACGAGGTCAGCTCATCGATGATCAGGGAGAAGCAGACCGTTATCGACGACACTGCAGCGTGCCTGAGCAGATCTTAACCCTAGAGCTAAACCCTATCTCTCTGGCCGAAAAGCTGATTTTGGTACAGCGTTCATTCAGATTGAGGACGACGCCGTTGTGCAGTGAGGTATGCGGCAGTCAATGGGGGAGCCGACGGGCAGCGCAGA